>ERZ1673738.4-NODE-4-length-398229-cov-16.686810_pt1 | contig 398229 bp, 371 predicted proteins | sample MGYA00580198_ERZ1673738 | MGnify/ENA primary metagenome ERZ1673738 (study PRJEB41218, sample SAMN15661784) | gut metagenome | host: Homo sapiens | place: Canada: London | collected 2015-08-20/2019-03-30 | study: EMG produced TPA metagenomics assembly of... | reverse complement strand
ATTGTTAATAGAATTATGAAGTTAATTTTCATTTGAAAATGTAGGTAATAAAATACAAAATTTTAATTAACAGTAACTAAAGGCCAAGATAATATATTTTTTAATGTAATTATTTAAATGATATAAAGTTAATAATTGTATACACAATTCTTATTAAAATTGTAATTATAAGTAAAGTTAATAAATATTGTTTTAAAGATGAACTCAATCTTCTTAAATTTATTTGTATTTATAAAAAAATAGATTAATTGTATAATAAAATAGTAAGCAGGTATTATAAATGATTAAGAAAATTTTAATTGTAATTGGTGTAATTATTGCAGTATTAGTTATTGCTGTAGGTGGTTATGTAGGATACGTTTATTTACAGTATTATAGAATAAAAGATAATGTAAAAATTAATATTGATAGTCAACTAAGTCAAACAGAAGTAAATGACGTAATTCATTCTGATGGCACATATTCTATTATGACTTATAATTTGGGCTTTGGAGCATATAGTCCTGATTTTGATTTCTTTATGGATGAAGGAACACTAAAAGATGGAACTAAAATAAAAGGAAGTCGTGGAACGGCTATAGATAAAAAACATGTTGAAGATAGTATTAATGGTGCTCTTCAACTATCGAAAGATTTAAATACAACATTTAATTTCTTTCAAGAAGTAGATACTAACTCGACTAGAATTTATCATATTAATCAATACCAAATGGCAAAGCAATATTTGAATGAAAAACAAAGTAGTTTTGCTGTCAATTTCCATTCAGCATATTTGTTTTATCCTTTTAATGATCCGCATGGTAAAGTTAATTCAGGCATAGCGACTTTTTCAAAATATAAAATTGAAAGTTCAACAAGATATTCTTTCGATGTAAGTAAAGACTTTAGCAAGTTCTTTGACTTAGATCGTTGCTTTTCTGTTTCTTATGTAAACATGAATAATGGAAAGAAGCTAGCACTTATAAACCTACACATGTCAGCTTATGATGAAGGCGGTGTTATTAGAGCTAAACAAATGAAACAATTGGAAGCTTTCTTAAGTAATTTAAAAGAGGAAAATTGCTATGTAATTGCTGGTGGTGACTTTAATCACGATTTAATTACTTATAATCCAGATTATTCATATACAGAAGATTCTTTACCGTTTGCTGATTCAACTATTGAAATTAGACCTGATTGGGTATCATTCTTCTTTAATAAAGATGGAACATCAGAAATGCCAAGCGACTATAAAATAGTTGCTGCAGACAATGCTCCAACTTGTCGTTCAGCTGATATGGCTTGGCAAAAAGGGAAGAACTTTGTCACCACTATAGATGGATTTATTGTGTCAGATAATATTGAAGTCATAAAAGTAGAAAATATAAATAATGATTTTGCTTATAGCGATCATCAACCAGTATTAATGCAATTTAAATTTTTATAGATTTGGAGGCTATTATGAGAGAAATATTACTTTTATCTAAAAGATTGATTAAAGCTAAAGAATTTGAAAGAATAGCTTTAACTAATAATATTAATTTTGAAGATTTAAAAGATGGTTATGTTAAATTATATAATTCTCAAGATGATTACATTGATATTTATTTAGATTCTAGAGATGAAAAAGGAAAACCAGAAAGTTTAGAAGATACATTAGAAATCTATAAGTCAATTAAACTTCCGTTTCCAAGACCATATTTGACTTCATTACAAGTTAATTTAGATACTACCAATTTAATAGATATAATTATTAATAATTTAGATTGTACAAAAAATGAAATATATGTCGATTACAATGATGAAGAGGAGCTAATAGGATTATGACAATAGATAGATGCAAGGTTATTTGCCACATGATGACTTCGATTGATGGAAAAATCGACGGCGATTATATGGAAGCAGAAAATAGTGAATATACTGGAATTATTAAAGGAAAAATTCAAAGCAATTTATCCTATACAATATTCTTTGCCTAAAAAAGACAAAGTAAATTTAAAAGATATACATAAATATAGGTTAGCTATTCCAAGAGCATATGTGTCAAATTTAAAAGAACAAGCAGTAAATCAAGATTTAGAAATTAATATAGATGCAGTGACATCTACTACTTGTGGTGCTATAGAAATAGCTAGGCTTAAAAACATTCTTGCAATCGTTCCATTACCAGTAGATGAACACTTATTAAATGGTGATAGGGTTAAAGAATTATCCTTAAAAAACTTTAATGAATTTTCACGTAAAATTATTTGGTTAAAAGAAAACACTTTATCAAAATGTGCAAAGTTATTCTTAAATTCAATTGATGAAATAGATAATAACGATAATTGATAAGTTTTTTAGTACATATTAATGTTTAATTGTTACAAATTAAGGCTGATTGTCAATTAAATGATTGATACATTTTAACTAAATGTGTTATTATTAGCAAGGTTGGAGGTTGCTAATAATGCGACACTTTTTGATGGTGCTCATATCACTAATAAGAAATAAATATAATAATATAAAAATATTAAAGCCTCTAAAACTTGAAAATATTTTGTTTTAACATAATAATATATATATATATGAAAGAATATTTAAGCGTTAACGGAAAAGATTATAAAGTTATCAAGCTATTAGGTCACGGCAAGGGTGGCTATTCTTATCTTGTCGAAAATATTGATGGAATCAAATTTGTTTTAAAGCAAATTCATCACGAACCTTGTGATTACTATACATTTGGAAACAAGATAGAATCCGAGTTTAAAGATTACAATACTTTGTTATCTATTGGAATATCTTTGCCTAAAATGATCGATATAGATTTTGAAAATGAAAGAATCATAAAAGAATATATCGATGGAAAAACCATTGTCGAATATGTTTGTAATAATTTAATGACATCTAACCTATATGATCAAATAAAAGATATGTGTAAACTTCTATATTCTAAAAACATTAATATTGATTATTATCCAACTAATTTTATTGTTAGAAATGTTGATAATAAATTATTTTACATAGATTATGAATGCAACATTTATGATGAAAAATGGAATTATGAAAACTGGGGATCCAAGTATTGGAAGAAGACAGAAGAGTTTAAAAAGGCGTTTGAAAGTGAAGTGAAAAATGGTAAGAATTAAAAATTTATCAAATTCGTTTATTGTATATGCTATTTTAGCTCTTTCAGGTGGCTTTATGGATGCCTATTCCTATTTAGGAAGAGATAAAGTCTTTGCTAATTCACAGACAGGAAATCTGCTATTATTAGGTGTAAATATTGCTGAAAGAAATTGGAATTTAATACCGAGATATGGACTACCAGTTTTATTCTTTACTGTTGGAATAGCTTTAGCAGCATCATTAAAGTATGTAATCAAAAAGTATCCTAAACTATGCTCTTTATTTATAGCGTTAATTGAAGCCTTAATAATGTTTGGCGTCATGTTTATTTCTACAGAATATAATTTGTTAGCTAATTCTCTCATATCTTTTGCTTGTGGCATGCAAGTAGAGCATTTTAGGAGATTAGAAGATCAATCGATTGCTACAACGATGTGTATAGGTAATTTAAGAGCTGGTACTTCAGCGCTGTGCAAGGCATTTTTTGAAAAAGATATGAAACACTTTAAAATTGGAATGTTGTTTTACATGACAATTTTAACTTTTATAATTGGAGCAATTTGTGGTAATTTTACTTTAAAATGGTTAGGACAGTACTCCTTATGCATTAGTGGAGTTTTGCTATTAATTATTTGCATTATTATTATCTTTGATATAACATATAAGAGAAAAGATAAAGAAGAGAAAACTAATTAAATTAATCGGTCTTTAGAGGCCGATTTTTAAATTGTAAATATTTTACTAAAAGTAAAGAAATACTTTTATGTTGACAGCGCTTTCAAAAACAAATATTATGAAGCTGATAAAACTAGTAAAACGTTTTATTAAAACGATAAAGGAGAACGCCTATGGCAGGATTAAAACTCAACCACATATATAAGGTATATGAAAATGGTACAAAAGCAGTATCAGATTTTAATATGGAAATTAAAGATAAAGAATTTATTGTTTTTGTTGGACCATCAGGATGTGGTAAATCTACTACACTTAGAATGATTGCTGGCCTTGAAGAGATTACTGCTGGTGATCTTTTTATTGATGACAAATTAGTAAATGACTTAGAACCAAAAGATAGAAAAGTAACTATGGTTTTCCAAAACTATGCTTTGTATCCACATATGACTGTATATGAAAATATGGCATTTGGTTTAAAGATTGCTAAATTACCAAAAGCTGAAATTGATCAAAGAGTACATGAAGCAGCAAAGATTTTGGATATTGAAGAATATTTGCAAAAGAAACCTAAAGAAATGTCAGGTGGTCAAAGACAACGTGTGGCATTAGGAAGAGCTATTGTTAGACATCCAAAAGTTTTCTTGTTAGATGAACCATTATCAAACCTCGATGCAAAGCTTAGAGCAACAATGAGAACTGAAATTTCTAAGTTGCACAATAAACTTCAAACAACATTTATTTATGTCACTCACGATCAAACAGAAGCTATGACAATGGGTACAAGAATTGTTGTTATGAAAAAAGGTGTCGTCCAACAAATCGATACACCTAAGAATTTATACACATATCCATTAAACAAATTCGTTGCTGGCTTTATTGGAACTCCTCAAATGAATTTCTTCAAAAGTTCTATAAAATTTGAAGATGGAAAGTTTAAATTAACTATTTCAAATTCAAATTTAGAAATTCCTGGAGAAGTAGTAGAGAAGATGGATTACAAATATTTCGATGGAAGAGAAATAATTGTAGGTGTCCGTTCTGAAGACTTGTATTGTGTTGATAGTTTAGTTAAAGAAAATCCAAATCTAACTTTAAATGTTAAAACGCAAGTTATTGAAGAGTTAGGATCTGAAACATTAGTTAATGCAAATATAGTTGGAACAGATGATACTATTATCTTTAAGGCTAAAAATACAGCTATCATAAATGCTGATGAAGAAAGATTGATTTATGTTGATCCAACTAAATTACATTTCTTTGATAAAGATACTGAAGAAACATTATTGCCAAGAATTCCTGAATATAGACATTACACATTATCGGTAAATAAAAATGAAACAATTAATTTGTTTGGTAAAGAATATTCATTGCCACCAGTTATTGCTAGTGCATTAGAAATCGGAGAACAATATGAATTCACAATTCCAACAAAAGCAATTGTTAAAGGAAATCAATATAAAGGTGAAGTTGTTAAATGTGAAGAAATTGACGATAAGAAACTTATTCACATTAGAGTAAATAACGATTTAATCTTTGCCTTAACTGATGAAGTTGTTAGCGAAGGAACAAAAGTAAGCTTCGATATTGATTGTCATTTGTTAAAAATTAATAAAGATGGTAATGAAATTATTTCACCAATACCAAATGAAAACAAAATATTAGGAAAGTTATTTAGAATTAAAGAAGTAGTTCCAGTAACAAATAAAAATGGCAAAACAAAGAATAAAAAAGTTACAGGATTTAAATATCATATAGGTGATGGCTTAATTGATGTTCCATATCAAATGTATGAAAAGACACTTGCGGTACTGGTAAAGAAATTCGAACTTCACGATATTGAATTTAGTTTTTCACCAAAACTTGATGTGTTAGGCGATAATGGAATTTCAATAGTGTATGAAAAAACTTTAGACTATGGCGATGACAAATACGGAATTTTCAAAATTGTCGACAATGAAGTTGCTCAATTCAATAATAAAGTAATAGTCAAGTTGCCATGTGACTTCGACGAAAAGAAAGAATATAAGCTAAATCTTAACTATGAAGATTTAAGCGCTAGAGATACTCATTTCGATATTACATTAAAGTAGGTCCTGTATGAAAAAGAGAACAAACATAAAAGATATTGCTCTTGCTTCAGGCGTTTCAATTACTACTGTATCGCTAATATTTAACAATAAGGCTAATAGTATTCCACAAGAAACTATAGATAGAGTTAAACAAATTGCTAAGGAAAAAGGCTATCAACCTAACGCTATTGCTTCTTCACTTAAAACAAAGAAAACAAAGATGATAGGATATGTAATGCCAAGTATCGAAAATAACTTCTTTGCTGAAATTGCTCAAAGGGTTGAAAAAATTGTTGGTACATACGGATATAACATTATTATTTGTAGTTCAAACGACAAGTTTGAAAAAGACTACAGTTCTATAAGCACTTTATCATCAAGAATGATAGATTTCTTAATTTATTGTCCAAGTACTGAAACTCTTACAAATGGTAATCTAAAAAGAATAAACGAATTGCTTAGCACAATAAATATTCCATATGTAGTAGTAGATAGACAACTTGATGGAGATATCAAAAATAAGGTTGTTTGTGACGACCATCAAGGTGGTGTTATAGCAACACAATATTTAATCGATAACGGACATAGATGCATTGGATGCATCACTGGTCCACTTGAAACATCTTCAGCTCAAAACAGATTTGCTGGCTATGTCGATTGCTTAATGAATAATCATATAGCATATGATAGAAAGCTAGTTCAATATGGTAACTTCGATGTAAATTCGGGTTATGAAGCAGCTAAGGAATTGCTTAAAGAAGAGAATATTACGGCTATATTTGCTTGTAATGATTTGATGGCTTACGGTGCTATTAAAGCTATTAAAGAAGCTAAAAAGAGCATTCCAAAAGATATATCACTTATAGGTTACGATGATCTTATTTATTCACAATTATTAGATGTTCCACTAACAACTATCCATCAAGATATGGACGGTATCGCTACAGCGATAGGAGACCTAATAATTAATATTCTTGAAAAAGGGTCAAACGAATTGACTATCAAGGTTGTTCCTTCTTATTTAGTTGAAAGAACAAGCGTATGTAGAAAGGAGGCGTAAGATGAAGAAAAAAGAATTAGATGCCGCTAAATTTCCAACTCGAAAAAGTAAAAAATGGAAATCTTCTGAAATTCAATTGTTTCTCATGGCTATGCTTGGAATTGTATTTGTTGCAGTCTTTGCATATGCTCCAATGTTTGGCATTGTCTTAGCATTTAAAGACGCTGATGGTTACTTATCAATTACCAAAGCAATTGCAGATGCTCCGTGGTGTGGATTTGACAATTTTAGAAATTTCTTAACTGATCCTGACTTTAAAAAAGTTATGGTTAATACGATTGGATTGAACTTGCTGCAATTGCTTATTAACTTCCCAGCGCCAATTATCTTCGCTATTATGCTTAGCGAAATTAGATCAAAAAAATTTAGAAAGTTTATTCAAACAATTACATATTTCCCATACTTCCTTTCTTGGGTTGTATTCGGTGGAATTATCTTAGTTTTATTAGATACGACTGGCGTTATTAATACAGTATTAAAAACGTTACATCTAACCAAAGATTCTATTAATTTTGGTGAAGCTAAATACTTCTGGGGAACAATTATTATCACTTCAATTATCAAAGGGTTAGGTTGGGGAGCAATTATTTACATTGCTGCTATTGCAGGTATTGATCCTCAATTATATGAAGCAGCTAGAATGGATGGAGCTAATAGATGGCATAGAATTATGCATATTACTTTACCTTCAATTGCTCCAACAATCATATTGTTCTTCATTTTATCGCTGTCGGGTATTCTAAATAACGGATTTGATCATATCTGGACGTTCCAAAATCAAATCAACTTAGACGCATCTGAAGTGTTGGATACATTCATTTACAAAAATGGTATTATTCAACAACAGTATTCATATACGACCGCTGTAGGTGTCTTTAAATCAGTAATTGCTATTATCCTCTTGGTAGTTGGCAACAAGATTTGTAAGAAAGTAACAGGTAACGGGGTAATATAGTATGAAACGTGAATTTAGCAATATGAAGATGAAAGGATCAGACGGAAAAGTTGCCAAAAAAACTTGGTTTGATTACTTAAACATCACATTATTATTCTTGTTTGCAGTCATATGTTTATATCCGATGATTTACGTATTGGCTTGCTCATTTGCAACTGATAGCGATTATATCAAAGGTGGTATTTATCTTTGGCCACACGATGTAACCATCCAAAACTATTTGACAGTTATAAAAGACTCGAGATTGTGGAGAAGCTATGGTGTTACATTTGCTAGAACAATTATAGGTACAATAACATCTTTGCTATATACAGCTATTGTAGGTTATGCAATGTCTAGAACTAACTTGAGAGGAAGAAATATTTTTTACAAAATATTCATATTCACAATGTTCTTCTCAGGTGGTACAGTCCCTTACTATTTAGTTATTGTTTCTTTAAAACTATTTAATAACTTCTTGGTTTACATTATTCCTTCGTTATTCTCAGTTTATAACATGTTAGTCTTCTCAAATTTCTTTAAATCAATTCCAGAAGAAATTAGAGAATCGGCTGTCATGGATGGCGCTAGTGAATTCAAGATATTTGGTTCAATTATTATGCCGTTATCAATGCCGGTAGTTTCAACTGTTGGTTTGTGGATTGCTGTTGGTCACTGGAACTCTTTCTATGACACAATGCTTTACACGACAAATACAAAACTTTGGACTTTGCAATATTACTTAATGAAGGTTATCAAAGAATCTTCAGGTAAAATTATTGCTGGTATGCCAGCTGAAATGATTGGAAATATCTCAGCTGAAACAGTCTCGTTTGCCGCAATTATTATTTCAGTTATTCCTATCTTGGTAGTTTATCCTTTAATCTTCAAGATGTTGACAAAAGGCGTCGTTATCGGCTCTTTAAAAGGATAGAAAGGCACTATAATTATGAAATTTAGTCTTAAAAAAATTGGAGCGTTATCACTTGCTGCTTTGATTCTTACAGGATGTAATAGTACAGGTAACAACACTTCTTCAAACACCGGAGGTAATACTGGCGGTGGTCAAACTTCAACTTCAGGAAATAGAAATGACAACTATGTCGATGTTAAACTTCCTGATTACCCAGCTACAGAAAACGATGGTCAAGACTCTTGGACAAAAGATACTGATCCTCTCACAATCACTTGGTATGTTAACGATTCATCATTTACATGGTCGACATATGGAAGTGATAGAGTATCTGAAGTAATTAAAGAAAAGACAGGTATTACAATTAACTTTATTTCACCTGTTACTGATGATGGCTCAATGCTTTCGAACATGATTGCAGGTAATAGCTTACCAGATTTAATCTCAGTTCAAAGCTGGTATCAACAATGTACTCAACTTGCTATGCAAGGATACATTTATCCAATGAACGATTTAATTGATAAATGGGCTCCTTCAATGAAAGACAGATTACAAGAAGATGTCTTTAACTGGTTCTCATTAGGAAACGATAAAACTTATGGTTTCCCAAACTTCGCATATTCTAATGTCTATTGTGATGCAAGTGAAAAATTACAACCAAATGGTGGAATCTTAGTTAGAGAAGATTGGTACAAAGAAGCTTGCCAAGCTATTGGTAGCGATATGACCTCTCCTTCTTCTTTCATTGCTGGTTGTGAATACATTAAGTCAAAGTATAGCAAATCAATTCCAGTTCAACTCGATGTCTTCGATACTGAAGGCAACGATTCAGTCAAGTGGTTATCTCAATACTTCGCTACACCATTTGAAGATGAAAATGGAAATTACATTTATAACATTGAACATGAAAACTATAAGGAAACATTAAATTTCTTAAATGATTGTTATAAGAAAGGTTTAATTGACGATTCTAATTTCTCGGCTAACAGCGCTCAAATTAAATCTAAGATTGCTCAAGGAAATGTCTTTGTTTCTATGGTCACTCCTCAAGACTATTCTCAAGGCTTCATTTCAGCTTATAACTCTAATGTAAAATATGTTCCATTAGTTTTGAGAAACTCTAAAGGCGATGATCCAATTTTACAAGATATTCGTGGTATGGGTTATTTGTTTACAATGATTCCAACAAAGTGTAAACGTCCAGACAAAGTAATTAAACTTCTCGATTTCTTATATTCTGAAGAAGGTCAAAGATTAGTCGCTTTCGGCGTTGAAGGTGAAACATGGAATTGGGCTGATGATACTCATAAAGAAATCGTTTGGACAGATAAGTATCTTAGTGACTCAGCTAAGGATGACACATCAAAATATGGTTTATATCAAATGACATTAATGATGAACTTAGCTTATATCAACAAGATTAAGCCTTTAAATGGTAGAAAAGAAGTTGATGTTTATATCGATAACTTACAAAGACCTTTGTCACCATATTCATATGATTACACAGCAAGCTTCTTAAAAGATGATGCTGGTGATTCAAATTATATGGATATTACAACAAACGAAAATAGAGCAATACAAAGATGGGCTCAATATCTTCCTAGAATAATTAGAGCTAAAGATAATACTGCTGCTATGAAAGAATATGATTCAGGTATGAAATATATCGATAGTAGATATAACTTAACTCAAATCAAAGAATTTAATAACGTAGGTTATCAAAGAGCTAAAGAAGCTTTAGGTATTACAAAAGCCTGGCCAACTCATTTAGAAGGTTATACATCTCCTTCAACAGGTCCTAATGGCGATTTCTCCTATTGGAGAGGAGCAACTCATGAATAAAACAAAAATAATTCTCGATACAGATATCGGTGATGATATCGATGACGCCTTTGCATTATCGATAGCGTTAAACGAACCAAATTGCGAATTACTCGGTGTTACTACAGTATTTAGAAACGCCTATAAAAGAGCCAAAATGGCTAGTTACTTAATTAAAACGTTCAATCAAAATATTAAAGTATATGCTGGTTGTGATGTGCCTTTAATTGCTAATGTCAGCGATTTGTTGTCATCAGAGATTAAGGCAAAAGAAAAGCTTGATGAAACTGGTAAATATTTACTCCCTCAATATTTGCCAGTGATGGATCAAGGCGTTGTCGAAGAAAAGCACGCGGTTGATTTCATTATCGAAATAGCTCACAAATATCCACACGAATTAGTAGTTGTGGGTATTGGTCCATTAACAAATATAGCTTTAGCTATTAGAAAAGATCCAGAAATAACAAAACTTATAAAAGAAATTAGAATTATGGGTGGAGATCCTACTAATGTCAATTGCAAGGAATGGAATATTTTCTGCGATCCAGAAGCTGCTAGAATTGTTTATTCTTCAGGTATTAACTTATATGTTGTCGGTTTAAATGTAACTATGAAAGTTAAACTTGAAAAGGAAAATAGAGAAAAGTTGAAAAAAGTTGATGGTGAAAGATTCTCACTTATCTATACAATGATGGAAAAGTGGTTCAAACACTATGAATTTAGCATTCCAGTTATGCATGACCCACTAGCTATTTCTACTTTATTTATCGATGTTTGCAAGTTTGAAAAAGAAAATATCTTTGTCGGCTTAGAAGGAGCTGAAAGAGCTGTAACACTTATCGATAAAAGAGGCTTAGTTATCAATTACGCTAAAGAAGTTGATGTCGATGCTTTCTTTAAATATTTCTTAAGCACAGTTTTCAAAATTTAAAAAGGAGATACAAAATGAAAACTAGAATTGTTTCGCTTCCTATCTCATTATTACTTTTATCACTCGTATCAAACGTTGCTGTTCAAACCGTTGATAATTTGCCATTTAACACTTCGCTAGATGGTGGTGTCACCGTTTCATTTATAGCAGCACCAAGCGATACACGTTCTGATTTAAAGCTAACTCCAAATGTCTCAAATAATTTTTCAGGCGATGGCGTTGCTTTAAGAATTAAGAACAACATTACAACTGGTGGTGGCTCACCGATGTTTATCTATTTGAACGAATCTGATTCAGATAGAGTAACAGCTATGGATGGCGGCACATATTACCTTTATTCCACAACAGGAGAAAAAACAAGTGCTACTTATCGTAGTGGTGATAACGCTGTAGTTTTACCAGCTAGTTTCGATGGATATATTTATTTACCTTATGATAGCTTAACTGTAAAAGATGGCTATGGTAATGGCGATAAAGTTATGAATTACGCTAGTGTCTACGCTTTATATCTTGAAGTTAATACTTTCTACGATTCGTTTTCAAACTTTTCTTTAGGTGGTGTTGAAGTTCTTAAAGGCAGTACTGCAACAGCAGTCTTAGATCCAAAGCTTTTAAACGACTTAACATATTCAAGTTATTATTCAAAAGATTATAACGGTGAATATATAAATATCGAACACAAGAGTGTTGGTACTGGTGAAGTAACTACATCAGTCGACTATGCTAAAGTAAACTTATCAGATAATCTCAATGGTGGTTTACAAGTTTCGTTTAATGGCGCTGAATCAGATATAATTGCTCAATGGGCTATGTGTCCAGAAAATAGAAATTATGGTACTGATTCAGATTCTATTGCCTTCAGAGTTAAAAACCAAGTTTCAATTGCTACTCCAGTAACAATTGCCTTAAAGAATAGAAGAGGTGTCAGCTTTAATATTAATAAAGAGACAGGTTTGAATATTTTCTTTAAAGAATTAGATGGAACTCTTTCCATTAACGCTTGGCGTGGATGGGATAGTGCAGCTGTAATTCCTGCTGGATTTGATGGCTGGATGATATTACCACTTAATATCTTTAAAACAGGTACAGTTGCTGATCCGACAGATGTTAGACAAATCACATTCTCAACTTCTGTATTTAAAAACTATGATGCCTTTACAAGTTTGACATTTGGAGATGTTCAATTGATCAAACAAAATAGTTCAGTTAACGCTCTTGTTTCACCTAGCGATTTAGATGATGCTGGATTTGAATCTACATATGTCAAAAACAGCAATGAAGATTATATCAAGTTTAATCGTTATGAAGCTCAAAAATTAGTTGCTGAAAGAAAAGGCGATGTTAAGTACCTTGAAAGAATTAGCCACGTTACTAACGATACCGAATTAAATAGTGAATTCCCAGTTTGGTCTGGCGGTTCCAAATTAACTAATAAACTTGTTGATACTTACGATGGACACAAAGGTATACAAGTCGATATTGGTGAAGTTATCACCAACAATAATATTTATGGCTCATTTGACGTCTTCCCAAAGTTCTATACTGAAGACTGGACAAATTGGGCTGATGGTGGCGAAAATAACGATCAAGTTGCTAAAGGTGTAACTTGTTATTTAAAGAACTTATCTCGTAAAGAAATTACAATTAACTTAGAATTTGAAGAAATGTCAAAAGTTAATGGTAAGAATGTTGCTGAAAGATGGAATGTTCAATTAGGAGCAATGTTAATGTATTATGACATTAACACTCATCAAGAATTTATCCGTGTTGCAAAGCCATCAATTGTTATACCAGTCGGATTTGAAGGATATATTAGAATTGATTTTTCACAATACTCAGTACCAGCTTGGTGTACAGTTGGCGACATGCAATTAGACTTAAATGCTACAATGTCAGGCTTCTTTGTAACATCTGATTGCTCAAATAACGAAGGATTATCATTTGTTATTTCTGACTTTGGTATTTACTTCAATGAGACAAAGATAAATACATTATTTGAAACTAGCGAGAATTCTATTCGCGCAAATATGGAGATGTAAGAAAATGAAAAAATTAATTGCTTTATTATTTCCACTATTAGTTTTAACAGGCTGTAATGGCAATGGAGAAAATAATAGTACTTCATCTACAACTGTCTCATCAAACACTCAAATTTCATCAACTACAAATATTAGTTCTTCAAGTTCCTCTTCACATCAAGGAACACCAAAGACTTTATATGGTATTGCACCAATATTTGATGATCCACTTGGAATTTATGACAAAGATCCTTCAATAATGGTTGAAGGCGATAAACAATATGTTTTCTATACTACCAATGAAATAGAAAATGTCACAAATGACGTTGTTGCTATGAGAGTAGGAACTAAACAAGGTGATAAATATGTTTATTCCGATGCTAAAGTGTGTTTAAGACCAAGCGAAAATGGATGGGATTCTGTTAGAGTTTCAAATCCAGATATCGTTAAAGGTGAATTTAAGTATCAAGAAACAACTTACTCATATTTATTAGCCTATCAAGGTAACTCAAAAGTTAAAGATAAAATCTATGAAATTGGATTTGCTGTTTCTAACGATTTAGAGAATTGGACTAAAGTAGGAGACAAAGCTGTTATAACTTATTCTTCATACGCTTTAGGTTCAGCCTATGGTTGTGGTGCTCCATCACTTGTTAGCTACGATCAAAAAGGAAAAGTCTATTGTTTCTATACATATGCTGATGCTCTTATTACAAGTACTAGAGTCAATTATCTAGATTGTTCTGATTTAGACAACATTGTTATGGGTGAACCATCTGCGGTATCTACACACGGCTTACAAGATAAAAATGCTGATGTTATTTTCAATAACGCTGATTTCATGATTGATAAAGGTTCAAACACTTTATATGTCGTCAGAGATCGTAACCCAGTTATGACAATGCCAGCAACAAGTGATTCTGTCCAAGTTGCTAAGGCAAGTTTAGATATCTTAACAAATCCATTTGATAACGAATGGGAACTTGTCATGCCAGCAATCGATAACATTGAAACATCTGTATTAGATGGTGGCAGTGAAACTCAAGAGTATGGTTGGGAAAGAATTTTCTCTCCATGCTTTATCACTAACGCTTACTCAGTTGTTGAAAATGCAACTACACTCGATGTAGCTTTCAGCGTTTCAGCTGAAGGAAGTGCTTCTGATTCAAGTTATATTTATTCACCAGCCATCGTTGCATTTAGCGTTGAACTTTAGGAGAAAAGAAATGAAAAAATCTTTATTATTCGTAACTGCTTTATCAGTAATGCTTTGTGGAGGTTGCCAAATGGGAAACAATGATTCTTCGACAAATAACACTAGTTCTTCAGAAACTCCTGTAAGTAGTAGCTCCACTGTCGATAGTAGTTCATCAAGTTCATCAAGCTCATCTTCAGTAACTGAACAATTAAATAATTATCAATTGTTTGAACATATTCCTGGTGAAAACCAAATGTTTGACTACTATTACAACTACTGTCCAACTATTTTTGAAGAAGATGGTGTTAGACATATTTATTATTGTGCTAACAAGCTTCATGGAAACGTTACAGACTATGTCGCTTATAGATCAGGAACAAAAGATGCTAGTGGTCGTTGGGTCTATTCAGAAATTCAATATGTTCTAGAACCAACTGCTGATACTTGGGATTCAAGACACGTTTGTGACCCATCAGTCATAAAAGGTGAATTTAAATATAACGACGAAGACTATAGTTATTTGATGGCATATCTCGGTTGCGTTACAAGCGATAACACATCAAACGAAGTTGGCTTAGCAGTAAGCAAAACACCTGCTGGTCCATGGATTAAATTAGGTAGCAATCCATTCTGCGATTATGAGTTAAATGGTAATGCTGGATTCCAATGGGGCTATGGCCAACCAAGCTTAGTCTCTGTCGATAAAAAAGGACAAGTATTACTATTCTATACAGTCGGTGATGGTAGTAGCACTTATGAGTTAGTTGAAAGATGGAATTTGAGCGATTTGAATAATCCAGTAATGGTTTCAGATGGCTCTAAGAGAGTCTTAACAAGAGGCTTAAAAAACTTAAACGGAACTCAAGACTATATTTCAAATGCTGACTTTGCATACGATCCATCTTCTGGAAGAATTTATATGATTAAAGATGATCATCCATCTCCAGAAGGAGCAAACGTTTCATCTTCATCAACAATTTACTACTTAGAAGAAGACTTTGAAAATCCTGATTTCTATCCAGGATATACGCTCTTCAACGTCGTTGGTGATGCTTGGAATGAAATGGATAAAATCGATATTTCTAACGCTGGATTTACATTAAATCACAATAATGGTTTAGTAACAGATCCATATGGTTGGACACTATCGACAAAATCTATTGATTGTGTCTATACAGCTGCAAACTACTCCGCATCGTTCTGGGGTACACTTGGTTCATATAGACTATATCAATATACAATGGAAATTACGGAGTAGATTTATATGGGCGATTTCGAAAGAAAAATGGATTCAAAGGGGTATAGGTTTTTAAAGATAGTTGCAGATTTATTTGTTGTAAATTTTGAATTTTTATTTACTGTTATTTTCTCTTTGACTTTCTTGTTTTTCCCATCGCTATTCGCCCTTATTGAATTATGTAAAAAAGAAAAAGAGACTTATGTAAGACCATTTAAAGACTATTTCGAATTATTAAAGCAAAACTATTCAGTTGGTTGGAAATATTGGTGCGTTTTTACACCGATTTATGCTTTGTGTATTTATTCTATTTATTTAAGTTACCAATTGATACAATCTGACAGTTTGCCGATTATGGCTTGGATAAGTGTAATTGTTGTTGTAGGTATATTAATTGCCCTAACCTCAGCGATAATTCACCTAGCCTTATTCAGAGCGTATTTTGGTGATGAAACACCAATGAATGGATTTAAAAAAGCAAGCTTAATTGCACGTAAAAAAATATTCTTAACTGCAACAATATGGGTCACCATCTTAATATTTGCCTTCGTATATTATCTTTTCTTACCAATCGTTCTTATATTAGGATTTGGTATATTAGGATACATTATAGTCTCGCTTGCAGATAGATTTTATTGCAAGCTTTACAGGGAGGAGCAGGATAGGTTAAAAGCTATTAAAGAAGAAAATAATGAATAATCTTTGAGGAAAGGGGAAACTATGAAGATTTTAGTTATTGGTAGTATAAATATGGATCTTACTACCTATGTCGATAGACTTCCTACACAAGGTGAAACGAAATTTGGTCGTTCATTTAAACAAAATCCAGGAGGCAAAGGAGCTAACCAAGCTTGTGCCTGTGCTTTAGCTGGTGGAGATGTTACGATGCTCGGTGCTGTCGGAAACGACTCCTACGGAACAGTGTTAGAAAAAACTTTAAAAGAGTGTAATGTTGTTCCAAAACTCAAATATGATGATTCTGTAAGTAGTGGATGTGCTTCTATCTTAATTGAAGAAGAAAAACACGACAATAGAATTATCGTTGTTCCAGGAGCTAATTTTTCTGTTACTGTCGATTTAGTTAAAGACAACATTAGTCTTTTAGAAGAAGCTGATATTGTAATTACTCAATTAGAAATACCGATGAAAACAGTTGAATTTATTGGCAAGAAATGTAAAGAACTCAATAAGACCTTTATATTAAATCCAGCTCCAGGACAAAAATTGTCCGCTGAACTTTTAAGTACTGTTACTTATTTAACTCCAAACGAAACTGAATTAGCTTTAATTTCTGGACTCGATACTGAAGATTATGACTCAATGGAAAAGGCGTGCAGTGAAATGGTTAAAAAAGGTGTTAAAAATTTGCTGGTGACATTAGGAAGTAAAGGGGTTTACTTCTTTAATGAAAAAAATCATAAAATTATTCCAGCTTTCAAAGTTAGTGCAGTTGATACAACGGCTGCAGGCGATTGCTTTAACGGAACATTCGCTTCATTTATTGCAAAAGGTTATCAAGTTGAAGAGGCTATTAAATTTGCCCAAAAAGCTTCCTCAATTTGTGTACAAAGAAGAGGAGCGATTCCATCGCTTCCAAAATTAGAAGAAATCTTAAAATAGGAGGATATAATTAATGAAAAAAGTTAATTTTAGAAAATATTTGGCTTTAGGATTATTTGCTTGTACTATTCCGTTAACAGGATGTGGTAATAATAACAACACATCATCTACACCAACACCTTCATCAACCCCAACTCCAATAAGCTCTACTGTTTCACCATCAACATCATCAACTCCAACACCATCATCTTCAACAACAGAAGTTGATACACTTAAAGCTGAAAGAGATGCTGCTAATTCTACAGTTGAAAGTTATAAGAACAAATCTGATTATAAGGAAAGTGAAGCTGAACAATTACAAACTTTAATTGATACAGCAAAATCAAAGATTTCAACTGCTGCAACAGCTGATGAAATTACTGCTGCTGTCAACGAGTTTAAAGCTGCTGCTGATTTGTTAAAAACAGCTGCTGACTACGATACAGAAGCCTTAGCTAAAGTTAAAGAAGAAGCTAAAGCTACAGTTTCTTCTTATGCTAAAGCAGAAGACTATAGAGATGCTGAAAAAGCTGCTCTTGAAACTCTTGTTACAAAAGCAAATACTGAAATCGATGCTGCTACAACAAGTGCAGTTGTCGAAGGAGTTGTCACTACATTTAAAGCTGCTGTTGATCAATTGAAGACAGATGCTCAATATAAAGCTGAAGAACTTGCTGCTGCTAAAGAATTAGCTAAGACAGAAATTAATAATTATCTTTCTTTATCTGCCTTTAGAAGTGAAGAACAAGAAACATTAACTGCTTTGATTAATGAATATTTAGGTAAAGTTGATGCTGCAACAGAAGTTTCTGATATTACACCTTTAGTTAGCGAATATAAGACTAAGGCCAGCGCAATTAAAACAGCAGCACAATATGAAGCTGAAGAATTAGCTGCTGCTAAAACAACAGCGTTAGAAACAATTGCATCTTTAGTTAACAAATCTGACTATAGAGAAGCAGAACAAAAAGCAATAGATGAGTTACTTGCAACTGCAACTAGTGCTATTAATGAAGCTACAACTATCGAAGCAGTAAATGCTGCTTCTGATATGTATGCTGATGAAGTTGCAAAACTTAAGACTAAGGCTGAATATGAAGCTGAAGAAGCTAAAGCATTAGCTACTAGAAAAAAAGAAGCTGAAGACGAAATTCTCGATTATAAAGATACAGTTATTTATCGTCAAGCTGAAGAAGATCAATACTTTGATTTAGCTGATGAATATACTGAAAAATTAAAGACAGCAACAACTATTGCAGAAGTAGATGAAATCGTTGCTGAATTTAAGGGTAAGGTTGATTTATTACCAGTTGACACTGGCTTTACAGGAGCTTTAGAAAACGGTGCAATTGTTAGCTTTACAGCTGCTGATAAAGACATTGTTTCTGATGTCCGTGTCACACCAGATAATCACGATTGGCAAGGTGATGGTATTGCCTTTAGAATTAAAAACAATACTAGCATGAATTCTTATATTGGTATCTTTATAAATGAAACTGATAGTGATCGTGTCTCACTTAATACTGGTGGTACATATTATACCTATACATTAGATGGCGTTAAGAAAGCTACAACTTCTGGTCGTGGTTGGGGTCACTATATTAACTTAGAAGCTAACTTTGATGGCTATATTTATATTCCATACAAGTCATTTGCAATAGACAATACTTATGGTAGTGGCAATAAGACATTTAACTATAGCTCTGTCTATGGCATGTACTTTGAAACCGCAGTCCTTGAAGCTTATGGTGATTATAATCAAAACTATACTCTTGGTGAATTCCAAGTCTTAAGTGGAAGCACAATTAAGACAGTCTTAAATAACACTAAGACAACTTCTGCTAACTTCACTCAAAAGTACACTCAAGATTACAATGGTGATCATATTAATTTAGCTTTCAATGGTGAAATCTCTGAAGGTAACAAATTACCATTTAGTGGAACATTAAATGGCGGTGTCAACGTAACATTTAACCATGATACAACAGATGGTTTAGCTACTATGTTAGTTAAAGGTCAAACAACTTCTTGGAGTGGTGATGGTGTAATTCTCCGTATTAAGAATAATACAGGAGAATCATTCGTCGACTTTAGAATTAACGAAACAGATAGCGATAGAGCTAAAATCAAAGTTAATGGTGAATTTACTCTCTACGATTTAGAAGGTAATGAAACTGTTAGAAGTAGTGGTAGAGATTGGAACAGCTATATTTATTTACCAGCTAACTTCGATGGCTATATTTATATTCCATATTCAATTTTAGAATATGAAAATGGTGGTGGTGATGGAAATTTAACATTTGCTTCTGTTTGGGGTATTTATCTTGGAACAAGTAAACAATATGATTCCTATCAAAACTACACATTAGGTTCTATTATTATTAAAAATGGTGATACATACACAACAGTATTAGATCCAGAAAAGCTTACAGATAGCAACTATAGCCAAAACTATGGTAAAGATATTAATGCTGATTACATTAATATTTCTAGATACACAGAAGCTTAGAAATAGTAAGGTGTTAGGAAGTTTTTCTTAACACCTTTTTAATTGCTTTAATTCTTTCATTTACTTTATAAAGCTATATTTGTTAATATATATAAGCTAGGAAATTAGCTTAAAATTAAATTAAACATTTAATTTGAAATAAGGAAAATAAATATGAAAAAAGTTTGGAACAATTTAGTAAATTTCTTTAAAAGCGCTGATAAGAATAATTTATATTCTTTAAATGGCTGTGTTCCACCACAAAGAGCTGTTTTGTTTGGAATCCAACATATTTTAGCTATGTTTATTGCTAATTTGGCTCCAATTCTTTTTGTTTTAGGAACTATTGGAGTTGAAAGTGAAATCAAAGCTAGCGTTATTCAAAATGCAATATTTATTGCTGGCATTGGAACTATTTTTCAATTGTACCCAGTGTGGAAATTTGGCGGTAAACTTCCTATTGTAGTTGGTGTTTCATTTACATTTGCCACTATGCTTAGCTATGTTGGATTGCAATATGGTTATGGAGCTATGCTCGGTGGAGTAATTGTTGGTGGAATATTTATTTCTATAATGGGTTTATTTGCTAAATATTGGATTAAGTTTATTAAGCCAATTGTTTCGAGCATTGTTATTCTAGCTATTGGATTATCTTTGTTATCAGTTGGTGGTGATTACTTTGCAGGTGGTGCTAGTAACACAACAGGTGTACTTAGTTATCTTTCATGGCAATCGTTACTTGTTGGATTATTGACATTAATAGCTTGTTTGCTATTTCAAATGTTTGTTAAAGGAACCTGGAAAAATTTATCAACATTATTTGGAATTTGTGTCGGTTATCTTATAAGTTTGTGTTTTGGCGGTGTTGACTTTTCTTCTTTTGAAGGAGTTAAAGCTATTGCATTACCGAGATTTGCTATGACGACAATTGAATTTAGATGGGAAGCTATTTTACCAACATGTTTGATATATCTTGTTGCAACGACAGAGTGTGTTGGAGATGTATCGGCTTTATGTAATGGGGGATTATCTAGAGATCCTACTACTAAAGAAATATCTGGAGCATTAGCTTGCGATGGATTGATTAGCGCTGTTTCTGGTTGCTTTGGTTGTATGCCTCTTACGACTTTCTGTCAAAATGTTGGTATAGTAAGCTCGACAAAAATCGTTAATAGATTTGCAATATTATTTGGAGCAATAATAATGATATTAGCTGGATTATTCCCAGGAATCAGTGCTGCAATTTTAACAATTCCTTATCCAGTATTGGGTGGAGCTTTGGTAATGTTATTTGCTTCTATTGTTGTTACTGGTTTTGAAATGGTGGCTAAGTGTGGATTTACACCTAAAAATATATTGATATTAACTTTATCCATCGGAGTTGGTTATGGCTTTAGCTTAGTGCCAAATTTCTATTCTGCACTTGGAGAAGTTCCAAGTATTATATTATCTAACCCAGTTGCTATGATGTTTATAATTTCTTTCATTTTAAGCTTCTGTATTCCAGAAAATTATGGGTTAAAAAAGAGCTTAGAAAACAAAGAAAATAATTCTGAAAAAATTAGTTCTGAAAAAAATAACGATTAACTTTTAACACCATTTTACTACTTACGTAATTTGGTGTTTTTTATTTAATTATAAAGCCGTGTCTTCTTGAAATTGAAATAGTTGATAGCCTATAATAATAAAGACTTTAAAAGTCGAATTATTAGGAGGAAGATACTCTTGAAACTATTTGATAAAATCCCTGAGAATTTCTTCTCTCTCTTATCACGCAAATATAAGTCAGTGTACGCTTTTTCACTATTGACTTTATACGATACATTAAAGCTGTATAAGACCAAAATAAAAAAATCAGACTATCTAATGCTTCTTCGTTCACGTGGAGCAGATTTGATGTCTCTTTTTGATATAGCTTTGGATAGACAAGATGATAAAGATGATGAAGATGAAGATCAAACAACAATAGCTACGGATTCTTCAGATGACTCAACAATTGCCAAGAAAACAAATTACATTTGCAACAAGCTTGTTAAAACTGGTTGGATGGAAATTGAAAGAGATCCAAAGACAAATATAGATTATATATTTTTACCAAGTTATTCTATACGCTTTTTGGAATTGATTTCCGAACTTACAAGCGACGTTTCTATTTACTTGCCATTAGTTCACCAAACATATAGCGAATTAAAACTTGAAGATGAAAAAGAAGATGACTTTATGTATAGATCATTAGCTAACGCTCGAAAAAATGCTGATGAGTTAGAGTTATCTGTAACTCTACTTCACCATTCAATTTGTGTATTTGGACATAAACTAACATCACTTTTGTCTCCAAATGATGTTTTACATCAACACTTTGATAATTATAGAACAGAAATTAGCGATAAGATTTATCACCCAATGAAAACATATGACTCTTTGGGTTTATACGCTATGCCTACAATAACTATTTTGAAGAAGTGGTTGCACGATGAAAGAATAGTAGGAAAAATTGCTAATCAAGCCCGTTCAGATACCGATAACGTTTCGCTTTCTAATAACGAATTAACAAATTTGGTTATTCAGATGTTACAAGAAACTATCGATATATTTTCAAAGCTCAACAAAGCTTTTGATGAAATCGATAAAGCAAATGCTGATTATACAGAAGCTGTTCAAAGAAAAGTTAACTATTTGTCAAGTTCAGATAAGTCTATTAAAGGTAAACTTGATGCAATCATTTTAGCAATAGCTAAAGATTTGACTTCAGTCGAAGATTACGATCAATCAGAGATGCTTAATAAGGCTAGTGAAACAATTAACTTTTATAGACAAGGTGTTATTGATGGCGATTCATTAACAATGCCATTTAAGAGATCTGAAAAAGAAGAAGGCGAATTATTGCCGATTGAAGATCCACTTATGGATGACAACACATTGCTAAACGATTTCCTTGATAGTGAAGTTAATCAATTCGGCGTTGAAGCTGTCGAAGACTTTATGATTAAAGCTTTTGGTAAAAAGAAAGAAATTGATATATCTGAAATCGAGTTGAATGAGATGGATGATGTAATTTTGCTTATTTTAGGAATTGTTAGAGCTGAGTTTGGCGATTCGTTCTTCAGTATAGATAAATATTCTGATGAATCTATAAGAGTAGGACGTTTCTTAGTTCCAAAGTATCGCTTTACAAAGAAAGGATAATGATCTATGTTCCAAGAAGATTATGAAAAATTAACTAGAGGTGAACAAAGACAGTTTGAAGATGCTGTTAACGATTTGCTTTATACTTGCTTCATAGTTAGAAAAAGCTTTGATAGAGCAACTAACGTTTCAAAAATTTCACCGACATATTTATTTATTGAAAGACATTACAATTTGATAAATGACTTTGTTGGATTTATCGGATTAGACTTAGTTAAAGATGACCAAAATGGCGTTATATATTTAAATAGTGAAGAAGGAAGAAACAGAATAAGAATAGACAGTGTTACTACACTTCTCGTATATGCTCTGCGTTCTTATTATGAAGAAAAAGTTAGCGATAATCCATCGCTTACTGAAACATATATGGACTCTACTACATTAAAAATGATTTTAAGAGATAAAGGCTTAATGAAAGTTAACAAACGTTTATCAACTAACGCTCTTGCTTCAGGTTTAAAGACTTTAGCAAGTTATAACATTATTGCTAGAGCTCAACATTCTTTCTATGATTCTTCATATAGTTTCTATATTTTACCATCGATAAGATATGTTATTTCAAATAGTAAGATGAACGCTTTATATGATGAGGTAACAAAAATTGCTGAAGGTAATGAAAGCGTTGCTTCTGAATTTGGTATTTAAGGAGTGCTATTATGAAAAAACTTACAAAATTACGTTTGATTAACTGGCACTTGTTTGCTAATGAAACTACAAATATTGATGATATTACATTCTTAACTGGTGCAAATGGTACTGGTAAATCGACTATCATCGATGCAATTCAAACAGTTTTACTTGGCGATACTAGTGGTAGAAACTTTAACAAAGCAGCTAACGATCGTACCGGTCGTACTTTAAGAGGATATTTAAGAGGTGAAACAGGCGAAACTGATAAGGGCGAAGTTATGTGTTTACGTCCAGGTCGTTTTACATCTTATATAGCTTTGGAATTTTACGATGACTTAGAAGAGGCTTATTTTACTTTAGGTATTGTCTTTGATTCGTTTGAAGATGAAAGCGAAGAACATCACTTCTTCTATTTGAAGCATGGATTCCCAGAAAATAACTTTACAAATTCAGGTTTGATTGATTCAGTTGTAAGACCATTAACATATAAAGAATTTTTAAACTATTGCCGTCAATCTTTAAACGACAACGATTATATGTTCTTTGATTCTAATGTCGCTTATCAACAATTCTTAAAAGTTAAATTAGGAAATTTACCAGATAAATACTTCACGCTTTTCAAGAAAGCAGTTGGCTTCTCACCAATCACAAATATATCCAACTTTATTACAGAGTTCGTATGTGATGTTGACTATAAAATTGATATTGAGCCAATGAAGAAAAACATTGAACAATATAAGATTTTGGAATTAGAAGCTAAGAAGTTAAAAGTTAAACTTGATTCTTTACAGGCTATTAAAGATGCTTACAACGCATTCCAAAAAGGAAAGAGCGATTTGAAGCTTAGCGAATATCTTTCTGATAGAGCTGATTATGAAACTGTTAAGTATCAACTTAGTGAATACAATAAAAAATTAACATCTTATCAAAATAGATTAAGTGAAATTGCTGCTAATTTGGATGATTATCAACAAAATATAGAAGATTTTAAAGCACAAAAAGAATCTTTGTTAGCTTTAAAAGTTGGTTCTGCTGGCTATGCAGCTATGTCGACACTTTCTAATCAAAAAGAGAAGGTTATGAGCCGTATTTCAGCTATTAACTTAACATATGGTTCTTTAGTTACTTCTTTAAAACAATATTGTGGAAGCTTTGGAAAAGGTGCTGAACAATTCTTTAATAAATTCAAAAATTTAGATCTTGAATTTATGGATGATGAAAATAGAAGAGATCTCGAAGATTTCTTAGAAGATTCAGCAGATTTATTTGCAAGCAGTAGAGAAATTGAAAATGCTATTGCAATTAATAAGCTTGAGCCAGAAATGGTTAGAAATTTCCAAGCTGAAATGAATGAATACAAGCAAAAAGCATTATCGTTAAAGAGAGCTTTTGATTCTGAGTTATATGATTTACAAAATGAACTAGATAATTTGAATAGACAAATTTATGAAATGAAATCTGGTCGTAAACCATTTAACACAACATATTTAGAAGTAAAGAATTCATTAGAAACAGCTTTGAAGGAAAGACATCCTAACGCTAAAGTTGATATTTATTGTGATTTGGTAGATATCACTGATAAACGTTGGACTAAATCTATTGAAGCAGCTATATTTGGTCAAAAATTTAACTTCTTTGTCGATGAATTGTTCTATGAAGAAGCTAGTAAACTATTAAGTGAAATTGCAAGAAAATACAACTTCTATAATGTTTCTGTTATCGATAGTGAAAAGCTTATTGAAAGAAATTTTGAACCAAAACCAGGCTCAGTTGCTGAAGTTATTAAAACTTCACACGATGGAGCAAGAGCTTATACAAACTATTTATTAGGTGGTATTAAGCGTTGTGAAACATTTGCTGAAGCTCGTGAAAGTGGTTCAGGTTTACTACCAAACTGTACAGGATATAGAGGCTTTGGTTCATGGTATTTAAACCAAAAGAACGCTCAAGTATCTTTCATTGGTACAAGAGTTGATGAAAACACCATGTTTAATAAGCGTGAAGAGTATAACGAAATAAATAAATATTTTGAAATTTATGCTTCACTTATTAATTCTTTATTAGAATTATCAAGCTTGGATACAATGTCTAATAACGAATGTAATACATATGTCAGTGATCTTATTGAAAGAAATGAGATTGAAGCTTTGGAAAATAACGCTTCAAGACTCGATGAACAAATGAAAGAAGGCTCACTTGGCGAAGTTAAAGAAATCGATGATAAGATTTCTAGACTAGACATGGATATTAAAGATCTTGAAAAAGAAAGAGAAGAAATGTTTGTTGAACGTGGTAGCATATCTTCTGAGTTAGATAGATTGACAAAGATCACTATTCCTGCAACTGAAAACTCTTTGAAAATTCTTGCACAAAAGTTAGCTTCATACGATCCAACATTTGTCAATGAAGTCTGCGTTCCTTTCTTTGAAAACGCAATGAAAAAGATTCCATCTCTTGATAATATCAAGCGTGAAGCTAATAGTAGCTTTATTAAAATGCAATCTCGCCTTAAAAACTTAAAAGATAAGTTGTTCAATGTTAGAAGCATTTATACAGCTACATACAAGTTATCATATGATGTCACACAAGAAGACAACAATGCAGAATTTGATAGAGACTATGATTCTTTAAGCCAAGTTGAACTTCCAAGTTATGAGCAAAAAATTAACGAAGCACACCAAAAAGCAATTAAAGAATTTAAAGATGACTTCATCTATAAACTTAGAACGTCAATTGAAACTGTTAAAGGCCAAATCGATGAACTTAACGTTGCTTTAAAGGATGTGAGATTCGGCCGCGACTCATATAGATTCTCAGTTCAACCAAATAGAGATTATATAGAATATTACTATATGATAACTGATGACTTGTTATTAAATGTCGGTGATGCTGAAGATCAATTCTTAGTCAAATACAAAGATATTATGAACAATCTCTTTAATTTGATTTCTGATTCTACAAGCGATAAAAACGCTGATGAAAGATCTCAAATTCTTGAAAATGTTGCTAAGTTTACAGACTATAGAACATATCTCGTCTTTGACTTATTAGTTAAACGTGGAAATGTTGAAACAGAATCTTCACTTGCTAGAACGTTCAAAAGACAATCAGGTGGTGAAACACAAACACCTTTCTACATTTCAATTTTAGCTTCTTTTGCACAACTATATAGAGTTACACAAAAAGATAACACTTCAAGATTAGTTATCTTTGATGAAGCTTTCTCTAAAATGGATGGTACAAGAATTAAAGAAGCTGTCGGTTTGTTAAGATCGTTTGGACTTCAAGCAATTCTTTCAACTCCATCAGAAAAGTTAAGAGACTTAGCAAAAGATGTTGACTTAGTCTTAGTTGCTGTCCACGACGTTAAAAAGAATAGATCTTATCTTGATAAATACAAAGAAATAGAAAAAAGATAAAAAATAAAAGAACTATTACTCCATTAGTAACATTTAGTTTCTTAATGGAAAATAGTTCTTTTTTATTAGTTTGCGTTAGAGTAAATCTTTAAAATTTCATCTAATTCTTTATAAATATAGTTAAAACTTGCATCGGAAGGAGCACGATAATCTCCTCTAGGCGATAAAGAAATAGGTGTAACTTTTGGACCATCTGGTACTGCTTGACGCTTAAATTGTTGTGTCATAAAGCGTCTAATAAATATTTTTAACCATTTGATTATCGTTGTTGGCAAATACTTATTTTTAAACGTTTCAAAAGCGAGAAGAGCAATCTTTTTGAATGAGTAATCGTTACACATAAAGTGATATAAGAAAAAGTCGTGTAGTTCATAAGGTCCGACGATATCTTCTGTATTTTGTGCTCCGTTTTCAACAGGCAATAATTCTGGAGAGATTGGAGTGTCAAGAATATCTTCTAAAACATCTTGGACATCTTTGTGTGTTTCTCCGTATCTTTTGACTATAGCTTTAACTAATGTTTTAGGTATAGAACAATTAACAGAGTAATTAGACATATGATCGCCGTTATAAGTGCAATAACCTAAAGCAAGTTCACTGAGATCTCCTGTTCCTATAACTATAGCGTTTAATTGATTGGCTTTATCAAATAAGAACTGGGTTCTTTCTCTAGCTTGTGCGTTTTCAAAAGTGACATCAGCTGTGACGTAATCATGCTTTAAATCGTCTAAGTGGGATTTGACAGATTTTTCAAGCAATACTTCTTCAAAACTTACCCCAAGTTTTTCGGCTAAAAGTTCTGAATTGCTTCTCGTCCTTTTTCCAGTTCCAAAACAAGGCATGGAAAATGCGTATATTTCTTTAGGAGTTTTTTCTATTATTTTCATCGCTTCAATTGCTACAAGCAAAGCTAAGGTTGAATCTAAGCCACCAGACAATCCTAAAACAACTTTCGATACATTTATTGACTGCAAGCGTTTTGCTAATCCATGAGCTTGAATTTGTATTGCTTTATCGCACCATTTTTCTTGATCTTTTTTACTTGAAGGTAAGAAAGGTGTTTGTGATAAGAAGATCATAGGCTTTTTAAATTCGTTTTTGCTACTAAAGGGAATTGTAATATATGAGCTATCTAATTGAATTCTAAACGTTGTATCTTTTTGTCTAATTGAAACTAGTTTTTCTAAATCTATATCAGCGGTTATTTCGTCTTCTTTATAAAGTGTTGAACGTTTTAGTATATCTCCGTACTCACTTATGAATGAAGCTCCTGAATATACTAAATCTGAAGTAGATTCATTTGTTGATGAGATATATACATATGAAGAAATTAATTTCTTGGATGTTACTTTTACTAATGCTTTTCTATATTCATCTTTTCCAATCACTTCGTTTGAAGCGCTGAGGTTAATTAATAATGTAGCACCTTGTAAAGCGTGTTTTATCGAAGGATTATTAGGACTCCAAAGGTCTTCACAGATTTCAGTTCCAAACTTAAAAGCAGGCCTGTTTATATCAGAGAATATTAACTTGTTGCCAAATGGAATTTGGTGATTGTCTAATTCTAAAATGAAATTAGACTTTGGTGCTTCGGTGAATTGTCTCATTTCATAAAACTCATTGTAGTTAGGCAAATATGTTTTTGGAACAATTCCTAATATTTTGCCTTTTTGATAAACTATGGCACAGTTATATATTTTTTGATTGTAGGTAAAAGGAGAACCAACTATATATATCAAATTGCTATTTTTACCTATTTCAGCCAATTCTTTAATTTTGCTGTTACAAGCATCTAAAAGAGAATTTTTGAAGAATAAATCGCCACAAGTATATGATGTAAGACTTAATTCAGGGAAAACTAATAAGTCAATATTTTCATTTATAGCTTTTAAAATATGTTTTTTAATGCTTTCAAAATTACTTTCAACATTAAAGACACTTTCTTTTAATGAAACTCCGCGAACTCGTACAAATCCAAAATTATTTTCGCTGTTGTTAATAGTTACGCATTTAGTAACTTCTTCTTTAAAACTAGCATTTGTTGAATTATTTGCTAGTAAATCATCGTAAACATCTTCAGACATAATAACTAAATCTGAGTAACCGTTTTTAGTAATGTGAATAGGCTTGTCTATGGCGTGACAAGCATCTGATATTTCATTTGTGTTTCTTAAATCAGTAATAGGCCTAATTGTTTTTAAATTTTTCATTTTATCACCAGACATTATTATAGCATAATAATGCATGTATATTAATATTTGAATATAAATTTTGTTTTATACTAGCGTTTCATTAAAAGTAATTGTACAATAGATAATGTAAAAGAAAGAGGTGCTATATTATGTCTAAGAGCGTTATTTCAAAGACTAGCGAAATTGCTAATTTACGAAAAAAAATGCGTCGTTCTAACGTAGTACAAGCTATATTGTTGGCTTTCCTTTTGATTTGTTTATATGTCATTTATGTTTTTTTAGCAGTGGCAAGTAAAGGATATAATGGGAAAGAACCATTATTTACGTTTAATCAAGATTGGTTAAAAAATATCTTTGTATATTTTGATACGACAGAATCGCTTTTTAACTTTAACGATATTTTTAAAAATAGCAGCATAATGTTTAGATGGATAACTATTGTTTGTGTAGTTTTATTAAGCGTATTTTTAGGTATATTCTATGGAGTTTTACATGGAAAGTCATGTGAGAAAAAATATAAAAACAAATATCAAAAAGCTTTAATAGAAGAAGTTAAAATTAATGGCTTAAGTATGGATATTTTAAAAAGTAATCCAGATGAAAATAACACTAAATCTGCTTTAACAAGAGCTAATATTTCAAAGCCAAACGCAAGTGAAATTATTAGTTTCAGTTCTCCAAGTATTTCTTGGAATGGAATTCAATATAATTACACTTATAACGATAAAAAGAAAAATGGCTATTTAATACAAACTACACTTCCTAGATCGAGAACAGAAGGACTTATCCAGTTTAGAACTTTTGGTCGACCAAGTATGAACGAATATGAGAGTAACGAAATAAGAAAATATGGATTTGCTGAAAATCCAAAAATGGGTGAATATGTTTGCTATACTACTTTAGGTCAAGGAATATATGCAGTTATAGACTCTACAGTAGTCGATGCACTATATAACTTTAAACAGTATGTAGGATGTGGAATTATTGTTACTTTAGCAGGTTCTTCACTTTCAATTTTTATTGATGGTTTTAAAATGGTGTTGACAAAAGAATTAAAAGAAAAAATACCATCAGATGATTTTATAGAGCGTCAAGCCGCAGCTATTGCAGCTTTACATAAGTGTGTCAGTGCTATTGCAAATTCGTTTACTGCTGATCAATTTGTCATGCAAATTGACGATCAATCTTTAGCTTAATATTTAGAGTCATTTTTAATGGCTCTTTTTTTAAAATTTTGTTGGGAGGTATGCAATGAAAAACAGCGAAATTGTGGCAATGTTACTTGCCGGTGGAAAGGGTACAAGACTTGAGTCTTTAACAAAGAAGTTAGCTAAACCAGCTGTCTTCTTTGGTGGAAAGTATAGAATAATTGACTTTCCTCTTTCAAACTGTGCTAATTCAGGTATTAGCGTTGTAGGGGTTTTAACTCAATATGAATCCGTTGCTTTGAATAACTATATTGGTAATGGTAGTAAATGGGGAATTGATGGAAACAAATCATTGACGTCAATACTAGCTCCGCGACAAACAGAAGAAGGTGCAAACTGGTATCGTGGTACTGCTGATGCAATTTATAGAAACTTAGATTTCTTAGATTCAATTAATCCTAAGTATGTACTTATCTTAAGTGGTGATCACATTTATAAAATGGACTATGCAAAAATGCTTGATTTCCATAAGTCTAAGAATGCTGATTTAACAATTGCAGTTATTAATGTTAGTTTAGAGGAAGCTTCAAGATTTGGCATTATGAACTGTGATGAAAACTATAAAGTTGTTGAATTTGAAGAAAAACCAAAGAAACCAAAGAGCACTTTAGCTTCTATGGGTATTTATATTTTTAACTATAAAGTACTTAGAGATGCTTTAAATAAAGATGCTAAAGTTGAAGAGTCTAGTCACGATTTTGGCAAAAACATCATTCCAAATTTACTCGAAAAGAAAAAGAAAGTCTACGCATATAGATTTGATGGATATTGGAAAGATGTTGGAACCATTCAATCTTTGTGGGAAGCAAATATGGACATGCTTGATCCAAAATGCAAATTGGATATTTCAGATAGCAAGATTAAAATCTTCTCCGAAGATACTCACTCTTTGCCACAATATATCGGTGAAGAAGCAAAGGTCAGCCACAGTTTATTAAATCAAGGCTCAGTTGTTGAGGGGACTGTTGAGCACTCTGTTTTATTTAATGAAGTTACAGTTGAAAAAGGTGCTAAAGTTATTTCTTCTGTCGTTATGCCTGGAACAGTTATTAAATCAGGTGTTGAAGTTGAAAACGCAATTATTGGTCCAGGACTAGAAGTAGATGAAAACGCTGAAGGAACAGCAGATCACGTTTTATTGATTAATAATTAGGAGTTAAGTTATGACAAAAACAATTGGATTTTTAAACTTACATGATGATTTAGACCTTGGACCATTGACTACAAATAGATCTATAGCTTCGACAAGCTTCTTAGGTAGATATGCTTTGATGGATTTCCAAATGTCAAACTTTTCAAATTCGGGAATTGATGAAATAGGTGTTTTGCTAAAGCAAAATATTCGTTCATTAGTAAGACACATGGAATTTGGACATTCTTGGATTGATAATACTAAAATTGGAAAAGTATCAATCATGTACGATGAACCTTATGCTAATAATTTAGCATATAATCACGATATTAATAATTTTATTGAAAATAAGTGGGTTTTGGAACAATCATCAGCTGATATTGTAGTTATTGCTCCAGCTCACATAATTAACAAAATTGATTATAGGCCTATAATTGAAAGACATTTAGAAAGAGATTCTAGAATTACTATGTTATATACTGGAGTTATAGATGCTCGTTCAAATTATATCGGCAATGACTTTTTAACAATTGATGCAAATGGGCATGTAAAGAGTATCAAGCCAAATAAGGGGAAAGAAAAAGAAGGATTGTTATCGCTCCAAACATATATATTTAATAGGGAAATGCTTGAATCTTTAATTCAATATGGATCAAATACATCAAGCTTCTTTAATCTTAGAGATGCCTTAGCTTATATTTGTAAAGATATTGCAATTGATACTTATGAATTTAATGGATTTATGAGATCATTTGATTCTTTAAGCAGCTATTTATCGCATTCTTTAGAACTATTAAATCCAAAAGTAAGAAATCAATTATTTTCTAAAGATTGGCCAATTTATACCAAAACATATGATACAGCACCAACAGTATATGGACCAGATTCTAATGTTAAAAATTCATTCATTTCTAACGGAGCTATGATTGAAGGTGAAGTTGTTAATTCCGTTATCGGTCGTGGTGTTAAAGTCTCAAAGGGGGCTAAAATTTCAAATTCAGTTATTTTAACTGAAACATTTATCGATGAAAATATTTGTATTGATAAGTCTGTTGTTGATAAAAACGCCAAGATAATTCACACAAAGAAAGTTAGTGGTACTTTTGAAAATCCACTATATATCAAACGTGGAGATATAATTTAATATGAATATTTTATTCGTTTCTGGTGAAAGTAAACCTTTTGCTAAAACAGGTGGCTTAGCTGATGTTGTCTTTTCTTTATCTAAAGAAATGGTGAAGAAAGGAAATGAAGTCAGTGTATGCATACCACTTTATAAAAGCATAAAAGATAGTAATAGCGATTTAAAAAAGATATCTTCATTTAAAGTAAAAATGAATTGGAGAATGCAAGATGTCGATGTTTATGAAACTATAAGAAATGGAGTTAAGTTCTATTTTATTGGATGTGCTGTCTATTTTAATAGAGAACATTTGTATTCTTACGAAGATGATATAGAACGCTTTGCTTTATTTGATTTAGCTACTGTTGAATTTGTTAAGAAGCATTTAACAAATTTAGATATTGTACATATTCACGATTGGCAAGCTGGAATGGTTCCTTTACTTCTAAAAGTAAATAAAATTAAGGTAAAGACTGTTCTAACAATTCACAATCCAATGTTCCAAGGAAATTTCTCACCTGATTACATTATGGATTACTTTAATTTACCAAGATCATTTTATGATGAAGGAACTATGAGATTTAATAATTATTGTTCTTTTTTGAAAACTGCAATAGTAACTACTGATGTTGTTACAACTGTTTCTGTAACACACGCTAAAGAATTGAGGGAAGATAAAACTTCCTACAATGGGTTAGGTAATATTATCGCTTTACGTGGCAATAGATTTGTTGGAATAGTTAATGGTATTGATGAAGACGAATTTAATCCAACAACTGATAAATACATAGCCAAAAAATACGATATATATAGTTTTAAAGAAAGCAAAAAAGAAAACTTAGTTCAACTTCAAAAAAGATTTGAATATACTCGTATTCCTAAAGGACCTGTCGTTGGTGTTGTAACAAGACTTACACCACAAAAGGGAATTATAGATATAATCAAATCTATCCCTTTGTTAGTTACTTATGATATGCAAGTCTTTATTGTAGGTGAAGGTGATAGAGATCTTGAAAATGAGCTTCAAAAGCAAGCCGAAAAATATCCAAATCACATTAAATTCTATAAAGGATATTCTGATGAATTAGCTCATATTGTTTATGCAGCTAGCGATTTCTTTTTAATGCCAAGTGTTTTTGAACCATGTGGAATAGGTCAATTAGTTGCTATGAGATATGGTACTCTTCCAATAGTTAGAAGAGTTGGTGGACTAAATGATACTGTCACAGGTTATGAACTTGATAAAGATGGGGCAACTGGATTTTCTTTTGATAAAGATAATGATGAAGGACTTCAAGAATCTATTAAATTAGCATATGAATGTTACAAAAAAGAGAATATGGTTAAAATTATTCTTAATGCTATGAAGTTTGACTCATCGTGGTCAAAAAGTGTAGATAATTATCTTTCTTTATATAAAGATATTATTTAGCTATTAAAAAGGTTCGAACTTCTTTTTCAAAGTATTTTCGTTCGTTATAACGCAGCTTTTCAGGATGAAATTGGAAAGCTAGCGTTTTTTTGTCATCACTTTCTATAGCTTCTATTATGTTATCAGAGCTTGTAGCGATTATTTTTAAATTATCACCCAATTTATCAATAGCTTGATGATGAAAAGAGTTAACTATCATTTTCGTTTTTTTATAGTTTATTATGTGATTTATATTTTCATGATTTTCTATATTTTTTAAAGTCCCATTTTCAAAGACGTTAATTATTTGCAGACCTCGACATATTCCTATAACTTTTTTGTCATACTTTTTAGCTATAAAGTAAAATTTTTCTTCTGCTTTATCTAATTGATTAGAGTATTTTACCTCTTCATCTTTTTTGTTGTATCTTTGAGGATTTATATCTCCACCACCAGGGAGTAAAAGTCCAAGTGAGTTTTTAATCGCATCCTCATAATTGACAAATTTACTTGGACTTAATCCGATGAGTGATATTCCGATATGTTTAAAAAACTTTTGATATGAAGATTTAATTCCAAATATATCTTCGTAAATTCTTAAAGGCACGCATAATGTGTTCATTTTATTACCCCTTCATAAATAGATTATAAAGAGGTGTGTAAAATGGTGCATAAATTTAGTGTTGCAGTTATGGGTCGAGGATTAGTTTGTAGTAAGTTATTAGAATATTTAAGAAGTGATAAAGATATAAGTCAAATAGATATTTTTGGAAGTTCAGAAGATACTTTAGTTATTGATGATAATGAATACGTTGTAAAAAAATATGATCAAATAGGGCAAAAACACTATGATGTTGTTTTTGGAACGGCTGATGCTGATACTATAAAGAAATTGTTTAATTTAGTTAATGCAGATTTGTTTATAGATAATTCAGAATTATTTAGACTTTATCCAGAAGTTCCGTTAGTTGCTAGTAAAACCAATACAGAAATTATGTTTAGAAATAACGTTAGAATTGTTTCCAATCCAAATTGTGTAGCAGCTATGATTGCTAGGGTTTTATACCCGTTAAATAAAAGATATCCAATCAATAAAGCTATAATAACAACTTATCAATCAATTTCAGGCTTAGGTCAAAAAGCTTTAGAGGCGTATCAAAGCGAACGTGACGATGAGATTTATTTAGATGGAAAAATATCAAATAGATTTGTTTATAAAAAAGAAAATATTAGATTATATGATAATATTGTTCCATATGTCGGTGTTGAAAATGAAAATAATATTACTCACGAAGAAGAGAAAATAGAGTTGGAGTTAGAAAAAATTTTAAATGGTGTTGAGATAACAACTATGTGTGCTCGCGTTCCAGTAAAGCATGGTCATTCAGCATATGTTCATTTAACATTTAAAGATATGATTGATTTTAATCGAATTAAAGCTTTTATTGAAAATATAGAATGTGTTAAAACTCCTAACGTTGTTACTTCATCTATGGTAAAAGATTCTAAAGATGTTTTTGTTGGAAGAATTAAGAAAGATAAAAATTGTCCATATGCTTTAATGTTCTTCATAACTTCAGATAATTTGACTATAGGTAGTGCTTTAAATAGTTATGAACTATTTATGACTTATAAGGAGCGTTGGCAAAAATGATATTTTATAAATATAACGCTTTAGGTAACGATTTTATATTTTTTGAGGATAAATGCATACTTGATTCAAAACAAATATCTTTAATATGTCGTGAAAATGAAATTGGTGCAGATGGAGTTGTTTTCATATCACCTTCATCAAAATATGATGCGAAATTTGAAATATATAATAAAGATGGAAATAGGGCTTTAGTTTGTGGTAATGCTTTAAGAGCTTTAGCATATCACTTGATAAATATTAAGAAGATAAAAAAAGACAACTTTATAATAGAGTCAGGTAAAGAAAAATATGAAATTGGAAAGTTAAATAATGAGTATTATGTCAAATTTAAGCATCCTGAAATAATTTCGATTAGTAATAGCGGTGCTATCATTAAGGCACCTAATCTTCATATGATTAAACTAGTTGATAAAATAGATATAGCTCGACTTTATGAAGTGGGATTATCTTTTAAGGATTATTTGAATACTCATGAAATAATGAAAGTTAATAACAATACTTTTGCATTTATAAGCTTTGAAAAAGGAGTTGGTTTAACTGATTCTTGTATTTCGGGAGCTATAAGCGCATATGAGTTTTTAAATAAAATTAATTTTGGATGTCAAAAAATGGTGTTTAAAACAATTGGTGGAGATATCAATCTTGAAGGAGATAATAACTTTATAAAAGCATCTGGAATTATAAAACTAGTATATAAAGGTGAAATATATGAAGACTATTTTTGCGCATAGACTTAATGAAATAAATTTGACCAATAGATTTCAAAGTTTGTACGATACTAAAGAAAACAAAAATCTTAAAATATTAGATTTTGGAATAGGTCAAGATAATTCTATTATAAGTAAAAAAGCTATAGAGATTTTAAATGATTCATCAACAAATTACAATAATTGGAAATATGCTGAAAATGGTGAAAATAGTCTAATAAACTCATTTATAAAATTTGCTTTTAAACAATATGAAGTAAGATTGAATAATGATGAGATAACTTTATCTATGGGAATAAAAGAAGTTTTAAATAGTCTTGCTTTTATTCTTATTAATCCTAATGATCTAGTTGTTTCGACTACACCAGGATATAATGTCTTTCAAAGAAAAGCTAAAATGCTTGGCGGAGTAATCAAAGAATTAGTTATTAATAATGAAAATAATTATCTTCCAAATATATTTTCTATTGAAGAAAATGAACTAAAAAAAGTTAAAGTAGTTTTATTAAACTACCCAAATAATCCTACTGGTGCTAAATGTAGTCGTGAATATGTATCTAAACTTGTCAAGTTAGCTAACAAATATGATTTTTATATAATTAACGATGGAGCTTATATAGATTTAAGCGGTGAAGATAAACCTTTTTCATTTTTAAGTGTAGATAAAGAAAGAATTATTGAGCTTTATTCTGCATCAAAAACTTTTGGCATGACAGGAGCAAGACTAGGTTTTGTTGCTGGTTCAAAGACTATTATTAATATGGTAAAAAAATATCGTGATCAAGAGAATTCAGGTCAATTTATTCCACTACAATTAGCTTACAAATATTGCTTAGATTATGTAGATACAAATAAAATTAAAGAAAAATATATAAATAGATCAAAGATATTAATTGATATTATGAATAAATTAGGCTTTAAAGGTGATTCATATTCAGGAGCTTTTTATTTATTTTTTAGAGTGCCTAATTATTTTGATAATATGCTTATAAAAGACGCCAATGAATTTGCATTTTTAATCAAGAAAAAATATTCAATATTGATTGTACCGTACTCAAATGTTAATTGCTTTAGAATGTCTTTAACTTATAAAAATGAATCAGATCCATATATTTTATATAACAGATTAAAAGAATGTAATGTAAAGTATTAAATTATGGCTATTTCAAATAGTGATATTAGAAAATACAAAATTGAAATAGGACTTCTAGCTTTAGTTATTTTCTCACTATTATTAGCTATAGATATTAACGAGACATTGATAAGAATAGGAAAAGAAAACAGAAATCCTACAAGTGAAGAGCAAAAGAGAATAAGAAGTAAAGCTGAACTGATATCAACAGTCTATCTTGTTGTTTCAGTATATTTTGCTGTGGCAGCATATATTGATTATAAAAATAGAAAAACAAAAACTAATTTTTATTTCTTTATAGCGACAATATTTTTGGTTATTGCATCGTTAATTAGAGAATATTGGATTAAAAAAGACACCACATTTGATGAGGGTGCCGAAGATTTTGCTTTATAGTTTAGCCAATTCATCTTGATATGTTTCATAGATAAATTTTGCTATTTCTAATAAAGTCATTTTTTCTGTATCTATATTTATAGATTTGAAAGAAAGAGCATCTTCTGAAAAAACATCTTTATCTTTAGTTATTCTTTGTTCGATATTTTCAATGCTGTCTCCTCTTATAATCATTCTATTAAATCTAGTTGTAGAATCTGCATTTAATCTAAAAATAATTATTCTTGGATCATTTAGTGAAAGTATTGATTTGACGCCATTAGGATCGACAATTAAAACTTTATTATCTGAAACCTCACTTTTACTTGTTCCATAATAATTACCGTTATATAAAGTAGTTTCGATAAAGTAGTTTTTCTCTTTTAATTTTAAAAACTCTTCTTTAGAAACAAAGTGATAATCAACATCATCTTTTTCGCCAATTCTCATTGGTCTAGTGGTGTGAGTTATCACTTTTTTAATACCATATATTGAATAAAGGAGTTTAGCTGCCTCTGTTTTTCCAGATGCGCTTGGTCCAACTAAAACTATCATAAAATTACCTCGTTTTAAAATTGTAACTTTTATAATTTATTTAATCAATAATTAAATGGCTGAATTATTAGGCGAGAAAATATTTGACTATTATTTTACATTTATGTATCTTTAAGCATGGAGGCTTTTTATGAAAATTAAAAAATCGGTCGCTCTCGTAAGCATTTTATCTTTATTAACATTAGCAGGTTGTGGCGAGAGTGCAGGTAATTCATCAAGTTCAAATAGTTCTTCTAGTTCCAAAAACACTAGTAGTGCTTTAAATATAAATTCTTCAACCGCATTAAATTCTTCTACAAGTAGCAGCAGTGAAAGTAGTGTTGATAACAGTACAAGTTCAAGCAGTAACTTAGATAGTTCTACTTCTTCAAGTTCTATTTCATCTTCAACTATATCAAGTAGTTCAAGCGAAGTAAGCAGTAGTTCTAGCTCTTTAAGTAGTTCTTCAAGTAATACTTCAAGTAGCAGTAGTAGCTCTTCTAGCAGTAGTAGTTTATCAAGCTCATCTAGTAGTACAAGTACACCTACTTCATCTTCTAGTAGCTCTTCAAGTTCAACTCCTACTTCAAGCTCTTCTAGCAGTTCTTCATCAAGTGAAAATTCTACATCAAGCAGTGATTCTACCACATCAAGTAGCAGTAGTTCTTCACAAGAAACTAAACCAGAACTTCCAGATTTCAGCAAATTAGCCGCTGAAGAACTTTATGTTTATGCATTAAACGAATACTTAAATGGAAATTACTATTCTTATCAAACAGGTAATACAAATTGTCAAAGCAAATTAACAAAAATTTCACAAAAAGTAGTCAGTTATAAAATTAAAGACAATAATACTATGTTCTTTGAAACATATACTGTTACAAATAATATGCTAATTAAAGTTAATATTGCTCAACAAAGATTAGAAAACAATGTTGATGATATTCACGCTTATAGAAGCTCTAGCAGTGGAGTAAGTGTTAGTACAGATGATTCAGGTAATCATGATGGCTCAGCTAATTTTGGTGATGGTTTAACAAAGCAAACAGCTGAAGAATACACAAATACTTTTGGTCACTCAATGTTTGGCATTGTTAGCTATGATGTTACAGCTGAAAACTATAGTCAATCAATCGTTAGTTCTAGTAAAAATGAAGCAGCTGATGGCGAATATTCATATAACTATGTTGTTTCTTTATCTGATTCTGATACAACAATTAACGCTTCTAAGGGTTATGCTGTTGAAATGCATCAAATTTCAGGTTATGCTCCAACTTTTAAATCAGCCAATTTCACAGTTACTGTAAATGAAGATGGTTCAATTAAATCTATTTCTGTAAATGAACAGTATACAATTAAAATTATGTTATCAACATACACATGTACAAGCGTTTTCACAACATACTTCACTAAACTTAACACTATAAGTGATGCTCCAGAAGCAAAATTAAATAACTATTATTCTGCTTTAGAAAATTATAATAGTGCTGAATAGGTGATGATTATGAAAACAAGAATTAAGTGTTATTTAACTAGTTTAGTTACTTTATTAGCTTTAACTGGATGTGGCGATAATGGAAGTACCGATAATACAAGTAATAGTTCTTCAAGCTCAAATTTGATTTCAAGCACAACTTCAAGTCAAGTATCGTCTAGCAGTACTATTTCACAAGATAGTTCCATAAGCAGTAGCAGTTCTATTGATACTCCTACTTCATCGAGCACCATTATCGATGATGATGTTAATCCAGATGTTCCTACATCATCAAGTAGTAGCGCTAATAACCAAACTCCAACTAGTAGTTCATCAAGCACAAATACTCATACATCATCGAGTAGTTCTTCTATCTCAAGTTCATCGAGTAGTAGTTCATCTAGCTCAAGCAGTAGTTCATCTTCTACAATTGAAAAAGTTGATTATTCAATGTATTCAGCTAAGGAATTATATAACCACGCTTTAGAACAATATTTATCAAATAACTTCTTTACTTATTGTACTGGTGTTACAAAAGCAAAAGTAGGAATTTCATTGAATCAACCAACTGTTTCTTATAAAGTAAAAGATAATAACAATATTTATTTTGAAACTTATACTAAATCAGACATGGTTAGCAAAGCTGAACAAAGAATTGAATGTGCAAATGGCGGATATTATGGCTATAGAAGTTCAAAAAAAGACTTAAAAGTCACTAATGGTAATAATGGCTATGAAGGTTCAGTTACTTGGGAAGGAAATTATACAAAACAAACATCAGATGAGTTTAATTCTACTTTTGGCCACTCATTAATGGGTATAATTAACTACAATGTAACAAATAGTAACTACACAAAGTCTATAACAAGTTCAATTAAGAACTCAACGACAAATGGTGATGTTTCGTATACATATAAAGTCTCAATCAAAGATTCTGACACTTCAATAAATGCTACAGCAGGATATGCAATCGAAATGCAACATATGTCAGGATACAAATCAACTTTTAAGAGCGCTGAATTTACTCTTGTAGTTGATAAAGATGGCTTATTAAAAACTATTGATGTTATTGAAAGTTACTCTATGAAAGTTGGTATTATAAGTGCTTCTTGTTCGAGTAATTTCACAACATACTTTACTAAAATTAATAGCATAAACGAGATCTCTAAAGATCAAAGAGATAGCTATGCTGAAATGTTAGCAGCCTATCGCTAAAATAAATAAGTTGACGCTTTTTATAAAGTTGTCAACTTTTTGTTTGACCTAAAGTAAACTTTAGGTTTTAAACTTAATATGTGGAGGTTAATATGAAAAATTTTAATTTTGCATCAAGAACAAAAATTCACTTTGGTGAAGGTTCTATTTCTTATTTAGAAAAAGAACTAGAGAATTATGAAGATAGAATATTACTATTATATGGTGGTGGTTCTATTAAAAAGACTGGAATTTACGATTCAGTTATTAAGATTTTGAAAAAATCTAATAAAAAAGTTTTTGAAGTCTATGGAGTTATGCCAAATCCTACATATGCTAAAGTACTTGAAGGTACTAAAGCTTGTAAAGAAAATAATATTGATTTAATTTTGGCTGTTGGTGGTGGCTCAGTTATCGATTGTGCTAAAGCTATAGCTGTTTCAACATACGCTGAAGGAGATGCTTTTAAACGTTATTGGCTTAACTTTGAAAAAGTAGATAATAAGACAATACCTGTCGCTTCTATTTTAACTATGGCTGGAACTGGATCAGAAATGAATGGTGGTTCAGTTATTACTAATACAGATTTGAAAATTAAAGCTGGAAGAGTATTTGAAAATCAAGAACCAGTATTTTCTATTTTAGACCCTGTTTATACATATACTGTTCCAAAATATCAAATGCTTTCTGGTATCTTTGATATTATGAGTCACTTAATGGAAACATATTTTTCTGGCGATGATGATAATGTTTCTGATGATTTAATTGAAGCTTTATTAAAGAGCTTAATTAAGAATACTAAAAAAGCAATTGTTGATCAAAAAAATTATGAAGCTAGAAGTAATATTATGTGGATAGCAACTCTTGCATTAAATGGAATAACTGAAGCAGGTAAACAAGGAGACTGGCAAGTTCATGGTATTGAACATCAAATAGGTGCTTATACTGATTGTGCACACGGTATGGGTTTAGCAGCAATTTCACCTGCATACTATAGACATTTAATAAAATATGCTCCTGCTAAATTCGTAAAGTTTGCTAAAAATGTTTTTAATGTTAATAGACAAGGAACTGATATAGAAATAGGATTAGCTGGAATAGATGAATTAGAAAAGTTTATTAAAGAATCAGAAATGGTTTATAATCTAAAAGAATTAGGTGTTACAGGAAAAGAAATGCTAAAAGAAATATCTGATAGTGTGTTTGTTAATCCTAATGCTGGCTATCATGGGTTTGATTCTAATGAAATATATGATATTTTGTTAGAAAGTTATAAAGATTAGGCTTATTTTCAATGGTAAAAGCGTATATATTAAAAAACTATTGCATATACTTCAAATATGTGGTATATTTAAATACGTTATCGCGGGGTAGAGCAGCCTGGTAGCTCGTCGGGCTCATAACCCGGAGGCCGCAAGTTCAAATCTTGCCCCCGCAACCATTGAATACAACATCCTAGTATTTCTACTAGGATTTTTTGTTACAAAAAATTCGAACTATGAATGTTTAGTTCAAAAAGCTCGAATAATATTTTTAATTTTTATAGTCGTTATGTGTTTCAAGATATAATTCTTTAATATCATCTGGCATGTCATCAATTGACATATTTTTAACTATACTCTCAGTATTGTCTGATATAGCTTTCAAATAGTACCATTGTTTAAATTTTATAAGTTTTAAAGTTTGATTAAGAGATTTTATTTGATCTTGTACTTTCTTTTCTTGATCCAAGAAAAAATTGTACCTTTCGTTTAAGCTTGAATCTCCTTCTTCGCATAGTTTCATAAAATCTCTTATTTCTTTAATTAACATACCAGAGTTTTTTAAGCACTCGATAACTCTAATTGTATTTAAATCTTTATCATTGAAACTTCTAATTCCGGATTTTCTGTTGATACCATTAAGTAATCCTTCTTTATCGTAATATCGTATTGTTGATATAGATAAACCTGTTAATTTTGCAACTTGGCCAATTGTATATTCCATATATTCTCTATTCAGTAATTACTTTGTCAATTATTTCGTAGTGTTTTAAAGCTTTTGCCCAACCATCGTTATCTATATCATCTGTTACGTAATCAGCATAGGCTTTAACTTCTGGTTTTGCATTTCCCATTGCGACTCCAATTCCAGAAAATGTCAACATTTCAATATCGTTTGCTGCATCACCAAGGCACATTATTTCTTCTGGTCTCCAATGATATTTGTCTAAAACAGCCATGATGCCCTTTGCTTTATCAGAATCTTTAGGCATGATATCAACAGCATATGTATCCCATCTAGCTGTCTTACAATTTTTTAAATGAGGTAAGAACAATGATTCATCAAAAGCATCACAATAGGCAATAGCTTGATAAATAGTTCTATCATAATGATCAGGGAAAATTCTGGCTTGAGGAAATCTTGTTCCATATTTTTCATGAGATTCAATAACTCTATCATCGACGTAATTTATAAAGCCTTTATTTCCTTCAATTAATGTTAAACCGAATTTAAGTCTTTTTGAGAACTTAATAAGGACATCAATCTCTGATTCAGGTAATGGATAGGCATAAATTATTTCATCATTTATTATTACTTGAGCACCATTCATTACTACCAATCCATCAGGAGTTATATAATCTAATACTCCAGATTTACGAATAAGGTATTGGTTTCTTCCTGAACATAAGAAGAACTTTATTCCTTTAGATTGAGCTTCTTTGATGGCGTTAATCGTTGAAAGTGGAACTCTTTTTGTGACGTGTGAAAAAAGTGTACCATCAATATCGCTAAAAATTGCTTTAATATTACGTTTCATATAGATAATCCTCAATAATTATTTTATCATACAGCCATAAAAAGATTAATTAAATTTGTATGGATATATTAAAATAATCCAATAATAATAGTAAGTTTTTAATTAAGCATTGTAATTGACTATTAAATTTTTATGTGCAAAAATAGATATATCCATTTAGGAGGAAAATATGGAACTTAAAGGTAGTAGAACAGAACAAAATTTACTCACAGCTTTTGCTGGAGAAAGCCAAGCTAGAAACAAATATACATACTATGCTTCAGTGGCTAAAAAAGAAGGATATGAACAAATTGCTGAGATCTTTTTAGAAACAGCAGGAAATGAAAAAGAACACGCTGAGCTTTGGTTTAAAGCTTTACATGGAAACAAGATTCCTGATACAGCAACAAACTTACTCGATGCAGCAGAAGGCGAAAATTATGAATGGACAGAAATGTATGAAGAATTCGCTAAAGTTGCTGATGAAGAAGGCTTTACAGCAATTGCTAAACAAATGAGAGGCGTTGCTGCTATTGAAAAGCATCACGAAGAAAGATATAGAGCTCTTCTTGAAAATCTCAAGACAGATAAGGTCTTTATTAGAGAAGATGTTGTTGTTTGGAAATGTAGAAACTGTGGCCACATTCACGTTGGTAAAGAAGCTCCAAAAGTTTGCCCAGTTTGCTTCCATGCTCAATCATATTTTGAATTAGAAAAGAAGAACTATTAATTTAAAAAAGATTAACATAATCCTTATTGCTAATTTAGTATAATTAGCATAGGGATTTTTTAATGCAATAATTTTACTTAAATAAAAATATAAAAAAATAATATGTTAATTATGTCATTTTTTTAATAATATGTATTGTATTTATGCTTAATATTTTTCAATTACATACATAAAGATTAATTTATTTATAGTGATTGTAAGCGTGAAAATTATTTTCATATTCTTTAGTATTTAACACATATTTATATTGATTTTTGTAAATTTTTTCATAAAAAATAAACAATTCAAAATTAATATTATTTTTAAAATAATCCATATTAGTTTATGGGAAGGCCTTTTAGATATAAAAAAGCCATACCTTAAACAATAAAAATAGCTCTTTTTTTGTAAGATTTTATTGCTTTTATTTGACAATGAAAGTAGTTTCATTTAGTATAAAAGTACCAACCTCGTGTAAGGGGGATTACGTGAAGGCTTCAAAGACAATAAAGTACTTTTCGTTAGGAGTTTTGATAGGTGCAACTGGTATTGTGCTAAGTTCAAAACTAAATAAAAAAAGCGTTGATGATATTGTTGTTGACACTGCAGATAACTTTACAACAGCTGTTGATTCTTTAGTGAAAGAAAAAGTTACTGATCTTGTAGATTTTATTGAATCAATAGATATTTCTAAGCTAAATGGCTTAGGAAAATCAACTGTTGATAAAGTAAAAAGTAAGTTGTCATCAATTATCGATTTGTTTTAAAGGCTTTCCCAAGGTATGGCATAAAAAGGAGCATTGTATGAGTACTTTTAAAGACAGAGTTACTATTTATGAAGTTGCAAAGTCAGCAGGTGTTTCACTTGCAACAGTTTCTAGAGTTATCAATAACAAAAATAACGTTACTGAAAAAACAAGAAAGCTTGTTGAAGATACTATTGAACGTCTTGGATATAAACCAAGTGCTTTAGCTCAAGGTTTAGCAACAAACAGATCTACAAATATAGGTATTGTTTTACCAGCTACAAACTATGTATATATTTCTAATATTTTAAGTGGTATGGTAGACATTGCTAAGATTTATGGATATCAAACAACATTATTTATTACTAGAAAGAGTAAGGACGATGCTCAAAAGGTAATTGAAAAGCTCATTACTTCTCACGTCGATGGAGCAGTTATCTTCGATGATGAATTAGATTCTAAAGAAATTGAAATGATGCAAAAATATAATTTGCCACTAGTTGTTATTGGTCACGAAATGGCTGGTGAAAAATTAGGTTCAATTACACTTGATTATGAAACAACACTATTAAGTATACTTGAAAATTATTATGACAAAGGCGGAGATGACGTCAAATTCTTAGACGTTGCTAACGCTGGAAATATGATGGACAATTTAAGAGATTCAGTATCCAAATATGCTGATGAACATGGTAAACATGTCCAATTAATTCACTGTGATGATTCATATCAAAGATTATATGCAGATATGAAAGTATATTTTGAAACACATAAATCTGGCTTCTTTATTGCACCAAGAGATTCTCTCGCCTGTGCAGTTATTAACGCTGCAACAGATTGTGGCTTAAATATTCCAAACGATATAGAAGTTATTTCGGTTGTTGGAACCAAATATTCATATATTGTTAGACCTCAAGTTTCATCACTTGAAATTGATATGTTTGAAGTTGGTTCTATTGCAATGAGAATGCTTACTAAGTTATTAAAGAAGAACTTAGATAAGATGATCTTTAGATTCAAATCAACATTTGCAATTAGAGGTTCTACAAAAAAGTAAATGAAAATTCTACTTGTTGGCGCAGGACCAGATATTAAACTTCCTAAAAACGTTAAAGAATATTTTGTTTGTGCTGTTGATGGTGGATATGAAACGTGTAATAAGTTTGGAATTATTCCAAACTTTTATATTGGAGATAAAGATTCATATAGTGGACAAATAAATTGCGATAGTCTAACAAAAGATCCGCATAAAGATGATTCTGATATGGAAATAGCTTTAAATAAGTTTATTAAAAATTCAGATGAAGTTTATATTACAGGAGTCTTGGGTGGAAGATTATCTCACACTATAGGAAATTTAATGTTATTAGCAAGGAAAGATTATTCTATCGTTAACAACGTTAAAATATATGGTGATAAAAAAGTTGTCTTTTCGGTTATTGGAAAGCAATATGTTGAAGCTGATTTTTCTAAATATAAACTATTTTCAATGTTTTCTTTCACAGAATCAACACACATAAATAGATTAGATGGTTTTGAATATAATTTAGAAAACGCAATATTAAATCAAAGCTCAACACTTGGTCTTTCTAACGTTCCTAAAGGTAAAAAACAAAAGATTGATATTGAAAAAGGATCAATTATTGTTGTTTTAGAAGAAAAAGAGTAATAAATTTTAGACTAACAATATATATTGTTAGTCTTTTTATACTAAGCTTAGTCTTCATTTGATATAATTAACATATAAGGTGATAAGTATGAATATTTTTTTAGTGTCAAATATATTAAAAAATCCATTAACAATAGTTGCATTTATAGTTGCACTAATTGTTTTAATAATTATTATTGTCGTAGGCGTCTTTATAATTTCTAGAAGTCGTAAAAAACGTCAAATTAAAGAGTTAGAAGTTAAGTATGGATTTATACACGATAGATTAGTTAACGATGATAAAAACATGATAGCTAGACTAGAATTTATTTCTACAAACAATATTGCTTATCTTCAAATTCATCAACAATATTTAGAAAGATATAACACAATTTTAGATAAGCAAGATAAGCAATGCTTTATCGCAATAAATTCTTTAAACGAATTAGCAACAGCAAAAAACTTTAAGAAAATGAAAGAAATAATTGAATCTACTAGACTTTCTGTTTTAGATTTCGATAAATTAGTTAATTCGTTAAATGACGATTTGTGGACTTTGCTTAAACCAGATGAAGAAATTAGACAACTTGCTATTAGAGAAAAAGAAAAATTAAGAAATTTAAAAGATGATTTTAATAATCATTACACTGAATTAAAATCCTTAGAAGAATCATTTACGCTTGTTTTTAATGCTATTGAAACAATGTTTACTGAATTTGAACAATTGTTAGATGCCGCTAATTATGATGAAGCTAATGAAAAACTTCCACCAATTTCAAAGCTTTTAGATGCTTTGACAAAGATGATGGTAGATTTACCATTTATAACTACATTAGCAACTCAAGTAGTTCCACAAAGAATTGCTGAATTACAAGAAAGCTATGAAAAGCTTGAACAAGAAAAATATCCTTTGCACCATCTTCAAATCAAAGTTACAATTGAAAAAATGGAAACTGAACTCGATGATATTGCAAGTAGATTAAAAGACTTTAAGCTTGAAGGTGTTAAAGATGAATTAGATAAAATGACAGATCAAATAGATATTTTCTTCAGACAATTTGAAGAAGAGAAAGAAGCAAAATCTCTATTTGATAAAGAACAAGCTGACATTTCAAATAACACCTATGAACTTGAAAGAGAATTTGCAAAACTTAAGAGATATTTACCAGAATATAAAAATATATACGTAATTGATGATAAGTATTTGGATCAATTAACTTTAATTCAAAACGATATTGATCGAATGAGTGCTATTAAAAGGGATTTAGATACTTTTATTCATTCATCGACTAAACAACCTTATTCAATTTTGCTTAAGAAAATGAAAGACTTGCAAATTGAAATTAAGAAAATAACCTCAACTTTAAATGATTTCCACGATTATTTAGGCAGCTTAAAGGCCGATTCAGAAAGAGCTTATGCTGAAATTAGAACTTACTATGTCAAATTAAAAGAAGCAGAGTGTAAGATTAGAGAAATTAATGTTGCTGCATTATCTGACTATTTATCTTTGCGTTTTAAACAAGGATATGCATATTTAGATAACCTAAATGATATTATTAACTCTCAACCTATTGATGTTAAGAAATTAGATGCTGTATATAATGAAGCTGTTGTTCATATCGACTCAGTTCTCGCAGAAGTTGCAACAGAAGATGAACTCTCATTAATAGCAGAAGATTCAATTGTTTATGCTAACCAATATAGAGTTGATTTTTCTGAAGTAAGAGTTTCACTTAATACAGCTGAAAGTGCCTTCCAAGAGGCTGATTTTGCTAGGGCAAGTTCTGAAGCTTTGACAGTTATTAAAAAAGTCAGAGTAGAACAAGGCGAATAGTTAGTTTGATTATAATTTTTAATCATACACTAATATTGAGGTGTTATAAATGATTTATTTTGATAATGCAGCTACTACTAAGCCTGCAGATAATGTTATAAAGACTTTTGAACGTATTTTAAATAATATCTATGGAAACCCTTCTTCTCCACATTCTTACGGTCATGAAGCTTCAGATATAATGGATAAAGCTAGAGCACAAGTTGCTCGTTATATGGAATGCTTACCAGAAGAAGTAATATTTACTTCAGGAGCAACAGAAAGCAATAATTTAGCTATTAAAGGTATCGTAAAAAGATATAAAAAGAATGGCAAGAGAATTATTACCACAAAAATTGAACATGCTTCTGTTCTTGAACCAATGAAAGAACTTGAAAATGAAGGATATGATGTTATTTGGATTGATGTAGATAAGTCAGGTAAAATTGACATTGATCAATTTAAAAGAGCTTTAAACAATGAAACAGTTCTAGTTTCTATAATGGCTGTAAATAACGAAACAGGAATAGTTCTTCCTATTGAAGAATTGGCAAAGATAACAAAAGAAAATAGTAGAGCTTTTTTTCACACAGATGCTACACAGGGAATATATAAAGTTCCACTAAATTTAAAAAATGTCGATTTGATATCGATGAGTGCTCACAAGCTTAACGGCTTTAAGGGCTCTGGACTATTAATTAAAAGAAAAAATGTTGATATAGAACCTATTTTATTAGGAGGCGGTCAAGAAAACGGTTACCGTTCAGGAACTTCAAATCCTCCACTTGTCGCTGCATTAGCTACGACATTGCGTGAGGCAAAAGAAAGCTTTTTAACGCGCAGTAAGAATGCTAAAGAGTTAAGAGACTATTTATATGAACAATTAAAACAAATTCCTGAAGTAATCATAACAACCCCATATGAAGGATCGCCATTTATTTTGAGTTTTGCTTTAACTTTGCATAAGGCAAGTGTTGTTGTTGAAGCATTAGGTAAAAATGGTATCATGGTTTCAACCAAAAGTGCTTGTTCAAGTAAACATGTTGGTGGTTCTTACGTTTTAAAAGAGTTAGGATATGAGCAAGAATTAACAGAAAACGCAATAAGACTTTCATTCAGTGGACATGAAAGTATTAAAGATGGTGAAGAGTTCATGTTGCAATTAAAAAAGTTGTTAACTGATTTGAAAGAGAGGTAAAAATGAATTCAAACGTTGTAATGGTAAGATATGGTGAATTATCTACCAAAGGAAAAAACATTAAAGATTTTATAAAGAAATTAGCAAATAATATAAAAGATTCCTTAAAAGAATTTACAGAACTTACATACAAAGTTCAACACGACCATATATATATAAACCTTAATGGAGTTGAATTTGAAAAAGTAAGTGAAAAGTTGAAACTAATTCCAGGTATTTCTTCTTTTTCATTAGTAACTTCTATTGCACCAGATTTAGATGAAATAATCAAAGTTGGTACAGAAATAGCACAAAAAAGCAGTGCCAAAACTTTTAAAGTAATTACTAAAAGAGCTGATAAACTTTTCCCATATCATTCAGATGACATCAATAGAAAGGTTGCAGCTTCAGTTTTGCAAAATACAGATTTAAAGGTAGATGTTCATAATCCTGAGTTAGAAATTCGCATCACTGTAAGAGAAAATGAAGCTTTTGTTTATCAAGAATCTATTCCAGGGTTAGGCGGTTATCCTTTAGGTATAGCTGGTAAAGCTTTAATGTTAATTTCTGGTGGCATTGATTCACCAGTAGCCAGTTTTTTAATGATGAAACGTGGTGTTAAACTTGAAATGATTCATTTTGCTGCACCTCCATATACAAGTGAACAAGTCTTAGTAAAGATTAAAGATATTATCCACAAACTAAATGTTTTCCAACCAGCTGTTAAATTATACATAGTTCCATTTACTGAAATTCAAAAGAAAATATATGAAGTAGCCGGTACAAGTTATGCAATTACCATAATGCGTAGAATGATGCTAAGAATTGCAGAAAGAGTAGCTAGATATAATAGAGATTTGGTCTTAGCAAGTGGAGAAAGCATTGGCCAAGTAGCAAGTCAAACATTAACGAGTATGGCTTCAATTGAAGAATGTTGTGGCTTGCCATTAATTAGACCTTTAGCAACATATGATAAAGTAGATATTATCAAGTTATCAAAGAAGATTGATACATATGATATTTCAATTAGACCATATGAAGATTGTTGTACAATTTTTGAAGTAAGAGATCCAACTACAAGTCCAAAGCTTGATAAAATTAGAGAAATTGAAGCAAAATTTGATTTCAGCCAGTTGTTAGATGAAGCATATATGAATATTGAAAAAGTATATGTTAAGCCTGAAGAAGACGAATTCTAATAAATATTAAATTATTGTCCACAATATTATTGTGGAGGTGAGGATGATGAAATCCCGCAATGAAAAGAGCGTTAATGCTTGTAGAACAAGAAAAGATGCTAGAGCTAGAACTAATCAGGAAAGACAAGATCAAGAAGAATACGGTCGTGATATTTCCGAGCAAAGAGAAAATTCAACTCGCTCTCGTATTAAAAACAAACGTGGCGCTAGCCGTAAATCTCATCGATAGATGAAATAAAACTCCCAAACGGGAGTTTTTTTGAATATAAGGCTAATTATAAAATCATAATAATAGTATGAATATCTTGTTTATTGTCTTATTTATTATCTTAATTTTAATTGTTATAGCTTTAGTAATTAATTTAAGTATTGAAGTTATAATAAATCCTTTTAAATTATCAATTAAACTTTTCAATATAGAAATATATAAAAAGAAAAATCAAGATCTATATAATTTAATGGTTAAAAATATTGAAGAAATGGAAGAAAAAAAGACGAATAAAGAATTGGTAAAAAATGTTTTAAAAGCTATTAAAATCAGAGTGATTGAGTTTTCTAATAACGTTGAAAAGTCTTCGCCTATAAACGCTTTAACTATTGGTTTTTTAAATATAATTATGCCTATTTTAAAAAATGTCTCTTTTAAAGATGCTTTATTAGTAAAATACGAAAAATCTAATATGATAGAGTTAAAAGTCTTATTCAAATTAAGAATAATAGAACTTATATATAGAGTTTTAAAATATAAAATAGGTAAATTGTATGGCAAAAAAGCTTAATAATTTAGAAGATTATATTAAATCATCTCTACAAAATATATCGTATTTTTTGGATTCAAGTAAAGTAATGGGAAAACCGATTGAAATAAATAGAGAAACTATAGTTGTACCAATAACTAAAGTTACGTTTGGTTTTGAAACTGGAGGTAGTGAATTTGGCTCACCAACAATAGTTCAAAACAGTTTATCGTATGAAATAGATTCAGATTTATATCCGTATGGAGGTGGAAGTGTTGGTGGCTTTGCAATAAGACCGGAGGCTTTTTTGATTATTTCCAAAAAAGAAGCTAAAATTGTGAAGATGGATGAAAAAAATATATATAACAAAGTATTGGATATGGTTATAGTAGCTTTAAAAAATCGAAAAAAAGGAAAATAAAAAACTTGCAAAGTGAATTGCAAGTTTTAAATTGTTTAGAATTATTATTTTGCTAAAGCTTCGTTAGCTGTCTTGACAAGAGCTTTAAATTGTTCTGGATCATTGATAGCAATTTCAGAAAGCATCTTTCTGTTGAGATCAATGTTAGCAACTTTTAAGCCGTGCATGAACTTTGAATATGAAATGTTTTCAAGTCTGCAAGCAGCGTTGATACGTCTAATCCAGAGTTTACGATAGTCTCTCTTGACGAGTCTTCTACCAACATAAGCATAGGCAAGAGCCTTAATTCTTGCTTCGTTAGCTGTTCTATAAAGTCTGTGCTTTGAACCGAAGAAACCTTCAGTAAATTTTAAAACTTTCTTTCTACGAGCGCGTGTAACTGTTCCACCTTTTACTCTCATGGTTTATCTCCTTACTTTGTGATAAGACGCTTTAAACGTCTTTCATCGGCTCTACTCATTAAAGTAGCCTTTCTTAATCTTCTCTTTTGGTTTTGTGTTTTGTTGTGGGCTAAGTGGTTGTGGTTTTGGCTAAAACGAACAACTTTACCACTGGCTGTAACTTTAAATCTCTTGGCAACAGCGCGTTTTGTCTTCATTTTGTTAGACATAAATCTTTCCTCCTATTTTTTTGGTAATGGTGATATAAAACAGAAATAGTATTTGCCTTCGAGCATTGGCTTTTTTTCTACAAAGCCATAATCTTTTAGCAAATCGATGAATTTGTTAAGAATAGCTTCTCCAGCTTCAACTTTGGTAACCATACGACCTTTCATGAATACAGAAACTTTAATTTTCATGTTCTTTTCTAAGAACTTAATGCATTGGTTAGCTTTTGTTTCTAAGTCGTGAGTACTTGTCATTGGAGTAAAGCGCATTTCTTTAATAACGACACTACTTTGATTTTTATGTGCTTCACGTTCTTTCTTTTGACGATCGAACTTTAATTTTCCAAAGTTGACAATCTTGCAAACTGCAGGACGTGCATTTGGAGAAACACAATAAAGATCAAGTCCGGCTTTTTCTGCTAAAGCTAATGCTTGCTTTCTTGGTAATACACCTAGAGATTCACCGTTTTGATCGATGACTAATACTTGTTGAAACGGAATGGTCTCATTAACGAGATCTTTTGAAACACGATTTGGTTTCACTGGCTGATTGATTGGCAAAATTCCTCCTTGCTAATAAAAACGGACGTCTGAGACGCCCGCAATAATTCCAATTGATTTAACAATGTGGCCTCAACCCATTCAGTATCTGAATCGGGTGTAGAGCGGGTGCTCTAGCTTTCCATATCTATTTTACTGAATAATGATACACCACAAGTATACACAAGTCAAGAATTTTTTATTCTTTTTAGCAATAAAATAATACAAGATTGGCTCAATTTATTCAATATAATTTATATTTGTTTTAGAAAGTAACTTCTTATAAGTTTTATCAATCAATATAGCGCCTAAAGGTGCACTTACTAATATTGATACTATCGCTCCTATTAAAACTATATTTCCACAGGTCAATCCTTCATTGAGAGCAATTGCACCTATTGAAGCTTGAACTGTTGCTTTAGGTATATATGATAAAACAATAAATAACTTTTCTTTAATATTGTAATTTGTTTTAATTAAACAAACTAATACTCCTAAACTTCTAAAGCATAAGGCAATTAATATTAATCCAACAATTATTGCTCCTTCAGAAGATAATACTGTTTTTATATCAAATATACAACCAACTAAGCTAAATAATAATATTTCAAAACTGCTTCATAAAGATTTATATTTGTTTTCAATTTGTTTAGCTTCAACCATATTATTCCTATTTATAATAATGCTAATAAAAATTATTCCTAATAAACTTGAAAAGCTAATATATTGTTTTATGGTACTTTCAATAGTTAAAAGACCAAATGAAATTCCTAAAATTAAATACCAAATAAGTTTAGGTAAGTGAATCTTTTCGAAAATGTATCCACCAATTACGCCGAAAAACAAGATTATAAATAAACTTAAAAACATTTAAACCTCCCAATAGCATTAAAAAAGCTAATGCTCTATGACAAAAAATCATAGACGTCATTAGCTAAATAAGCGGTTTTGTTTAATAGTAAAACTTGGAAGACATCATTTCCATTAAATATATTAATTAAGAAATATATTTTGTCAATAAAAGCCGATGAGTTTTCATCGGCTATGTAATTATTATAAGTGATATTCCATTGGATAAGTGAGATATGAAATCTCTTCAAGTTCATCCAATGTTACAACGCCACTAGGAGCGACGAGTAAACTAGGAATTCTATTAACAATTGTTGCACATGTATGTTCGACTGTTGCTGGTTTTACAACATGGAATTCAACATTTGGTTCACCTTCAATTGTCCAGTCACACATATCACCATCGTCTGGTCCGTAAACTTTACCGATACATTGTGTTTCAATAACTGGTCCTTGGAATGTTTCTGTTGTAACAACAGCAGCCATACCAATACATTCGCCTTTAGGTAAAACTCTACCCATTGTTGATGAGTATAAATCTGTGTCGTGGAAGTATGGAACACATTTTTGTGTTTGAGATTTAATTGTCCAACCCATTTTATGTGCTAATGCTTCATTAGAGTTCCAAACGTATGATGGTTCTACTTCAACTGGATGGGCAATTTGTTCTTCAAATTCTTCAGGTGTTAAACCAACACCATGAGCTTTAGCTAATGCTAAACCATAATCTTCAACATTATAGGAAACTGCACCACAAATTTTGGTTATTTTATTGCATGAACCGCTGACCATACCAACCATGTTGACCCAGAATGTATCTTCCATACCAGAACCGACAAATGTACAATTATGTTCTTTGGCTAATACATCTAATTTGTTCATTCTGACTGGATCTGTTGTCCAAGCATATGTTGCTTCTTCGCATGTTGTAATAACATTTATTCCTCTAGATAAGCATTTTACATAGTGATCATAACAATCGCTTACTAAGCTGAATAGTGTAACGATTGCAACATCTGCATCACATGAATCTAAAACTTCATCAGCATCTTTAGAGATAAGTACACCTGTTTTAACTCCTAACCCTGCAAAATCGCCAACATCCATTCCTACTACAGCTGGATTTACATCGATTGCACCGACAATTTCAGCTCCGTGTTCGTACAAATATCTTAAAATGTACTTTGCCATTTTACCGCAACCATATTGAACAACTTTAATCTTTTTCATAGAATATTTCCTCCTAAAATTTTTGTTCTGATAAAATTTTAAAGTCTCAACATGGTTGAGAGTCAATAATTTTTATAAAAAATTATTTAAAAGTTAATGGAACTTGCAGTCTTAAATACATCGATCTTTTTTGATCTGAAAAAACATTAAACTCTGTTATAACTTCACATATATAATTTCCACAAATTGTATAATTATTTTTAATGCAAAAGTCTAAAAGCTTTCTACCATATAAAACTTCTTCCTCAAAATCATCTAAATAAATGCAAGCATACATTCCGCTATCTAATCTTTTAACATTTTCTAAAGTAGGGAAATCATCATCGACAATTACGAATACTTCGTTAGAAATATATCTATTGTTGATAAAATCATCTTTATTAATGCTTGATCCTGCATTGCAAAAATAAACTTGAGGTATATTATTGTCAATCATAGTATCTTTTAACGTTTTGAGTTCTTTTTCATACATGCTAATATCATAATCATAAAAATTTGACTTAGTTTTCATAGTATATATTCTTCTATGAGGAATGTATTCAATTGTAATCATTCCTTTTTTAGGAGATGTTCTAAAACGTTCAATACTACTAATAGTTCTACTCATAGCGTTTAATGAATTGTTTAAATCGCTAATTTGATCTTTGATTTGACGTTTTTTTTTAATTAAAGTCGATTCGATCAAATTTAAATCATTGCTATTTAAAACATCTTTTATTTCAGATAAAGACATGTTTAATTCTTTCATGTATTGAATCATATCTAATCTAGCATTTTGATTAATAGAATAATAGCGATAATTGGTACTTTTATCTATAAAAATAGGTTTTAAAATACCTATTTCATCATAGAGTCTTAACGTTGAAATTGAAACGTGATTTAATTTTGAAAAATCACCGATTTTAATTAATTTGCTGTCCATAGTCTTCTCCAAAACTCTACATTTGGTTTAGAGTTTATAATAAAAAAACCACATTAAAATGTGGCATTATTTTTACATCAATGATTTGTAAATAGCAATTACTTCTTCTTTTGTTGGTGTTTTTGGATTTCCTGGACAACATGCATCTGCAAGAGCAGAATCAGCTAAGAAGTCTAAATCTTTTTCTTTAACAATATTTTTTAAGTCAGCTGGAATACCAACAGCGATAGATAAGTCTTTTACTGCTTTACAACAAGCACTTCTATATTCTTCAGGTGTCATTTCATCTACACCTTTAACACCCATAGCACGTGCTATTTCACGATATTTTTCTCCAGTTGCATCAGCGTTATAAGCTAATACTGTTGGTAACAAGATAGAGCATGCTACTCCATGAGGTGTATCGTAAAGAGCTGAAAGTGGGTGAGCCATTGAATGAACAAGACCTAATCCAACATTAGAGAAGCCCATACCAGCGATGTATTGTCTTAAAGCCATGGCTTCACGGCCTGATTTAACATTGTTGCATGCATCTTGAATGTTGTGAGAAATAATTCTAATTGCTTCTAAGTGGAACATATCTGAAAGAGTCCAAGCACCTTTAGTAATATATCCTTCTATTGCATGAGTTAAGGCATCCATACCTGTAGCTGCTGTTAAACCTTTTGGCATTGTTCCCATCATATCAGGGTCAACGACAGCAATTATTGGCATATCGTGTGGATCGACACAAACAAACTTTCTATGACGTTCTTCATCTGTTATAACATAATTGATTGTAACTTCAGCGGCTGTACCTGCTGTTGTTGGAACAGCAATAATTGGTAAACATGCTTTTTTAGTTGGAGAAGCTCCCTCAAGTGATCTAACATCAGCAAATTCTGGATTTGTAGCAATAATACCAATTGCTTTAGCTGTATCCATGCTTGAACCACCACCAACAGCGATTATATAATCAGCTCCACTATCTTTTAAAGCTTTAACGCCAGTTTGAACATTTTCAATTGTTGGGTTTGGTTTAATATTATCGTAAAGTGTGTATTCTAAACCAGCTTCTGTAAGTAAATCTAATACTTTATTTACTACTTTGAATTTTACTAAATCTGGATCTGTACAAACAAAAGCCTTTTTAAAACCCCTGCCTTTTACTTCAGGTACAATATTTTGTATTGCGCCATATCCGTGGAAACTTGTTTCATTAAGATTAAAACGATAAGACATATTTTACCTCCTACTTATGCTTTAAAACCGCTTTAATTATAACAATATTAAAATATATTTAAAATAAGCGCCTTTTTTGTTAAATTTTCATTTGAAAAATATAGAAAAATAAAATTTAAAATAATTAAATTTTGCTGATATTTTTGCATTATTTTTAGACTTTTTAAAATGAATTGAAAGCAAAAAGGCAAAAAATAAGCAATGTAAAATTTTTTTAGAAAACAGAAAATGCCGCGAGGAGAAGGCAGCATTTTCTATAATTAGACCACTAACTATCTATTTTGGCTTTCAACTAGTTCATAACTAATTGAGACATTGCCATTTTCGTCTTCTGTTGCAACTCTGACAAATGTGGCTTTTGTTTTTATATCATCTTTAATTGATACTTTGTAATATGTTGATGAATCGATAACTTCTGTACTTAATTTATATTTAACACCATCGAGTGTTAACTTAATTTCGACTTCATTATCTTCTTCATCACTTTCAAATGAATAAGCTTCAACTGTCTTTCTATTTTGAACTACTTTATAACTATATTCTGATGATTTAAGTCCATCTTTAACTTCTTCACTTTGCTCCATTTCAATGTAACTATATTCATCAGTTTTAATTGTTAATTCAATTTCATTTTCGTCTTCGACATGATCTTTATATGCTTTGTGTGAAGTTTCGGTTGTTCCTTTAAATTCGTATTCGACATCTTCAGCAATTACTGCGACACCTTTATATCCGTTTTTAGATTCGGTTTTTTCATAACCTAATTCAGTATCAGTTATGGAAGATGTCATGTTTCTTGTAATGTTATAGTAAAGAACAAGAGTTGTGTCAATTTCAGCAGTTGAAACAACAATGTTAACTGTCTGTTTGATTGAATAATCAGCTCTATCAGATTCACTTAAAACATAGTTAATTGAAACACCTTCATCAATTAATAAATCAACTGATGGTAAAATAGCAATTACTTGTTGAACTTGTTCATCAGTCATCTCAGATGTATTTTCATGATGACCCCAACCGTGACCCCATGGATTATTCCAGTGGTCATGATCTTTATTCCACCATTCATCTTTTTCATGATCGTGGTCTTTGTCATAATTTGGATAATCAACTCCAAATCCTTCATCCTCATCAGAAGCATCAATGATAGTTTCATTATCATCGTTAGCTATCTCGTTATTTTCTTCATCATCAGCTAAATCTTGATAACTTGAGTGTCTCATACTAGCTGTAGGTAAAACTTGATTATTAGACAAAGCAGCTAATCCTGTTGTCATTTGATAGGCAATAGTATTACTTTCTGCAACACTGACATATTCTTGACCAACATTTACTATGGTACTTTCATCAGTTTTACTATCGATAACATTATCAGATTTTCCTGTATTATCAATTGATAAATTTGAACATGAAGCAAGTGATAAAGCGACTACTGGAAGTAATAAAGCAATAATTTTTTTCATAAATAATTCTCCTTTTGCTATTTACTATTAATATCTTTCAAAAAGACTATTTATTGGATTTTTTATAAAAAACATAAATTTTTTATTACAAAATGATAATTTTGTCAAAATAAAAAGGAATTTGTATTTACAAAATAAATTTTATAATGTAGATTTAAATTATCGAAGAGGACTTATTATGGGTGTTTCTATTACTATAGATTCGAAATATGTAGAACTAAAAAATAGATTAATCGGTCATAAATCTATATCGTTTAAAGAGCAGTATAAAGTTGTAGGGAGACTTTATAATGGACTTATATGTAAGATAGATTACATATCTTTTAAAAAGTTTATTTATGATAATGCTATAGCTAGCAATAATGAGAAAATAAATCTATTAACATTAGATAATAACTATATAGATTTATTAAAAAAATTATGATGGTGAAATAAAATGAAAAAATATATTTTCAAACTAACATTTCCTTTCAAATTTTAATGCTTTTAATTCTATCAACCTTTTTTATAGCACAATATTTTGCTATAAAAATATTAATTTTAATTTTTTCATCTATTTTAGAGATAAATTTAAATATGTTGATTATATTAGAATAATAATTTTTTTAGTATTTGAAGTATCTGCGATTTTAATATTCAAAATATTTCTTAGGTTTGAACAAAACAATATATACATCGATAAAAACGTCATTTATATGAATGATGACAAGAAGAAAAATAATAATAAAATTCAATATGAAACAAAAGTTCAAGTTGAGGAAATTATCGATATTAAAATAATATGGTCAAACAAAGATTCAAGGTTAAAATCATCAATTAGTAGTTCAATTCCAATAGCATATATTTCTTTTTTATAAAAAAATGGATGCCAAAAAAACATGATGATTTTATTTATGAACAAAAGTACAGTGAAAAAATTAATTAATACTATAAAAAGACTAATGATTGAATATAATAATAAAAATCAAATTGCTGATACTGAATTATTGATTAGCAAGCTAAAAATAAAATATTTAACAGAATATTAATTTTTAACTATTGTTTCACCTGTATTAATGTCTACATATGTACGTGTATTATTACTAACGATTAATCCCATATTGCCTTTAACATTAAACTCGCTTCTATAGTCAAAAGTAAACGTGTAGTCATCAAAGCCATCGATTGATTCGAAGAAATAGAATTTACCATTTTTAATTATTTGTATAGATAATTCGTTTGAATCTTTATGTTCTTCAAAATTAAACTTCTCTGTAAAACTGTTACCTTTTCTATCTCTAAATGAATACTCATATTGCTTTTCGCCATTATCAGTTTCCTGTGTAATATTCAAAGTAAAATTGTTTTTTTGGCTAATTTGCATTTCAATTTCAGATTCGTTTTCAGATTCATCATATTCTTCTGTAATAATAACTCTATAGTTATCTTGATTGTCAACTAAAATCTCACCACGATATTCAGTCTTAGTTTCGTCAAATTTGTGGTGACTTTCTTTAAATTCCATATTGTTATAGAAGGTAATATTTGTATCGCCATGAGTAATGCTCATATTATACTCATAGGTTTCATATTGACCAATAAATATTCCTTGTTCGATAATATTTGTTGTTTCAATGTTTCCAGTTAAAAAAGCGTTAAGTGTATCGTATGAGCCATCAAAAACATCAACAACGTCTTGGAATGAAGCTTTTCCAGGCATAAAATCATCGTGAGGTTTATTCATAATTTGGACATTTTGAGTGGCGTTTTCTAAACTTATGAGTTCAATTCCAGATATTAATTGGAAAGCAGTTTGGCTTCTAGTACCACCTGTAACACCTTGTTGCGGATTTATAACTACTGGTGTTGGTATGCTTATAGAACTATTATTACCATTTCCGTTTGAAACGATAGGGACAACAATAGCTATAGTTAAAGCACAAGCTAAAGAGGCTGTTAATCCAGCTGTTATATATAGTCCTTTATTTTTAGTTTTTTTCTTTGCTGTTTCTTTTTTTTGATAATAGGCATTTAAAATGGAATTAGATGTTGTTTTAATATCATAGTCATCAAGTTCATTAAAGATTTTATTTTCAATATTATTGTTCTTATTTTCCATAATAATCACCTAATCCTTTCTGTAATTTTTTTATTGCGTTTGAATAAGCCCAAGTTATTGTTCCTAATGGCCTATGGAGTAGAGAAGCGATCTCTTTATGAGACATACCATTTAATACGTGTAGAATAACAATTCGATATTCTTTGTCTGATAGAATTTCTTTCATCTTTTTAAAAATGTAATTGTCATTTTTACTTGTTGATTCTTCAACAGACGCGAATTCAGTGTTTTCTAACGAATTGATAGATACACTTTTGCTTCGACTTTTTAAAGCTTTTAAAGCTTTGTTTTTCGAGATAACAAATAGATATCCTTTAGGGCTTTTTTTACTATCTATTTTGTCGATGTTTTCAAGGAAGGAAATGTATGTTTCTTGCATAACATCTTCAGCTAGATCGTAATCTTTTGTAATAGAGAGAATGTTATAGAAAACTTCTTTCTTCGTTAGCTCATAAAAAGTCTCAAATGCACTATTGTCGTGTGATTTGAGTTTTTCAAACATTTGTTGAAGTAAATTCGGATCGAAGGTTTCCATATAAGCTCTCACTATTAATATCTTTTAATTATTTGTTTTATTGGATTATTTGAAATTTATTTATCGTAACCATGGCCTTTTTTTAGCTTTCTGCCTAAAAGTTCACTAACTTCTGAGAACGTTACAAAGGCTTTATCGTCAATTGAAGTAATTATTTCTCTTACTTGGTTGACCTCAAAACGGTTAACTACTAAGTAGATCATTTTTGTATCTTCACTTTTATAGTAACCTTCTGCTTTGATATATGTCATACTTCGACCAAGTTTAGCCATGATTTCATTAGCAATTTCTTCATGCTTTTCTGAAATGATTAAGGCCATGAATGTCTTATCCAAACCAGAGTTAATTAAGTCGACAGCTTTTAAGCCGACATAGTAGCTAATAATTGAAAATAAAGCTGCATCCCAAGAACTATAAATTATGCCGTAAACTAAGTAGAGCATTAAGTTATAGCCCATAACAAATTGTCCAACGGTTACAGCTAGCTTTTTATGAAATACGATGGCTGATACTTCGATTCCATCTAGCGCGCCACCAAATCTAATAGTTAATCCTGAACCAATACCTGAGATTAAGCCCCCAAAAACAGCTCCTAAAAGTAATGAAGAAATAAAATATTCTCCTTTAACTGTTGGATCTATATCAGCTGGAATAAAAAATCTTTGTAATACATACAAAAATATAGAATAAATAGAGATAGCAAATAATGAATAAATAATAGCTTGCCAGCCCATTTTCTTAAAGGCTAAAATAAAGAATGGAAAGTTCAATATTACTAACCAAAGGGAAATTGGCAACCCAGTTAGTTTGCCTAAAATAAATGAAGTACCAGATAAACCACCATCGACGATTCCAAATGGTACTAGGAAAAGTCCTACTCCACAGGCGTTAATTATACCTGCAAAAAAAAGTCCAATAAAGTTTGTCCATTTAATTCCGTTTTTTTTCTTTGCTTTCATTTAGTTCTCCTTAAATATCCCATATTTTCTTTTTTAAAGAACGCATATCTGAACTACGTCCTTGTTTTAGTAGTTTTTTATAGTTTTCTGATAACGCTATTTCATATTTTCCTTGTTTGTCAGGAATAAAGAATAGTTCATCTTTTATTTCATCTGGTAAATATTGTAAATGTGGCCATATATCAGGTCTATCATATGGATATATATCAATTTCAGCAACGTTTACAGGTGTAAGTTTTAAATAATCTTTAACCTCTAATGGTTTCTTTTCAACAAAGTCTACAGCTTTTTCTATTGCTAGCGTTGAAGATTTTGATTTTGGAGATAACGCTAAATCAGCTACAGTAAAACCTAGAGGTATTGACGCTTCAGGGAAGCCAACTTTTAATGCTGTTTCACAAGCGTGATAACATCTGTCGACAGCTTGTGGATTTGCAAGTCCGACATCTTCATAGGCGGTTACTAGCAATCTTCTAATAATTCCATCTAAATCGCCTGATTTAATTAATTTTGCAAGATAATACATTGCAGCGTTGACATCAGAACCTCTAATTGATTTTTGAAATGCTGATACAGTGTCGTAATGTTCGTTTTCATCTTTATCCGCAAAATAATTAGGGACTGAAGAAATCGCTTGAATATCTTCTTTTGTTATTTCTTTGTTTGAATATGTTAAAGCTGTTGTTTCTAAAAGATTATATGCATATCTTAAATCACCACCACTTAATTTAGCTATAGTTTCAATAGCTTCATCGGTGTATTTTCTTTTATTATCTAATCCGTCAGGACTTATTATAGCTCGTTTAAGTCCGATTATCGTTTCGTCAGTAGTTAAGTGTTTAACTTCTAAAAGGTGAGTACGTGATCTAATAGCTGGATTTAATGCTAACATTGGATTAGCAGTAGTAGCTCCTATTAAGTAAAACGTTCCATCCTCTAGATTTGGCAAAAGTAAATCTTGCTTGTCCTTTGGAAGGCGATGAATTTCATCGATAATAATAATTGCACTTTCATGTTTTTTGCATTCTTCAATTGTATCGTTGATTTCCTGTTTAGTAATTGAAACAGCATTGAGCTTTTTATACCAGCAATTCATCGAATTTGCTAAAGCTTCAGCTATTGTTGTCTTTCCTGTGCCAGGAGGTCCAAAAAGAACGATAGAGACGAGTGAATCTTGAGATAAACAATTAGTTAAAAAGCCGGTAGGACCAACTAAATCTAGTTGACCAATAACGTCATTTAAGTATTTAGGTCGCATTCTATAGGCTAATGGCTTTTTCATTTAATTACCTCGCTATAAAATTATAACATGATAAAGCTTTTTCATTAAGTCAAAAAGATAACAATATGTTATAATTTATTTTGGTGATTTTGAAAATGAGATTAGTTATACAAGAATGTCGAAACGCAAAAGTCGAAGTTGAAAATAAAATAGTCGGACAAATTGACTTTGGTGAAATGGTATTAGTTGGATTTAAGCCAAATGATGATAAAAAAATAGTTGATAAAATGATCGACAAAATGCTTAAACTAAGAATATTTCCAGATGAAAATGGTAAAACTAACTTATCTTTAGAAAAATTCGGTGGAAACATTTTAGCTGTATCTCAATTTACTTTATATGGAAATTTAAAAGAGGGTAATAGACCTAGTTATTGCACTTCGATGCCTGCAGATGAGGCTAGAAATTTGTTTGAATACTTTAAAGGGAAATTACTAGAAAAATGGCCTCAGGCACAATTTGGTATTTTTCAAGCTGATATGCTTGTTTCATTTACAAATGTTGGACCAAGTACATTTATTTTAGATAGTGAGGAATTGTTTAATGAGTAAAGGAAAAGTATTATTGGGGCTTAGCGGTGGTGTCGATAGCGCTATAGCTGCCTATTTATTAAAAGAACAAGGTTATGAAGTTACTGGTTGTTTTATGCGTAACTGGGATTCTATTGCAAACAATGATATATTAGGAAATCCTACTTTAAGTGGTTCAAAATGTTCACAAGAAATTGATTTTGATGATGCAAGTCAAACCGCTAAAGAACTTGGAATACCATTAGTTAGAATAGACTTTGTTAAAGAATATTGGGATTACGTATTTACATATTTTTTAGATGAATACAAAAAAGGAAGAACTCCAAATCCAGATATTTTCTGTAATAAATACATTAAATTTGAAGCGTTTAGAAAATATGCACACGATAATGGCTTTCCATTAATTGCAATGGGACATTATGCTAAAAGAATTGATAAAGATGGTTTTACATATTTATACAAAGCTGATGATTTAACAAAGGATCAGTCTTATTTTTTAGCTGAGGTTGAAGAAGAAAAGTTAAGAGAAACTTTATTCCCATTAGCAAATATAACCAAAAAAGAAGTTAGGGCTATTGCTGAAAAACTTGGATTAACAATCGCTAAGAAAAAAGATTCAACTGGTGTTTGTTTTATTGGAGAGAGAAATTTCAAACAATTTTTAGCTAACTATCTACCTGCAACGCCAGGAAATATTGTCGACTTGCCAAGTGGAAAAGTAATAGGGACACACACAGGTGTTTTATATTATACAGTCGGCCAACATAGAGGCTTAGATATAGGTGGAATTAAAGGTTTTAAAGATGAGCCTTTCTTTGTTGTAGGAAAGGATGTTAATAAAAACATTCTTTATGTTGCTCAGGAAGAAAATGAGTATATGTATTCATATAAGGCTAAATTATCAAAAGTGAATATTATTATGCCTGGGATTCCAACTGAACCTATTAATGTAAACTGTAAATTTAGATATCGTGGTAAAGATATGCCAGTTACTTTCCAATATGTTTCAAAAGATGAAGCCTATTTAACGTATAATCGTTACGCTTATGTTGCCAAAGGCCAAATGGCAGTTTTATATGATGGAGATAAGTGTTTAGGCGGTGGAATTATCGAGGAGATTTTTGACAAAGATGGCAACAAAATTGAATACTAATATATTTGCCCCACTTGATTTATCTTTTGAAGATGATGAATGGGAAGCAAGTGGACCTTATAAAGAAAGAAATATTGTAAGAGCAATTGTTTATGTTCCAGATAATAATAAATTTGCCTTTATTGAATTTGACAGAGATGATAAATTTGGACAAGGAACATTTGTTGAAACTAGTGGTGGAGGAATGGAAGAAGGAGAAAACGAAGGAGAAGCCTTAGAACGCGAGTTAGGTGAAGAATTAGGTTTTAAAGTTGCAATAATAACAAAGCTAGGAGTAGTCAAAGATTATTATAATTTGATTAATAGGGCTAATATTTCGAATTATTATTTAGTTAGGAAAACTGGAGAAACAGAAAAACATTTTACCCAATCAGAAACTTGCTTTAAATTTAGAACTATATATTTAACTTTAGATGAAGCAATTTCTAGATATGAACAAAATTGCGATAAAAAACTTGGTCGTTTGATCTGTAAAAGAGAAAAGCCAATCGTTGAAAAAGTTAAATTGATTTTAGAAAATTTATAAAATAAAAAAGGATATATTTAATCAATAAGCAATAGTGCTAATTTTGATTTGTATATCCTTTTTATGTGTCTTAATTATTAAAGCCAGGCTTCAGGAGTAGTTCTATTTTCCTTAAACCAATCAGTATCTTTTAAAACAGTATTGTTGTTTGAACCGGCAACTGCTACTTTCTTTTTGTTACTACTAACTATAATATCTCCGTTCATACTTTGATATTCGCCTTTTTCATAGTCGATACATAGTGAAGTTACATAAACTTCTTTTGTATATTGCGAAATTCTATTAATATAAGCTTGAGTAGGGAAGGTATTGGCAGAATTTGTGGTGTATTCTGTTGAGCCAGCAACGCAAGTAACAACTGATATATCAGGAGTAATCATTGCTAGTAAAGCATCGTTTGATGAAGTTTTCGATCCGTGGTGACCTGCTTTAAATACATCAACTTTTGGAAGAGGTTGATTGATACTTGTATAATATTCAACCATTTTATTTTCACCACTTTCTTCCAAGTCACTAGTTAATAAAAATTTATGAGAACCATAAGTGAACATTGTTATTACTGAATTATCATTTTCTGTTGAAGCTTTATTTTCATCAAAATAATAATAGTTATATAAAACTTCAAAGTACATGTCTTCACCTAAATCATATCTTCTTGCAGCACCGTTTGTTTCATTCCAACAATCTAAAGCAGTGTAATGTTTAGTACCATTAGCAATTTTTGCATCTCTAGCAGATACGTATGATTTATAAACGCCTGAATTAGATGATGTTCCAGCAAAATCGATAATTGTATCAACATCGTATTTTGCTAATATACCATTAGCACCTCCAAATCCAGCAATGTGGTCTTGGTGAGCGTGAGTTGCAATGACATACTCTAATTTGCCATCTGTACAATATCTATCGACATACTCAGATATCGTCTTTGCTGAAGAAGATCTTGATCCAGCATCGATTAAAATATCGTTATCGCCAGCCTTAATATAAATGGAATCACCTGTATAAATGTTTCCAAGTTCTAAGAAGTGAATTTGGAAATCATCATACACGACACCTTTAATGCTTTGGTTATTTATTGAGTCTGATTTGATGTTTTGTTTTAAATATAAGTAATTAGAACCAGCGCCAATTACTGCTCCAACAACGAGTGAAACTAAACTGAAGACTATAGTCTTTCCTAATGAAAATTTTGCTTTCTTTGCCATAATATTAGTCTCCTGAAACATCATCGTCACCCGAACTTACTGTGTTGACGACAATAGTTCTAATACGTTTGATGTTTTTATATTTGAAATTAGAAGATTGATAGACAATATAATAAATACCTTCAGTTTGAGCTGAATCATTTGTATATGTTGTTTCTTCATCGTTGATTGATACAGAATCTATAGCATTTGAACTAAACGAAATGCATCTTATTGCTTCATTTAAACTTGGTTCGACATACTCGCCACCAACATTTAAAGTGACTTTGCTTTCACCTACTAATTCGAATGTGTCATCTTTTTGAATTATATTGCAAGTTATAAAAGCTCCAATAGCTCCAACGACAAAAAATATAACAATTAATAAAACTGTTACAGGGTGATTCTTTTTATATGTCTTTTCAGCTTTGTTGACTACTTTTTTGGCATTTTTGTTGCTTATACCAGTTGTATTACTGATTTTATTTGCAGCTTCGTTTTTAACTTGTTTAGCAATTGCACTTTCAATTGTTGTTGATGTTTTTTTACTATTAGAAGAAGTTTTTCTCTTAGTAGTTGCTGTTGATTTTTTTGAAGTACTACTAGTGGTTTTTTTAGCTCCTTTAGTTGAGCTTGTTGTACTTTTTTTAGTAATTGTTGATGTTTTTGAACTTGTTTTTTTATTCTCTTCCATCATATGTCTCCTTTTACGTCGTATATTTTAGCAAAGTAACGATACTTATTGGTATATAAATTGTTTAATTTTTTAACAAATATAAGTTATGTAAAACTTTTGTTTTTTCAAATATTGATATATACTAAAAAAGTAGGTGAATTTATGGAAAAGAATTTTATTTCAATTAAGTCGATAATTGCTGCAATAGTCGTTTTTGTCATTACTGCTGCGACATATGTTTTAGTCATAATAAACTTTTATACCAAACAATTAGAACAATTCTTATTTTTGTTTAGTATACCATTTTTTATTTCTATTTTTATTTTAGCTTCTTCCAGCACTATGAATATTAAATCTACTGGACTTGTTACTTTAAAAAACTCTGTTGGCTATGATGTATTTAATGGCAAGATAATTAGATTTAACGCTACTGTCGATATAAACTTCTTTCCTTCACAAGTTGATTCTATTTCTTTAATTAAAATAAAAGAAAGAGAAAATATGCCAGATTATAAAATAGCTCGTAGTTTTTTAAAGATATCATTTAATGATGGTACTACAAGATATTTCTGTGTCTCATTCTTTAGTAAAAAACAAGTAAATGAATTTATTAAGAAAATAAAAAATTAGTTAACATGTTGTAAAAAATAAAATATTGGCCTTTTTGTAAGGCCTTTTTTAATACTTATATTATAAATATGTACACTTTTGTAAAAAAATGTTGTATATTAGCAAACTATAAAAGGAGTAAAAAAATGAAATTAAAACAAATATCTTGTTTGATGTGCATGAGTTTTTCTCTTATAGTTGTCGGTTGTGGCAATCAAAATTCATCAAGTACATCAGCATCTTCACCATCTTTTACCTCTCCTGTTAGTTCTACTAGTCCATTTGATAGTTCTTCAACATTATCAAGTTCAAGTAGTAGTTCTTCAAGCACTACGACAGGTAAAACAATAAGTCAACTTAGTGATTTAATTTTAAGTACTAGTATGAATTTAGAAAGTGATGAGACAGAATCTGCTACTAGATCTATTATTACAGTTGCTCAAGAATCGTTTGCTATCAAGACAACTGCTACAGAAGAAACTTTAGTAACATACGATGCACCAATCGCTTTAACACATGGTACAGAAGACATAACGTATAAGAGCACAGACGAATGGCTTGGCGACGATTATGAAGGCTTTAAACCAAGACATCGTGAGTATGACTACTTTAGAGGAGTTTACGAAGGTACATATTATGAAATTCTTGATGTTGAAGGCGGAAAAGAAGACGATTCAGCTGAAAGATATGAAATCGGTAAAGGCCCTGATCAAATTAGCCAACTTCAAGTAAATTCTAGAACAACTATGACTGCTAGTTATATTGCTAACTACTATTTGACCAACTACATGGCAACAGCAATTAGTGAATCAACTATTTTTGAACCAAAAGTCAATGGCGATGAATCAACATACTCTATTGATGGTATCGATGTTCAACAAGATGATACCGGTGTAACAACGACAACAGCAACTTTAGAAATTACATTTTCATCTGATGGCTTCTTAAAGAATTATAAGTACGATTCAATTGTCTATTCTAAATATTATGACGATAATGGCGTTTTATCTTCTACAGAGCATTTCACAAATTCAGTATCTGATGAAGTAAATGTCAAACGTGGTAGCCGTGCTAAGACACCAGATACACCACTTGTAATTGTTCCAACAAACTATTGGTTACAAACATACGATGTAGAAATTAAAGCTTCAAACATTTCCTATTCAGACAAAGATATTATTTGTACAACAGACAATATCCCAGCTGGATATTACATCACTCCAATTGCTACAAACGTTTATCCAGAAAAAGCTTTGGATATCGAATTAACAGTTATATCTAACACAGATAACGATGTCATTAATTTAAGTGAACACGGCGTCTTTAAATCTATAAAAGGTGGAACTACAACAGTTGAAATTTCAAATGATGGTGGACTTTTAAAAAAATTAGATTTAACAGTCGTTGAACAAACAATTGAATCTATCAATTTAAAAATTTATAGTTCACATCTTTATGTCGGTTCTGAATATACTATTTATTCTTACATCACTCCAGGCAATGCTATCGATGAACTCGAATTTAATGTTGATAATCCTGAAATTGCCGAAGTAGTAGTTGATGATAGAGGTTATGCTAACTTAGTTTGTAAGAGTGCTGGTGAAGTTAAAGTAACTGCAAATAGTAAGAAAAATCCAGATGTTAATGTTACTTATACATATAAAGTTACTGCTAAATTAGATGAAGACACATTAAAGAATGTTTTAGTTACTACAAAATGGTGTGTTCCAGAAACACCAAACCAAATTTTAAGATTTAATGCAGATGGTACAGGATTATTCACAGATGGAAATACATCCTATAACATTTCATGGTCTTATGGATCATTAAGTGGTGATTCATTATCGATTATTGTCGAACCATTTGATTATTTCGATATATTGACATGTTTACTAAGTGCAGATGGTACTACTGTCGATTTCAGAATTAGCAATTCTGAATTGTGGTCATATGCCTATAATGGTACATTTGTCGACGAAACCACATTAACAACACAAAAATAATTTTAATTAAGAAGGGAAAGGTTTATGAAAAAATTATTATTAACGCTTCCATTTAGCATGCTAGTTTTAGCATCATGTGCAGGTCACGGAACTTCCAGCACATCATCATCAACAAGTTCCAATAGTACAACTTCAAGTAGCTCAAGTTCAGTTGTAAGTTCTACTACAAGCACAAGTTCTTCAGTAGCAAGTAGTACAACAACTTCTTCAAGCACTTCTACTTCATCTTCAACTGATGTAAGCAGTTCTACTGTCTCAAGCAGTTCTTCCACCACATCTAGCAGTAGTTCTTCTAGTATTAGCAGTTCATCTAGTTCAAGTAGTTCTTCTAGTTCTAGTACAACAACTTCATCAAGTTCTACAAGTAGCAGCAGTGAACCTGATTTAGTATTACCAACAACAGTTGATGAACTTAAAGAATTTGTTTCAACCACAAGCGCTGCTTTAAGTAAAGCTCATGAAGCTTCATATACATTTAACCAAACTTTAGTATCAGGTTATAAACTTGCATATAACGCTCAAAAGAAAGTTGTTTCATCAAATGGTAGTGTATTAGCAAGTAATCATATTAGCGAATCTGGTACATTTACAAAATATGATGGTGGTGATTCAGGAGATAATTTCACACTATCACAAACATATGATTTTAAGACATATAACGGCTTATATAATGGTGAAAACATCTCTTTAACAGTTTCTAATACTGAAGGTGTTACTGGATATATCAATGACTACGCTAGCAAATTAGAAAAAAGTACATATTCTATCGATAAAACAATGGTAACAAAGACTATTTCATTAACAAAATCTTATTTTTATTTCTTGACTGAAATGTCTGAACCAACAGTCGATAGTGATGGTTCGTTCTCCTACACATTAACTGGTGCTATTACTCCATCTGACGGATATTCTGATAAATATTCTTATGCTTTATCTCTTTCATTTACATCCGTTGGTTTCTTAAAGGAAGTTAGATTTAATTCTTTAGCTTATGGATTTAACTGGGAGACAAATGAATATAATGACTATGTTAAAAATAGCGAAGATACAGTTATAGTTGCTAACTATTCTGAAACTCTTACTTCAGAAATTGAAAATGATTTGAACCCTGGTGATTATTTAACTACATCAGCTGATCTCTATCTTTATGATAGCAGCAGTTATTATGAAGAAGAACTTGATATCTCTCACGTCAAGGTTGGTACAAAAATTGATGTTAAAGCTAGAAGTTTTGCTCCTTCAACATCATTAGATACAAAGTTTGAAATTGTTTCAAGCTCAAATACAGCTGTTGTAGATGAACAATATGATTCTTGGAAAGCTGTCGGTGTTGGTACAACTGATTTAACAATTAGAACTGATTTAGGCTATGAACAAGTTATTACTGTCACAACTTATGTTCCAGCCGTTGAATCTATTTCTTTAGGAAGGATTGATGAATTATCTGTTGGCGAAACAGCAACTTTATATATAAATACAACTCCAAATGATGCAGTCGGAACCTTTACAGTCACAACTAATGTCGAAGGAATTGTTAGTATTTCAGAAGGATATACAAGTACTTCATTTAGAATTACTGCTTTAAAGGCTGGTATCGTTACTATTACTGTTACCTGTAATGAAAATACAAGTCTTACAGCTGAAACTTCAATTGAAGTTAAAAATAAGATGACTGATGAAGAAATTACAGCTGCTTTAGTAAATAAAGCATGGACATGCTATGATTATAATAATTATTGCAAAATTGCAGTTGTGTTTAATTCCGATGGTACTGGTACAGTTACTGAAGCTGATTTGGATCCAATTACTTTTAATTGGGAATTAGTTAATGGTAATGTTATAGTTGATACTTTTGAAATTTATGAAGCTACATATGAGAATATTAGATTTACTATAAATTCTAATGTAACAACACTTAAAGCTAGTCAATCAGATACAAGTGGATGGTTTCAAATTGACTGGACTCTTCGAGTTGAATAAATAATCCGGCTTCTGCCGGATTTTTGCTATAATAATATATAATTGATTGATATAAATTTGTTTAAAGAGTATACTATCAAAGTATTTTAGAAAAGAAAGGTATTTTAATATGGAAATAGTTACATTGATTTTAAGTATCTTAGTAGCAGCAGGCTTTATAACTTGTATTTGTTTAAGAATTTCAAAAAAACAAAGAGATGTTGCTTATGTTGTGGAGTTAATTAGTTTAGTCCTCTTAGTTGTTATCGGTATTATTCCAGTCGCAAATGGTATTGTTATTAATAATGCCTCAAGTTGGGCTAACTTATTCTTACTTGTCTCTTATTGTGCATTACTCATTTATAGAGTATTCTTTAGAGCAAAATAAGTTAAAGAACAATTAATAAGGTCTCCACTTATATGGAGACTTTTTATTCTATTTAGGGAGAAAATAAAAAATGAACGTTGGTTTTATTTCACTTGGCTGTGCCAAAAACAAAGTAGATAGTGAAGAGATACTTAGCTATCTTGTTAGAAATGGTTTTGAGGTTGTTTCTGATCCTGAACTAAGCGATATAATTATCGTCAATACTTGTGGCTTTATTGAAGCATCTAAAAAGGAAGCTATCGATACAATATTAGAGATGCTTACATATAAAAAAGTAACAGTTGCTATCGGTTGCTTAGTTGAAAGATATTACGATGATTTAGTTAAAGAAATTCCAGAAGTTGATTTATTTGTCCCTATTAGAGACTATTATCGTTTTGGTGAACTATTCCAAAAAGTTGTTAAAGACAGAACTTTAGAAGGAAAGATTGATCCTACAAAAAGAGTTTACTCAACTCCAGATTATCAAGCTTATTTAAGAATATCTGAAGGATGCAATAATTGCTGTACTTACTGTGCTATTCCATTGATTCGTGGACACTTTAGATCGATACCATTAGAAACTTTGAAAGTTGAAATGGACGAACTAGATAGAAAAGGTATTAAAGAATTGGTAGTTATTTCTCAAGATACAACAAGATATGGATCAGATTTAGTTGGACAAAATATAAATACATGCACTCTTTTAAGAGAAGCCTTAAAGCATGAATCTTTTGATTACATAAGATTATTATATTTATATCCAGATGAAATTACAGATGAATTAATAGAACTTATCGGATCTGAAAAGAGACTTACCCCATATTTTGATATACCTATTCAACATTCAGTCGATCATGTTTTAGCTGATATGCATCGTAGAGGAAATCACGATTTCTTAGTAAATTTATTTAAAAAAATAAGAGAGAAAGTTCCTCATGCAATTTTAAGAACTACACTTATTGTTGGCTTCCCAGGAGAAACTGAAGAAGATTTTAATGAATTGTTAGCTTTTGTAAAAGAAACAAAGTTTGACCACTTAGGTGTATTTACGTATTCACCTGAAGAAGGAACAATTGGTGCAACTTTACCAAATCAAGTTCCAGAAAGAACAAAGAAAAAGAGATTAAATCAAATTATGAAAGCTCAAGCAGCTATCTCTTTTAAAGCTAACCAACAAAGAATAGGTGAAGTTATCGATGTAACAATTACTGGTTATGATAGTGAAAACTATTGTTATGAAGGAATGTGTTACATTTTCGCCCCAGATGATATTGATGGTAAATTATATATCTTCTCAGATGATGAACTTGAAATAGGTAAATCATATAAAGCTGAAATAATTAATGCTTCAGCATATGACTTAGATTGTAAAGTAATTCACGAATAAATGTTAAATTAGACAAAATTCGAATTTATGCTCATTAAAATTCACATATATAAATATGTGGAGAAATTTATGAGATATAATTTGAAAAGAGAGACAGATTTATTAAAATATCATTTAGATGATAAGTTAAAAAATGTTAAGTATGAAGTGGCTAAAGAATACATTGATTGGATTGATAGGCAAACGACATACTTTAAAGAATCTATCGATAAAGCTGGATATAAGACTCAACCAGATAACCTTGCCCGTGGCGATGTTATTTGGGCTGAATTTGGTATTAATATTGGAACTGAACTAAGCGATTATCACACAAGAGGACATTACGCTTTAGTGTGGTGTGTCGATTTAGGAAATATTATCGTCATACCTTTATCTAGTCGTGATTCACCAGGGTCAGCGATGACTTTTGATTTAGGAATTATTCCTGAACTAAGCGACGATGGATCTCACTCATATTTAAAATTAGATGCTATACGTTCTATATCCAAAAGAAGAATAGCCAGAATGCCTGGTAAAACAGGTGGAAAAGTTACTCTTAATGATGAGGTTATAGAGAAAGTTAAAGAAGCAATAAAAATGAACTTTTTGAACTAGCATCTTATAGTGCCAAAAGCGCTATATGGAGGTTTTTATGATATTTGGAAAATATATAAATTGTTATTATAGGCGCTATTGGTACTATTTTTTTATAGGAATATTAGCGTTAGTTTTAGTTGATATTGTTCAACTTTTTATTCCAGAAATTATTGGTAACGCTATATCAAGTTTGGACAAAGGTACTTTCGTTGATAAAGATTATATTACAGTTTTGTTATCTTTAGTTGGAATTGGTGCTTTGATGTTTATAGGTCGTTCAGCTTGGAGATTATGCATTAATGGTGTTGGCCAAAAAATTGAATATGATTTACGTGAGAGAATGTTTATTCATGCTGAAAAACTTTCTGTCGAGTATTATAAAAAGCAAAAAACTGGTGGATTAATGTCTTTATATACTAACGATTTAGATGCAGTTAAAATATCATTTATGGATGGAACTATATTCTTAATTGATGCAGTAGTTTTAGGTGGCTTAGCCATGTATAAGATGTTTAAAATGAACTGGTTATTGACTGTTATTTGTATTGTTCCACTAGCGCTTGTTGCTCTTTGTGGTGGGGTAATTGGTAAAGCAGAATCCGTTAGATTTAAGGAAAGACAAGAAGCTTTTGAAGGTCTATCTGATTTTGTTCAGGAAAATATAACTGGAATATCTGTCATTAAAGCCTTTGTTAAAGAAGGCCAACAAATGAAAAAGTTTGCAAAATTGAATTCGAAAAATGAAATTGCCAACATAAAGTATTTGCGTTATTCGATAATGCTTAATTCACTTATTTCATTTTTGATTTATTCTGTTTTCGGAGTAATCATGATTTTAGGTGGATACTATGTTTTAACTGGAAACGTTATTGGTGGCGGTGTTGATTTTGATGGTGGTAAGTTAAGTACATATTTTGGCTATTTTGATACTTTGATTTGGCCAATGCTTGCTATATCAATGCTTATTGATAACATTTCAAGAAGTAGAGCTAGTTATAATAGAATTGCTGAACTATTAAAAACTGAGCCTAGTGTTAAAGATAATTTAGCTGAACTTAGAAAAGACTTACCTGTATTTAAAGGAGCACTTGAATTTAAAAATTTAGACTTTAGTTACGAAGATGATGAAAATCAAATAGTTTTACAAGGAATATCTTTAAAAATAAATGCAGGAGAAAATATCGGTATCGTTGGTAGAACCGGCTCAGGAAAAACAACTTTTGTTAATTCGATTTTAAAGATTCATAATATTCCAAAAGATAAGATATTTATCGATGGTGTAGATATTAACTCTTGGCCAACTAAAGTCGTTAGAGACAATATCGGTTATGTCGCTCAAGATTCCTTCTTGTTTTCTGATTTAATTTCTAATAACATTGCGTTTTCTAACCCTAAATTAAGCATGGATGAAGTCAGAAAAGCTGCTAAGTTTGCTTGTGTAGATTCAAATATTATTGAGTTTAAAGATGGGTATAACACTATGGTTGGTGAACGTGGTGTTACCTTATCAGGTGGACAAAAACAAAGAATTGCAATGGCTAGAGCTATTGTTAAGAATCCACAAATTTTAATTTTGGATGACTCAGTTTCTGCTGTTGATTCAGAAACTGAAAAAACAATTTTAAATAATATTAAAGAGTTAAGAAAAGGAAAGACAACTTTAATTATTGCTCATCGTATTTCAGCAGTTGAAAAACTTGACCATATCATTGTTATGGATAACGGTAAAATTGTTGGATATGGCACTCACGATGAATTGCTAAAATCATGTGAAATATATGCTAAATTAGTTGAGCTTCAAAAATTAGAAAAGGAGGTGAACTAATATGGGCGAAGAAGAATTAGAACAAAAACAACATTCGATGAAAGATATGGCTATGATTAGAAATCTAGCTAGATATCTTAAACCATATTTACCAAAGTTTATCTTCGCTATTGTTTTAGATACACTCTCAGTTTTGTTATACACGACAGAGCCGCTATTCTATAAAGAAATATTGCGACTTCTTAAAATTGAAACAACTCAATTTACATCTATATTAGCTATTGGTTTGTTCTTTATAGTAGCTATGTTTGCATCAATTATTTTGATGTATATCAGTGGAATGATGGTCCAAAAGGTTGGACAAAGAGTTATTTACGATATTAGAAGAGATATATTTAATCACATTGAAGAGTTAGCAATAGGTCAACTAAATACCATTCCTGTTGGTAAGCTTGTTACAAGAATAACTAACGATACAGGAACGTTGATGGATTTCTTTACAAATATATTGGTTAACATGTTAAAGAATATTATAACTTTAGTTGCAATTGCAATTATATCGTTCTTTGTTAACTGGCAGTTAGCTTTGATATTGATCGCGTTCTTACCAATTATATTAGCTATAACGATTTTCTTTAGATCAAAATCTAAAAAAGTATATAGAGAAATTAGAAAAAATGTTTCATCAATAAATGGATTCTTAAGTGAAAATCTTTCTGGAATGAAAACAATTCAAATATTTAACCAAGAAGAAAGAAAAGCTGAAGAATTTACTAAGCTAAATAAACAATTACGCGATTCAAATTTAAAGAGTGTTAGAATATTTGCTTTATTTAGACCAGGTGTATTCTTTATTTATGTTATGGCTATAGTTGCTGTTATGTCTGTTGGATTAAGGCTTGTTATGAATGGACAACTTGATACTGATGGACTATATGCTTTCTATATTTATATTTCTCAGTTCTTTAATCCAGTTCAAAATTTAGCTGAACAATTTAATGGCTTACAAAGCTCAATGACAGCTGCAGAAAGAATATTAGCGGTTCTTGATTTAAAAGCTGATGTATTAGATTCAGATGACTCGATTGATGTTGACGGCTTTAAAGGAAAAATTGAATTCAAAAATGTTTGGTTTAGTTATGTTCCTGGCGAATGGGTTTTAAAAGATATTTCATTTGTTATTGAGCCTGGTGAAACTGCTGCTTTTGTCGGTGCAACAGGTGCTGGTAAATCAACTATAATTGGATTAATAGTTAGAAATTATGAGATTCAAAAAGGACAAATACTCATCGATGGTATTGATATTAAGAAGATAAAAATAAATTCTTTACGAAAACACATTGGTGAAATGCTACAAGATGTCTTCTTATTTTCTGGAACTATTGCTTCAAATATCGCTTTGGATGATGATAGTATTACTAGAAAAGAAATTGAAGATGCTAGTAGATATGTCGGTGCTGATACGTTTATTGAAAAATTACCAAAAAAGTATGATGAAGAAGTATTAGAGCGTGGAAACAATTTCTCTATGGGTCAAAGACAGCTTATATCTTTTGCACGAACAGTTGTTTATAAACCTAATATTGTTGTTTTAGATGAAGCAACAGCAAATATTGATACAGAAACAGAAGTTTTAATACAAAACTCTTTATTAAAAATGAAAAATATTGGTACAATGGTTATAGTTGCCCACAGATTATCAACTATCAAACACGCTGATAAAATTTTTGTTATATCAAAAGGTAAAATAATTGAAGAAGGTACTCATCAAGAGTTGCTTAAATTACGTGGAACGTATTACAATTTATATCGTCTACAGAACATGCAAAATTCTATAGAGGGAAAGTGAGAAAGTTATATGGAAGAATTAAGAAAAATTCGTTTATACGATACATATCGTGCTAAGAAAGTTGAACTTGAACCAATTTGTCCAGGTCAAGTAGATATGTATTGCTGTGGACCAACAGTTTACAACTATGCTCATATAGGTAATATTAGACCAGTTTTAACATTTGATTTGCTTCAAAGAGTTTTAATTGAATGTGGATACAAAGTTAGACTTGTTTCAAACTACACAGATATTGACGATAAAATCATCAATGGTGCAATAGCTGAAGGAAAAACTGAAAGGGAACTTTCAGAAGGTTATATCGCAAGTTATGAAGATACTTTAAATCAACTTAACGTTGGAAAGTATTACGATCATCCAAAAGTCAGTAACTACATACCAGAAATAATTACTTTTATCGATAAGCTTTTGGCAACAGGACACGCTTATAAAGCCAATGGAAATGTTTTCTTTAGAGTAAGCAGTGTTTCAGATTACGGCGCATTATCAAAAATTAAAGTTGATGATTTACTTGCAGGTGCGAGAATTGAAACTGATGAAGATAAAGAATCACCACTAGATTTTGCTTTGTGGAAAAACACTGATAAAGGAATTAAATTTGATGCTGATTTCGGTGCTGGTAGACCTGGGTGGCATACTGAATGTTTGGTCATGATTGAAAAAGTCTTTGGCAAAACTTTAATTGATATTCACGGTGGGGGCTTCGATTTAAAATTTCCACACCATGAAAATGAAATTGCACAATCTAGGGCTGCAAACGGAACACAACTAGCTAATATTTGGATGCACGTTGGATTCTTAAATATGAACGATGAAAAGATGAGCAAGTCTTTAGGAAATATTATTCTTGCTAAGGATGCTGTTGCAAAATATGGTGCTAACGCTTTAAGACTTTTCTTTTTATCGACAAAGTATGAAGCACCAATTAACTTTACAGAATTAGCAATTGAACAAGCACAAAAATCTTTCGATAAATATCAAGATGCTGTCGACAAGTTATCAGCAAAACTTTTCTTATCCAATTATAGTGGAGAAGAAAAACTTATCGACGACTTATATAATGAATTTATGGATGCACTAACTGATGATTTAAACGTTGCTAACTCTTTAGTTGCAGTAGAAAAAATTGTTAAATTAAGTAATACTGAAATTAGAAAAAGAGAACCTGATTTGTCCTTGCTTAGTTCCTATTTATTTACTTTAAAAAGAATGTTTGGTATACTTGGCTTAAGAATAGAAAATAGAAAATATTCTGAAGATGATAGAAAAGTTTATATAGATTATATTGAATCAAGAAATAATAAAGATTTTGAAAAATCTGATATTTTAAGAAAAGAACTTATCTCACGTCACCTTATGTAAACAAACGGAGGTATTATGGATCAATTTATAATTAATATAGCTAAACAAGGAGATTTAGGTATAGCGTTATATACTTTAATTACTATTGTTATAGCATCTATATTATCAGGAATAATTGGTTTTGAACGTGAATTTCACGGGCATGCTGCTGGTTTAAGAACTCATATTCTTGTTGCAATTGGTGCTTCAATAATTATGACTGTTTCTATTTATGGATTTAGATATACTGATTATAGCAACCGTGATCCAGCACGTTTAGCTGCTCAAGTAGTTAGTGGCATCGGTTTCTTAGGTGCAGGCACCATCATGCAAACTGGTACTAACATTAAAGGTTTAACTACCGCTGCAACTGTTTGGTTTTGTGGAGGTATTGGTTTAGCTTGCGGATGTGGATTTGTTGTAGAAGCTATAATTGCTACTCTATCCGCTTTTGTCATTCTAGTTATTTTAAGATTTATTGAAAAAAAGACAAGCAAAAGATTTCCAAAGATAATCTTAGTTGTTGATGGTGAAACACCTATTTTAAAAGAAGCATTAGCTGCAGCTGATAAATACGGCTTAACCATTAGAGATATCTCTAGCCAAATATTAAAATATAGACAAAAAGATTGTTTGAAAATTACTGTAACCATGGATATGTCTAGTCAAGCAGCTTTGACAGCTTATTCTGATGAGTTACGTAGCCAAGTTAGCCCATTTGAGATTAAATTATCGACAAATCACTAATTATAAAAATAAGGAGTTGTCTAATCGATGGCTCCTTTTTATACTTATTAAGTACGATTGAATGACTTATTAATCATATTTTATTAAAATAGTCCCGTACTTTTCCCGAATAGATAAAAATGCTTTTTTTTAGCAAAATTATATGGTAGTATCGGAACTAGAAAGGAAAACATTATGGAAAACTTTATTTATGGATTAAACCCAGTTATTAGCGCCTTACAAGGGAAAAGACGCCCTAAGAAAGTTCTTATTTCTGAGACTTTAAAGAATAAAGATGTCGAAAAACTTTGCAAAGAAAATGGTATACCTTTTCAATTTTCTACTAGAAAAGAGCTTGATAGAATAACAAATGGTGCCAACAATCAAGGTGTAGTTTGCTATATTGATCCTTTCGAATACACTTCTTTAAGAGAGCTTCTTTCTAAAGTTTCTGACGATTCATTACTTTTGGTTTTAGATGGAATTGAAGATCCTGTTAACTTTGGCTCATTGCTTCGTACTTCATGCTGCTTTGGAGTCGATGGTGTAATTATTGGAAAAGATAGACAAGTCGGTATGACACCTACTGTAATTAAACTTTCTACAGGTGCTAGTGAGCATATCGATGTTGTTCAAGTATCTAACGTTGCTCAAACAATTAATGAATTAAAGAAAAACGGATATTGGATTGTTGCTGCTGATGGAAGTGGAGATAGACTTTATGACCAAATAGATTATAATGGCAAAATGGCTATTGTTGTCGGTTCAGAAGGACGTGGAGTATCTAGACTTGTATTAGAAAGATCTGACTTTGTCGCAAGAATTCCTATTTCTGGTCCAGTTACATCCCTGAATGCGGCAATTGCTGGTGCAATATTTTTAAGTGCGGCAGCTTCTTTTAGAAATAAAAAATAAAAAAAACTTCCATTATAATTAGTTTGCTGTTTTAGCTTGGGGGATTATGTTAGAAAAAGAAAAAATTGATGTTCAGGTTTATAAATGCAAAGAAGATAAAAATGAGATAGATAATCTTTATAAAACTATTTATCCTGAAATGTGTGATTATGCAAAAATATGTGCTAATAAATACAAAAATTTAAATTTAGATCAAGAAGATTTTTTTGTATTGCTTTTATTCCGCTACAGATAGAGCGATTAAGTCTTTTGCCTATGAAAAAGGATCTTTCATGAATTATTGGAGACGAGTTTTAAAGTCTGAAGCTGTGAGATATGTTATGAGCGTTTATAATTCTTTAACTTTTAAAAATGAGTCTAAAATAGTAAGATACGATTTGCTTAAACCATGGAAACAGGATGTAGTTTTTAATTCTTCGATTCAACCAGAGAGTGATATTTCACTTGTTAAAGATGCCGATATTATTATTAATTATGTAAAAAGCAAATATAGTATGGAAGATTGCGAAATGTTTATTCGTTGGCTAAGTGGTGAAACTTTTAAAGAAATTGCTACTAAATATAATCGACAATGTAAACAAGTTTCTTCAAAAATATATGCGATGTTAGCAACTGTCAAAAGAAGGTTTATAAATTCGATTTAAAAAATGATTATTAGATACGTTAATATTTATTATATTTCAACGTATCTTTTTATTTAGCAATATTAGTCATAAATAATTATTTGTACAAAATAACAAATATCAAGTGCGCTTTTTTTTATTTAAGTATCATTTAAACTATGGTATATTATATTTTTGGAGATGAAATTATGTTTAATTATTTTTTAACTAGTTCAACTGATGCTCCTTCATCAGGCAGTGAACCAGAAAGTGTTCAAAACTTTTTTTTCAATTTAATTGAAACAATTGTTAATTTTTTCAAAAATCACGGTGTTGATTTAGCTATTAGATTAGTATCAGCAATAATTATTATTGTCATAGGACATTATTTAGTAAAGTTTATCAATAAAATTGTTATTTCTTCAATTAGATCAAAGAAAAAACGCTCAAATGGAATTGATGAAGTTTCAGTTGTAGCCTTTATAAGTTCTTGCTTAAAGTTTGGCTTGAATTTACTTTTATTCTTCTTAGTATTAGGAGTGTTAAATATTCCACTTGATAATGTCTTTACAATATTATCATCTGCTATTTTAGCTATTGGCTTAGCTTTGCAAGACTTATTAGCTAACTTTGCTAATGGAGTAGTTTTATTAGCCAATAAATTCTTTAAATCTGGAGATTATATTGAAACTGATGGTACAGAAGGCACAGTTCAAGAAATTAATATGCTTACCACAGTATTACAATCGGCAGATGGAAAGAAAATTGTTGTTCCAAACAGTAGTATTACTAAGTCTGTAATCGTTAATAATTCTTCTAATGAAATACGAAGAGTAACAATTAATATCGGTGTTGCTTATGGAACTAATGTCGAAGCAGCTAGAAAAGCATTATTATTAGCAGCATATTCATGCAATAAATCTTTGACAGATCCAGAACCAGCTGTTCGTTTTTCATCTTATGGCGATTCAGCTATTAACTTGTCTTTAAGAGTTTGGGTAAAAACTGATGATTATTGGGATGCTTTATTTGAAATAAATGAAGCTGTTTACAATTATCTAAATAAATACAATATTGAAATTGCTTTCCCACAAGTTGATGTTCATGTTAATAATGTTAGTGGCGAAAAAACTATCACATCAGAAACTAATAGCGATTTAAATAACGAATTAGATAAAACTAAAGAAGCATTGATTTTAGCTAAGACTAATGAAAAACAAAAGCAAGAAGAACAAGACAAAGATATGTTCTCTAGTGCCTTTAAAAAATCAAAAGAAAAAGCTAGAAAATCAAGAAAAAACAAATCAGAAAAGAAAAATGCTAAAGAAGATAAGTGATTTTTATTCTAAGCAAGACGATATTAATAAATCATTAATTATTGTTATTGCTGTTCAGTTTGTTGTATTTTTAATTTTATCCGCCTGCTTTTTCTTTGGATATATGTCGATTCCATTAGGCTTTTTATTAGGATCGATCATTGCTGATTTAAATTTTAAAATGTTAGAAAAGCAAATGGATTATATTTTAAATGCTGGTAGACCAACATCAAAACGTAAAGGAATAGCTAATATGATGATAAGATCGCTATTATATTTGATAGGTCTAATTATTGCTGGATTACTCGCGTACTTTAAAATAGATATATTTAACGTCATTGCTGTATTTGTTGCTTATTTGATTCCTAAGTTATGTATTTATGTATTAGGAGCTAGAAAAGTTAAATAATTTTTACTTAGGTGTTAACAATAGTGTTGCACCTAAGTTTTTTTTGACGTCAAATAAAGACATAAATTTAACAAATGGTCTAGATTAAATAATGTGAATTATGTTAAACTAAACATAGTTGTTTAATATAAAATTAGACTTTACGTTTTATGGAAGGAAATTTAAATGTCATTTGGTAATATTAATATCCCAAATAACGGATTAACAGGCGAAATGATTATGAGCTTGGTAGTTATGGCTATCATGCTAATTCTATGTATAGTCATTGCTATCGCTAGCCGTAAAACTGATCCATTTAAGAAACCAAAGGGCATAATGTTCCTTGCTGAATTTTATGTTGATTTTATAGATAATATGGTTGTAAATAATATGGGGCCGCAATTTAAAAAGATTGCGCCATATTTCGGCTTTTTATGCATGTATATTTTCTTGTGCTTTATTATTGGAATGCTCGGCTTTCCAGCTCCTTTGACATATTATTTAATTCCATTTATCTTAGCATTAATATCATTCCTAGCTATTCATATTACATCTATGATTTATACAAAGTTCAAATATTTCAAAAGATTTATTGAACCTTTACCATTTTTCTTACCAATTAACATGTTATCTATGTGGTCACCACTTTTAAGCTTATCTTTCCGTTTATTTGGTAACGCTTTATCTGGATGGATTTTAATGGGACTACTATATGATGCGTTGATGGGGCTATCAAATATGATATTTAAATTACCATTCTTTATAGCTCCTGTAGTTGCTCCTATATTACACGCTTATTTCGACGTGTTTTCAGGATTTATTCAAACGACAGTCTTTGTCTTCTTGACAATGTTATTTGTATCTAACGAAGTACCGGAAGGATACATTTATAAACAACAGACTGTTAAAAATTTAGCTTAATTACCCATAAAGGAGGATATATTATGGATGCACAAGCAGCACAATTTATTATGAAAGGCATTGCCGCTATTGGCGCAGGCTTAGCTGTTTTAACTGGTATTGGTCCTGGTATTTCAGAAGGCTTAGCCGCAGCTGCAGCTTTAGGTGGTATCTCACGTAACCCAGAAGCATATGGCCAAATTAGATCTACATTGATTCTTGGCTGTGCTTTGACAGAAACAACAGGTATTTACGGCTTATTAATTGCTATTCTTATCGTTTTCTTAGTTTGTTTATAGAAAGAGGCTTGTAATGCTCAACAGTAGATTTTTACTAGTTTTTTCAAATGTTCAAAAGGCAATTGATAAAGATAGTATTTTAGAGAAAATCTTTCCAAGCGGTTGGAAACCGTTCGTTGTCCAAATTTTGGCAATGGTTGTTTTGGTTTTAGCATTTTTTATTTTCTTCTTTAAACCTGTACGCAAGATTCTTGATGCAAGAAAAGAAAAGATGATGTCTGATGTGACTGAAGCACATAAGAAAAACGCTAGTGCTCAAACACTTTTAACAGAAGCTGAAGGTAGAATTAGAGATTCTAAGACTGAAGCAGTTGCTATAGTTGAAAATGCACGTAAAGAAGCTGAAGCAATTAAAGAGCAAACGATTGCAAAAGCAAAAACTGAAGCTATTCGCATAAAAAAAGATGCTGAAAAAGATATTGAAATGAGCAAAAAACAAGCTCAAGACGATATTAATAAGTCGATTATTGAAGTTGCACTTAAAGCTTCTGAAAAAGTCTTGGAAAGAGAAGTCGATTCTAAAGATAACGAAAAGTTAATTGGCGATTTCTTAGAAGAAATGAATAAGTAATATTATGGAACAAAGTGTCTTTGAAAAATATGCTATGGCGTATGTCGAATGCGTTGATAGTTATGAAAAATCAATCGAAGAATTGGAGACTCTTATTTCAGCACTTAAAGCTGAGAAAGAATTTGAGTCTGTTTTAGCTTCGCCTAAAATTTCAAAGTCTAACAAGAAAAAGATGCTTTGGAACATTTTAAATCAATTCAACGATGATTCATTAATTAAATTCTCAAATGTTATTATCGATAATTCACGCGAAAGATATATTTGTGAAATATACGAAAAAACTCTTGATTATTTATATGATAAAGTTGGAGTTAAACGTGGCTATTTATTTTCTGCTTCAAAACTTTCAGACAGAGAAGTTGCAGATATTGAATTAGCTTTATCAAAAAAATTAATAGCTAGAGTTAAATTAAAGCAAAAAGTAGATCCATCATTAATTGGTGGAATAAAAATCGCTTTAGATGATAAAGTGTATGATGCATCGTTAAAAACAAAACTTAACGATTTAAAGAAACATTTACTAGGAGGTACACTAAATGAAAATTAAGACCAATGAAATTACAGAGTTAATTAAGTCCCAAATTGAAAATTATGGTAGCGATGTTCATGAAGATGATGTTGGAACTGTTATATCTGTTGGTGATGGCGTTGTAGTTATCTATGGACTTAATAACGCCTTAAATGGTGAACTTTTAGTCTTCCCTGGTAACGTCTATGGCTTAGTCATGAACCTTAATGGAGATAGTGTCGGTGCAGTTTTATTATCCAACGTTGACACTATTAAAGAAGGCGACGAAGTTAGAAGAACTAAAAAAGTTTTCGAGGTTCCTGTTGGGGATAATCTTATAGGACGTGTTGTAAGCGCATTAGGTCAACCAATTGATGGACGTGGGGAAATAATTTATTCTAAAACTAGACCAGTTGAAAGAATTGCTCCAGGTGTTATGACAAGAAAGAGCGTCGATACTCCTTTACAAACTGGTATCAAGGCTATTGATGCAATGATTCCTATTGGACGTGGTCAAAGAGAATTAATTATTGGCGATAGACAAACTGGTAAAACAGCTGTTGCTATCGACACTATTATTAATCAAAAGGGACAAAATGTCTTATGTATTTATGTCGCTATCGGTCAAAAAAATTCAACAGTTGCTCGTTTAGTTGAAAAACTTAAAAACCACGGCGCTATGGACTATACAATGGTTGTATCTGCTTCAGCAAGTGAAATGGCTGCTTTGCAATATATCGCTCCATTTACCGGTGTTACAATGGCTGAAGAATGGATGGAACAAGGCAAAGATGTTTTGATAGTCTATGATGATTTATCTAAACAAGCAGTTGCATATCGTACTTTAGCTTTGCTTTTGAAGAGATCTCCAGGTCGTGAAGCCTACCCAGGTGATATTTTCTATCTCCATAGTAGACTTCTTGAAAGAGCTTGTAAGCTAGATAAAAAATATGGTGGTGGTTCAATCACTGCTTTACCAATTATCGAAACTCAAGCAGGTGATATCTCAGCCTATATTCCTACAAATGTTATATCTATTACTGATGGTCAAATTTTCTTACAAACTGAATTGTTTAATGCTGGACAAAGACCGGCTATTGATTCTGGCTTATCAGTTTCACGTGTTGGTTCAGCCGCACAAATAAAAGCTATGAAACAAGTTGCTGGATCTTTAAAAATTGATTTAGCAAACTATCATGAACTCGAAGGATTCTCTCAATTTGGATCCGACCTTGATGCTGAAACTAGAAAAGCTTTAGCTCATGGTAAAAAATGTATGGAAATTCTCAAGCAAGATCAATATTCTCCATATCCAGTTGAAAGAGAGATTATTGAACTATTTGCTGTAAAGTATGGATTCCTTAATAGAATTGAAATCGAAAATGTTAGAGACTTCTTAGATAAAGTTTATAATACATTTACTTCTTCACATCAAAATTTAATAGATGAATTGTTAACGGCTAAATCATTTAGCCATGAATTAACAGAACAATTCAAAAAAGTAATGGAGGATTATCTCCAAACTTATTTATCAATTAGGTAATTAATTTATATGTCTAATTCATTAGCTGCAACAAAAAAGCGTATTAATTCTATCAATACTACCAAGAAAATAACTAATGCTATGAAATTGGTAGCTACTGCTAAACTGAAGACTGCTAAAAACAAACTAGGTGATAACCGACGTTATGTTGAAGAACTTCAGGCGCTTTTAGGTAATGCTATGAAATCCCTAGAATCAGGCTCTGAACTTGATTTAAATAAATTTGCTAAAGGTGATAAAACTTTATTTGTAGTTATTACCTCAAGCATGGGTTTATGTGGGGGATATAACTTAAACATCTATAAAAAATTTATTCCTTTATACCAAGATGGGGATGAAATAGAAATTATAGGTGATAAAGGATATTCATATTTGACATTTAATGGATATAAAGTTAACGACAGCTATATTAACGCTTTAACAGGATTTGATTATGCTGTCGCTAGAAAGATAGGAAAAGATTTACTTAGTAGGTTTAAAACTGGAAAATATAAAAAGATTGTTCTTGTTGGAACTATGTTTATTAATCAATTAGTATTTGAACCGACTGTTTTAACTCTTTTCCCATTTGAAGCTACTCCTGGAAAAGGCAACACTTCTAATGTTGAAATGGAACCAAGTCCAGAAAAAATTATTAGTACACTTATTCCTCAATATATTAACTCAGTCGTTTATTTTTTAATGCTTAATTCATATGTTTCAGAACAAGCAAGTAGAAGAAACGCTATGGAAAATGCAACAGATAACGCTGATGAATTAGTTGAAGATTTAAAACTAGAATATAACAAAGCACGTCAAACTTCGATTACTCAAGAAATTACTGAAGTTGTGTCAGGTGCAAACGCTGTTAAATAAAGGAGATTAACAATGAGTGAAAAAAAGACTTTAAACAAAGGTTACATTGTTCAAGTACAAGGACCAATTGTTGATGTAAAATTTAGCGATGGAACTTTACCACAATTACTCAACGCTATCGAAATTAAGCTTAGTAACGGCGAAACACTTGTTACTGAAGTTATGCAACACATTGGTGATGATGTTGCTCGTAGCGTAGCTATGGGGCCAACAGAGGGATTAGCTCGTGGAATTGAAGCAATCGATACTGGAGCACCTATTCAAGTTCCAGTTGGTGAAAAAACATTAGGAAGAATGTTTAATATTTTAGGCAATCCTATAGACGATATGCCTTTTGAAAGAGAAAGTGGCATGGTTATGCCAATTCATAGATTACCACCTTCTTTCCAAGAACAAACAACATCTTCTGAAATATTGGAAACTGGTATTAAAGTTATCGACCTTTTATGTCCTTATGTTAAAGGTGGTAAAATCGGTTTATTCGGTGGCGCAGGTGTTGGTAAAACTGTTTTAATTCAAGAGTTGATTCACAACATTGCTAGCAATAAAGGTGGTATATCTGTCTTTGCTGGTGTAGGTGAAAGAACAAGAGAAGGTAACGATTTATATCACGAAATGAAAGAGTCTGGTGTTTTGTCTAAGACAGCACTTGTCTTCGGTCAAATGAATGAACCACCAGGCGCACGTATGAGAGTTGCTTTAAGCGGCTTAACTATGGCTGAGTATTTTAGAGATAAAGAACATCAAGATGTTTTATTATTTATCGATAACATTTTCCGTTTTACTCAAGCAGGTAGTGAGGTTAGTGCTCTTTTAGGACGTATGCCATCAGCTGTTGGCTATCAACCAACATTAGCTACTGAAATGGGACAATTACAAGAAAGAATTACTTCAACTAAGAATGGTTCAGTTACTTCTGTTCAAGCAATTTACGTCCCAGCAGATGACTTAACTGACCCAGCACCAGCTACAACGTTCTCTCACTTGGATGCTAAGACAGTTTTGGATCGTAAAACTTCAGCTTTAGGTATTTATCCAGCAGTTGATCCACTTGAATCTTCATCGACTATCTTAGATCCACAAATTATTGGTAAAGAACATTATGAAGTAGCTAGACAAGTTCAACAAATATTACAAAGATTTAAAGAACTTCAAGATATCATTGCTATTTTAGGTATGGATGAATTATCTGAAGAAGACAAGGTTATTGTTGCTAGAGCAAGAAGAATTCGTAACTTTTTATCTCAGCCGTTCTTCGTCGCTGAGGTGTTTAACAACATCAAAGGTGTCTTTGTTCCAGTTAGTGAAACTGTTAGATCATTTAAAGAAATTTTGGAAGGTAAATATGATGATTTACCAGAACAAGCTTTCTTATATGTCGGCACTATCGAAGATGCAGTTAAGAAAGCACAAATGTTAAAAGAAGAAAAATAAAAGGAAAAAATCATGGCTAAGACAATGAAGTTGACGATAATTACACCAAATGGAACTATCTTAGATAGAGAAGGCGTAACTTATCTTGAAGTTAAAGGAACAGAAGGAATGTTAGGTATTATGCCAGGACATTCTCCTTTTGTGACTACTTTAGCACCTTCACCAATAATGTTTAAAACTGAAATGCACAAATACGATATGGCAATGTCAGAAGGCATTATTTATGTTGATTTTAGCAAAGTGACAATATTAGCAGATGCTGCTTTCTTTAAAAATCAAATTGATTTTAAATTGGTTAAAGAATTATTAGCTAATGCTAAAGAAAGATTAGCAGTTGCAAAAGAAAAAGAAGAAGCTAAAAAGATCGAAGACGAAATTAATATTCAAGAAATTAAATTGAGCCTAGAAAATTTAGCTGGACGTGAAAGATTAAAGAAATAACAGGCTAGGATAACTAGCCTTTTTTAAGGGAAAAATATGAAAAAAGCAGGATTATTATTAGTTTTAATTATGTCCGTTGTTATGTTACCTTCATGTAATAATTCAAACAATAACGGAAAAGATAGAGAAGTTACATTATATGCTATGAATGATTTTCACGGCGCAGCAGTTTATAATAAATCGTCAAGTGAATTAGGTATTTTAAAACAAGGAACATTTTTTAAACAAAAGGGTAAAGAAAAGAATACTCTTATTTTAAATTCTGGAGATATGTGGCAAGGCTCTATTGAGTCAAATTTAAACTATGGTCAATTTTTAACTGAAGTTATGAATACAGTTGAATTTGATTGCTTTACTTTAGGCAATCATGAATTTGACTGGGGTGCTGAATATATTACTAAAAATATGAATTTAAAAGATAGTGATACAAACTATCAAACTCCATTCTTAGCGTCTAATATTTATCACTTTGATAGAGAAAATCTAATTGTTAAAGATCATGCAGATGAATTAGGACAAGAATATGTTGTTAAGAATCTTGAAAACGGATTAAAAGTCGGAATAATCGGGATAATTGGAACAAATCAAATCACTTCAATTACTTCAGGATTTGTCGATTCATATGTATTCTTGGATCCTGAAAGTATTATTACAAGATTATCAGATAAACTTAGAACGGAAGAAAATGTTGATGTAGTAGTTGTTGATGCTCATTCTTCAGCTGATGAAATGCTTGCTGAATGTGTTGGAATTACAAATATAAGTAACAAAAGTAATAAAAGATATGTTGATGCAGTTTTTTGTGCTCACTCTCATCAATATGAAGCTTCTGAATATAATGGAGTTCCATTTGTCCAATCTGGTTGTAATGGTAGAGGATATAGTGAAATATCATTATCTGTGGATAAATATGGTGAGGTATCTCTAGTTACAAATGACAATCATCGTAGTAATACTTCTGAAATTAGAAATATAACTTCATATGATTCAAAAATAGAATCGTTATATGAAAAATACACATCTGAAACTAAAGATATAGGTTGCAAAGTTTTAGCTAACATTAATGGCTCCCTATCTCAATCCGATTATTCTGGAGATGGTACGAAAGCTATATTGCCAAATTTAGTTTCTAAAGCAATTGCTTTAGAAGCTATAAGTCAAGGATATGAAATTGACTTAGCTATGTGTAATAAATCCAGATCTAGTATAGGACCTGGTACTATCACTTATTCTGATCTTTATAAAGCTTTACCATTTAATAACGAAATATATGTTATTAATGCAAAAGGCTCGGATATTATTAATGAAGCCCAATATAATAGTATTTGTTGTATTAACCAAGATTTAATCGAAAGCAATAAATATTATAAAGTCGCAGTTATCGACTATTTAGCTACACATCGAAATGTTTTTAGAATTTATGACTACTTCACAGATTTTGAAATTTTAGGAAAACTTACTAAAGAAGGTAGTGAATTTTATAACTATAGAGATATCACAGCTGATTATCTTTTAAAACAAGAAGGCACTATTAACGCTAGTGATTATACTACAAAAGGTCAATTCGTTTTAAATTATGTACAAGAATAATAAATTTTTGGATTATTTGTTAATTCGTAAAGAAGACTCTAATAAAGGTACTTATGGAAAAACAATAATTATCGGTGGTAGTATAAATTATCCTGGATCTATCGTTATTGCTAGTTCAGCAGCTTTAAAATGCGGTGTAGGATATGTTTGCTTAGGTGTAACAAAAAGCGTATATAATAGAGTTGCATGTGTTAATCCAGAAGTAATATATGAAGTTTTTGAAGATGATAATTTTTACGATGAAAAAGTTTTAACAAAATGTTTAAAATACTCCTCAATATTATTTGGAAATGGAATTGTAGATTCAAAAAAAGAAGAAGCTTTAGATTTCTTATTATCAAATTATAAGGGAAAATTAATAATAGATGCTGGTGGTCTAGATGCTCTAAAAAATATTGGTTTAAATAAACTTAAAGAAAGCAGTGCAAAAATTGTTTTAACGCCACATCTAAAAGAATTTGAAAGATTATTTGAAGTTAATGTGACTAATAAACATGCAATTGATCTAAAAGATAAATGTTATAGCTTGGCTAAAGAATACAATATAGTTATTGATTTAAAAGACCATGAAAGTATAATAACTGATGGCGTTAATAGCTATTTAATAAATAATGGTAATGCTGGACTTGCTAAAGCTGGATCTGGTGATATGCTTGCTGGTATGATTGCAAGTTTTATAGCTTATATTGATTGCTCTTTGTTGGATGCTGTTTCTATGAGTCATTTTTTAATGAATGAAGCTTGCAAACTTGTTAGTAAATTAAAATCTTATTCTCTTCATTCTATAACTGCTAGTGATGTTATAGATACAATTGGAATTGTTATAAGAAGATATGAAAGAGGTATTTAGTTAATTAAAGCTAAATATCTTTTTTATTTATAATAAAAGCTCCTTTAAAAGGAGCTTTGTCATTTCTTAATTAATATTTGAAATCGTTAATCTTTGAAAGGTAATCTTTTAATCTTGGTGTTATAGAAGCGATTGTTCCTGTTACCATTGGATCTTTAATGTCTGCTTCTTTTAATAATTCTTTATAAGGGTAAGCACCACCTAATCTATCAAATTTTAAATACTTTTCAAATGTAGCTTTATAGTTATCTAAGGATTCAATAAAGAATTCAAAGGCGACAACTTGAGCAATAGTATAATCGATATAATAGAATGGTGAATCAAAGATATGAGTTTGTCTCAACCAATAACCACCAGATTCAAGGAAGGCATTGTCTTCGTATTTTCTGTGTGGTAAATATTTCTTTTCGATTTTTCTCCACTCAGCTTTTCTTTGTTCATGCGTTGCCTCTGGGTTTGCATAGACAAAATGTTGGAATTCATCGACGCTTACACCGTATGGAATAAAATTAATAGCTGAAACTAAATGGTTATATCTATATTTTTCATCTTGTTCTTCACCTACTAGAAGAGAAATATATGGATAAGCAAAGAATTCCATAGACATAGAATGCATTTCACAGCATTCATAGCCTGGTGAACGGTAGCTTGGAACAACATATGATGAGCCTAAGAAAGCTTGTAGAGCGTGTCCAAATTCATGTGTTAGTACATCGATATCACCAGATGTTCCATTGAAGTTTGAAAAAATGAATGGGGCTTTAATTCCTGGTACATAAGCTTCATAACCACCTGGAGCTTTACCTTTTTTACTTTCTAAGTCAAATAGTCCATGTAATCTCATAAATTCAAATTTTTCAGAAGCAATGTGATTCATCTTTGAATACATATGGCTAGCTGCTTCAACTAATTCTTCACAGTTTCCTTTTGGTACAGGATTGCCTGATTTAAATGTAAGGCTATAATCGTAATAGTGTGGATCAGTTATACCAATTCTTTTAATTTTTCTTTCAAATAATTCATTAGAAAGTGGAACAATGTTTATGTAAACTTCGTCTCTATAATTTTTAACATCTTCGTAGTTGTAACCGATTCTTAATAAACGATCGTAACCTAATTGAATGAAATTATCATAGCCGAGCTTTTGTGCAATAGTTGTTCTTACTTTAACTAGTTTATCGTAAATATCGCCTATTTCTTTGTCGTGTTCAGCATAGAAGTTCCAATATAATTCATTTGTTTCTTTTCTAACTTCACGATCTTGTGACTGCATTAAAGAACCTAATTGGGCAAGGGTATATGTCTTTCCTTTATATTCTATTTGAGCAGAACTTACTACTTTTCTATATTGTGATTGAAGTTTATTTTCATTTATTAAATAGTCAATGATTTCAGGCTTAAATGTTTTGTCAGAAACTTTTAATAAATCGATATAGTGTTTTCCGAATTTCTCACCGATTTCTTCAAGAAAACGTGAGTTTAAAATAGCTTTATCAACAGCACTAGAATATTCTTGAATTACTGGCATGATTTCATCGCAATAATCGTTTAGTTTTGAATATTCTTCATCTAAAGTATTAATTGTTTGTCTAATATAAATAATATCGAAGTTGGTGGATATTTCATCTTGTAGTTTAAAACTATCTAAGATTGCATTTGTTGCTTCATCTGGTGTTTGAGCGTTAGTGATTCTATTTGTAATTTCTTCATATTGCTTTTTAATCTTTTCTGGGTCTGGTTTATAGACTTTTAAATCTTTAAAATTTGTAAATTTCATTTTATTTTTGTATTCCTTTCTAATAGTATTGACATATAAATTTATAATTTATAAATTTTACTGTATTTTTCTTCTAAATAATCTAAGTAAGGTGTTGGATCAAGTTCTTTGCCACATATACTTTTTATCCAATCGTTTGGATCTAAAACTGAGGCGTTTTTAAATACATGTTCTTTCATCCAAGAATTTATTTTATGCATTTCGCCGTTTTCAACAGCTTTAAAGACATCAAAGTCTTTTTGCATTTCTAAAATATACATAGCGTTATAAGCATTGCCTAGAGCATAAGTAGGAAAATAGCCAAATCCACTTGCCCAGTGAACATCTTGGAGAATACCTTCACTATCGTTATTTGTTTTAACTCCTAAGTATTCTTCATATAACTTATTCCACATTGCTGGGGCTTCATCGACTGTAATTCTTCCTTCAGATAAAGCTTTTTCCATTTCATATCTAACAATAATGTGTAATGAATATGTTAATTCATCTGCTTCAGTTCTAATTAAAGATGCTTTGACAACATTGACTCCATTATAAAGTTCTTCTTCACTAACATCACTGAACTCATCAGAAAATAATTCTTTAAATTTAGGATAAATGAGGTGAATAAACTCTCGGCTACGACCGATTCTATTTTCGTAGAATCTTGAAACAGATTCGTGCATTGCCATGGTCATGCTTTGATCTATAAAATGATCATATTTGTCTTGAGTTTCGCATTGACCAAATATAGCATGTCCACCTTCGTGGATTACAGAATAAACGTTTGATAAAAAGAGATTTTCATAATAGTGAGTAGTGACTCTAACGTCGTTATAGCCAATATCGCTTGTAAATGGATGCTCTGTTGTAGAAAGCATTCCTTTGTTAAAATCAAATCCAATAACATTTAATAAGTATTCAGAAAATTTTGCTTGCTTTTCTATACTGACTGGACGTGTTAAAAAGTCTGTTCTTATCTTTGTCTTTGAATTTTGTATTTTTCTAAGCAATGGAACGATTCGTTCTTTTAAGCTATTAAAGAATTTATCAAGCTTTTCGGTGGTCATTCCTTCTTCGTATTCACCAATTAAATTGTCATATATAATTTCTTTTTTTGCAGGACGTAAGTCGATAAATTCTTTTGTTATTTCAATAATATCTTTTAAGTCACTAGAAAACAAAGAGTAATTGGATTCGCTTTTAGCTTTTAACCAATCGACATAAGCTTTGTTAAATAGCGTGTTTCGTCTTGCATCGAGTTCTGGTGTAACATTAATATTGTCTTCATAGTTTCTATATAAAAGGGTAATTAGTCTTTGATCTAATGGCTCGAGTTCATCGATGTGATCATGAAGATAGACTATACTTTCTTCATATTCTTTTGTTTTTTTGATTTCGAAAATTTTAGCATAAAGGAAATCTAGTGTTTCGTTTTCATTCTCGAGAGCATCTTTTGGTGCAATTGTTTCTCTATCGAAGCTCATTAATCTAGCACAATGAGAATATCTAGATATTTCTTTTAGCTTATTTTGAAGATTAGTTAAATGTATTCTTGTTTGTTCGTTCATTTTTTATTCTCCATTTTTCAATATTATAAACCTAATAAATTAATTAATCGACAAAAGTGATAAATATGTTAGCAAAAAGAAAGACAAAACTCATGGTTTATGGTACAATTCATTTATTGTATGGGGGCATATTATGGTTAAATTAAATACAGCAGAAGAATATATTGCTTATTTTATAAAACACCCAGAACCGTGGAGTCTTTCTTTACCAATGGAAGAAAGAACTAAAGTTTTTGAATACGCAGATGAACATAAAATAGATAGCAAGGAATTTAGTTTTTTATATAGTTGGTGTTTACAATTTGGATTTGGTACTGAAAAAGATTTAAATAAATCAGTTGAATGGAACGAAAATAACAAATTTAAAGAAGTTGATCGTAAAAATAGTTTTATAGATTTTGATAATGCTTTTGATGCTTTTTATTTTTCTATTACAGAAAATGATGATAATGAAGATGCTGAAACTCATTCTGAAATTATAAACTTCGAAGAAGATTTATATGAATATTTAGAAAAAGCAAAAGCAGGAGATCCTTATGCAATGTATCAATTAGGATCATATTATTTTTATAAAAATCTTGACCCAGAAAAAGGCTTTGAATTGCTTAGCAAATCTGCAAAAGCTGGAAATCAAGCAGCATACAAAATTTTAGCTGAATGTTATGGAACAGGCTATGGAACTAAGGTTGACTATGATGAAAGACTTAAATGGATTTTAAAAAGTGCTTTAGTTGGCGATGTTGATAGCATGATTTCTTTAGGCGTTGATTTGATCTATGGCAATAATTGTGAAAAAAACATAACTGAAGGATTAAAGTGGATTGAAAAAGCTTACGATTATGATAATAAGATGGCACCACTTGCAGCTATAATTTGTTACATTGATGAAGACGTTAAAACAACTTTTACTACTAAAGTTTATAACAAATACAAAGAGCTTGCTGATAATGGCGATGAAGATGCTATTAAATTAATGCTTACAGCTATAATGGAAAAGCCTTCTAAGGAAAACCTTATAGAATCATATAAATATATAAAATTGATAGATGTTAGCAAATATAAATTAACAATAGCTAGTTGGACTTTAATTATCTTACAAACTGAAGATAATTTTGACTTTGAAGAAGATGCTAAAAATATGCTTATTCAATTAGCTGATGAAGATTGTTTATATGCTTGTAAGGAATTAGGATTTTCATATGCTAACGAAATAAATCGTTTTGAAAAAGATCACAAAAAAGCAGCTAAATATTTAAAGATAGCAGCACAATCAGGAGATAAAGCTTGTGATATTGAACTTGGATATTTATATTCACTTGGAGAGTTTGGAAACGATTATGTTCTTGAAGCAATAAAAATATTATATAACCATTTAGATAGCTCATTAGCTTTGGATGGATTGATAAATTGTTATGCCTTAAATGAATTTAATAAGAACTATGAAGTCTGTCTTAAATGCTTACAATTATTAGAAAAATTAGATGATGAAAAATATTATGACAATGTTTGTAAAGTAGGATATGCTTTTTCTAGAATAGATATAATTGTCGATAAACTTAATGATAAGGATTTAAAGAATTATCCTCATATAGGATTGGCTTATTGTTCTGCTCTTTTAGCAAAAGATGATAGTAATTCTAAACAAAAAGTTTATAAAATAGTTAATAAAATAATTAGAGATACAAAATACCCACCAGCATATAGATATAAAGCGGCCTTTTTAGATGGTGAATCTAGACACACTGGAGTATTTGACAAGCAAGTTGTAACAAACTATAAAAAGGCTGCATCATGTTTAGAAGGATACAATTTATATATAGCAGATTATTATGCTTATTTTCTAAATGTTAATTTAGCTGTTAAATATTATATCGACGGAGCCTGTAATGGTGATAAGGGTTGGGCTAAAACTTTTATGAACTTTGTAATAGATAACACTGAAACTGATGATTTTTCAATATTTGAAAATGTCTTCAAAGTTTTAGAATCCAATGATGCTAAAAAACCAGATATGTTACTTCAATCATATAAGTTTAGAGAGGTAGCTGGATACAAGTGTGATCAAGCAGCAATTAACTATGTTTTTAATAACGCTCCCAAGAGCACATATTTATCAAATTTGTTAGGTGTTGCTTATTATGAAGGTGTTTATTTTAAAAAGAATGAAGGGTTAGCAAACTATAATTTTAGTATTGCAAAGAAAGACAATATTCAAGCAAAAATAAACTATTCAATTATCAACATTAATAATGGCAATTTAACTGAAGCCGGTGATGTATTAGCATCTATTAATGATACTTATGCTAATTCTAATTTGTTTTTAGCCAAATATTATTTTGCTACTAAATTAAAAGATGACTATATAAAGAATTCTTTGTTAAAAGATTTTAATAGCCAATTTATTAGAAAAATAGGTGGATTTAAGGATGGTTATATTGAAAAAGAAACTTATGATAAACTAGCATTGCTTGTTTTAGATGACTTAAAGCAAATAACAGATAAAGATACATATACATATTATCTTGCATTAGCTTATAGATATGGATTTGGATACAAAAAAGATATTGATAAATTCTTTGAATTATTAGAAAAAGCTAGTGAGAACTTGTGGGAAGCTAAAGTCTTATTAGGACTTAATTTAATGTATTCAACGACTGATACATATAATCTTGATCCTATGGATTCAAGTGGAGCTTTCTTTGATTTTGGATATATTGAACTTTTAGATGAAAATAGAAACGAAGAAGAATTTTCTAAAGGAGTAGATTTGGTTTTACAAGCTTATCATATGAATCCTAAAGGATTAGATAAACTTTGTTTAAAGTTAAAGAAATTAAATGTTATTTATGAAGATAAAGAAGACTAAATAACAAATTAATCTTGAAAAAACGATTAATCTTATGTATATTATTACATGCGACTTACTCTCGGCTTCGAAGTAAAAAACTCCTGTTCGTTACTGGGAATAAGTTAAGATTTAATGGAGGAAAGAAAAATGGCTTTATCAAAAGAAAAAGTCGCTGCTATCGTTAAGGAATTCGGTAAGGACGAAAAGGACACAGGTTCAACTGAAGTTCAAATCGCTCTTCTCTCAGCTCAAATCCAAGCTTTAACAGCTCACCTCAAAGCAAACAACAAAGACCAATCTTCAAGACGTGGTTTATTCATTCTTGTTGGTCAAAGACGTGGTTTACTCGATTATCTCGATAGAAAAGATCACGAAGCTTATCTTGCTTTGATTGCAAAACTTAACTTACGTAAGTAAGAAATTAGGCAGGCATATAATGTGCCTGCTTTTTATTTGTGGTATACTAATAGAAAAGATTTATATGATATTATATTTATAAGGTGAAAAAATGAACGAAAACAAAAGTCAATCTGTCTTTGGTGGAACTGGTAGCGTAACAGAAAGTATCGAAGAAAAAGTTCAATCTAAATATACAAAAAGATTTTATTCTTTGTGTCTAGTTGTAGTTTTATTAATTGCAACTGTTGTTTCTGTTGCTTATACAATTGGTAGAAAAGACAAAGACAATAGAGATTATAAAGATGCAAAGTATCAATTAAGAGAAATAAGTGATATTTCAAAAATCTTAAGTGTTGAAACAGGAATGTATTATTTAGTTTTTTATTCTGATACTTGTAGTGTGTGTGAAACAATTAAACCAACAGTATTAAACTACATTGATAGCGATAGTGGCTATAATCACAATCTTTATATAAGTTCTATAGAAGCACCAATAGTTAACGATTATGATATTAATTCTTTAGTGGGAGTCAATTCATATTTAGAATTTAAAATGAATGGATATCCAACCATGATTGAAGTTAATAATGGAACAATTACTGGAGCTTGGGAAGGTACTACAATAGTTAGTCAACTTATGAGTTAAAAGGAGTAATTATATGGAAAAGAAAGATTTTATTGATTTATTAAAAAACAGAGTAAGTGTTAGAAGTTTCTTAGATAAAGAAGTTTCTGATGAAGATATTAATTTTATTATGGATGCTGGTAAAATGGCTCCTACAGGAATGAATAGACAACCATTACTTTTCATCGCATTAAAAAATAAAGATATTAGAAAAAAATATGCTGATTTGATTAAAGAGTTTACGGAAAGACCAACAGATGCATATTATGATTCTCCAGTTGTAATTTTGTTTTTCTCCAAAGATTCACCTACAAAAGTATTAGATGGTGCTGCTGCATTAGAAAATATGCTTTTAGCTACAGCTGCTATTGATCTTGGGGCTTGTTGGATTCATAGATCAAGCTTTTTCTTCGCTTCAGAAAAAGGAAAACAATTCCAAAAAGAGATAGGTATTGGAGAAGAGTATGAATGCTTAGAAAGCATTGCGCTAGGCTATATTAAAGGTGATAAACCTCAATTTAAAGAGAGAGTTGAAGGCTCAAAGATTATTTAATGAAACACGTTGTTATTGGTGGCGGACCAAGCGGTGTTATTTATGCTTTAAAAGTGAAAAAAGATTATCCTAATGATAAGGTAGTAATAATTGAATCTAGCGATAAGTTATTAAAAAGAGTACTTGTATCTGGAAATGGAAGAGCTAATTTTTTCAATCAAGAACTTTTAGACAATAGTATCGATAAAGCTTATGACAATAAAGATTCTGCTTTGAAAATAATGGAAAAAGATTATGCTAGCAAAACTCTAGCCTTTTTAAGAGCGCTTGGGCTTATATATATTATCGATAATGCAGGAAGATTTTATCCTTATTCAAATTCATCACTAACTGTTTGGAAAGTGTTAATAGAAGCAATAAAAAAATTCAACATCGATGTTATTCTTAATGAGAAAGTGGTTAGTGTTGATGAAAGTAAAAAAACTGTTTTATTGGCATCGTTAAAAAAAGTAAAATATGACAAATTATTTGTTGCCGTAGGTGGTTATTCATATGATCGAATTAAAGGAATTAATAAGAGTTTGTTAGATTCTTTAATGGTAAAATATAATCTTTTTGAACCAGTTTTATGCCCGTTAAAGACTAAAGAAAAAATACCTGAATATTTAGTTGGTGCTAGAGCATTTGCAACTGTTAAACTACTTGAAAACGATAAAGAAATCTATTGTGAGAATGGTGAAATTTTATTTAAAAAAGATGGTATATCAGGTATTTCTATTTTTGATTCATCGTTATACATTGATTCAAATTCTAATAAAAAATATAAAGTTTTAGTTGATCTGACTAAAAGAGATAATTTCTGTATAGATAAAAATGATAAATCGATACCTTTAGATTTGATGATAAATGAAAGAATAGCAAAATATCTCATAGATAGATATAAAAATAGCGCTTATGAACACTTAGATTCTATAGAATTTAATATTAGTGGTAAATATGAACTTAAAGAATCACAAGTTTCTAAAGGTGGTATTTTACTTGATGAAATTGATTTACACAACATGTCATTAAAAAAATATTCAGATATATATGTTGGTGGTGAAATAATAGATTTAAGCGCTATTTGTGGTGGTTATAATATGGGTTTAGCATTTATAACTGGATATAAGGCTGCTTCAAAAAAATAAGCACCAAATTGATTAACATTTTATAAAATGTGTTAGTCAAAGGTGCTTTTTATTTATAAATTTTTAATTCCTTGATAAAGTTCTTCTAAAGTATATACTTCAAAATTTTCTGTAGGTAGATTATTTGGATTTAATAGACAATCTGAGATTAATATAACTTTAATACCTAATTTGCTAGCTATACCATCTTCCAAAACATCGTTGCCAATCATAACTGTTTCTTCAGCTTTAATATTTAATGCATTTAAAACATCTTTATAATATTCTAAATTTGGTTTGCAGTTTTTTGAGTTTTCAAAAGTAGTAACGAGAGGAAATGATTTTGGATCTAAGCCAATCCAGTTTATTCTTGAATAGGTAGCAATTTGTGGGAAAATAGGATTAGTGGCAATCGCAACTAAATAACCTTTATCTCTTAAAGTATTGACTATGTTTTTACTTGTGTCTGTTATAGGACAAACTTCTTTGCATTTTTGAAAATCAGTTTCGTAATATTTGATAAAGCGATCTTCATTTTTGTAATAATCCATACCACTTAATTTTGTAAAAGTATCAGCAAATCTTTCGCGGTTAGTTTCTAATCCGCCTTTTACCATACTTGCCGTACCTTTCCAAATATATTCAACTAATTTCTTTGGTTCAAATTCTGGAAGTGATTTGCATAAACCTCTAAAATATATATTTTGAAAGGCTTCCATATCCATAGGAAGTAATGTGCCATCTAAATCAAATAAAACATTTTTTCGTAATTCTAATTTTTTCATATATAACCTCATACTAGTATGTAATTTATCAAATTAAGTGAATAAAAAGCAAATAAAAGCTTCATATTTTGTAAATAATAAAAAAGCTATTGATAATAATTAAAATTTATCTTAATTATCAACAGCTTCTTTTTCATTATCTTCTTTTTGATTGATATCTATTTTTTGATATTTAATATATTCGTAACTTCCATACTTATTTATTGTATCAACCATGAAATCGTGAATAGCGTTGCGTAATTTTGTTCTATCGTTATCATAATCTTTTGGGAAGAATGGATTGCTAATAATTACTGTAATTTTTGGTTTTTTATATTTCTTAATTTTTCTTTGTCTATACAATACTACAAAGGCATATGCTGGAGTATTAAATCTTATCGGATAGGCAAATGAATGATCAGGGAAATTTCTAATTTTATTGTAGTAAGGCCATATGTGTGCTTCTGGATAAAGAAAGATAGCTCTTTTTTTACTAACTAAATATTTCAGGTATTTTAAGTAATTTTTAGTTGATTGAAGTGTAGAAGGAATAGGAATGCCACCTAAAATTGGAATAAACATATTTAATCCTGGAACGGATATAGCATCTGGAGAAACAATTATTGAAGCTCTATGTGGTCTAGCTAACATAGCTGGATTAAACGCATCTACTACTGATTGTGTGTGGTTTCCATATATAAAATAGCCAGATTTACATCTTTTTAATGCTTTTCTATTAACATATTTTACTCTTCTTATAAAAGTTAAATAAAACCATATTATGGGAGTTGCAAATATACGATAAACAAAAAATGCTGCAAAGTGCCAAAAAATATTATGATGGCGATATTTGTAATTTCCATCAATAATCTTAGGCTTGATATGGGTTCCGGCAAAATCATCATTCATTTCGTCTGTATAATAAATAATTTTTTGCTTCATAATTACTACTTTAAAAGTATACCATATTTATTAGATACTTAAAATAGACTTGAAGTATTTGTTTTTAAGCAATAATTTATTTGTAAATTTTAAATTCTTTTGCCAATTGTCACCTTAATTCTTCCACTTTTTGTTTGACTACCAACTTCTATTATTTTATATTTGCCCTTATGTCTTACGCTAATTTCATCATTTTCTTTGATTATTTGGCTGCTATTTTCAGTTTCTAGCCCATTAACAAATACCAACTTTGATGATATAAGCTCTAAAGTGTTACTTCTAGATAATCCTATAATTGCAGCTACAACAACATCAAGTCTCATTGAAGACAAGAAGTGCATAGTCTCTTCGTATTTTATTTCGTGTTCTATTTTATCGCTATAAAGATCAATTTTAACTGGAGCATTTCCAACATAATTTAGCTCTGATTCAATATATTTGCTAATCTCTTCTGTGCAAGCAAAAAAGGCGTCTTTTTCTGGTGTTAAAATTATATCTCCAATACACTCACGTTTTATGCCTAAGCCCATTAATGCACCTAAAATGCTTCTGTGATTTAATTCATAATATTTTTTGTTATAAATTATTTTGTAAATGTTTATTTTGAATAATTTATTATTGTTGCTTTCATAAGGTGTTAATAAGCATCTTACACGTTCACTATTTGTAAAACCACCATAAAAATAGCAATTTATATAGTTGTTATGACCGAATAAACATTTATTAACAATTGCTTTTTGAGTTTCATCTAAAAAAGAAAGTAAAATAACTTTACCTTCATAGCATTGATCGATATCTGATTTAATTTTTTTAGTAAATCTTTCAATTTCTTCCATAATACAAATACACTTGTATTATAGCATTTTTATATATTTCTATAAACTAACTTTGTTCGTTTTTGATTGCCATAAATATCTATAGTTGTACCTTCAGAAACAGGGACAAATCTAAAAGAATGTAAAATGTTAGAGCTTATTAAATTATCTGTATAATATTTGGCCATTAAGTATTTATATTTGATAAAGTAATCATGTGAAGTTATCATTTCGTGAATTTTTATAATTGAGCTTTTAGCATAACCTTTATTTCTATATTGTGGCAAGATAGCGTAACCTATTTCTAAAGTTGGCTTTCTAAATAGTTCAGTTTTAAATAGAGAAAAAACTCCGATGCTAATTTGAGTTACACTATCCTTTATAACGTAATTAATAACTTTTGAATCACTATTTGACTCATATATGAATCTTTCAGCGGCTTGTTTAGATTGTATTTTCTTTATTCCTGACCAATATGCAGTTTCTTTGTTCGAATATAAATCTAATATTAATTTATAATCTTCATCTTTTAATATTTTTAGGTAAACTTGTGGTAATTTATAGGTATTCATCAATATAACATATGCACTTAGATAAACTATGTGCTAGTATAGAAATGAGGTTTAATTTTATGGTACATTTTGGCAATTCTTGGGATGAAGTTTTAAAGGGTGAGTTTGATAAAGAATATTATTTAAAATTGCGAGAATTTTTAAAATTTGAATATTCACATTATGTAATTTATCCTAAAATGGAGAACATTTTTAATGCTTTAAAGACTACTTCATATGAAGATGTTAAAGTGTGTATTTTAGGACAAGATCCTTATCATGAACCTAATCAAGCTCACGGCTTAGCTTTTTCTGTTGAACAAGGCGTAGCTTTACCAAGATCTCTTATAAATATTTATAAGGAAATTAGTTCTGAACTTAATGTTACTATGTCTAGCACTAATGGTAATTTGACTAAATGGGCTAAACAAGGAATTTTATTATTAAACACTGTATTGACTGTTCGAAAAGGTCAAGCAAATTCGCATAAGGGAAAAGGTTGGGAAACTTTTACTGACGATGTTATTAAAAAATTAAATGAACGTGAAGATCCAGTAATATTTGTTTTGTGGGGAAATAATGCTAAAACAAAAGAAGATTTAATTACTAATAAAAGACATTATATATTAAAATCGCCACACCCAAGTCCACTAAGTGCTTCTTATGGCTTTTTTGGCAACGGTCACTTTAAGAAAATTAATGAGATATTAATAGAAGAAAAAAAGGATCCAATTGATTGGACCCTTTAGATACTAATTAATTGATATAGTTACTTTTAATGTGTTTGGATTTATTACAATTGTAATAACAGAATTTGTAGTAACATTATTTAATTGATATGACTTTCCATTTCCATCGAGGTTTAAAGTTAAATCATCGTTGATTGACCAGTCTAATGCAGAGTAATCAACTCCATCGAAAAATTTTAATTTTATCTTCCCATTATCGACATTTTGTGGAGTAAATGTTATTGAGTAATCACCAGTTGTACTATTATATGTTAAAGGCATGTCTTTGTTTTGAGACCAGTTATTGAAGCTTCCTATTAAGTAAACTTCTCTTTCTGGTAAAAGCTCACCAGCAACTGATTTAATAACATAATTTAAATCGATTTTGGTAGTTTTATTACTTACGTAAGTCATAAACGTTTCGTTAACATCATCGTTTTCTTTGATGTTAGAAAAACTTACTGATTTAGTTTCGACAGAATTTATATTAGTTATTGTGCTTTCATTTCCATAAGTTTCATATGCTATTTGATATAAACTATCGAATTTATTTGGGTTCATCCAATCAGAATTTTTTAAAGCTTTTATATAATTTAAATAAATGGCTTTATATTTATTAGGAGTACTAGCAAGTATTGTTTTTGTGTAAAGTAAATTCGAAGTTTTACCATTAGCTGCTTTCGTGGTGAATATGTCTCTATTCATCATAGCGTTTCCATCAGGATTATAATCTTTAGTTATTCCAAAACAACGATCGTTATCTATAGGTATAATAATTGCTTTACCATCTGTTCTTCGAATATAAATCATGTAATTATTGTTGTTATTTCTTAAATTATCAGGATTTCCTATGATGTAATTACAAGCTTCAGTTATAGCAAAATACTCTAAATCAACTTTGTTTTCTATGTCGTTTAGTTCAGCTGAATTGATTGTTTGAATAAGATCTTTTAATCTTGTGTGACCAGTATTTTTTGTTTTATTTGTTTTAAGTTTATAAACTGGTATATATGAACCACTATTATTTTCAACTCCAACTCTTTTATTGGATATTGAATCTAACGATAAATCTGCTCCGTTACCATAGCTACCCTCACCAACTCCATAAGAGCAGTCATATAAGTCACCATAGTTTTCTCCTTCAACTCCATATATACCTTTCTTTTCATTTTTCCAATTTGTCATGTTGACAAAAGAGCCATTTTGAAGAGAACGTTTTATAAGTGATTTAGAATCTGGTTCATATAGTATATATAAGCCCATTTGATTATTAGTTCCATTAGTTTCATTAATACTAAAAGTAGATAATCCAACATGTTGGCTTATAATTCCAGCTGCCCTATATACTCTACTAGCGTAAATTTCTTTAATATAAGTTCTGTCTTGGCTTTTATTCCATTTAAGATCTAATCCTGATAGTCCTAAAAACTCGCGATCTTCTCTTTCTTTTTTAGCTGTTACATCAGTCCAAACTTTGGCTTCATCACCATAAAGGTCATGGTCATCAAAAGTTTCGTCAAAAGACAATTTAAAATGGTTTAAATTGCTGACTTTACCATCTTTATAGACATCAGTTCTTGATGTGTTACCTTTTTGTCTTATTCCAACTTCATCAAATTCCCATGTAAATGTATTTGAGTAATTAGTTAGGCTAATAGTAACTTTCTTAGCAATTCGATAGGCCTGATTTTTATAGCCTGTTTCATAATCTTTTTGAAGCTTAGTAAGTTCACTTGGTTCTATTTCAACATTGATATTAATTTTATTTTTTAAATTGAATAAGTCATCATATGTGACATCATCTTTACTATCAATGACTCTAGCTTCAGTATCTAGAGTATCTATACTTATGTTTTTATAAGCGTCTTTTTTGTAAATATCTTCTACTTCTTCGTTAGTTGATGAGCTAATTGATGAAGAGGAAATATTTGATACAGAGCTTGAACTTGATGTAGCTTGTGATGAGCTTGTTAAAGTTGAAGAACTGACAACGACACTACAACCTGATAAAGAAATAAGTAGAGGTAATGTTAAAACTAATTTTTTATTCATAATATTTTCCTAAATCTTAGGCTATAAACCTATAATATAATGATAATATCAATTTATTTTAGTAAAATCAAAACAAATATTATTTAACAAAAATATATTGTTTTTGTTGGGTGTTTAACGCTATTTAAAGTATAATATGACCGAGGGATATAAAATGGATCAATTTCAAATTTATGAGAATTTTATCAATTTATTTTCTAATGATGAAGAAATCCGTTTTAACGCGCTTTTAGGCAAAAGAGATTGGATTTTAAATCGTTACTATATAGCTTTTAATTTTGCTAGTAGAGGTAGTGAAGAAAGCTACAGTGATTTAGAGTGCTTAACTCGTCAAGGTCTCCCATTTAAACATCTTAATCAGCCACGTCTTGTTAATACTTCTTTAGCAAACAGAATTGCTAAGTTTAATAAAAAATTTAAAATTATAAAACTTTACGACAGTTTGCCAGAAAGGCCTAATAAAGACATTTTCTTTGTTGAGGTTAATTTTAAAAAATTAGATAAAAGTGACTATAAGATATTATTTCCAAATTTCTTTTACTGTTTAAATAAATCTTATTTAAATATAAAACAGTTTTTAAGTAATGATATTCGTTCTTTATTATTACCTGCATTGATTGGCAATGATAATGAATCTGTCATTGTTTTGGATAATAAATATTTAGAAAAAAACATTTTTAAAATAGATGGAATGACTAAAATTTATCTATACGATGATATAAGTGAACAAATGGAAGATGTTATTGAGAAAATTGTTAAGTATACTAACTTAAAGGTGGTGATTGTTCATGCCTAATAATATTTTAGAATCATTACTAGTTTCTATAGGTTGTAGTCTTAAAGATGAAAAACCTGTTAAGGAAATAGCTACAAAAGCTTTAAGCAGAATTGCAAACACGTTAAAAACTGATCCTAATCAACTAACAAGTTGGAGTAAAGAAACGATTATATCTTATTCTATTTACGAGTGGGCTTATGTTTCTTATGGAAAAAACGATGAAGAAAGAAATGATCTTTTAGATAATAAAGCATTGTTAAATTCTATTTCAACATTAGTAAGTGAAAAATTTTTATTGATTAATTTAAGACCACAAGCTTTTCAAAGTCACGTGTCATCTTTTTCGCCAGTTTCTAGTACGGCAGAGGCAATATTGTCAAAGATGGATTTAATAAATTCGAAAGTTTGTAAACATGATCCAACTAAAACTTTAATACCAGATTTATTCGATAGAATTATAAAAGAAGCTATTGGAATAGTTAAAATGCTTAATTTAGGATTGGCTAACGACGCTTATGGCTCTTGGAGAACTTTACACGAAGCGGAGTGTATAATTAAACTTCTTATTGAAGGAGGGGATGATCTTCAAAGAGTATATTTAAAGCATATTGTTTATAACAACGCTTTTAGAGAAGCGATAGAAGACAAAGATGCTACGGATCAAATATTTATTCAAATGAAAGCTGAAATGAAAGACAAAGGCTTAAAAAGTAAAGATATGAAGAAATATATAGAATATGGTTGGTTATATTCTTCTAATTCTTTTGATTCGACCAATCCAGCTTTTAAATTGAATTTCAGAGATGGTGTTCAAAAAGCGGCAAAATTATCAAAATATTCAGTTTGGTATGAAGCTGCTAGTGAACTTTCTCACTCTTCACCAGTATTTTTCTATTCACGTGAAGAATATTTTATTGAATTAGCCACTATTGGACTTTATGATGTCCTTGAACGAATTGAAGATATGTTTTATAAATATATGGAAAGATATGGCGTAATTACCCAAATAGATCAAATTTCACGCTCTATTTTACATGATCAAATGGTAATTATTGCTCACGATAGGAGAATATTGTTCCAAGATAAATATAAGGATGCAGAATTATATGACGAAGAAGAAATTTGAGGCAGTTGCTTTTGCCGTTGACGATGAAGGAAAGGGAATGGTTGCTGATAATGGCGTTACATTTTTTGTTCCAAATTTACTAAAAGGTGAAAAAGCAGAAATAGAAACAACTTTTAGCTATGGAAAACCTTCGGACGCAAGAGTAGTTAAAAGACTAACTAATTCTCCCGATAGAGTGACTCCAAAATGTAAATATTACGATAAATGTGGTGGTTGTTCTATTATGCATATGTCATATGAATCACAGCTTAAGTACAAACAAGAAAAAGTTTATAACTTATTAAAGAAATTTGGAAAAATAGATGTTAAAGTCAACCCTACTGTCGGTGTAGAAAATCCATGGAATTTTAGAAACAAAATTCAAAAACCAGTTAGACCTGGAAAGAAAAAAGGTGAAATTTCTGTCGGCTTTTTTGCTGAAAACACCCATAATCTTATTTCGGTTGATAATTGTTTAATTGAAGATAAAAGATCAATTGCTATTACTGATAAAATACTTGAACTATGCAAAAAATATAAAGTTCAACCATATGATGAAGATAAAAGAACAGGTTTATTAAGACATATTTTAATTAAGACATCTTTTACTTATGACGAAGCTATGGTGTGTTTTGTTACGGCCCAAGATGTTTTTCCAGGTATAAAGAATTTAGCTAAAGATTTAGTTAATGAAATGCCTATTATTAAAACAGTTGTTCAAAATATAAATACTAGAAAAACAAATGTTATTTTAGGTGAAAAAGAAAGAATAGTTTATGGCCCTGGAAGAATTAAAGATAATATTTTTGGCTTAGATTTTTTGATTTCAGCTAAATCTTTCTATCAAACAAATCCTAGACAAATAGAAAAACTTTATGGTTTAGCAATTGAAGGAGCTAAATTGACAGGTACAGAAAAAGTACTTGATGCTTATTGTGGCACAGGTACAATTGGTTTATGTGCTTCAAAATACGCTAAAGAAGTTATAGGTGTTGAGATAGTTAAAGAAGCAATAAGAGACGCTACTAATAACGCTAAGATCAACGGTGTTACAAATGCTACATTTATTGCTGATGATTGTACAGATTATATTTTAAATAATTTAGATGAGCACTTTGATGTTATCTTTATGGATCCTCCAAGAAAAGGTTCTACTCCAGAATTTTTAAATGCTGTTAAAAAGATGAGCCCTAGAAAAATAGCATACATCTCTTGCAATCCTGTTACTTTAGCACGAGACTTGGTATTTTTAAAGGATGAATATAGCATTGACTTTGTAACTCCAGTGGATTTATTTCCACATAGCGCTCATGTGGAGACTGTGGTGTTGTTAAATAAGAAAAATGACTGAAAAAGCTCAGTAAAACTGTGGTTTTCGGGCAATCGGACAAATTTTGGCATCGGGCAGGACGAACGCTTCTTGGCAACTTATCTAAAGACAGATTGGGTAAAAAATGTGAGAGTTGAGTTGCTGAGTTAGATGTTGTGGTAGTTGTGACTGTGAGATGGATGCCATGATAAAACAAGGATTCCTCGCTTCCATCAGTGGCAGGAGCGAAAATATAATAAAAGAGGTGATAATTTATGGACAAGATTCACATAGAAAAAGGGAGCGTGCAAGAAACGCTGATCATCCCATTATACGGACGGAAGCTTTGCGCGGAGCAATTTCCAACGTTGTATCAGGATAAATACGCCGCAAAAATCTGTGAGAGTATCGACTATGATTTTTCAAAGTTGAAAAGCAAGGAAAACAGCGCCATGTACCAGTTTGGTGCATTAGAAGGCGCTATGCGTGAAAAGGATATGCTTTGGGAAATTGCGGATTATCTAAAGACGCATCCGAAAGCCGCAGTAGTCAACTTGGGCTGTGGACTGAATATGACCGGCAGAACAGCGGATAACGGAACCTGCTGTATCTATAATCTTGATTTTCCGGACGTGATAAAGTCACGTAATGAGATCATTTCTGCCGGAGAAAGAGAAGAAAATATAGCCTGTGATCTGAACGATTTTTCATGGATGGATAAAATCAATGCAAAGGACGGTGCTATTCTGTACGCTGCCGGAGTGTTTCATTATTTCACTACACAGCAGATAAAGAACATGGTCATTGCAATGGCAGAAAAATTTCCGGGAGGCAGACTTGTTTTTGACGCGGTTGGAAAATTTGGAAGAGACAAACTCTTGAAGACCACTTTGAAAAGCATGGGCATGAATGATGTATCTGGGCTTTTCTATGTAAATGATACTTCCGAACTTGAAGGATGGTCTAAGAAGGCAAAGCTCATGTCAAAAAAGAGTTATATGCAGGGCTATTATAAACTCGATGATCCGAATATCAAGGGTATTCACCGCTTCCTCGCAAAGCTCTGTGACAGCCTTGCTAAGATGTATATCTACCGTATGGATTTTTCCGATTAAATGAGAGGATGGAAAGACAGATGGCGAAAATAGATGTGTGAAGGCTCCCACACTGCCATCACCTGCGGTGTGAAGCGGAAACCCAAAATCGAATTATGAAAGGAATACATACTATGAACGTTTCCATTGGGAAAAGACTTATTGCCTGGGATATCTTCGAAGGGTATGTGAAGAAGTAGAAAGATCATTTGATGGAGAATGCGAAATAGTCGAGCTTGAAAGCTCAAAGAGCGCAACCCATACATGCAGGGTTTACCATTTTTGCCAGTTGCACAGTCATGTTTGGAATGCGGTTGATATGTTCCTTCCGTACTGTGCCTCGTATTGGTAGACCTGTTCCTTGCGTCCAATCTATGCATGTGGAAACAGTTGTGTTGCTGAGTCGCAAAAACGGCTAAATGCTTAAAATCGTAAAAAATGAAGGATTTCCTAATTACAGAAAATTATGGAAATCCTTTTTTGTGAATAAAAAAGTTTATATACTGTAAAAATAAAGTATTTACTAGTATGAGAAAATAGATCAATAGCAAAAATGAACACCAATCTTGTGTTGTATTGATACTAGAATAGGTGGTAAGTTACTATATAACGTGATGATAATAATTTAAAATATGTAATTGTCAATAGAATTATGTAGCTTATTATCGGTTAAAAATGTAGTTTTCAAAATATAAAATAGAATTAAAATTGATTAAGATGTGGCTCGATTTAAAACATATATTTGTTTTAGTTCTTCATCAAATTAATAAAATAGTGATTTTATAAACACTGGTTCAACCTGAATCTTCGACTTTTATTATTATCAATTAAAAAATATGCATTTATATAGATAATATTTTAAGTTATAAATAATAAAAATAAGACAAAGACTTTATGGAAAAATAAAAATGGATAATGAATTAATGTTAATAAAACCATCAAAAGATTACTTGGATGAATTAAAGGCTTATAGAGAAGAATTTTTGAATAATGGTGACTCAATGGATGGATGTGGGCCTTTAAGAGAATATGATTATATGAATGAAGATCTTGAGATGACAAATAGATATCTTAAATTAGAAACTCTTCCTAAAGGGATGATTATTGCAACACAATTTTTATGTGTTAGAAAAAGTGATAATAAGCTAGTAGGTATGATACAAATAAGACATTATTTTAACGAATATTTGGAAAAGTATGCTGGACATATTGAATGTTCAGTTAGACCATCTGAAAGAAGAAAATGATATGCATCATGGATGCTTAATAGTATTAAACCGTTTTGCAAAAGTATTGGCTTAGATAAAATATTAGTTTGTTGTTTTAATACTAATGTTGGTAGTAGAAAAACGAAACTTAAAAATGGTGGAATTTATGATGGCATAGTCTATTATGAACTTAAAAATAAATATTTAGAAAGGTATTGGATTGATGTAACAAATAGCTAAAAGAGCAAAAATATACCTTATTGGGTATAATGCAACTCCATAATAGCTTTTTAATACCCGTTAAGGTATAAAAAACATTAAATTGTTGAACATTATACCTTGTAGGGTATATAATTTAACAAAAGGTGAATATTATGAATGCTATTGCTGAATTTATCAAAAATAAAAGAAAAGAATATGGATTAACACAAAAAGAATTTGCAATTCGCTCTGGATTAGGACTTCGCTTTGTCCGTGATTTAGAACAAGGAAAAGTTACTCTTCGATTAGATAAAGTAAATGTTGCTCTTTCTATGTTTGGCATGGAGGCTGGTCCTGTGAGAAAGGAAGAAGAGAACAAATGATTGAATTAAGAAAAGCATACGTTTATATTTGTGATACTTTTGCAGGTGTTCTTTCTGAGACTGATTTTGGTTATTCTTTTGTTTATGATGAAGAGTATTTAAAATTAAAAAATCCAAAAGCTATTTCTTTAACAATTCCATTAAGAAAAGAGCCATATATTTCTAAAACACTATTTTCTTTTTTTGATGGTTTAATTCCAGAAGGATGGCTTTTAAATGTTGTTAGCAGAAATTGGAAAATCGATATTAATGATCGTTTTGGACTTTTACTTGTTTCTTGTAAAGATACAATAGGCAATGTAAGCATTGAGGAGAATAAAATATGAACTGTTTATGCTGTGGTAAACAATTAAAAGAAGAAAATGAATTTATGTGGCATAAAAGTTGTATTAAGCATTTTTTTGATACGCCATATTTTCCTGATATAGAAATTAGTGAAGATGTACTTCAATATATTATAACTAATAATATTAATAAAGGTTTAACAATTCCAGGAGTTCAAAAAAAATTATCACTTCATCTAAGTTTTGAAAATCATAAGTCAAGGCTTACACTTGTTGATTATCCGACTGGTTATATTCTTAAACCACAAGTAAATGAATTTAAATGTTTGCCTGAAGCTGAACACTTAGTTATGTCAATGGCTGACAAAACTGGAATTTCAACTGTACCGCATGCTTTAATTAAAAAAGATGGAATTTTTGCTTACATAACAAAAAGAATAGACAGAGTTTATGATAAAAAACAAATAAAAAAAATTGCAATGGAAGACTTTTGTCAATTAGATATGCGATTAACAGCTGATAAATATAAAGGATCATATGAAAGATGTGCAAAGTTAATAAAAAAGTTTTCAGGACAACCAGGATTTGATTTGTCAGAAATATTTATTCGCCTTGTTTTTTCTTTTGTTGTAGGCAATTCTGATATGCATTTAAAAAACTTTTCTTTAATTGAAAATAATGGTAAATATGTTTTATCAAAAGCTTATGATTTATTGCCAGTTAATATTATTCTTCCTGAAGACAAAGAAGAATTTGCATTAACTTTAAATGGGAAAAAAACAAATATAAGAAAAAAAGATTTTGTTATTTTTGCAAAAGAATGTGGAATATCTGAAATAGCAGCAAGAAAAATGATTCAAAAAATAGTTTCATTAAAACCAGTTTATATTGATATGGTTAATGAATCTTATATTCCACAAGATGAAAAACAAAGCTTTATTAATTTAATAAATGATAGATGTAAAGTACTAGCATAAAGCAATATTTTTATATATTAGAAATATTTTTGTGTTATATATATAAATATCAATTATTAAATAAAATATAGACAACTATATTTACTTGATTTATACTTTAAATGTAAAAGTTAGTTATAACAAACCTCAAATTTAAAGTAGGAGGATTATCTATGAAAATCTTAGTATTTGGCGCAGGTGTTTTGGGCTGTAATCTTGCAAGAGATTTATTTAAAGCAAAGAAAGACGTAACTATTCTTGCACGTGGAAAATGGGCTGAAGAAATAAAAAGCAATGGCTTAAGAATAAAAGATAAATTTAAACCACGTATGTCTGTTAGTCATATTCCAGTTATAACTGAGCTAGTACCTGATGAACAATATGATGTTATATTTATTACTTTACGATATACGCAACTTGAATCTATATTGGATATATTACGTTCAAATAAAACAAAGAATATTGTTTTTGTAGGTAATAATGTTCATGCTAAAGATTTATCAGAAAAATTGCCAGAAAAAAATGTTTTATTTGCTTTTGCAAGTTCAGCTGGTCATCGAGAATCAAACTATGTTGATTCAATTGATCTTAAGAAAATTACTATAGGACAATTAAAAGATTCTCAATCAAATGAACAGTTTATTAAACAAATATTTGAAGGCTCTAGGTGTAAGATTACATATGAACCAAATATGGAAGACTATCTTCTTTGTCATGCAGCCTTTGTTTTACCAATAGTCTTTGCGTGTTATAAAACTGATGGAAATTTGAAAAAAATAAAGGGAAACAAAGCGTACTTTAATAAAATAATCGATGCAAATATTGAAGGATATAAAGCTATTCGTAATGCTGGACATGCAATTTTACCTAAAGAGGATGAAATCTTTGAGAGTCCGAAATATAGAAAAACATGTTTAAGATTCTTTAAGCTAATGTGTGCGACATCTTTAGGAAAAATTTGTGCTTCAGATCACGCTATGAATGCTGTTGAAGAAATGAGTTCACTCAATCGAGATTTAAAATTGCTCTTTGACAAAACTGATGCTAAATATCCTGTTTGGGAAGAATTAGAAAATGATGCAAAGAGGTATTTAAAATGAAATATACAGGTATTCCTTTTGGGATGTGGATGTTATTTAATAAATCATTTAGGAAGCAATTAAATAGTGTTTTTGAATATGATAAGAAAACTTCAAAAGCAATTATGCGTAAAGCAAAACCAAAATATAAGAAAATAATATCCGAATTACCAGAATTTGAAAAGAATGATCGATTTAAGATGAACATTGTGAATACAGCGTTACTTGGTTCAATAATTCTTTCAATGCCAGAACGACCAGATGTTGAAAAATTAACTGATTATTATGCTAAATCGATGATGACAAAACTTATGAAATGGTTTTGTGTTAAGAGTGGTAAGAAAAAGTTCACTAAAAAAGATATTGATGGCATGAAAGCAACAGAGAAATTAAAAGCCGCAGATAGAAATCCTTTCTCATGGAATATGGAGTATCTTGAATATCAAGATGGTAGCGGATATGAAGCAAGATTTACTAAATGTGGTATATGCGTTTTGATGAAACAGCTCGGACTTTACGATTTAACACCAGCCCTTTGTCATCTAGATTACACTATAAGTGAAGCTGGTGGAGCATCTAATTTTGTACGTGAATATACATTAGCTTCAGATGGCCCTTACTGTGACTGTGGCTATAAGAAAAGAAAATAAAAACTGAAAACAGAGAGATAATCTCTCTTTTTCTTTATGCAAAAATAGCGTTTTGTATAAGTTCTATATGATATTTTGTTATAATTAATATACAAAAATTAAAGAGGAAAAATATGCAACTAGGTAAAATGAAAAAAATTAAAGATTTAAGAAGTGTATGGAAAAATGAGACGAAAAATTTCTCAAAATGGCTATCTGAAGAAGAAAATCTTAATCTTTTAGGAAATGAAATTGGTGTTGATATTACATTAGATCAACTTGAATCAAGAGTAGGTGATTTTAGTGTAGATATTCTAGCCACTGAAGTAGATACAAATAAAAAGATAATAATAGAGAATCAATTAGAAGATACAAATCATGATTATTTGGGAAAAATTATTACATATGCTTCAGGAAAAAATGCCGAAATAATTATTTGGATAGTAAAAAGAGCAAGAGAAGAACATCGCAAAGCAATAGAGTGGCTTAATGATAATATAGATGCAAAAATATCATTCTTTTTAGTCGAAATAGAATTATGGCAAATAGACAATTCTCCTCTTGCACCTCATTTCAATGTTATTGAAAGGCCTAATGATTGGGCAAAAAACGTGAAAAATCTTGAAAGTTTATCTGAAACAAAACAATTACAATATAAATTTTGGCAAGCATTTTGTGATTATGCATTTAAAAGAGATGATATGGAAAGAGAATTTTCACAAAGAAAAACCCATCCACAACATTGGTATACATTAGGAGTTCCAGGCAAACAATATACAATTAATACTGCTGTTAATACGCAAAAGAAGCAAATTTCTGTTGATATATACATTCCAAATGATAAGAACTTTTTCCACGAAATACTTAATGAAAAGCAAAAAATTGAAAATATGTTTGGTAGCTCTTTGGAATGGATTGAAGCCGGAAAAGATTGCAGAATAGTAGCAAAGAAAAATGTCGATATAAAAAATAGTTTTGATAATAATAATTGGAATCAGTTATTTGATTGGTTAATAACGACTTCTTTAAAAATGAAAGAAATAATTAATAAATTAGATTTATAAAATAAAAATATATTTTAAGCTTTAAAATCAATAAACTCTATTTTATAAAGAAATATAAAATTAATTCAACAATCTTTTTAATTTTCCAAATAATGGTTATATTAATAGTGAAAGTCTTTTATAGGAGGTATCTATGCATAAAAAAGAGGCAAGTGAATTATTCAAGGTATTAGGAAATGAAGATAGAGTAAAAATTATGAAAATGCTTTATAATCGAGGAAACTTAACATTTTCAGAACTTCTACAAATTATAGGTTGTGATAATGCTGAACTTACAAATAGTTTAAATATTTTAATTGGAGTTGACTTAGTTTCGTATGATGGAAATGAATATTCGTGCAATAAAGATCATCTAAACGAACTATTATCGTTTATTGTTACTCCATGTGGATGTACTAGATAGTAATCTTTGGACTAGCTCCAAAGATTTTTATTTTTACAAACTTAGATAAAATAACAAAAAAATATATTTATTAGTTAATTCTAATTTTTAAACAACATATAAAAATATTAGTTCTTATCAACGTTTTTCTCACTTTTTGAAAAGCTTACATACTTTTTACTAGCTGCAAAGTAATAGTTTTTCATTTTTGTATATAAATCGTTTGGAGATATTATAATTGCATTACTTCCAAAACGTTTAAAGTAGTGAACAATTTGATTATGTGAGCAATAAAAATAATAGTCATTACCTTCGATTTTATCAGGAGTAGGACGATAAAGATAAATCTTTTTATAGAGCTTTAGACCTTTGTCGTTTAATCTAACAATAACAGGTTCTTCATTAGCAGATAAAAGTGGATATTCAACTCCATATTTTATTTGCTTTTCAAATAAAGTAATTGTATCTAATGAAATATCGCGCTTAAGATTTGTTAATGTTATATATTTAATTTTTGCTAATCTTATTGTTTGAGTTGAATTAGATGTAGATATTAAAACGTAATTATATAATTCTTCGCGCGAATGCGAAATTTTATATATAGAAGCGTTATTTATAATATGATCGTTTGTTAAAACTATATTTACTTGTTTGTCTTTTTTTATTGATTCCAATATTAAATTATAATTTTCTTTAAAAATAATTAGCTCTCTATAATTTTGCTTAAGATTAGAATAAGAGGTAAATAGGTTTCTATAATATGAGGCTAAAGAAGCATAAATTGAAAGATTATTTTCAATATTAATAATTGTTTTTTCGGTAATTTTTGTAGGCTTTAAATTTATTATCTCTTTTTCTTTGTCGTCTTTATAATATTCGCTTTTTCTAATTACTTCTAGTAATTTATCAATAGTTTCATCTTTGTCTCCTTTAAGTTTTCCATCAAGAGTTTTAGAAATACTTTCCTTGAAGCTTTTTTCATTTGAACTAAAGTGATCATAGTAATTTAAAATTATTGTATTAAAAAACAAATTCTTATTTAACTCGGTTTCATTTTTATAAAAGCCAAAGTTTTCACAATCTTTAAGTAGTATGTTATAAGCGTTTTTATTAATAGTTATTTTTATCTTTTCTAGCATATTTATTACCTCTTTTTTATAATTATATCCCTAAAAGGGGTCACAAATAAAGAAAAAATATTAAAATTTAAACTAGTATAGTATAAGGGGTCAAAAAATATTTTGCTTTTGATAATTTCTTTAATTATTTACAAATACTAGAATATGTGTGTAAGGAAAAGAGGTCCTTACGATAGGTGCTTACAGCAATCATTTTATTAATACGAATAAGAATGTTATATGGCATCGAGCGAGAGGTACATACAGCAATTTCAATTTAAACATCGAGGATATGCTAAACTGAAAAAGAAAATTTGTATCTCGTAGATTTTTTTAGAAAGAGAGGTAAAGATTATGGATTTAATTAATGCTTTAAAAATCGAAAACAATAATACTACTACAGAGAATGGTGCATTTGCATATACATCAACATTAAACTATAATCTTGATTTTTTTAATAACATTTCAAGTTTTAGAGAGAATCAATCAGCTTGTCTTAAAGCATTTAAAAAAGCTTTTGAAGAGGATAAACTTTTGGCCTTAAAAAATCTTTTTTACATGAGAAATATTAGAGGATTAGGTCAAGGAGAACGTGAGGCTAGTAAAACCATTTACAAATGGTTAGCTAAAAATTATCCAACTTTAATGTCTTTAAATATCGAATTAATTGGTGAATATGGTCGAATTGACGACTATTACGCTTTATTAGATACACAACTTGAGGATAAAGCTTTTGAATTACTTAAAAATCAAATTGATAAGGATTTAGTAAGTGAACATCCTTCTTTAACTGCTAAGTGGTTAAAATCATGCAATACAAGTTCAAAAATATCTAGACGTATGGGTCAAATTACGGCTAAACATTTTGGCATGAAGGAAAAAGAGTATCGTAAAATGCTTACTGCACTTCGTAAAAAGATAGACGTTACTGAGGTTAAGATGTGTGATAATAAATTTGATAGCATTATCTATGAAAACGTTCCTTCTAAAGCTATGCTTAATTATACAAGTGCCTTTGAATCTCATGATTCAAAACGTTTTGATGAATATATAAATCAAGTTTTGAAAAATAAAGCTAAAATTAATTCATCAACACTTTATCCATATGAGATCATATCAAAGTATAATTTAAAATATGGAAATAGCTTTTATGAACCTTATAATTACAATCCAGCTTTAGAGAGCCAATGGAACGCTTTGCCTAACTACGTGACTGATTCTTCATCAACTCTTGTTGTTGCCGACACATCTGGTTCTATGAAAGGCAAGCCTTTAAATGTTGCTTTGTCTTTAGCAATTTATTTTGCAAGATTAAATAAAGGCGTCTGGAATGATAAAATGATTACATTTTCATCTAAACCACACTTTATCGATTTTGTTGGATGCAAATCTTTATATGATTGTTTAGGCAAAATCCCTTGCATTAACGAAAATACAAACATTGAAAAAGTGTTTGATTTGGTTTTGAATGCAGCTATAAACAATCACGTTCCAGTTGAAAATATGGTAAAAAATATTATCATAATTTCAGACATGCAATTTGATAAGTTTGATAAAAAAAGAAAGAACAAGATTTCTTTTACAGACTATATCAAAGAAAAATATGAAAAAGATGGTTATAAAATGCCAAGCTTGATCTATTGGAACGTTTGTGAGCGTACAATACCAACAGTTCACGCTTTAAGTAACGATAATAGTGTCAAATTAATCTCTGGCTTTAGCCAAAGCGCTTTTGATAGTATTATAAAATCACAAGCAATTGATCCTGAAACGACAATGCTTGATATCTTAAATTCTAAACTTTTTGACAAAGTTAGAGTTTAAGATAGTTTTGGCTGATGAAGACTCCCTTTCTTCATCTGGCACTACGTAGCTATTATTTAGCTACGAATAAAGAATTATAAAACCTTATATTTAGGTTTGCGCCACTAATTAAGTGGCGTTTTTATTTGTTAAAAATAAATTATTGTGAATAAAAAATTATTATTAATAGTTAAAGAAGAAGAGGAATAAATATAAACAAGTTCATAAGATGGAGGTTATATTTAGAAGATGGAACTTAATAATTAATATGAATAATCATATTTTTCTATATTTATCCCCTTTCACTATATATAACCGTAAGATTTCATGTGTTTTTGCTCACTTTTTTGATAAATTTTAATTTCTTTACAAGTTGTTTACAATTTGGCAATCAATTTATAGCCTTATTAATTGACAAAGTTAATTCCTAATAAAGTAAAAATTAATATCAATTATAAATTTATTGAAAAATTTTCAATGTTTATTTGATTATTTAAATAAATAAGATTATTATTTCTTTATAAATAAATGGGAGCAGTAGTGATTATTATGAAAAACAATATATTTTTAGAAAATTACCATAGTTTATTAAGTGTATACGATACACAAATTGCAATTAAATTAGTTAAGGATACATTTCAAAGAGAGTTAGCAAAAAATTTAGAATTAACAAGAGTAAGCGCTCCTCTTTTTGTAGATCCAAAAACAGGCTTGAACGATAACTTAAATGGATACGAAAAGGCGGTAGATTTTGTTTGCCAAGAAACAGGTAAAAGATTAGAAATAGTTCAATCGTTAGCTAAATGGAAAAGATTTGCTTTAAAAAAATATAATGTTAAAGGTTTATATACCGATATGAACGCCATTCGTCCTTTTGAAGAATTAGATAATATGTATTCACTATATGTCGATCAATGGGACTGGGAAAAGGTTATTTCAAGAGAAGAAAGAAATGAAGAATATTTAAAAGCAACTGTAAGAAAAATATATGATGCATTGAAAAAGACAGCAAAAATTGTTCATGAAACATATCCAGTTTTATCATATGATTTTCCAGATGAAATATTTTTTATAACAACAAATGAACTAGAAGAAAAATATCCAAATCTATCTAGAAAAGAAAGAGAAAATATTATTGCTAAGGAGCATAAAGCAGTTTTCTTAATGAAAATAGGAGATAAGTTATCTGATGGTTTACCTCATGATGGTAGAGCAGCTGACTATGATGATTGGAGTTTAAATGGAGATTTGTTAATGTGGTATGAACCATTACAAATTGCTTTTGAACTTTCTTCTATGGGAATTAGAGTTGATGATAAGGCTTTATCCTATCAGTTAAAAGAAAAAGGCGAGGAGTTTAAATTAGAATATCCATATCATCAAGATGTAATTAATTCCAGATTACCACTTACAATAGGTGGTGGTATTGGTCAATCACGTATTTGTATGTTTATGCTAAAAAAAGCTCATATAGGTGAAGTACAATCGTCTTATTGGGATGAAGAAGATATTAAAAAATTTAAGGAAAAAGGAATAGAACTATTATAAAAAAATCCAGATTACCATTCGTAATCTGGATCGGATTCAAACGACCAATTTAAGTTGAATTTAAAGTTAAGAGAGCTAATATCATAATATTGATTTAGCTCTTTTTTTAAACTCTCAATATATTGTTCCATAATGCATTCATAGCTTCTTTCTTTGATTTCATCAAATAAAGCTTGCATTATATAGTTTCTATGCTTCAAGTCAGTTGGAGCTTCTGTAAATGCTAAAGCATCGGCATCAAAAACTAAAGTGTTTTTTTCCATTAAGCTTTGAGTGTAATTAAATCTAAAATTTGTATATATGCCATTATAATGAATTTTATAAGCACCTACAATTTTTCCTCGATAGAATTCATAAAAGCCTTGATACCCACGATAATTTTCGGTGAAATAGACAATATATCTATATACGTTTTCGAGTGTTGAATTTAGCTTTACTTCGTTAAGCAACTTTTCTTTTTGATAATCCTTAATTTCAAGTGGTTTATCATCAAAAATTGATTCGAGATTTTTAATTACATCTATTCTAGGTTTATCGATGTTATCTTCAATGTATTTTATTGCGTATAACATATCGCTACTTGATACATTAATATCGTTTCTTTTATTAATAATGTTATCCCATTCATCGTAACGCTTGATAAAGAAATTAGTGTCTTTAAGTGATTTTGCAGCTAAAATTATTGCTATTTCATAATTATATTTTACGAATGGCTTTTCTTTGACAATCATATATAAGATATTGGCAGCGTTAAAAGAAGTGTTGACATCATCAATATCTAAAAATGACTCTGAAATTATTTTATTAAAATCAATCTCATCTTTAAGTACACCAAAATCTTCAGATAAATTGTTGAGCTCTCTTATCTTTTCTAAATATTTTAGATAATCTATATCCTCATCTATTTCCTGATTTAACATATAATATCCGCCTTGATAATCTTGGCTTTGCACTGATATCTTTTTTAATGTTTGGAAAGCATCGGCATATTCGTATAAATAATCTAAATCATCAACTTCTTTTTGTAACTTCTTTTCAGCAAGTAAAAAGGTCCATATGTATTTGCTTAAATCTTCAGTAGCATTAGATAATGATTCTATAAATTCGTTTGATTTTTGTTTTAAATATTTACGCAAAAGTAAAAAGACAATATTAATATTAAAATATGAAACATCATCGATTTTAATTTCACTAAAATCGTCAATGTAATAATCGCATTTTAAACTTAATATTCCATATTTAATGTCACTTCTTTCATTAATAGTTTTTAATAGTGTCTCAGTTGTATCTTTTTTCATCCATAATTCGTCTTCATTTTCAAAGACAGAATAAGAACTTTGATTAAATTTAATAATGTATTCTTTCATTTAATATTCTCAATTTTTATGAAAAACTATCTATAAAATTTATCTCTAATAATTCCACATAGGGAAGTGATAAATAATTCTTCATTTTCTGATAAATTGTTATCTAGTAAGGCGACAGTAATAGCAAAGCAAATTAAGTTAATAGAAGCTTCTTTTGTTCTTAAATTTTTAAGAACATATTCTGTTTGATTACGCCATTCTTGTTTATTAAATTTTGACATAGTATTAAAGAAATCATCATACGTATAATCAGAATTTGATCCAAAGATTCTCCACATACCTTTATATTCGTCATATGATAGCTTTCCATCATTGCATGCAACGCAGGCAAATAATCCTATAACAGTATTAAGAGCTGTCGATTTGTCAAGATTTTCGTCGTGTAATAAGCGAGTATAGGAATAATCAGCTATAGTTTTAATATAGGATGACCCGTTTTTTGATATATTTTCTTGAGCAATTTTCTTCATTTTCTCAAAAAGATCATAAGCATACATAAACCAAATTCCCCCTTTATGTGCTGATTTAATTTTATCTATAATAAAAATAAAAATCAATAAGTGAAATATTTATATATTAGTTATTTTATATACTTAATTTTTGTGGCGATATTAACACTTTTATTAAGTGAATTAGAAAGTGTAATTGTAAATATGTTGATGTAGTTTATTATCGATTAAAGTAGTATGAAATTATTATTGAAAAACATAAGTGTTAGTAGTACTTTTAACTAAGTTTTTAAATGATATATTAACAGTAAAAAAAGATATTATCTTTATTATTTTGAATGATTTATATGAATACTAATAATTAAAGTTGAAGGGAATAAATATAAACAAGTTCATAAGATGGAGGTTATATTTAGAAGATGGAACTTAATAATTAATATGAATAATCATATTTTTCTATATTTATCCCCCTTCACTATATATAACCGTAAGATTTCATATGTTTTTGCTCACTTTTTTGATATTTTTTACTTTCTTTACAAGTTGTTTACAATTTTAACGCTTATATCATATGCTTTTGTGTCGATAATTTCTAAAAATTCTATTATAAAATTTAAATATATTATGAGATTTGATAATACTAAATTATTTTTGCATTTAATATTTTGGCATATTTGTATTTTTTATTGAAATATATATTCTTATGCATTTTAATTCAGATTTAAAATTGGTATTTCATGTTAATTAAATTGATAAAAAGTTGAAAAATAATTGTTTTAAATTTTTGTCACATTAATAATTATAAATACGTTATATTAATGTTAGGAGTTTTATAATGATGATAAGCGAAGAAGTGTTCAATCAGTTATATAAAAAATATTATTTAGATATTTTTAAATTTGCTTTTTCATACGTTAAAAGAAAAGATTTAGCAGAAGATGTGTTACAAGATACATTTATAGAACTTTATTTGCATAGTCCAAAAAGCAACGGAAAAATTAAATCATGGTTATTCAAAGTAGCAAAAAATAAGTGCATGGATATAATTAGAAAAGAAAGAAAAGAAGAGAAAATAATTGATAATTTAAAGTTAGAAAAAAATGAAATATATAGTTCAGATAGTAAAATTAATAAGATTGAGATTCTAAGATTTATAGATGAAATACCATATAAATATTCTAAAATTATTAAATTATATTATTATGGAAATTTGTCAACAAAAGAAATTTCTAAAGTGATTTTTATTAGTGAAAGCTTAGTAAGAAAAAGATTAGAACGAGGAAGAAATTTGTTAAGAAAAATTTTGGAGGAAAAAGAAAATGAATATAGATGAAATCTTAAAAGAATCATCTGATTCAATAGAAATAGATGATTTAGAAAGTGTAAAAATGTATGAAAATATAAAAAGCAAATGTTTAAAACAAAAAACGCAACGCAAAGACAAAACACATTTATATACTTTATTAGCAATTATATGTACAGTAATTATAGTATTAGTGCCACTATCGATAACATCATTTGGAAATTTTAAAATTACAAGTGGCTTTGATAAATATATTCAAGGTCCAAGTTTAATTTGGAATGAATGGAGAACATCTTTGTCATCTAATTCTGGACTTAGAAAACAAAAAACAATAGATGTTTATTGTAGCAACAATTTAAGAATAACTGAGAGTGCGTTGAATGATTATATAAAAATAGATAAAGATCAAAAAGCTGAGCTTACTTTATATAGAAATGTTTATAAAAATGAATACGATTATTTACATTTAATAAATAATACTTCGGTTGCTTTATATAAAAAAGAAGATAAGATATCTTATTTTTTTAAAGAAGAAACATTTAATAATTGTTATTTTAAAGATAATATAATAAAAAATGATCTACAAACAATTGATGGAAAACATGGAGTTATTGCATACACATTTATATTAAAAACGCTTGATGATGAACCTTTTAAAATATACGTAAATGACGAATTGTTAGAATATTATTCTTCTGGAATAATTAAAAGTTATTTTAATGCATGTTTTTACTACAATACATATGGCAATTATATAAAATTGAAAACACCCAAAAAATTAAAAAATGTTGTCTATTAATTGAATAGTTTTCTATAGAGTTTTTTGACATCAGCTTTTAATGATTCTAAATCTTTTTTAGAAGATTGAGTACGATAAACCTTTTATTGATTTAATTTAAAATATTTGAATTGAATATTTATGCTTTGCTTTATGTTGAAAAGTTTTATCAAACTCTTCAACTTCGTTTTGTGTAGCGTAATAGCATTCAGGTATAATGTATTCAGTATTTTTATCCTTTATATAACCTTTTTCTAGCTCTTTACACAAGAAGAATGATGAATCATTAAATTCATTTAAACCAGGGTATTTAATTTGGTATTTATATGCGTAGTCAAAACCACTTTTTCCATAAAACAAAATATTACCTTCTAATAAAACAGCTTTGTAACCGAGTTCTTTAGCTTTCATAAGAGAATAATTGAGTAATTTTTGACCAAGTCCTTTTCTTTTAAATTTTGAATCTATACATATTGGGCCTAAAGTTAATACTTCAATATCATTTTCTTTGACTTTAAGACAAGTTTTTACAAACATTACTTGTCCTATAATTTGATCGTTTAATTCTAATATCAAATCTAATTCGTGAATAAAATTTTTATCGTCTCTCATTTTATGAACAATATAGTGTTCATAGCATCCTGGTCTATATAAATCCCCAAAGCTTTCTCTAACTAGCTTCTCTACTTTTCGATAGTCTTCTTTTGTTTCGTTTCTTATGATAATGTTATTAGATATTTGATTCTTCATAATTTGTTACCCATTTAAAATTGTTAAATAGATATATTCCTAATGCAGCGTTAAATATTGTTACAGCAAAAACGCTAAAGCGTTCGAAAACACCAAAGATCTCTTTTGGAGCAATATTTGTTCCAATTGCTCCAACAAACATTAAGAAAAGAGTTGTTGAAGCAAATATTGCTAAAGATAAGTGCTTTCTATTTTTGTATCCGCCTATCATTATTAATACAAGAGAAATAATTGATAGCAAAACTACTAAAACAGTTATAACGTATATATGCATAATATCTTGAAAAGCACCAGCATTGCCACTATCAGAAAGTGGAAACATAGTATATCCGACATTTGATATCCAATTCATAATACAAAATAGATATATGCCACAACGACTAGTTTTATTAAGCTTATCTTTTATAAATATACATACTGTTGTTATAGAAACTATTCCACAAGGTCCATAAAGTGAAGATAGTTGATTCCAAAGAGTTCTTGATGGTGCGTTATTAGCACTTAAATCACTTACTGCTTGTGATAACCAGTTGTATCCTGGATATGCTAGTGGTGCAAAAATTACAGCTACGGTATAAGATAATAGTGAAATAACACCTAAAATACCAATCCAGTTTATTAAATTCCTTTTAATAATTTATCTCCTATTTTGGTTACAAAACCAACTGATATAATTGTTTATTAATGAGTCGTCAAATTGTTCGTTTGCAAAAAAGCTATCTAACTTATAATCTAAAAAAGCATGTATTGATAATGCAAATGATGTTGCAGCTGTGTCTATATCTTTAATGTTTAATTTCTCATGTACTTGAAGAGCATAAAATAGATTTTTAGTAGACAAAATCATTTTGTTTGTTTCATCAAGCATTATTTTGGCAGCTTTTTGATTAAAAGCTCGTTCTGCATAAATTAATTTATAAAATAAGAACATATCACTTTGAGTACAAAGTTTTGTATAGTTATTTACTGATTGCTTAAGAATTTCTTCAGCACTTTTGTCTTTTACTAGTAAGCTATAATCGACATTAGAAATTGATAAGCTGTTTTTTGATTTTTCTCTTAAATACTCATACATAGCATCGATTATTTCATCTTTTGATTTAAAGTGATTATATAAAGATGGTTTTTTAATACCAACTTGTTTAGCTATTTGTTCCATAGACACGTTGCTTAAACCTATTTGTGAAGCAAGTTTTAATGTAACAATAATAATTTCTTCTTTTCTATCCATATTAGCACCTCATCACTAAACGATAGCAATTATACTACCGTATGGTAGTTTAGTCAAATATTATATTGGGAAATGATTCAAAATAAGGTAAAATATATTTGAGGAATTATTAATATGGAACAAAAGCCTGGATATATATACATTTTGACAAATCCTTCTTTTCCTGATTATGTTAAGATTGGATATGCAGATGATGTTAAATCAAGATTAAAGCAACTTAATAGAAGTGAATCTACACCATTTGCTTTTAGATGTTATGCAACGTATAAAGTTAATCACAGATTAAGTGATTTAAAATTACATACAATTATTGATAAACTTGATCCAACGTTAAGAAGTATAGATAATGTTGATGGTAAAAAGAGAATAAGAGAGTTTTACGCTATGTCAGCTGAAGATGCTTATGCTCTTTTAGAGGCTATAGCTCAAATTAATGGTTTAGAAGAAAATCTTAAATTATGGGATATGACCAAGGATGAAATCAGGCAAAAGAATTTATCTGAAGAAATTAATAGTGAAAAGAAAGATAGACTTAGCAATTTTAGATTCTCATATTGTAATTTAAAGGAAGGCGATGTTATTTCGTCATTAGAGAATCCTGAAATTAAAGCTACAATTATTGATGACAATCACATCACATATAACGGTATGACATATACTTTATCAGGCTTAGCTAAAGAAATTACTAATGCAAAAACAATTGCAGGACCTAGACACTTTACTTATGAAGGAAAAATTCTATCTGAAATAAGAGAAAAAATTGAAAAAGAAAAATGTTAGTTAAGGTGGTGTATTAAATGAATTTTTATTTAGTTGATTTTGAAAACGTTAAAAGTGAAGGACTAATTGGTTGTGAAACTTTAAGTGAAAGTGACTCAATTGTTATTTTCTTTACTAAAAATGCTTGTAAGGTAGATATGAGCATTATAGCTAATCATGGTAAAGCGAACTTAAAGATGATTGAAGTTCCAAAAGGAAAGCAATCGGCTGATTCATATATTGAAATATATATGGGGATAATTATCGGATCAAATAACGATAAAGATTTTTCTATCACAATAGTCAGTGGAGATAAAGACTTTGATTCGTGCATTGAGTTTTTTAAAACAAATTATAATTATAAGTTGGCTAGAATTAAACAAATCAAAGAAAATAAAAATTCTAATAGTGTTAAAACAAAAAGTACAATAAAAAAAGAGAAAAGTAAGGATGATTTTGAAAAAGAAGTATACGCTTACTTAACTGTTGATTGCGGCTTAAATAAAGAAAAAGTTGATAGTGTTATAGATGCTTTTAAAAAATATTATGGCAGTGATATTTTGCTAAATAAAATACATAACGCTTTAGTAATTATTGATAGTAATTATGAAGAGCATTATAAAAATATTAAAAAAATTTTAAGCAAAGCACCAAAAAAGAAGAAATAATTAAAATTTCAAATTGTTTATCTTTTTGATATAATTTTAAAGAAAGGTTTTAATATGCGAAGATTTATAGTAGATGTTATTGATGATAAAGTTGAAATAACTAGTGAAATAGTAAAACACGCTAAAGTTATTAGATTAAATTTAAACGAAAAAATAGAGCTTGTTACTCGTGATGGAAACGTTTATTTAGCTCATGTGGATTCTATTGATCCACTTGATTTTTACATCGATGAAAAATACGTAAATTATACTAGAGAACTTCCTTTTAAACTTGTTTTATTTGCACCTTTATTAAAAGGTGACAAATTTGATTTTATTATTCAAAAAGCTACAGAATTAGGCGTTTCAACTATTGTTCCATATATAAGTGAAAGAGCAATTGTTCGCCTTTCAAAAGACGATTTTTCCAAAAAAGCTAAAAATAGATATCAAAAAATAATTGAAGAAGCAGTAGAGCAATCTAATAGAGACTTTATACCTGAATTAAGTGAACTTCACACTTTAAAAGAACTGGCTTCATTTAAATTTGACCGAGCATTTATTGCCTATGAGGAAGAATCGATGAAGGGTAGTTTTATTCCTAACGAATATATTCCTACCAAGGACTCAATAGTAGTAGCTATGATTGGTCCAGAAGGTGGGTTTTCTAAAGATGAAGTAGATAAGATTGTCAAAATGGGATTTGAATCTATTTCATTAGGTAAAAGAATATTAAAAGCAGAAACTGCTTGCTGTTATTTGTTATCAATATTGTCATACAAAGGAGAATGCCAATGATTAACTTTAAGCTTATTCCATATTTAGAGTGGTACAACGTAAAAAAATTATCTGATAGCTTTGAAAAGAAATATTATGACGAGTACAATAACTTATTTTCAAGATATGGTTTTTTAAATGTTTATAACGATATTACTGATTCGTTTGAATTGATAAAAACTATGGTTGTTTTAGAAGGATTAAATAATAAAAGAAAAATAGAAAACGAGGCAGAAATATATACCGAAGTTGAATTGAGCGAAGAAAATAGACACGAAGTTATCCATAAGAAATTGCCTTATTTTGAATTCGAAGATGTAAAGATTTATGTTCCTTTCTTTTCTAAGGAATTTAACGTTCATTACGATACAAAATTGGATTCTCTTACCAGACCTCCTTTTGATTCTTTGAAAGAAGATTTCGATTCATCAGTTATTAATCCTTTTGATACATACGGATACAAATTATTTGATTCTCAATTTACTCGTTTGGTTTTAATTGATGAATATAAAGATGAAGGGGTTGCTGTTTTTTACCACATTGGTTTTGAATCTATTTATATTATTACAGATCAAGGCACATGCGATGCAATTATTCCTATTTTTGATAACAATATCAAAAAGAAAAATAAAGATAAATTATTTGAAAGAATTAGTTCATTAATGAAGCTTTACTTTGCTAATGACAGAGAAGGTTTTGTTGATGCTTTATTGTCTTTAGAGCTAATTAGTAAACACTTATACGATTTGATTCAAAAAAATTCTGACAAACAATTAGTAAAAAAAATAAAGAGAATAAAAACAGGAAAGGATTTAAATGTCTAAATTTAAAATTATAACTTTTGGCTGTAAAGTAAACGCTTATGAATCTGAAGGCTTTAAAGAAGATTTATTAAGCAAAGGCTTTGTTGAAGCTAAAAATGATGAAGAAGCAGATATTTGTATTGTTAATACATGTGCCGTTACAAGTACTGCAGAAAGAAAATGTTTGCAAGCAGTAAGAAGAATGAGTAAGGCTAATCCTAACATTTCTATAGGCGTTGTTGGTTGCTCATCACAAATAAATAAAGATAAATATTTAGAAATAAGCGGAGTTAAAACAGTTTTTGGAAATACTGAAAAAAGCCGTGTTGTTCAAGATTTGATAAAAGAGGTAAATACTGATAATGTTTTACCATCAATAAGACATGTAGAATATGATGCTCAAACAATAACTAAATTCGGACATGAAGTAAGAGCATTTGTTAAGATTCAAGATGGTTGTGACAATTTCTGCTCATATTGTATTATTCCTTTTACAAGAGGAAACTCACGCTCTCGTAAAGCTCAAGATATCGTTGATGAAATTCAATTATTAATTAATTCAGGTTATAAAGAAGTTGTTCTCACTGGTATTGACATGGGTTCTTATAAAGAACCAATTGATGGTTATGGCTTTAGCTCACTTTTAGCTTTGATTTTAAAGACTTTTGATGGTCAAGTAAGATTTAGAATTTCTTCGCTTGAAGAAAGTCAAATTAACGAAGAAGTAATATCTTTATATGGTATGTATCCAACAACTTTGGTACCACATCTTCACATTCCATTACAATCAGGCTCTGAAACAATTTTAAAAGCCATGCGTCGTAAATACGACTTGAAATCCTTTATAGAATTGACAGATACTCTTAAACGTCGTTTTGAATATTTAGCTTTATCTACTGACGTTATAGTTGGTTTTCCAGGTGAAACAGAAGAACTATTTATGGAAACTTACAATTTCATAGAAAAAGTAGGATTTATGAGACTTCATGTTTTCCCATATTCTAGACGACCTGGAACATTAGCTAACTCTATGAAAGAGCAAGTTGAACAAAGTGTTAAAAACGATAGAGTTAGAAGACTTATAGCTTTAGGTGACAAGTTGTCTAAAGAATATATGACAAAATTTATTGGTGTTCCACTTGATTTATTAATTGAAGAAAAGTTAGAAGATAACAAATATAGAGGTTACACTCAAAATTATTTGGATTTAATGGTAGAAAGTACAGAAGATTTAATGGGAAAAATGGTTAAAGTTTCTATCGATAAAGATTTTAAAGCACACATAATTTAATTAAAAAGTAGACATACTATCCATGAGGTGAAATCATGGATAGTTTTTTTAAATGCGCTGATATTGCTGGTGAAGTATATAAAAATAATATGCCAGGTATAAAACATTCCAGAAAAAAGTATAAAGGAATAGTTATAGATGATATGAAAATTAGTAATGATAATAATCCGTATCATAAAAAAGCAGGTAGATATGTTTTAATTGATCCAATTAGTCCGATTTTTGAAGATGACTATGCTCTTATGGACGTCTTGACTAAGTATTTAAAATTATTAGTAAAGAATAAAACAAAAAGGAAAAGCAAATTAAATGTTTTAATAGTAGGATTAGGAAATAAAGATTATACTCCAGATTCTTTAGGTCCTAAAGTTATTGATAAAGTAGATGTTAATTATCACTTAAAAAATGAAAAGATAAAAAAGAAAAATATTAAAACATATGTCTCAGCTTTTTCTCCTGGTGTTATGGCTAGTACTGGCTTTGAAAGCTCAAATATGATTAAAGCTATAGTTGAAAACGAAAAAATAGATGTAGTTATTGCTATAGACGCTTTAGCAACTAGAACAATAAAAAGGTTGAATAGAGTTATTCAACTTACAGATACAGGAATAGCTCCAGGAAGTGGAGTAGGAAACTATAGAAAAGCTTTGGATGAAGATTATATAAAAATTCCTGTAATTGCTATAGGCGTAGCGACAGTTATTGACACTGCTGCTATAGTTTTAGAAACGTTAAACAATATGAAAATAGATGAAAATAAACAAGGTGAAATAGCTAGTAATGTTATGGAAAACATCGATGAAAAAATAATCATGTCTACAAAGGATATTGACTTTGAAATAAAATCAATTGCCAAACTTATAGCTAATTCAATTAATTTAGCATTTAACTAAAACTCGACAAATAATATTATAGTAAGCATTTATATTAATAGCAGGTGAGGATATATGAAAGGTTTTTTCAAACACATAGTAATTTTCTTCTTTGGTTTAATTATCTTTATGGCACTAATTAATTCGACAAACACTGAAAGTGAGAGTCAAGTTAAAACGAGTGACTATATCAGCAACTTCGAAGAAGCAGTCGATAACGGCAAGATTGTTCAAGATGGTGTGATAGAAAAAGATGATGAAATTATTGTTGATCAAAACGCTATAGGAGAGAGTGCTGGTAAAATTGGAAATTCATTAATAGGAGCCCTCGCCTCTTTCCTTGAACTCATTGGTGAATCTATTTATCACTTTTTTGCTTAGGAAGAGGTGCTTTTAATACTTCGTTGGCTTTGACATCAGAGATAACTAATGAATTTGCTCCAATTTTAGCGTTATCTCCGATAGTTACTGGCCCGAGAATGGTTGCTTTAGCACCTAACATGACGTTGGAGCCGATTGTTGGGTGTCTTCTTCCATCGACCTCTTTGTTTGCAATAGCTCCAAGAGTAACACCGTGATACATGGTGCAGTTGTCTCCGATTGTGGCTGTTTCGCCGATGACTACGCCCATACCATGGTCTATGAATAAATTACGGCCAATTTTGCATCCTGGGTGGATTTCGATTCCGGTACGTTTTCTAGTTATGAATGCAATCATTTCGCCGATGAGTTTAAGGTGAAGTTTTGAAAAGAAAAAGTGTGCAACACGATACCAAATAATAGCTTTTACACCAGGATATGTTAAAAGAATTTGAAGAGCATATCTTGCTGCTGGATCTCTTCGTTTAATTGATTTAAAGAATTTTTCTTTTTTTTTCTTTCATTTAATTGACACTCCTTTTAATGTACATAAATTTATTTTTCCATATATGTTAGTAATATATTCTAAAACCATAATATGAATTAAATAAAAAAGTGTGTAGGCTTTACAACTCAAAAATATAGCACCATTTTTTTTGACTGTCATTTAAAATGATAATTTTTGTGTACAATTTTTTGCTTGTTAATATTAATATAACTTCTATTGCTACAAAATATAAAAAATACTAAAATATACAAGCATGAAAGGAGAAAACATTATGGAAAAACCAAAAATTGTTTATCTCGGAACCCCAGAGATTAGTGCAAACGCACTTAAAGGGTTAATTGAATCTAATTTATTTGATATTGTTGGCGTTGTAACTAAGCCTGATCAACCAGTTGGAAGAAAGATGATTATGACTCCAAGTCCTGTTGCTTTAGTTGCTAGCGAATACAATATTCCAATTCATAAACCAATTAAATTAAATAAAGACTATGAGTTTATAGAAAAGCTGAAACCAGATTTGCTTTTGACTTTTGCATATGGACAAATTATTTCTACTAAAGTATTGGCTTTATCAAAATATAAACCATTAAATGTCCACGCTTCATTGTTGCCAAAGTATCGTGGTGCTGCACCTATTCAATATGCTATAAAAGATGGTGAAAAAGTTACCGGTGTATCTTTGATGGAAATGGTTAAAGAAATGGATGCGGGTGATGTTTACGCTACAGTTAAAGTTGATATTGACAATAACGATAATTATACTTCTTTAGCACAAAAGGTATCTAAGGCTGGACTTGAACTTCTTATTAATTACTTGCCTAAGTACTTTAATAATGAACTAGTTGGAGTTAAGCAAGACGAAAGTAAAGTAACCTTCTGTCCATCTATAAAAAAGGAAGAAGAACACTTGGATTTGAATTTAAGTCCTAATCAATTTGTTAATTATGTCAGAGCTTTAAGTGAAACCCCAGGAGCTTACTTAATTTTAGATAACCAACCATTTAAAATCTTTAAGGCAAGAGTAAAAGAATACGTAGATAACAATGTAGCTTTAGGAACGATTGTTAACGCTGATAAAAAAGGTTTAATTATTAAAGTTAACGGTGGAGAAGTATATTTAGACGAAGTTCAAAAAGCTGGTAAAAAGAAAATTGACTACAAATCTTTTGTCAATGGAGAAAAAAATATTTTAGGAGTTATTTTAAAATGACAACTGCAAATAGAAGAACTACTTACATTATTAAAATTGCTATGGTAGCTGTCTTTGCAGCTATGAGCTTTGTATGTACAGCTTTTTTACCGATTCCAATTGCTGGTGGACAAGGATATTTAAATTTTTCTGATACGTTTATTTTTATATTAGCAAGTTTTATTTCACCTTTAGTTGGAGGCTTAGTAGGTGCTTTAAGTGGTTCGTTAAGTGATATTTATGCTGGATATGGCTCTTTTGCTATATGGACAGCAGGAATAAAATTTATAGAAGGAATTGTAGCTGGATATCTATTTATATTGTTAAGAAAAACTTTATTAAATAAGGGAAAAGCAAGATATTTATCATTGTCATCTTTCTATATTGGAGGGTTACTTATGGCTTTCCTTTATGTCATTCCTGATTTAGTTATGGCAGATGCTTCTGTAGCAATATTTGATCTTCCATTTAACATTTTACAAGGAGTTGTAAATGCCACTATCGCTACTGTTGCATTTATTTTCCTTAGTAAGATTTCAATGTTTGAGAGCGTCAAACTTTAATTAGCACTTAAAAAGCTGTTGTTGAATCATTTTAGTGATTCTTCAACAGCTATTTTTTATGCTTCGAAACAGCTTCCACCGATAAACTCTCTCATAAGGGAGTTATTTGGTACTACTTCGTCATCGATATCGACAAAGTATTTAAGGAATTTAATAAGTCTATTTGCCTTAATGTAGTATGGTGAGTCGTTTGGAATTTTAGTTAGAATTGGTAGAGCGTGTTTTTTCATGACGCATAATTCATATGGAAGAAGGGAATTAAATACGTAATCAGCACCTTCTTGATTTTTGTAAATCCACTTAAATTCACCACGTCTAACGCTTGGCCACATGGAGATAGTTTCTTCTGCTGATGACTTTCTAAACTTATTATCTCTAACAATTCTTCTTAATAGTCTTAAGTCTGTTAGTGATAGTGGGTTGTGGTTATCAAGACAGATTTGAGCTTGTGGAGCAATGTAGATCTTGAACTTTTGGTGTTTGGTAATATCAGGTGTTAACTCATCATTTAAAGCGTGGATGCCTTCGATGATAATAGGTTGATTTTGGTCGACTTTTAATATTCTTCCTGGAACTCTCTTTCCTAATTTAAAATCGAATCTTGGAAGTTGAACTTCTTCGCCGTTAATAAGTCTAAGCATATCAGAGTTGAAAAGTTCAGTATCTAAGGCTTGTAAGCACTCTAAGTCTACTTCACCGTCTTCATCTAATGGAATCTCGCTTTTTGGCTTATAGTAATCATCGATAGAAATTCTGATAGGCCTAATACCTAAAGACAAAAGTTCTATTCTTAAACGGTTAGCAAATGTTGTTTTACCTGAGCTTGATGGACCAGCTATACAAATCAATCTTATAGAATCTATGTCTTGTTGAATTTTCTTTCCTAATTCAGCAAGCATATTGTTGTGATTTGATTCACACATATTGATAAAATCAACTGAACCATTCTTTAAGACGTATTCATTGATTTTGCTGACGGTTTCTGTACCGACTTTTACAGCCCATTGATATGATTCTTTCAAAGTACGTCCAAAAGTTCTATCTTCTTCAAATTCTGGAATGATGCCACCGCATTCTGCTCTAGGATATTGAATTATAAAGCCTGGAGCGAATAATTTCATCTTATAGTGTGTTAAAAAACCTGTTGATGGAACCATATAACCATAAAGATAGTTTACGTAGCCATCACAGCTATATAAGTGAACTTTGTCATCTGGACGATATTTTAAAATATCAATCTTATCATCGTAGTGGTTGGCTTTATATATTTCAGCTGCTTCTTCACGTGTAACAAGTTTTCTTTCGATAGGCAAATCAGCTTTAATTAATCTTTGCATTTCAGCTTGAATGCTATCGACAAACTTTAAATCTGTATGAAAACCTGGAGTTAAAATTTGACAGAAAATTGATCTTGAAATGTTATAAGAAAAACGGATATCTAATTGAGGATAAAGTCTATGTGTTGCCATAGCAACTAAGTAACGAAGTGATGTTTCATAAATCTTAACTGCTTGGGTATCTTTAAAATCTAAGAGTTTTACATCTGATGGCTCTTTTAATACATATGTTAATTCTCTAATTCTGTTATTGACTGTAGCTGCAACATAAGAGTACTTTTCTTCTGCTGGAATAATGTCTAATATTCTTTTTTGATTATCTTTTGATATAGAAGATGTATCTAGTGTTTTATATTTCATATTTTTGTAGTCCTTTCTTGGCTATGAAGCCAATGAGAATTGTACGCGATATCGCTTACATTTTCAAGTAAAATAATACTTTTGTTTAGTAAAAGTATGGAATGTTAATTATATTTACTTAATATATGCTCGACTAATAGTTTAGTGATGTTAACACCTGAAACTTTTTCAATTTCAGTAAAGAAAGCATTAGAGTTGACTTCTGTTAATATTGGTTCGTAATTAGGTCCAAACATAATGTCGATTCCAGCATAATCTAAGCTTATAGCTTTTGAAACTTTTTCTGCCATATCGATAAAATCTTTTGATGGAACAAACTTTGTTCCGTGTCCGCCTAAAGCAACGTTTGATCTAAAATCGTTTGGATTAATTCTTTCCATTGCAGCGACGAGCTTTCCACCAACTGTAAACATTCTTACATCGTGGCCTTTAGAGGAGGATATGAATTCTTGATATACGTGAGGGACGTGGATTAAATCATAAGCTATGTTATATAGCTCTTTATGATTTTTAGCTAAATAAACTTGTTTTCCTAAAGAGCCATAGCACTCTTTGACAACAATAGGAAAAGAAAGTTCACTCTCAACTTTTTTAACCCATTTAATTAAATATTCAGGATCAGGGTCTGGATCGTAGCATAATGGTGCTGGTATGGTTTTAGGAGTCTTGATACCTAAGTTATTTAAGAAAGTATAAGTGAGCATTTTGTCATCGCAAACTTCGATAGCTTTAGCATTATTAATTAAAGGTATATATTTTTCAATAGCATATGATAAATATTTATCTTTGTCTAAAAAGATACAAAAGCTGTATTGCTCAATATCTTTGACACACACTTTGCCATCTTCAAAAGAAGAAGTAATATCAATTGTTGATTTTTCTATTACTTCGACATTGTACTTGCTAAACTCTTCTTTTAATCTTCTAACTTTATAAACTTGGGATAAAGAGTAGTTATATCCATTAACAATAATTAAACATTTCATAGGGCTTTATTATAGCATAATTTAAAATAAAAGATTTATAGAAGTAGAAGTATGAACTATTTATAACTATAATAATAACGGAGAAAAATAAATGGAATTAGTTGCAATAAGTGATGTTATTAAAAAAGGAAGAATTGTTCCTATTGAATTTTATAAAAGTGATTGCCGGAGAATTAGAGTCGCTTTAGCTTTTGGTTATTATAAGGCAGTATTACCTTCAAAAAAAACTGAATATATTAAAATTGCTCAAGACTTATGCTCTAAATTCAGGGCTTCACCTTTAGGTATTAAGCCTTTTGGGGTTGATTATATGTATTATAAAGGCGAAAAAAAGAACGTAATTATTGGATTAACAAATAAATTAGGTTCCTTATATTTTTCTTTTAAAGATAATGCTAGCTATGATAGGTTTATAAATAAAGAAGCTAGAGAATATTTTAGTCAAAGAGTGGAACTTTGGAAAAAAGTCATGAATATTGATCACGAATTTAAAATTAGAGTAAGCGATGCTATAGGAAATATGGGAAGCAATTCAAGAAGAACTAGCACTTTAAGTTTTAATAGACAACTTTTATCTTTTTCACCACATATAGTCGATGCGATAATTGTTCATGAACTTGCTCACTATTTCCAAGCAAACCATTCAGATAAATTTTATAAAATAGTTTATCAAAATCTACCAGACTATGATAAATTAGAGATGTATATACGCGAAGGAAACTTCAATGGAGAAATGCAATGATTAAAGAAATTACTTCAAAATCTAACAAATTTTACAAATGTCTTAAAGAATTAAAAGAAAAAGGCGGTAAGAAAGAAGAATTAATTCTTATCGAAGGTTTAGATTTGTTAGAAATGGCCAAGAATAATGGTGTATTGAAATATATTGTTACTTTAAACTCTGTTGATGGATATGAAGATTTTGATACTTACATATTGTCTAAAGATTTGTATAGAGAGTTATCTTCGTATAAAAGTATTCCGGTCGCTATGGGAGTTGCAAGTTATAAATTGAGCAAAACTTTTGGCAATAAAGTTGTTTATTTGGATGGCGTTCAAGATCCTGGAAACTTAGGTACTATTATTAGAACAGCTTCTGCATTTGGATATTCTGGTGTCGCTTTATCTAATGACTGCGTGTCTCCATATAACACTAAAGCTATTCAAGCTACCAAGGGAGCAATATTTAATTTACCAATTGGATATGCAGAACTTACTGATTTTACAAGTCATAAGATTTACTTTACAGTATTAGATGGTAAAATAGTTGAGGGCAAGGTCAAAAATGATACGCCTTTTGTTTTAGTCTTTGGTAATGAAGGTACTGGAATTAGAAAAGAACACTTGACAATTCCAGGTGAAAAAGTCAAACTCGACATTGCAAATATTGATTCGTTAAATGTTGCTATTGCAGCAGGAGTCTTTATGTTTTTATTTAAGGAGTAATAATGAATACACAAGATACAATTTCCTTAATGGATAATGCGAAAATTGTAATTATCTGCGTTCATGGCTTTATTAACAGTGAAAGACATGATTTTTTAGAGTTTAAAGATTATTTTGATAAAATTAACACTAAGAAAAATCTCGAAGTTAAATTAGCATATTTATACGATCCAACAGATAAAAAAACTTATAAACATAAACTCATGTATCGAAAGTTACTAGACTTTTGCCAAAGTTATGCTGATAAAGGATATATTATTTATCTTTTGGGTTATTCTTTTTCTGCTGGTATTTGTGCTCACGTTTCTAGCCAAATTCCACAAGTTAGAAAATTAATTTTAGCTTCTCCAACTATTTATTTAGTTAAAACTAAGCTTTTAAAAACTTATCTAAAAGTTGCATATAAGAGCATTAAACTCAGAATTAAGCACGGAAAAAAAGCTGCAAGAATTATGGCTAAAATGAAGACTAAAGGTGTTGTAAGACTATCTTATAACATTGCTTTAGCTACATTTAGGGAACGTAAGTGGTTTAGAAAAGTAAAGTGTAAGACTTTAATGTTTAAAGGATCTGATGACTCCTATGTCACATCAAGCACTTTTTATACCATTACAAAGAGAATTAAAAAGGCTCCTTCAACTATGAAGGTATATCCAGGTAAAGATCACTTAATGATTATTCACATAACTAGTGGTAAAATTGCTTATGATGATATTTTAGCTTTTGCTTTCCACTTCAAAACTAGTGAGCAACGTGAAGAGGAAGAAGATATCGAATCTTTAAAGCTTGCAATAGCTCAAGAATTGAAAGATTGATATTAACCTCAATGTTTAACATAAATCGGTTAGACTTGAGGTTTTTTATATTGTTTATAATAAAAGTTTTTATTATAATAATAAGGACGTAGAAGAGACACGTACTTTTTCTAAGTTCTTAAAGCGAGTCGCGTTGGTGTAAGGCGATAGAAAACTAGACTAAGTATATCACTCGGAGTTATGGATTTTCCCGCTTTCCAGCGTTATAGGAATAATGAGTGCTTAGACAATGTGTCTTGGAACCAAGGTGGTACCGTGCAGTGATGCACCCTTGGCAAAAAGGCCTTTTTATTTGGGAGGAAAACATGGAACTTAAAAAGACGTTAATAATGAACAAAGGCGATTTTGAAATGAGAGCTAACTTAGCTCAAAAAGAGCCTACTTATGTCAAGCATTGGAGTGAAATGGACTTATATCACAAGATGCTTGAAAAAAACGATGGTCGTGAAGCTTTTTACCTTCACGATGGTCCACCATATGCTAATGGTGACATGCATGCTGGCCACGCTTTAAACAAAATTTTAAAGGATATGATTATCCGTTATAAATCTTTAAAAGGTTTTTATACACCATTCACACCTGGATGGGATACACACGGATTACCTATCGAAAATGCAGTAGTTAAAAACGGAGTTGATAGAAAAACTACTCCAATTGTCGACTTTAGAAAACAATGCGCTAAATATGCTTTTAAGCAAGTTGATAGACAAAGAAAGCAATTACTTAGATTAGGCGTTGTTGGCGATTATGAAAATCCTTATATTACTTTGACAAAAGAATATGAAAAAGGACAAATTGAAATCTTTGCTGATATGGCTTTAAAAGGCTATATCTATAAAGGCTTGAAGCCAGTTAACTGGTCACCATCTAGTGAATCTGCTTTGGCTGAAGCTGAAATCGAATATAAAGATGTCACAGCTAAGACAATTTATGTTAGATTCCAAGTCACTGAAGCTAAAGGCCCAATCTCAGTCGGTGATTATTTTGTCATTTGGACAACAACTCCATGGACTTTACCAGCTAACTTAGCTATTTGTTTAAACCCATTATTTACTTATGGCGTTTTTAAGACAGATAAAGGTAATTTGATTTTCTTAAAATCAAAAGCTGAAGAATTAAAAGAAACACTTGGATTATCAGAATGTGAATTAATTAAAGAATTCAAAGGATCTGAAGTTGAACTTTCTAAGTGCAAACATCCATATTACGATAAAGATTCATTAATTATCCTTGGAGATTATGTCAGCGATGATGCTGGTACTGGCTGTGTTCACATCGCTCCTGGACACGGTTTAGATGACTTTAAAGTTTGCTTGAAATATGGTATTAAACCATATTGCCCAGTTGATGAACATGGATATATGACTAAAGATGCAGGTGAAGAACTTGCTGGACTTTTCTATGAAGAAGCTAACGATAAATCGATAGAGCTTCTTGAAAGAAATGGCGCTTTATTAAAACTTATTGAAATTACTCACTCATATCCACATGACTGGAGAACAGGTAAACCTTTAATCTTTAGAGCAACACCACAATGGTTCTGCTCTTTATCAGCTATTAAACAAAACCTTTTAGACGAAGTTGAAAAAGTTAGCTATTCTCCAAAATGGGGTAAAGTTAGATTACATAACATGATTGAAGGTCGTGAAGACTGGTGTATTTCTAGACAAAGAGCTTGGGGTGTCCCAATTCCGATTATTTATGCTGAAGATGGCACAGCTATCTTGGACAAAAAAGTATTTGATCACATTGCTGAATTAATTGGACAATATGGCTCTAACGTTTGGTATGAAAGAGAAGCCAAAGACTTGTTACCAGAAGGCTATACAACAGAACATTCACCTAACGGACTGTTCACTAAAGAAAAAGATATTATGGATGTTTGGTTTGACTCTGGCTCTTCATTTAGATCAGTAGATATGGCTAAAGGTTATCCATATCCAGCTGACTTATATCTTGAAGGAAACGACCAATACAGAGGTTGGTATAACTCCTCTTTAATTTTGGCTGTTGCTACTACAGGTATCGCTCCATATAAATCAATTGTTACCCATGGTATGATTGTTGATGGAAATGGTGAAAAATTCTCTAAATCAAAAGGTAACGGCGTTGATCCAAACAAGATTTGTGATACATATGGTGCTGATATTTTAAGATTATGGGTTTCTACAATCGACTTCCAAGCTGAATCAAAGTTATCAGAAGAATTAATTAAAATTGTCAGTGAATCTTATAGAAAGATTAGAAATACATTTAAGTTTATGTTAGCTAATTTGTTTGACGATGCTGAACATGTATTTGATCCAGAATGCGAATATGAATTAAGTGAATTAGATAAGATGATCTTAGCTAAACTTAATTCTTTAATGGAAACAGTAGATAAAGAATATGCTTCATATGACTTTATCGGTGTTCAAAGTGCAATCTTTAACTTCATGGTTAACGATTTAAGTGCTTTCTATTTAGATTTAGCTAAAGATGTTCTTTACTGCGATGCAGTTGACTCTTTAAGACGTAAAGGAGTTCAAAAAGTTCTTTACGAAATGGTTAGAAAGCTTTCAATTGCTTTATCTCCAATTCTCCCATTCACTATGGAAGAAGTTAACGATCACTTACATAAAGGTGCTACACCAGGTTCAATAGCTTTAAGTGATTATCCAACTGAAAAAGTTGATGAGGTTGCTTTAAACGAATATAAGAATTTAGTTGCTATTCGTAATAAGGTATTAAAGTTATTAGAAGTTGCTAGAAGCAACGGCTTATTTGGACAAAATCCAGAAGCAAGCTTAACTTTATCTTTAGAAGGCGAACAACTCGCTTTAGCTAATAAGTTAGGTGAAGAAGAACTTGCACGTATTCTTCAAGTTGCAAAAGTTACTTTAGGAGAAAATGAAGGAGCTACTAAGTTTGTTGGTGAAAGATGCGAACGTTGCTGGTGCTACTTTGATCACCTTGAAGAAGATAGTGAAGGTCACCACATCTGTGAAAGATGTGCTGAGGTTATAAAGCATGAATAAGGCTTGGAACACTTTTTGCAAAGGCGCAAAATGGTTCTTTAAGTCATGGTTATGGTTAATACCATTACTATTTATTATCGATATAGTTAGCAAACTTGGCTTAGAACATATTCTTTTAACTAAGCCAGGTCATGCTATAACTGTTATACCAGGTTTCTTTAGAATAGCTCTTTTGTATAACACTGGTGCTGCTTGGGGAATGTTTGCGGGTAAAGATTGGTTATTAGTTTCAATATCTCTTATCGCTTCAGCGGTTATGATTTATTTCTTAATAGCTAAATTTAAAAAGTTAACTCTTTGCCAAAGACTTTCTTTATGTTTGATGATTCCTGGAGCTTTAGGAAACTTAATAGATAGAGCTTTCTATAAAAATGGGGTAATTGATTTCTTAGAATTTACTTTTGGTTCATATCATTTCCCAACATTTAACTTTGCTGATTCTTGTCTTGTTGTCGGAGTAATTCTCTTGATGATAAGTGAAATAATAGTCGATCTTAAAGAGACTAAAGAAAAAGAAAAAGCTAAAGAAAAAAGCAATAATATCGATAGCAAAAAATTAACTAAAGAATTAAAAGAAAACTCAGCAGAAGATGACGCTTCGACAAGTGACGAAAGTACCGAAGAACATGATGAAAATAGTAAAGAGTAAAACTGATGGTCGGCTTGATCAAATACTTGCTGAAAAACTTGGCTTGACAAGAAATAAAGCTCAAGAAATTATAGCTAATAAAGTATTGATCAACGGTAAAGAAGTTACTAAAAACGGCACTAAGATTAAAAGTGGTGATGAAATTTCGTATAACGAACCTGAGTTACCACCAGATATGACAACTAAAACTAAAATGGACTTGCAAATTGTCTATGAAGATCAATGGCTTATGATAGTTAATAAACCAAGAGGTTTAGTTGTTCATCCAGCTCCTGGTCACTATGATGATACTTTAGTTAACGGATTAGCTTATTTAGTTAAAGAATACGGAGAATATTTAGACCAAGGTGATACCAATAGTTTTGTAAGACCAGGTATCGTCCATAGAATAGATAAAGATACAGCAGGATTACTTGTCGTAGCTAAAGATGACGATACTGCTAACTTACTCACTGATATGATTTCAAGGCATGAAGTTAAAAGAGAATATTTAGCTTTGGTTTATGGTCATCCAGATCATCAAACATTTAAAGTTGATGCACCGATTGGTAGATCTAAATATGACAGATTAAAAATGGCTGTCGATCCAATAAATGGTAAAAATGCTGTTACGCATTTTACTGTTTATAATCAATATAACAAAGGTGCTCTTGTCAGAGCTGAACTTGAAACTGGTCGAACTCATCAAATTAGAGTTCATTTGGCATATGCTGGATATCCAGTTGTCGGTGATGAGGTCTATGGAAGAAAGAATGATAAAATAGCAACAAAAGGCCAATGCCTCCACGCATTTAAATTATCGTTTGTTCATCCTTGGACAATGGAAGAAGTTGTTGTTTATTCACCAATTGATGATTACTTTAAAGAATTGTTAAAATGGTTTTGTAACAATTAATATTAAATTTAATAAAGCGATTGAGAGTTATTTCTCAGTTGCTTTTTTATTTGATAATATGTTTAAAAGATACTTTGAATGTTATAATTAATTTGTAAAAGGCAATGGTGTTATAGTAGATGAAAAATTCTAGTTATGTTACTAAATTAATTCTCACTGTTATAAAGTTTTCCGAATCTAAAGAATGGAGCTCTGCAAGATACGAATGGGAAATTTGTAATTTTGAAGAAGATGATTCGCTTAGCGAATCTTGCATATGTGGTAAAGAGCATCTAAAGTATCTTTTTACTATAAAAAATAGACTTAATAATAATGAATTATATCCGATAGGTAGTTCTTGTATTAATAAGTTTGGACGTGATGATCTTGATGAACAAGTATCTATTAAAGAGCAGCTTTTTAAGCTATTACATGCTGTTGAAAATAATTCTTTTTTGGAGCTTACTACAGAATACTTTTCTAGGAAACTCTTGAAATACTTATACGATGAAGGAGCTTTTAAAGCGACTAAATATAATAACTTTAACCCATATAATGATTATAAATTTATGTTAGACATGTTTAATAAAAGAAAAAGAACTATAAAGCAAAATCAAAAAGCTACAGCTATTATTTTAAACTCAATAAAACCATACTTAGAAAATTTATTAAAAGATAAAATAAAAACACAACACCCAAATTAGATGTTGTGTTAAAAAACATTATTCTTGAGTTACATCAGGATAAACTTTTGTCATATTTGCTAAAGTAGATTCTGTACCACTATAATTTATTAACGTATGATTATAAAAGTAAGTTTGAACTAGTGGTAAGTCTTTTTCTTCTTTTATGTCTGGAGCATTTGGATCAGTTGTCTTTTTAGGATTTTTCATCTTTGTGGCTCCTTCACCAGAGAAAGTTATTTTGGTAGGGTCGTCTACATCGATATTACATATGATAGTTCCCATTGTCATATTTAGGAAAACGTTATTTTTATCGACTTTACTAAATATTCTTTTTAATGCGATTGGGTTAGGATGATCTTTATTTGTTGACCCTGTATTGTAATTTGAGTATGCACCTAAACAAGCTGCTGACATAACTACATATTTAGGAGTTATTCTATTAAGAAGTTGTGCTGAGTTTGAAGTGTCAGAACAGTGGTGTGCAGCTTTATACAAAGTGACGTCATTAGGTAAATCAGGATATTTACATAAAACACTTTCAGAGTCTAAGTCTCTAGTTGTTAAGAAAGTGAAATCTTTATATCTAAATAATCCAGCAATAGAGGTGTTATTACACTCACTATTATGAACATATTCAAACGGATCGTTTATATAGTTTCCAGTATCGATTATTTCAAAAGTTAGGTCTGGTGCTAAGTAGTATTTAGAACTACATACGCCTGAATTGTTGATAGAAGCAGAAGCAGTGCAATAGTTTGTTCCTTTTGCAATTAATCTATTTCTAGCTTCAGCATAGCTATTATAACCAGCAGTTGGGGCGTTGCCAGAATTACCAGCATAAATGTATCCAAAGTCTATAAACATGTCTACGTCGATATTGTTATTGTTAAATAGTCCAGGCATACCACCGATATGATCTGCGTGTCCATGAGTAAATAATACGACATCTAAATCGTTATTAGCATATTTTTTAACAGCTTTTCTTACTAATCCATTTGTACCTGAATCAGCTGATTGACCAGCATCTATAAGCATATTGAAATCGTCGCTGTGATCTGCGTTTGGATCATCGTAATCTCCACCGCAATGAATCAATAAGGAATCACCGTATTGATTAATCATTTCAATAGTATAAATTCTAAAATTTGTACAAGTTGTTTTGCTAAAAGGATCATCTATTTTTCCAGTTGGTTTAGTTGGAGTAAATGTACTTGATGAAGTGCTATTGCTACTTACAGTAGTGCTTAAGCTTATGGTAGTATTTGATGATATCAAATCAGTTGAAGAGATGTTTGATAAATAGCTACTATCAGTTATTTGGCTTGGACTTGAAGAAATTGTCGAGCTACTTGGAGTTTTAGTTGGGCCACACGAACCGATAAGTAAAGAAACGACAGCTACAATAAAGGATAATCTATGCTTTTTCATAATCACTCCTTATTAGCTATGTCTTTATAATTTCTAAAAAGAGTTTTGACATAGTTTTTCATATATTCTAAACCGTATTTTTTGACTAATTGAATAAATACTTTATCAACTTGAATTCCAGCTCCTTTAGGAATTTCAGTCCCCAATGTTTTTTCCATTTGTTCCCAATCTTTTAAAAAGGCAAATCTTGCTAAAACAGAGGCGGCTGCAATACTTGGATAGAAACTTTCACCTTTAGTTTGAAATACTAGTGGGTTTTTAACGACGCTTGATCCTAAATATCTTTTATATATTTGTTCAGGCTCAAATTGATCTATATATATGTATGTATCGCTAGATAAGTTATATTTTTCTATTAATTTTATGTGAGCTAAATTATGTAAATTAGCCATTATTTTATGAGTTGACCAGCCTTTATCAACTAGTTCATTTACTTTTTTAGCGCTAGCTGAGACGACGTGACACTTGATGTTTTGTCTTAAAATAGGTGCTACTTCAAGCATTTTGCTATCTGTTAGCTTCTTAGAATCGGCTATACCTAATTTATCTATAAGTCCAATATCGTTTCCAGATAGATATACAGCTGCAACATAAAAGCCACCGAAGAAATCTCCAATTCCAACTTCATCAGAACCAATTTGAGTGTGAATATCTTCCCAATAATCTGGTCCGACATCGTTGCTTCTTTTTTCGGTTAACATAACGTTATCAGCGAAGATACTAGCTTCATCTAAAACAGCTTCTTTATCGCCAGCAAAGACTATAGTAAAAAGCTTTTTTGAGCGATAACATGTCACTTCGACATTGTCAGGTGTAACTGCTTTAAAATACTCGTATTCATTTTTAGGGTTTTGATTAACAGGCACGTCATAGAAATCTCTTATTTCTTCAGCCTTACTTTCGTCTACTTTTATTTTTACGTATTCCATATCTATATTATTTTAACAAATATGTTAGTTTTAAAATAGTAAAAAATAAATTATTGCAATTCTTTAAAAAATAGTCGAATTTTTATAAGCATAATTTTTAAGTTGAACATATATATTTTAATGCACTTCCTAACCTTATTTGTTGTCCGAAAAAAATAAAATAGTGTCTACTTTATTAACAGCAGTAAAAAAAGAAATTAAATTTTGAATTGTGTTTAAAAAACTGTTGACATGAAGGTTCGGGGGTGGGTAAAATTTAAGCAAAAGAGGGGTATTTTGTCTTATGAAATTAAAAAAGGCTAAAAAAGGGTTCACGTTAGTTGAACTTGTAGTCGTTATTGCTATTATTGCAGTTTTGTCGACAGTCTCAGTTGTAGGCTATTTTGGATTTACTAAGAAAGCAAACATTTCGGGTGATAAAGCTTTAGTATCACAACTTAATACTATATTAAAAGCTGATCAAGCTACAAACGGAAAAGCAGAGACACCAACAGAAATGTTGAAAGTTATGGAAGATGGAGGATTTAAAGTTGAAAATTTAACTCCAACAACATCTAAATACAGCATTGTTTGGAATCAAGAAGGCAATCAATTTGTTTTACTTGACGAATCAGGAAAAGAAGTATATGGTTCGTTATCATCTAAGAAGTATATGAACTGGAATTTTGTTGATTATTATAAAGATACAAATGGATTTTCATCCTATTTAAAAGGGAATGCATCAATAAGTTCATTAGAAATTAAAACTGGTATAGATGTAGGTAATAATACTGTTGGCACAATTACATATAGCGGAAAGGATTCAATTTCAAATATTGTGATTCGTACTAATAGTTTTGACACTACAGTAAATGTAACTGCATATGAAAGTGGAGATTATGGTAGTGCAAACTATGCATGTGACACGATTATGCATTATGGATATGCTAAAGAAGTAGTAGTTAATAAAGCAGGTTTCTCTTCATATCATGAATATGGTAAAGTTGGATTTATAACACTTAATGAAGGTAAACTTGTTGCAGAAAATGAATCAAGTGTTGTAACAACATATATACCAGATACTAATAAGTTATTTGATATTGTTGTCAATGATGGTGGAACATTAAAAGATGTTTATGCTAAGATGCCAACAGACGCTGAAACAGCAAACACAAAGATAACAGATGCAAAAGTTGAAGTTAAATCTTTAACAACAGATACAACAGTTACAGAAGATACAATTACTTCAATAGTTGAAGATAAGAAAAACGAATCTAAGAATGAAATTTTAGATTCTGAAGTTGGCAATGGTGAAATCAAAGTTGATGGATCTTATCGTGTAGGAACAGTAGGCTATGATACTTTTGAAGAAGCATTAGCAGCAGCCAAGTCTAACAAGTCAACACTTGCATTACAAACACAAATGATTTATGAAAATGAAAGTGCACTTGTTAATGAAGGAGAAACATTAACACTTGATTTAAATGGCTATACTTGGAAGCCATCAACAAAATGGTATACAATTCAAAATAAAGGAACATTAACAATTAAAGATTGTAGTTCTGATAATTCAGGAAATGTTACAAGTTGGACATCAGGAAAAACAGGATCATCACTTATTGATAACTGGGGAACATTGACTATCGAAAATGGTAATTACTATAGCACTGGTTCAACAGTTGTTAAAAATGAACCAAACGCTACATTGGTTATTAATGGTGGCAAGTTTGAATTGAATAATACAGAAACAGGCTGTAATGCAATATTAAATTATGCAAAAGCAACTATCAATAATGGAAAAGTTATTTCTCATGGTGGTGCTGCTGTTTATACAACAATTGGTGATATAAACAATATTGATAATTGTATTTTGACAATAAATGGTGGAGAATTTATTGCAACTAATAAATATAGTGATTCAACAGCTTTAAAAAATAAAAGTGGTTTTGCAAATGTTACAAATGGTTCTTTTATTTCAGAACAGAAATATGCAATTTATGTTAGTAATGATTACAACTATTATGATGAAAATGGAATAATTTCTGGAAATGGAACAAAAAAATCATTTATTCCAACTTTAAATCTTTTTGGAAATACAAAAATTAAATCTGGTGGTTCAGGAATTTATTTCTCTGGTAATTCAAAAGCATATATAAATAATGTCACAATAGAATCGAGCACATTAGTTGATAAAATTACTATTTTAAGTGCATTTTCTTTAAATCTATCAAATATGGAATTGAATTTTGATGATAGTATTTCTGGCACAAATTCATATTCTAAATTAGTTAACTCTTTATTATTATCCAATGACTTCATGAATGGAAATCAAATTGCTATATTAGACTTTGATAAAAAAATAATGAGCGTAAAAAATATTAATGATGTAAAATCATTAGATGGTTTGACAGCAAAAATTGAAGATAAAATTTACTTCTTTGGCTCAGGAAGTGCGGATAAAGCATTGTTAGCTACACCAACAAGTAGTTCTAAAGAAAACTGTAAAACTATAACTCTTTATACAGACTCAACAATAAAGAAATCAATTACTAATAATCAGTATCTTAAAGTAAAATTTGAAAATAGTTCGTCATGGAATTCAGCGATAAGTAATAGTGGATATGAAGTGGTTACTACAGTTGAAGGCGAATATACATATTATCAAAGTGTTATTACAGAAAATTCTGCATTTTGTGAAATAATTAAAGCAAATGGAGAAAAAGTTCTTTATGCTAGTATTTATATTGCTACAACACATTTAGAAGATGGTGACACTATTAGATTGTTAAAAGATGTTAGTACAAGTAACTTATCAATTAGTGTTTCTAATGTAAATGTAATTTTGGATTTAAATGGTATGAACATTAAAAACATTACAATTACAGGAAAGGCTAAAAATACTAAATTAACTATCAATGATTCTGTTGGTGGAGCAAAGATTTTAGGTAGAGTTTCAGCAGTTAATAGTGATACTTGTACTATAAAAAATAATATTGTTACAGAATAGTTATATTGCCATAAATTAATAAGATAAAATTCTCTTGGTGGAAATACTAAGAGAATTTTTGTATATGTTGAACTTTATTTACTTTATTAGATGATTAGTGTTTAACGCCTATTAAAAAAACTTAATAATATAGAGAGATAATTATTATTATAATTATCAAAAAAAATGGAAAAAAGAAATAAAATTTGAATTATGTTCTAATAATTGTTGACAATCACATGCGGGGGGGGGTAAAATTTAGGCGAAAAAGGGGGAATATTAGTTTTATGAAAATTAGAAAACTAAAAAAAGGTTTCACTTTAGTAGAATTGGTAGTTGTCATTGCAATTATTGCAATATTATCAACAGTCTCAGTAGTTGGTTATTTAGGATTTACTAAGAAAGCAAATGTCTCAGGAGATAAGGCATTGGTTGCTCAACTTAATACAATTTTAAAGACAAACGAATCTGAAACTGGTGCTAAACCAGCAACAGCTACAGAAGCAATTCAAATTGTTGCAGAACAAGGTATTAATGTTGATAGATTAAAACCATTGACATCAAAATACACAATTGCTTGGAATAGTGAAGCTAACGAATTTGCATTATTAGATGAAAAAGAAAATGTAGTAAGTGGTACACTTTCTAAAACCGAACACTTAAACTGGTTACTTACAAGCTCTGATTCAGTTGTTGAAAACACAACATATTCAACTTATTTAATGTTTGGATATAGTGGTAAATCAAATCTTTCAGTTAAAACAGGTCTTGATGTTGGTGAAAACACTAATGTTACAAGTGTTACATATACAAAAGCTGATGAAGCTAAAGATGTTATTCTTCGTACAAATGGTGGTACATTAACAGTTAATGCTGATACAGATAATGTTACTCACTATGGATCTTCTGATAGAGTAAATGTTAAGGCAGTTGCTAAACAATCATATCATGAATATGGTAAAGTTACTTCTCTTGTTGTTAACGCTGGTCATATTGTTGTTGAAGACGGCTCAGCAGTTTCAGCTGTTTTTGCAAAACCAAGTGCTGATGCAGTTGTGTCTGTTACTTCCGAAGTTAAAAATATACCAGTTTATGCACCAGAAAGTGTAATATTAGATGGAAATTGTCAAAAGAAAGAAGCAGTTGATAATATTGATAAAGCAATTGAAGGATTGAAAGTATTTGCTGGTGGTGAAGGAACAAAAAAGTCACCATATTCAATTGTGACAGGAGAACAAGCTTTATTAATAGAAAACTATTCTGGATATTTTAAATTAGATGCCGATATTGTTGTTACAAATGAAATCTATATGAGTGGAAAAACTTATGTTGTTGATTTAAATGGACATAGTGTTACACTTGAATATGCTGAAGGCGTTAAACCAAATAATGGTAGCGTATTTTATATTGGTGGTAAAAAGGGCACATTAACAATTAATGACTCTAGTGAAGGTAAAACAGGTTCTGTTATTGGTTCAGATAAAACATATACAAATAAAGTAACTAGTGCTGTTCGTGCCGGTAACTATGGCAAGCTTACAATTAATGGTGGACATTTTATCGGTAGATCACAAGGTACATCGTGTATATTTGTTATGACAAGTATGTCATCCGGATCTAAAGCAACTGTAGTTATCAATGGTGGTGAATTTGAAACAAAAACGCCATCTAATGGAATTTATTTTGTCTTAAACCATCAAGATTCTGCAACAGCTGGTTGTACTATAACAGTTAATGGTGGAACATTCAAAAACTATAATCCAGGTGTAACTGTTGTTGATCCAGTTAATGCTAGAACTGGAAAAATTTCTTTAGGTGAAGGTTGTATAACTACTTCTACAGTAGATGGCGATGTTACTTATTACACAGTTACTAAAGCTTAATAAATGCAAATTTAATTAACTATAACTCGGCTTTTGCCGAGTTTTTTAGTCAATAAATTTGTTTGATTATTGTTATTGATATATAATAATAAAGTTAGATATGAAAGGAAACAGTATGATTAATAAAGCTTTAAACGATGAATTTGAAAATATACTAGCTAACTATCGTAAATTTGTAGGCTATGAAGAAAACGTATTATCTGCTGGTAGTACTTTTATAGTTGAACAAAAAGAATTAAATATTGAACACGAGTTTTTGAATGAAATTAAAAATTATATTAATGAAGGACATACTTTAAATCCTATTTATGTCCACGATTTAAGAGAAAGTTTAAAAATAATTGAAAAAAGAGGAACTTTAAGTGCCGAAAGTTTGTATTCATTTATAAACTTCTTTGCTTCCATTGAACAACTTAGAATTTGCTTTAAAGATAGAAGTGACTTAATAAGAGTTAACGATTTAGCGTTAGATTTAAAAGAATTCAAAAGAATTGAAATGAATATAACTAGATCAATTCTTCCTGATTATAGTATTGCTGATGAAGCTAGTTATGAGCTTGGAGCTATTCGTAACAAAATTAAAAGAGAAAAAAGTGAAATAGAAAGAATGGCTTCGTCTTTATATAACACTTATAAAGACTATTTAACTGGTGATGGAATGGGTGTTAAAAATGGTTTGCCTGTTTTACCAGTTAAGAATACTTATAGAAGTAGAGTTAAAGGTGTGGTTGAAGAGGTTTCTAATAGTGGTGAGACATATTTTGTTGTTCCAGTTGAAATTCTTGATATAAATAACAAGATATACGTTTTAAAAGAACGTGAAAAAGCTGAAGAAGAAAAAGTACTTAAGGCTTTAACTGATAATTTAAGAGAAAACTATAGAGAAATTGTTAAAGACTATGAGATAGCAAAAAGACTTGATTCTTTAATTGGCGCTGTTAATTATGGAAATATGTATAAGGGTAATATTGCTTCTATCAATGAAGAAAAGTTATTACTTGAAGACTTATTCCACCCACTTTTAGATGTTCCAGTTATAGTTTCTAATACCGTGAGACTTAATAAAGTCGATGGAAAAATTATGGTTGTAACGGGACCTAACGCTGGTGGTAAAACAGTTTTGTTAAAGTCAGTTGCATTAGCTGTTTTAATGAATCAACATGGTTTACTTGTAGCGACTAAAGGTGATGCAGTTTTACCTTTATTTAATAACGTTATTTATGTCGGTGGTGATAATCAATCTCTTAGTGAAAATTTATCAACTTTCTCAGGTCACTTATTTAATTTAAATGAGGGACTAAAAGAAGCGACAAATAACTCGATATTGCTATTTGATGAATTGGGTCAAGGAACAGCACCACTTGATGGTGAAGCTTTAGCATTATCTATTTTAGACTATATAGAAAATTTAAATTCTTTTGCTATTGTTACTAGTCACTTTGATAAGATTAAAGATAGAGCAATTGATGATAAAAAGATTATCCCTGCCGCTATGATATTTGATGAAGAAAAAATTGAACCTACTTTTAAACTTAGAAGTGGAGTTGTTGGAAAAAGTTATGCTTTAGATGTTGCTAAGAGATTAGGCTTTATAGATAGTATTGTTTTTAAAGCTAAAGAATATTTAAATAGCTTTAATGATACACCAGAGAAAAAGCTTATTGAAGAACTTACTATTTCGTTAAACAAAGCTAAAGAGACTGAAGAAAAAGTTCAAGCTAAAGAAAAAGAACTAGATAGACTTATCGCTAAACGTTCAGCTGCTATTGAATCTTTAAATGCAGAAAAGCAATCTTTAAGAGAAAAAGCTGAAAAGAATATCGAAAAGATTGTTGATGAAAGAATAAAAGCCTTAGATGAAATATGGACACCTGGTTCTAAAGTTAAATCTTTACCAGAAATGAGTAAGATTAAAGGAAGTTTAAATAAGATAGCTTCTACTCCTACTAATAAAAATGAGCCTATAAAAGTCTTTGAATTTGAAGTTGGGGATTATGTCAAAGTTAAAAAAGCTAATTCTAATGGCAGAATATTAGCTAAAAATGGGAACTCATATAAGGTTTCATGTAGTGGATTATCTATTACATGTAAAGCTAGTGATCTTGAAAAATTAGCTGATCCTAAAGATCAAGTTCAACTTAAGGATAAACGTAAGACAGCCTCGATTGATAAATATATGGCAACTCCTAAAACTGGAGTAGGTTTAGAGTGTAACCTTATAGGTTTAAGAGTTGATGAAGCTTTAGAAAAACTTGGTAAATATTTAGATGATTGTCTTTTAATGAAATATCATCAAGTTAGAATTATTCATGGCGTAGGTACTGGAGCTTTAAGAGAAGCAGTTAGAAAATATTTGGATAAAAAAGCATTTGTTGATAGCTATCGTTTTGGTGGTGAAGGTGAAGGTGGAGTTGGTTCCACAGTGGTTACTTTAAAATGATTAATACTGAAATAGTTAAAAGAAAGATAGAGCTTTTACCAGATCATCCTGGATGCTATCTACTGAAAAATAAAGATGGAACCATTATTTATGTTGGTAAGGCTAAGTCTTTAGTTAAAAGAGTAAAGCAGTATTTTACTAGACCTCAAGAAGGTAAAGTCTTTAGAATGGTCCTAGAAGTTACAGACTTTGATACTATAGAAACTGATTCTGAAAAAGAATCTTTGCTTTTAGAGATTAATTTAATTCAAAAATATTATCCTAAATATAACATCATGCTTAAAGATGGCAAGATGTATCCTTATATTGCCTTAAAAAAGATGGGTGATCCATATTTAAAAATTGCTCGTAATGATAGAGATAAATCTTTTTCTTATTTTGGACCTTTTCCTAACTCTGGATCAGCTTATAGAATGATAGATTTATTAAATAAAATTTATCCTTTAAGAAAATGTAAAAATATTCCAAATAGAGCGTGCTTATATTATCATTTAGGTCAATGTATGGGGCCATGTATCAACGATATTTCTAAGTCTGACAACAAAGATATGATTAGTCATATTACCAAATTTTTAAATGGTGATGCTTCTGAAGTTAAGCAAGAAATAACTTCAAAGATGAGAGCTGCTGCTAACGATCTTAGATTTGAAGAAGCTCAAGAATATAAAGAAGCTTTAGATACTATTGAGCACGTTTTAAGCTCTCAAAAAATTATGATGCAAGATCATATTGATAGAGATATAGTAGGCTATTCGCAACGAGATGGTTATATTTCTATTTTATTCTTGCTTTATCGTAAAGGTGTACTTTTAGGTAAGAACTTATTCGTCGTTGAAAAATTCGATGATATAAATAGTGAATTAACTGATTATATTTATCAGTTCTACCTTAATCATCCAAAGCCAAAAGAATTAATCATTTCTGAAAAATCTATAGCTGATATACTTGAAAGCTCATTAGGTATTAAAGTAATTGTCCCAAGTCGTGGTGCAAAAAAAGATTTATTATTTATGGCTTTAGAAAATGCCAAAGCAGGTTTAGATGAACACTTTATGACAGCTAGACTTGAAGATGATAATTTAAAACTTTTAGAAGAATTAGGTAATATGTTAAATATTTCAACTCCTTTAGATATAGAGTTATATGATAACTCTCACTTACAAGGGACTGAAGCTATCGGTGCTATGGTTAAGTTTATTAATGGTGTCAAAGTACCATCTATGTACCGTAAATATAAGATAAGACAAGAGAATAAACGTGATGATTTAGCTTCTATGGAAGAAGTGTTAACCAGACGTTTAACAAGGTTAAAAGAAGAAAACTCTAAAATGCCAGACTTAATTATTGTTGATGGTGGTATGACTCAAGTCGAAATAGCATATAACGTTAGAGAAAAGTTAAATGTTAATGTCAATATTGCTGGTTTAGCTAAAAACGATAAACATGAAACAGATGCACTTATAAATGGAAATACAGGTGAGTTTATACCTTTAAACCATAAGTCTCCACTTTTCTTTATGCTTATGAGAATGCAAGATGAAGTCCATAGATTTGCTATATCTTACCATAGACATAAAAGAGAAAAATCATTCTTTGAAACAATCTATGACGATATTCCTGGAATTGGTAAAAAGCGTCGTATTCAACTTTTAAGTGCTTATCCAACTTTAGATTCTTTAAAGAGTGTAACTTTGGAAGAGTTAAAGCAAATAATACCAGAAGAGAGTGCAAAACTTATTTTAGAGAAAAGAGATTCTAGAAAATAGTAAAAAATTCTATCATAAATCATTTTTCTGCATATCCTAAGTGTGGATGGGAGGATTTATGACATCAATTTTAACTTCGCGTGAGAAAGAAGTATTTGAACTTCTCATCACTAACAAGACAACAAAAGAAATTGCAGAAGAATTATTTATATCAGAAAAAACTGTTAGAAATCATATTTCTAACGTAATGCAAAAACTACAAGTCAAAGGAAGAGCTCACGCTGTAGTCGAATTAATAAGGCTTGGAGAATTAAATATTTAATATTTTTATTAGAAGGCTTTATAGAGAACTGGAGAGTAAAATCTTCAGTTCTTTTTACATAAATGATACAGTGTAATATAAAATTAGCACTTGCAACTTGACAGTGCTAAAAAGAAGACTATAATTAAATGTGTCTATTAAAGGAGGTACCTTTTATGAAAGAAACAAAACAATTTCAGACAGAAAGTAAACAATTATTAAACTTAGTTATTAACTCAATTTATTCAAACAAGGAAATATTCCTTAGAGAGATTATTTCTAACGCATCAGATGCAATTGATAAGTATAGATTCTTATCTTTAAAAGAAGAGAATGGACTTAAAACTAAAGAGCATAAGATTAGAATTACTCTTAATAAGGATGAAAAGTATATCGAAATCAGCGATGATGGAATCGGTATGACTAAAGGAGAACTTGAAACTAATTTAGGTACTATTGCTAAATCAGGCAGTAAAGAGTTCTTAAGTAAATTAAAAGAATCAGAAGATAAGAAAGATATTGGTATTATTGGTCAATTTGGTGTTGGTTTCTATAGTGCTTTTATGGTTGCTAAGAAAGTAGAAGTTTTAACTAAATCTTATAAGAGCGATGAAGCTTATATGTTTGAAAGTGATGGTATTGAAACATATAGTATCGAAGAGGCTCAAAGAGAAGAGAGTGGTTCGACAATAAGAATTTATCTTAAAGATGATACCGAAGAAGAAAAGTATTCAACATATCTCGATCAATATGTAATTAAAAATATAGTTAAGAAATATTCAGACTATATTCGTTATCCAATTGTTATGGCTATGGAAAAGAGTCGTGCTAAAAAAGATGAAAACGGCAACGAAATAAAAGGCGAATACGAAAAGTATTATGAAGATGAAACTCTAAACTCTATGGTTCCACTTTGGAAAAAGAATAAATCAGAAGTTAGCGAGCAAGAATTAAATGAATACTATAAAAATAGATTCAACGATTATGAAGATCCAACACTTTCTTTATTCTTGGATGTTGAAGGACTTATTTGTTATAAAGCATTAGTCTATATTCCAAGTCATGCACCATATAACTTATATAGTGATACCTATGAAAAAGGCTTAGCCTTATATGCAAAAGATGTATTCATTAAAGAAAAGTGCCCAGAACTTGTTCCAGATTATTTAAAATTCTTAAAAGGTTTAGTTGATTCTGATGACTTCTCACTCAACGTATCAAGAGAGATTTTACAAGATGATAAGCGTCTCCATAAAATCAGTGATAACATTGAAAAGAAAGTAATCGATGGACTTAAAGATTTAAAGAATAAAGATTACGATAAATACTTAAAGTTCTTTGATACATTTGGTGCTAATATCAAGTTTGGCATTTATCAAAGCTTTGGTTCTAAGAAAGATTTACTTAAAGACTTATTAGTTTATGATACTCTATTAAGTGATAAGAAGATTAGCTTAGAAGAATATAAGAAAAACGCTAAAGAAGGTCAAAAAGTTATTTACTATGCAGCAGGTAAAACTCTTGAATCTGTCAAGTTATTACCACAAATTGAAAAATATAAACAATCTGGTACAGATGTTTTATTGTTACACGAAAACATTGATGAATTCACACTCTTAGTAATGAAAGACTACGAAGGATTAGAATTCAAATCTATCACTGCTGAAAGTAACGATGAACTTTCTAAAGAAGAAAAAGATAAGATTGATTCATTATCTGCCCAAAATAGAGAATTACTCGATATTCTTAAAGAAAACCTTAAGGATAAAGTCGATGACGTTGTCTTCTCAGCTAAATTAGTTGACGCTCCAGTATGTATTTCATCAAAAGATGGGGTATCTCTTAATATCGAACATGTTATGAATGAACAAGATCCAACTGGTGAAGATCAAGTCAAAGCAATTAAGGTCCTTGAGATTAATCCAGACCACACATTATTTAAGACTATAAGTTCTAATAAGGAAAGTGGCAAGGATATTTCTAAGTATGCTTCACTCTTATATGATGAAGCAATGTTATTAGAAGGCTACGATATTAAAGATAAAGCACAATTTGTTAATAATCTTAATTCACTTCTTGCCGATAAATAGTTATAATTTATCCTAGATAAATAGGAGATATGACTTATGGCACATCCATTTAAACATTTTCATACAATTACTAAACATAGACATAAAGTAATTCATTTTTGCTTCAAAGTTGGTGTAGGTTGGCAAGGGCTTAGACACGATTTGTCAAAATATAGTCCAACTGAATTTTGGTCAGGAGCTCATTATTATACTGGAACCCATTCTCCAATAACTGAAGAGAGAAAAGTAAAAGGATATTCGGAAGCTTGGCTTCATCATAAAGGCAGAAATAGACACCACTTTGAATATTGGACATTCTATAGCTCGGCTAAAAGAGACTATGTTCCAGTTAAAATGCCATTAAGATATGTTAAAGAAATGTTAGCTGATAGAGTAGCAGCTTCTATGGTCTATAATGGCAAAAATTACACTGATGATATGCCTTTAGATTATTTGATCAATAAAGGCGATTTAGATGGTATGCACGAAGAAACAGCTAAACTAATTACAGAATGGCTTACGCTAGTTAAAGAAAAAGGACATAATAAAGCCTTTAAGATTATTAAAAAGGTTAAGAGTTATTAAAAATTTAAGAGCAATAGTTTTAAATAACTAGATGCTCTTTTTTAGTGATAATTCCAAAAATAGAAAAAATTGTGGTTTAAACGAATATTAATTACATATATTTGATTAGATTTTATCCAAGCATTATTTTACCTGAATAAAAAAATACTCAAATATTGTTGAATTAAATCTAATATATGTTGACAACAATATGCGTGGGGGGGGGTAAAATTTAAGCGAAAAGGAGGATATTAGTCTTATGAAATTAAAGAAGGCTAAAAAAGGGTTCACGTTAGTTGAACTTGTAGTCGTTATTGCTATTATTGCAGTTTTGTCGACAGTCTCAGTTGTAGGCTATTTTGGATTTACTAAGAAAGCAAACATTTCGGGTGATAAAGCTTTAGTATCACAACTTAATACTATATTAAAAGCTAAAGAAACAGAAACAGGATCTAAACCAGAAACAGCAACTGAAGCTATCGGTTATGTAGAAGAACAAGGAATTAATGTTGCAAAGTTAAAACCATTAACATCAAAGTATTTAATAGCTTGGAACAGTGAAGCAAATGAGTTTGCTTTATTAAATGAAAGTAAAGAATTGGTTACAGGTAAACTTTCGAGCACAGCCAATTTAAACTGGTTGATTGCTAGTTCATATTCTGTAACAGAAAATACTGGATATTCAGTATACTTAATGCCAGATTATAAATGTGATAGTACTCTTAACATCACAACTGGTCTTGATGTTGGTGAAAACACCAATGTTGATGTTGTTAACTATAGTAAAACAACAGAAGCAAAAGATGTAACCATCAGAACAAATGGTGGCACATTAAATATTGATGCCGATACTGATAGTGTTAGACACTATGCAAAAGCTGATAAAATAGTTGTTGATGCAGTTGCACCTCATTCCTACCATGAGTTTGGTGTTGTTTTAGGAGATATAGTTGCTAAAAAAGGAAATGTTGTTGTTGAAGATTCTGGAGTAGTTAGTAATGTCATTATTGCTAGTGCAGATGTTACAGCAACAATTAGTGCTAATTCAACAGTTTCATCTATTGTTGCAACTGATAGTAATTATTATGACAAAGTCACAAATAATAACTCTACAACAAAAGTTGATTCAAAAAAAACAATTGAAGTTATAGAAAATTCACCATTTGCAGGTGGTGATGGATCTGAAGCGTTTCCTTTCTTAATTGTTAATAATTCACAACTAAAGGCACTAGAAGAATATACAAAAGATTCAAATAAGACAATTAATGCTAAATTGTTAGAAAATATTTACATTACACCAGTAATTGCTGATAAAACAGTTAGAACATTAATTCCATATATTTCAATCAGCTCTAGTGTGAATTTGGACATGAATGATAAAACAATTGGAGTTAAAGAAGGACAATCTTTTGGCAAAGCAACCCCAGTTATTTTTGCTGTTCTTTCAGGCAAATTAACAATTTTTGGAAACGGAACTTTTAATTGTGAAGCTCAAAATGAACAAGTTTATGGCATAAATATTAATGGTAAAGATGCTTCTGTTGAAATCTTAAACGGAAATTTCTATGGAGCCTTAACTGCAGTTCAAGTGCAAAAAGGTTCTTTAGTAATTAGAGATGGTTATTTTGATTTAGCACCAACATGTAAATCAGTAGTACCACAATATTCAAAATATGTTGTAAATATCATAGATGCTGCATTTAAAAATGGTACAGCTTCTATTTCAATATATGGTGGATCATTTATTAAATTTGATCCGTCAGCAAATCCAGAAGGTGAAAATACAACATATGTTGCTAATGGATATAAAGTAACTAAAAATACAGTAAATCAAGAAGATATTTACACAGTAGTTAAAGCCTAATCTAAATTAAGCAAATTATAGTTGCGAATAACTTATATGGGCTATTTGCAACTATTTTTAAATTGTATATGAATTGTAAGAAATTAAAATTAAGTATTTAAGCCTTGCAAAATAAAATTATCTAGTTATAATTAGAAGTGGAAGGAAACTTCCATATATCGAAATAAAAAACAGACACCCCGCATTTATATTGATAAATGTCAAAAAATAACAGTTAGTTTTTTGAAAATTATCATTTAAGGACTGGTGTTTTTTATTTTGATGGAAAGGTATAAAATGAATAAAAAATCTTTAGGCGTCTTAAGCGCAACATTCTTACTCCTCCTTACTGGTTGTGGTAAAACTGGCCAATCTTCAACTACTCCAATTAGTAGTACTCCAACAAGTTCTTCAACAAGTACAACAACTATTACAGGTGTTGTTAGAGAAGGTAATCTTAAAGAAGCTTTCAATTGTATTACAGTTGCTGAAGCTCTTAAAATTGCTGAAGCAAATACAACAGCAACAACTGAAAGATATTTCATTTATGGTAAAGTTACTGAAATAACAAAATATAGCTATGGACAAATGACAATTTCTGATGGAACAGGATCGATAGTTGTCTATGGATCTTACGATTTTGATGGCGTTAAAAGATTTAGCGAATTAGATATTAAACCAGAAGTTGGTGATGAAATTGTTCTTTATTCAACACTTCAAAATTTTAATGGATCAATGGAAGTTAAAAGTGGTTGGATTGTTGGTTTGATTCATGAGAACAAACCATTTGATGAAAAAGATTATACATCAATGACAATCGCTGAAGCTCGTAATGCTGCTAAAGGTTCTAAAGTTATTGTAGAAGGTGTTGTTGCAAGAATTACCTATTCAATGGGCATGAATCCAAATGGTTTCTATGTCATCGACTCAACATCATCAATTTATGTCCACGATAGTAAAGTGGCGAATGATGTATCTATCGGTAATAAAATTAGAATTGCTGGTAATAGAGATTCATGGATTTTAGATAAAGAAATGGATAGTGCTGAAAAATTTGGTTATAAAGGATCAACACAATTATCAGAAGCTACAATTTTAAGTAATGATAAAGGCACAAGCGATTTTGATAAAAGCTGGATTACTGAAAAGACAGTTAAAGAGATTGTTAATACACCAGTAACGACAGATATTTCAAATATTATTTACAAAACAACAGCTTATATTAAGAAAAACAAAGGCGCTAGCTTTGTTAACTATTACATTAACGATTTAGATGGTGTTACAGGATCATACGCATACACACAATGTAGTGGTTCAGATTTTTCTTGGTTAGATGAATTTGATCAAAAGATTTGCACTGTTTATATGACAGCAATTAATGCTAAGAGTACATCTACAGGTTGCTTCTGGCGTTTTGTACCAATTAGTGTTTCTTATGATAACTTTAAATTTGATGAAGCTAACATTCCAGAATTTGTTTATGAATATAACGTTAAAGATTTATTAAAGGATTCTTATACAGGTGATCCTGTCTTAGAATTACCAACAAGTGTTTCATCAGACATTCTTAATTTTGAAAATGCTACAGTAACTTATACTTCAAGTAACACCGATTCTATCTACTTTGCAACAGAAGATGGAAAATATGTAATGCACGCAAAGAATAATGGTACTGCTGAAGTTACAATTAAAGTTGAATACGCAACAAATAGTTTCAGTAAAACATTAACTATTAATGTTACTAAACCTGTTGATGTAAACGCTTTAACAGTTAAAGAAGCAATTGAAAGTACTGTTGATGAATTTATTACAGTTAAAGGTGTTGCTGGTCCTTCATTAGTTAATAAAGTAGGTTTCTATTTAATTGATGATACTGGAGCAATCCCTGTTATTCTTCCTGCAGATGTTTTATCAGAAATCGAATATGGTAACGAATTGATTATTAAAGGTAAACGCGATCAATATGGTGCTGAAAAAAATACTGTTGGAACAATTAGTTTAACAAGTTGTGAAATTGTTGCAAACTTATATGGTAAACACGACTATTCAACAGCTTCATTTGATTCAACAAAGACTATAGCTGATTTAAGCGATATTCCTACAACAGAAAATGCAACAGATAAAGTTTATGTTGTTAAAGCTTCAATTCAAAAGACACCAGGAACAAGATCTTCAACAGTTAGAATTTATGTAGGTGAAACATCCATCATGTGCTATACAAATAGTGGTAAAGAATATGATTGGGCACAAGATTATTTCGATCAAGAAGTTACTTTAGAAATTGCTCTTTGTAACTGGAACAATAAAAGTTTCTACAAGTGCAACATCTTATCTTTAACTGATAGTACAGGAAATAAAATTGTTAATCTTGGTAAATACACAACTAAATAACTAAATAAAAGGCAAGAGAAAATAATCTTGCCTTTTAATTTGTAAGAATATTATTATTTTTATAATGCAAATAATGATTTTTTCAAAACAAATAATTTTAGCTCATAATATTGACATAATTAGCATAATTTATTTATACTAATATACAATTGAAAGGAAGGTGGTCATCCCCCTTTATGGACGATCCTAGTAATTCGTATATATCATTAGTACAAAACATTGAGCCGACATTTGTACCTCTACTAATTGTTTTATTCATTTTAATTTTTTGCTCAGCTTTTTTCTCGGGTACAGAAACAGCATTTACAAGCTTAAATCACGCGAGATTAAAAAAACTAGCTGAGACAAAGAAATCAGCTAAATTGGCACTTAAACTATCAGAAAAATACGATAGAGTTTTAACTACTCTTCTTATTGGAAATAACATTGTTAACATCGCAGCAGCTACTATTAGTACGCTTTTGTTTACACAACTTTTCGGATCGTCAAGTGGTCCGACAGTTTCGACAATTGTTCTTACTATTGTAGTTTTAATTTTTGGTGAAATAACTCCAAAATCCATTGCTAAAGAAATTCCAGAAAAAATGGCTATGATAACTGTATATCCGCTATTTGTTTTTTATAATTTATTCTATCCATTAAGTAAATTATTTGATCTTTTAAAAATAGTTATAAATAAGATATTTAAGATTGGTAAGAAAGCTCCATCTTTAACTGAAGAAGAGTTTAAAATCATCGTTTCAGATATTAAAGATGAAGGTGTATTAAATCAAAACGAACATGATTTAATTCAAAAATCAATTATATTTGATGATACCGTAGTTAAAAAGATAATGACACCAATTGATAACGTTGTCTTTGCTAGAAAAGGTGAATCGTTAGAAGCTATTAAAGCTATGTTTGAAGAAAATAATTATTCACGTGTACCTTATTTTGATGATGACACTGATGAATGCTTGGGTTTCTTATATCAAAAAGATTTTTACGAAATGCTCCTTGAGGATAACTGCTCACTCGAATCATTAATTAAAACACCATTATTTGTTAGAGAAACACAAAGAATTGCAGTTACTTTTAAAAAGTTCCAAAAAGAAAAACTTCATATCGCTCTAGTTCAAAATTCAAGTAAGAAAATAGTTGGAATAGTAACTATGGAAGATATACTTGAAGAATTAGTCGGAGAAATTGAAGATGAGTATGATGCAGAGGATGATGAAGAGGAAGAATTAATGCAAGAATACTTAAGAAAAGAGAAGAAAGATAATTAAGATATTTCTTGTTGAATTTAGCGATATATGTTATTATATCTATCGGACAAAGTCTATTTGTCTACCTTAATCGTTAAAAACGCTTAAGAGTGAGCTTCGGCTCACTCTTATTTCGTTAAAGGAGGAATTTTGGAAGGTATCGATTTAAAAATCAGCGAAATGGCAAAGAAAGTTGCTGAGGAGCTTGGCTACAAATTTGTCTATTTAAAATGGCTGTATGAAGATGGCAATAAAGTATTAAGAATTGCTATCGACAAGAAAGATGGAATAGGTCTATTGGACATTACAAAGTTTAATGAAGTGTTTTCACCTATAATTGATGAAATTGAAGAGCTCCAATTTCCATTTGTCCTAGATTGTTCATCACCTGGTGCTGAACGTGAGGTTGATCTTAGCGAATTAGACTCTGATAAAGATTACTTTATTGGTCAATACATGGAGTTTGATTTAAAAAATGGTCAACAATATTTAGGAACGTTAACTGAAATAAACGACGATGACTATTTATTGAACTATTTTGAAAAAGGTCGTAAAAAGAAAGTAACGATTAAAAAAGAAGATGTTTTAAAAACTCAGCTTAGAGTCAAAATATAGGGAGGACAAGGATTAAAGCATGAGAAAGAAAAAAGAAGTCAATAAACCATTCGATGGTGGATTTGACGTTAAAGCTATGGTAGAAGCTTTATCAACAATTGAAGATGAACGTTCTATTTCACAAGAGGAAACATTAGAAATATTACGTCAATCCTTTGAAAAAGGATACAAAGATTTTGTTGATCCAAACAATGCTGATGACTTATTAGCAGAAGCAACATTGGACTTAAAGGGTGGCAAGATTCACTTCTTCGATATTAAAAATGTCGTCGAAGATGTACAAGACGATTTAGTTGAAATCGAATTAGATGAAGCTAGAGAAATTGATCCAAACATTCAAATAGGCGATCAATTAAAGACAGAAGTTGATATTACTACACTTGGCGATCCTAGCCTTCTTATTCGTAAAGTTGCAAACACATTTAAGCAAAAGATGATCGAAGCAAACAAAAAAGCTTTGTTAGAAAAGTTTAATTCACAAATTGGTCACTTAATCAGCGGTGAAGTTGAAAAAGTTGAAAAAGGTTATACAGTTTTAAACTTTGGTAAAACAACAGCTGTTTTAAGTGCTAAAAATTCAATTCCAGGTGAAACATTTAAGCTTGGTGAAAACGTTAAAGTTTATCTTGAAAGTGTTGGAGAAAAATCAAAGAATCCACAACTTATGATCACAAGAGCAAACAACGAATTCTTAGTCAAATTATTTGAAGAAGAAGTTCACGATGTTTACGACGGCACTGTAATTATTAAGAAAGTTAGCCGTGAACCAGGAACAAGAGCAAAAGTTGCTGTTTATTCAAATAATCCTAACGTCGATCCAACAGGTGCTTGTATTGGTCCAGATGGTAATAGAATTCGTAACATTTGTGCTCAATTATCAGGCGAAAAAATCGATGTTATCAAATATATTGAAAATCCAGCTTTATTCATTGTTGAAGCATTAAAACCAGCTTCAGTTATAGGTATTAGACTTCCTAATGATGGTTCTAATACAGCAACAGCTGTCGTTAAGAACCAAGAATCTAAAGTTGCTATTGGTAAAAAAGGTGTCAACGTTAGACTTGCTTCACGTTTAGTTGGTTTATCAATTGACGTTAAAGAATTAGATGAAGCTATGTCTAGCAAGATTAGCTATAGAACAATTGAAGATATCAAACGTGAAGAAGCTTTAAAAAGATTATCATCTGCTGAAGCATCTGATGATGATATTGTTATTGAACCAGTTGAAGAGCATAAACCAGTTGTCGACTTCATTCCAGTTGAAACAACAGTTGATGAAACTTCAACACAAGTTGAAGAAACAGTTGCTCCAGAAACAGAAACAAAAGAAAATGAATCTGTTAAAGAAACAGTTGCTGCTGAAACTGAACCAGTTAAAGAACAACCAGTTGAACCAAAGATTGCTATTAAGTCTAAAGCTAAGATTTCATTAGCTGAACTTGAAGCACAAATTGAAAACGAAAAGAAAAAAGGCAAAGAAGCTCCACGCAAGAAGTTCAATAAAAAGAATGACAAGAGTGAAGAAGGACAAGTTGTATCTACCAAGAAAATTGAACCAGCTGTTCCAACAATGCCAATTTATACAGAAGAAGAACTTAGAGCTCTTGATGAAGAAGAAGACGAAGATGTCGATTCATATGATGAATACGATGATTATGATGATGACGACTACTATGAAGATGATGATTCAGGAAAGGGTTCTTGGAACTACTAATGAAATCAATCGTTGAAAGATTCGACTGTGTTAATAAAGTAAAAGCTGAAAAATCTACTTTATTAAGAATCGTCAAGACTCCAAATGGAACAGTTGAAGTTGATCCGACTGGTAAAATTAATGGCCGTGGTGCATATTTAAAAGCTGATAAGGCTACACTAGAAAAGGCTAAAAAAACTAAAGCTTTAGAAAAAGCTTTGGAAGTAAAAATTTCAGATGAAGTTTATGAAAAAATAGGAAGGTACTTAAATGACTAAATTAGAAGGTGAAATTGGACTTGCACGTAGAGGAGGGTTTATAACATTCGGTGAAGACTTAATGTATAAATTAGAAAGAAAACGTGTATGTTTAGTATTACTTTCTAAAGATTGTGGTTGGCGTTTCGAAAGAGACGTCAACGCAATTATTGGTCAAACAGTTCTAATTAAAGTTGATTTTAATCAAGAACAGTTAGGACAATTAATAGGTGCCAGACCTCTTAATGCTATCGGGATTACAAATCCTGGACTAGCAAATAAAATACAAGAGACGCTAAGAAAGGAAGGTGAAGCGAATGTCTAAATCCAAAAATAAGAAGAACAATGAAATCAAAGCTGCCCAAAAGGAAGACGAAGCCAATGGTAAAATTGTTGATGGAGTTTTCGTTTATTATGGAGAAATGACTCTCGACTCCTTATGCCGTAAAATTGGCGTAAGAACGACTGATGTAATGAAATCTTTACTTATGAAAGGCAAACTTGTTACTTTAAACACAATGTTAAATGATGACATGATTGCTGAGATCTGTCTTGAGAACGATCTCGATTCACGTAAGGAAGAAAAAATTGCAGAAGAAGATTTTGAAAAGATCGTTATTAAAGACGATGAAAAAGATTTGGTTGAAAGAGCACCAGTTGTTACAATCATGGGACACGTTGACCATGGTAAGACAACTTTAATTGATACAATTAGAGATTCACACATCGCTGATGGAGAAGCTGGCTTTATTACTCAAGAAATTGGTGCATACCAAAAAGTAATTAAAGGAAAGAAAATTACTTTCCTTGATACACCAGGACACGAAGCTTTTACAGCTATGAGAGCTCGTGGTGCATCAGTAACAGATATCGTCGTTATCGTTGTTGCTGCTGATGATGGTGTCATGCCTCAAACAAAAGAAGCTATCGACCACGCTTTAGCTGCAAACGTACCAATTATTGTTGCTATTAACAAGATTGATAAACCAGGAGCTAATCCAGAAAAAGTTAAACAAGAACTTTCAGGACTCGGATTAATTTCTGAAGATTGGGGTGGCGATATTATCATGAAAGAAATCAGTGCTAAGAAAAATATTGGTATTGATGACTTGCTTGAAAATATTCTCCTTGTTGCTGAACTTAAAGAACTTAAAGCAAATCCAAATAGGCCAGCAAGTGGTTCTGTTATCGAAGCTACACTCGATAGAAAAGAAGGTGCTAAAGCTACGCTTTTAGTCCAAAATGGTACTTTACACGTTGGAGACTATTTAGTTGTCGGTTCTTCATATTGTAAAGTTAGAAAAATGACAAACGAATATAAGAAATCACTTAAAGATGCACCACCATCTACTCCAGTTTCTATTACAGGTTTATCAGAAGTTCCTACTGCTGGTGATAACTTTATGGCTTTCCCAACAGAAAAGGATGCAAAATTAATTGCTGAAAAGCGTAGAGCTAACGAAATTAGTAGAAACGCTGCTGCTGATAAAGCTCCATTGACACTTGATACAATCTCACAAATGATTGGCGAAGGTGAAACAAAGAACATTAACGTATTAATTAAGGCTGATTCTCAAGGTAGTGCTGAGGCTTTAAAATCATCATTATTAAAAATTGATGTTCCAACCATCAATATTAATATTATTAGAGCTGCTTCAGGTGAAATCACTGAAGGCGATGTTATTTTGGCAGAAGCCAGTGGTGCTATCATTTATGGTTTTAATGTCAAAGCAAACGCTTTAGCTTTAGAAAAAGCTAAGAGAGAAAAAGTTGAAATTAGATCTCACACGATTATCTATAACATTTTAAACGAAATGGAACAAGCTGCTCAAGGTATGTTACAACCAACATATCATGAAGTTATCTATGGTCAAGCTGAAGTTAGAAGTATCTTTAAGGCTAGTAAAGTAGGCATTATTGCTGGTAGCTATGTTACATCAGGTAAAATTAAATCAAATTCCTCAGCTCGTGTTATTAGAAATAACCAAGTTGTTTACGATGGAAAGATAAATTCTCTTAAGAGATTTAAAGATGACGTCAAAGAAGTTAACGAAGGCTTCGAATGTGGTATTGTTATTGACGGATTTAAAGAATTACGCGAAATGGATATCATTGAAAGCTACGGTGAAGAGGTAGATAAATAATGGCTGATAAGAAAAAGAGAGTTCAAAATCTTATTGCTAGAAACTTATCAGATATTATTATCTATGATTTAAAATCAGAGCTTTGCCAATTAGCTAGTGTAAATGAAGTTAGAGTTACTAACGATTATTCACATGCTAAAGTTTATGTTACACATCTTGATAGAGAACGTATTGAACCATTATTAAAGTTCTTAAATTCTAGAAAAGGTCAAATTAGATCTATGCTTTCATCTAAGATGGATATCTATAAAATTCCAGAACTTCACTTTGTTCAAGACGAGTTATATGATCAAGGCGCTAAAATTGATTCTATTCTCAATAAGATAAATAATTCAAATAACTCAAAGTAAATAAAAAATGCTTAATAGAATTATATTTCTATTAGGCATTTTTTGATCTTAGATATTTTGAATGTATTGGCTATATTTAGCCATGATTTCATCCTTATCTTTGTTGAGTTGATTTCTTAATTCATCAATAGATTTAAATTTTATTTCATCCCTTGTACGGCAAATGAATTCTATTTTAACGTTGCTTCCATACATCTCACTGTTATAATTAAAGACATTTGTTTCAATTATTGGATCTGGTAAAGAATCTATTGTTGGATGAGTACCAACATTTGTCATCGATAAATATCTTCGCTTTCCAAATTGAAATACTGTTGCATATACACCTTTTTTAGGCATGACATAAGGAAAACTCAATTTTATATTAGCAGTTCTATATCCTATTTTACGGCCATTAGATAAGCCATAATCAACAACGCCGCTAATCGTATAGTTATAACCAAGTAGGGAATTTGCTTCTGTTATCTCACCGTTTTTAATTAAATTGATGATATCGCTAGATGATATTTTAACTGCGCCTTCAGATAATAAGTCAACAGCAATTGTTTTGTATCCATATTCTTTTTCAAAGCTTTTTAAGGTATTAATATCGCCACTAGCATTTTTACCAAATTTGAAATCTAAGCCACACACTAAATATTTTGCGTGAGTATTTTCAATTATCAATTTAATAAATTCTTCTGATGATGTGTTTTTAAGTTCATCTGTGAAAGTTAAAGGAAAAAGATAATCGACTCCAAACTTATCAAGTAGGTCAAGTCTATCGCTCATCGATGTGAGCATCATATCGTTTTCATTTCTTCCTAGATTGTATTTAATTTGCGACTCAAAAGTAAGTAGTCCTACAGTTGAACCACACTTCTTAGCTTCATTAATAACCTTTTGATGACCGAGGTGAAGACCATCAAAGAAACCTAAGCATAAAGCTAAGTTAGAATCGCTTAAATTTGCTGAGTATAAATCTATTACTCTACTCATTTAAGCCTCTCTTGCAGCGGAAGTAACCACCTTCCGAACGCATATAGAATGAAATTGCTTTATTTGGTTTGGCTTGATCGACAAATAAAAGAATATCTGATTTTGTTTTGACTTTCATTGGTACGCCATTTTGAACTTTAGATTTAATTTTTTCATTTACTGGAACTTTTGGAATAAAGTAACAGGCTGATGGAATAGAGTAAAGTCTTGTACTTTCATTTATGTCTTCATATTTAATAGCTTTACCAATTGAAAACTTACCAATTTTTATTCTTCTTAAAGCGATTAAATGACCAACTGTGCCTAAAGCTTTTGCTATATCTTCGCCTAAAGTTCTAATATATGTTCCTTTAGAAACATGAGCTTCAAATTGAATTGTATTTTCTTTTTCATTGTAAGAAATTAACTTCAATCCAAAGATTGTTACATTTCTTGCATCTCTTTCCACTTCAATATCTTGTCTTGCTAATTCATAAAGTGGTTTTCCATTAATCTTGATTGCTGAATACATTGGTGGAACTTGTTTTTGTTCTCCGAGTAATCCTAACATTTTATATGAAATTAATGTATCGTTTAATTCTGGAACATCTGCTGTTTCAACAACTTCAGTTTCATTATCTCCTGACTTTGTTCTTTCGCCGAGTTTTAAAGTGGCTATATAAGTCTTATCGAGATATTCAAAAAAAGAAAGTGCTTTTGTTCCTTGATTAACGCCAACTAAAACTAATCCTGTTGCGAATGGATCAAGTGTTCCAGCGTGTCCAATTTTTTTGGTTGAATAAACATGCTTAAGGTGATTATCTATTTGTCTTGTAGTAAGACCTGCTGGTTTATCAATTAAAAGTATTCCGTCCATATTTATTTTTCTCTCTTTCAGCTTTTAATTATATAATAATTAAGCCATTTGTACCAACAAAAAAATACAAGAATTTTCATAATGTGTTTAAAACAATCAATTAATTTACTTTTAATTAAACATATACGTTAATAAATAAAAATGTTCTTTTTTGTTCATGAGGCGATAATATCAAATAATTGTAATATAAATAATCTTTTAAATTAAGAATAAAAAATACATAAATGTATATATTTTTTGAATTTTTTTTATATGATTAAATTGATGCAAATTTACATGATGTGTTTTTTACAAAACTAATTGAATTCTTTAAAAATGATTCCAAAAGGCAACTTTGTTTTACTACTCATAATCTTGAACCAATAGATATTTTAAAAGATAAAGCACATTCCTTAGATTTTATTTCTAATGATTCTCGTGTTTATTCTTGGATTAAATAGGAAAATAGATCACAAATGAATAAATATGTAAATGGATTGATTCCATATTCTCCATTTAACATTGAATCATTTAATTTTGATTTATTATTAATTAAGAAAGAAGTACAATATGCTTAATTTTAACTAATATTATATAATTTAATTTATGGTTATAAAATTGTCGCACTATTTTATAAAATACGCTTTATAATGTTTTTACTTTTTGATATAATTACTAGGCAATCCGAATGAATATATTCGATTAAGAGGTAATATTATGGCAGAAAAAATGAAAATTACTCTTGAAGGTAAACAACAATTAGAAGCTGAGCTTCACGATTTAATTCATGTCGTTCAACCAGAAGTTCTTGAAGCATTAGCTGCTGCAAGAGCATTAGGTGACTTATCAGAAAACGCTGACTATGATGCAGCTAGACAAAAACAAGCTGAAGTCAACGCTAGAATTAAAGAAATTCAAAACAACTTAGCTAACTGTGAAATTATCGAAAAGACTTTATCTAAAACTATTTCTGTTGGTTCAACAGTTACAATTCTTGATTTATCCACAAATGAAGAAAGTACATATTCAATTGTTGGTACAGTTGAAAGCAATCCATTTGAAGGAAAAATCTCAGACAGTTGTCCATTAGCAAAATCATTATTTGGTCACATTGCTGGTGAAGTAGTTACAGTTAAAGCTGCAAAACCATATCAAGTAAAAGTTATTTCTTTCAAGTAAAATTTTAAAGAAAAAGTTATTGTCCTCCCCATATATATAGCGGGAGGACTTTTTATATGTTTAAAATAATTATTGTTACAGTTGTCGTCACTATTGTTGGACTATTCGTTATGAGTAAAATAGATCCTAATAATAATTCAGGAAATATAAATAATACTTACACAAGTGAAATTAGTTCTAAAAATACTATCAAAGTTACTATTACGGGAAATGTCTTGCATCCAGGAGAGTATTTAATAACTCCTGAATCAACTTTAGGAGATTTGATCATTAAAGCTGGTGGAACTCTTGTTAATGCTGATCTGAATTCTTATACTCCAACCTTAGTAATAGGTAATAGAACTAACTTCTATATAGCTTCTAAGTCTGAAATTCCTGATACATGTGTAGTTACAGATATTGAAAAAGTGAATATAAATACAGCAACTAAAGAACAACTTGCAACAATCGGTGGCCTTACAAATTCTCAAATTGAATCGATACTTAATTATAGAAATAACAACGGAATGTTTTATTGCTTAGAAGATGTTATGAACGTTTCAGGAATAGGAGAGAAAACTTATCTTTTAATAAGAGATAAGATAGTTGTTGCTTGAGTATATTTATTTGCTTTATTTCGCTACTAACAGGAATTCTATTAGCTAATAGAAGCTACTTAACAATAATATTTGCATTCATAATTTTATTTTTTGGAGTTAAATATAAATTTAAAATATTAAAATTAGTTTTAACTTTTATAATTGTTGGATTTATTTTAGCTTTTATAAATCAGCTAGTTTTTAAAACAGAGAAGCTAGTTGGAATTGTCATTAAATCTTCTTCTAATTATTCCATAGTTAAAAGCGTTTATGGAACCTTTTATGTAAAGATAAAAGGGTTAGAAGTTGGTGATATAATTAGAGCAAATGGAGCGATTAATGATCTTTCTTTTTCTCATTATCAAGAGAAATTTAACTTTAAACTATATCTAAAATCATTTGGAGTTACTAAAGAATATAAATGTGAAAATTATCAAATTGTTATAAAAAATATAATAAGAATAAATAGTTTTAAAAATTATGTTATTTCATCAGTTGAATATAAATATGTAAATTTAATAAATTCATTTATTTTTGGCACGACAATAGATGAATTTGATTATTTATCAAGTGCTGGAATATTAAATTTGTTCAGAATATCTGGGTTAAATGTTATTTGTATCATTAAGCTATTAGATTTTATTTTCAAAGATAAGAAAGTAAAAGAAAACATGACTATTAAATTAATTATAGTTATAACTTTTATGTTTTTATCAAATTATAAAATAGCATTTATAAGATTGTTGATAGCTCAAATAATAAGAATTATAAAGAAAAATAAAATTAGAAAGTTGGATGTTGATTCAATAACTGCAATTATTATATTGATATTAAATCCTCTAGCTTATCTACAAGCAGGTTTTTATTTAGTTTTTCCTTTGTTGTTTTTGTTAAACTTTTCATCTTTAGCCCTAAAAAGAATAAATAGCTGGTATAAAGGATATTTTAGATTATTGTTGATATATTTTTATTTTTTACCATTCAATTTAGTTAATAATTATGCCTATTATCTATTTGCGTTTATATTTAGATTGATACTTATTCCAATATCTCAAATAGGATTTGGAATAGCTGTTTTAAGCTTTTTACCATTGGGTGAGATATTATATCCAGTGTTAGATATTATTTGTAAAATCTTAAATTTATTGGATAGATGTATAATTAAAATTCCAGTTGGTGAATTGTCTTTGCTATATTTTGTGCTTTATTACATTTTTCTGATTTTAATAATTTATCTTTGTGAAATATATCACTTAAAGTGGATGAGAAAAGTGCTAATAGTTTTTATTATATATGTAGTTATTCCTATAGTTCCTATTAACATTCCAAAGTATGAAGTTCATTTCATTGATGTCGATCAAGGTGATGCAACATTGATAAGATATAAAAACAAAAACTATTTAATTGATACAGGTGGTTTAACTTATGTTGATTTAGCTAAAGAGTGTCTTATTCCATATTTTGCAAAATTGCGGATTAAAAAGATTGATAGAGTTTATATAACTCATATGGATTTTGATCATTATGGTGCTTTAGATTCATTAGTTAATAATTTTAAAATAGAAAGTGTTTTATATAATGAAGGGGATGATTTTATTAAAGATATAAATGTTTATAAAGACAAAGAAAAAGATACAAACTATAACTCTTCAGTATTTAGCTTTAAAATAAAGAATACATCTTTTTTAATAATGGGCGATGCTCCAAAAGAAATAGAAAGAAAATTAATATTTTCGATTGATAGCAACATAGATGTATTAAAGGTTGGACATCACGGTTCAAATACTTCTTCGAGTTATGAATTTTTAAAATATATAAGACCTAAATTTGCTGTTATTAGTTGTGGCTTAAATAACAAATACAATCATCCATCAGCTAGTGTTATAGATACTCTAAATTCATTAAATATCAAATATATAAGAACTGATTTAAATGGAACATTTATTTATAAATGTTAACTGCTTTATTTTTAGTAATATAAAGCCTGATATCAGTGCTAAATAGAGGCTTTTATGATAAAATAATTTAATATGATAAAACAATTAAACCTTTCAGTTCATGATGTAGTTGACCTAGTATTAAGAAAAGGAAGTCTTGATACTAGAGTTTTTAACCAATCTAGTATGGCTGAAGGTACAAGATTACATTCAGTATTTCAAAAAGGCCAAAATTCAAATTATATAGCCGAATATCCACTTAATGCTTATATCGATGTTGACGACTATGTTTTTTATTTGAATGGACGTGCGGATGGTGTTATCCATCAAGAGGATATTTGGATTATTGATGAAATTAAAACAACAGTAGAAAAAATTGAACTCTTCCATTTAGAAAATGAAGAGTGGCATTTAGGACAAGCTATTTTTTACGCTTACATGTTGTCTTTAGAAAAAACGCTTGATAAAGTTTATGTGCGTTTAACTTATATTCATCAAAAAAGTGAAGAAGAAAATCAAATTTTTGAAAAAGCATACACTTTTGCTGAATTAGAAACATATGTTTTTGATGTCTTACGTTCTTACATAGAATACGTTAAAAAAATAGAGGCTCGCATTAAAGATAGAAATGAGTCCATTTCAAATTTTGACTTTCCATATGAACAGATGCGTTCTGGCCAAGATGAAATGATTAAGTTTGCTAGCGATATTGTGGCTAGTAATTCTGTTGGATATGTAGAAGCTCCAACTGGTATTGGTAAAACATCGTCGGCTCTTTTCCCATACATTAAATCACTAGTTCAACCTGGAAAAGAAAAAATATTCTATTTAACAAGTAAAAACTCAATTAAAGAATCAGTCTTTAAGCTTTTATATTATATGATTGCTAAAGGATTGAAGGTTACTTCAGTTTTTTTAACAAGCAAAGATACTTTGTGCATTAATGATAAAAAAAGACATTGTAATCCAGATGAATGTCCTTTTGCAGTAGGATATTACGATAAAGTTAACAAAGTTATTTTCCAAGAATTAGAAAATAGAGAAATATTTACTCAAGGTGATATTTTAGCTATTGCAAAAGAATACAATATTTGTCCCTTTGAATTTCAACTAGATTTATCTATGTATGTTGATATTGTTGTCGGCGATTATAACTATGTATTTGATCCGACAGCTAGTTTAATAAGATATTTCGAAGACGGATTTAAAAAACCATATTTGCTTTTAGTTGATGAAGCGCATAATTTACCTAGTAGAACTAGAGAAATGTATTCCGCTGAACTTTCGATATTCGACTTTTTAAAGCTAAAGAAAGAAATGCCTAATATTAATTCACGTAAGATAAAGAGCCTAACAAATAAACTAATTGATTATTTTAAGGACTATGAATGCTGTAGTGATCACGTTGAATTAGAGTGTGTACCAGATGATTTAGAGGACATGCTTTCTGAATTTTTAGAAAGAGCTAAAACTGTTATAAAAGATTTTCCAAAAGAAGTTAACGATACTTTTTTAGATGTGTATTTTAAAGTAAACTCTTTTTTGAATTTGCCGCAAGAGGATACTGATAACTTTGCGTATTATTTTGTAGCTTCTGAAGGAAAAGCACTATCGATAAAAATAACGTGTTTAGACTCTAGAAGATATATAAGAAGACAAACTGCAATGTTTAGTTCAGCACTATTTTTCTCAGCAACTTTATCACCACATAATTTTTATATCGACTTATTAGGCGGAAATGATGAATCAAATACATTATATTTACCATCACCTTTTGCTTTAGAAAATAGACTTGTAATGGTTGATGGAAATATATCAACTTATTACAAAGATAGAGAAAGATCACTAAAAGAAATAGCTAAATTAATCGTAGAAGTTGTTAAACAAAAAGTAGGTAATTATTTTGTATTTTTTCCTAGTTATGAATATATGGAAAAATGCTATTCATTATTTGAATATACGACTAGTATTGATATACTAACTCAAAATAGAAACATGGATAATTATGAACGTTCTAATTTTTTATCCAGTTTTAAAGAAAATCCAAAAAAGACTACAGTAGGCTTTATTATTATGGGTGGAATATTCTCAGAAGGAATTGACCTCTTATCAGATAGGCTTATTGGGGCTATAATAATAGGAGTATGCTTGCCGAAAATCTCTTATGAAAACGATTTGATAAAAAAACATGAAGGGCTAGAAGACTCAGATGTAGGATTTAATTACGCTTATGTCTATCCAGGGTTTAATAGAGTTTTACAAGCCGCTGGACGAGTTATTAGATCTGAAAAAGATAAAGGTGTTATTGTACTTGTTGATTCGAGATTTAGAACGTCTAAATATAAAGAATTATATGAGAATATATGGCCTGATGCTATAGAAGTAAACTCTGCAAGTGAAGCAGGAGAATATACTTCACAATTTTGGGAGGAAAAGAAATGAATTACGATTTAAAACATATTAGAAACTTTTCTATAGTTGCACATATCGACCATGGTAAGTCAACTTTGGCAGATAGGATTTTAGAAAAGACAGGAGCAGTTGCTGTAAGAGATTTAAAAGAACAACTTTTAGATGACCTTGAACTTGAAAGAAGAAGGGGTATTACAATTAAACTCAACGCTGTATCCATTAACTATAGAGCTAAAAATGGTGAAGATTATTTGTTTAACTTAATAGATACTCCAGGACATGTTGATTTTACGTATGAAGTCTCTCGTTCATTAGCCGCTTGTGAAGGAGCTCTTCTTGTCGTCGATGCAACTCAAGGTGTCGAAGCTCAAACATTAGCTAACGCTTATTTAGCTATAGATAACGATTTAACTATTCTTCCAGTTATTAACAAGATGGATTTGCCGTCTGCTGACTTAGAACGTACTAAAGAAGAAGTTTTAGATACACTTGGGATTGATCCGGATGATTGTATTCCAGTTTCGGCTAAAACTGGTTTAAATATTGAGAGTGTTTTAGAACATATTGTTGAATTTTTACCTTCACCAACAGGCGATTCCACAAAGCCGTTACAAGCTTTGATTTTTGATTCAAAATTTGATTCTTATCGTGGCGTTATTATTTTACTTAGAGTAAAAGAAGGTAGAATTAAAGTTGGCGATGAAATTATTCTAATGAGTTCAGGTAAAAAGTATTTAGTTACTGAACTTGGTATTAGAACTCCAAAAGAAGTTAAAGTTGATTCTCTTGAAGCAGGTGAAGTTGGATATTTAGCTGCTCAAATTAAAAATATTAAAGATATTGTTATTGGTGATACTATCACTACTTCAGCTAATCCAGCTACAAATCCTCTTCCAGGTTATAGAAAAATTAATCCAATGGTATTTAGTGGCTTATACCCATCAGATAACAAGGATTATGAGGCTTTAAGGGAAGCTTTAGATAAATTGTCTTTAAACGACTCTTCACTTGTTTATGAACCTGAAACATCAGAAGCTTTAGGCTCAGGTTTTAGATGCGGTTTCTTAGGACTTTTACATATGGATGTAATTCAAGAAAGACTTGAAAACGAATATGATTTAGATTTAGTTTGTACAGCCCCTTCTGTTGTTTACGAATTAGATTTAACAGATGGTAGACAAATTATTCTTCAAAACCCAACCAACTTTCCAAATAACTCACAATTAATTAAATCAGCACGTGAACCATTTGTTAGAGCTAAAGTTATGACTCCAACAGAGTATATCGGAGCTGTTATGGGCTTATGTCAAGATAGACGTGGTATATATGAGAATATGGAATATATAGATGATACAAGAGTAAATTTGACATATAAATTACCTTTGTCAGAAATTATTTTCAGCTTCTTTGATAAATTAAAATCTGTTAGCTCTGGCTACGCTTCTTTCGATTATGAATTAATAGGATACGAAGAGAGCAATTTAGCTAAAATGGAAATATTGCTTAACGGTTCGGTAGTTGATGCTTTGACAACAGTTGTCTTTAAAGAATCTGCATATAGAAGAGCAAGAGTAATTGTTGATAAATTAAAAGATATTATTCCTAGACAACAATTTGAAATTCCAGTTCAAGCTGTTATTGGTGGAAAGATCATAGCTAGAAGTGATATTAAAGCTGTACGTAAAGACGTCTTAGCTAAATGCTATGGTGGTGATATTTCACGTAAAAAGAAACTATTAGAAAAGCAAAAGAAAGGCAAGAAACGTATGAAGGAATTTGGTAAAGTTCAAGTTCCACAAGAAGCGTTTATTGCTGTTTTATCAGTTGATGACGGTGATTAAGTCGAAACAGGTCAAAATTTGTTAGTAATAAACTAGTAATATTTTAGTTTTTTGCTTCCATTCATTTTATAACTTATTTATAATATTGAATATACGAGGTGAAGAAAGTGCCTACACAAGACATTGGAATTCGTTGGAGCGAAGAAAAATACGCCACAAAAGATGAAGTCAGAGATGCATATAACATGTCGATGATCGATAATATTTGGAAACAAATTATTGATTATCGTAGACTTTATACTAAAACTTTAGATTTACATAACATTGATCGTACTCCTTATATGGTTGTCGTCACTCAAACAATACAACTTAAAGTTGCAAGCGTTGAAAGACGACTTTCGCGTATATTGGTTAAAACACACGACATGAAAGCCTATGGCAAAGAATTATTTGCCAAAAGGAGATATGCTAAAACTATAGAAGTTTTAGATAGCAATTATAAGACTAACATTTCTCAAGAGATGGTCTCTCATCTTTTGGATGAAGATTTATCTACAATTCCAAGTCAATATTCACTTATATATAACTATATAAGAACTTTAAAGTACTATGCTAGTGGGCATTATACCGATATTATTGATTATCGATTGCTCGAGTCTATTTTAAAGCAAATTCAAGGCGTTTCTTTTGATAATCTTACATTAGAAAAAGAGTATCGTGAAGAAGAAATTGAAACATCTCATTATTACCAAAATAACTATGTTTATAAAGCAGCACCTATTGAAAGAATTGCTGATATGATCGATGAACTTTGTAACTTTGTTAGAGAAAGTGATTTGTCACCAGTGATTAAAGCAATTGTAGCTAACTACTATTTAAACTATGTTAAACCATTTGATTATTTAAATGAGGAGGCTAATGCTCTATTTGCAAAAATATGCTTAGGACACTTTGATTTCGATGAAGCTAGCATGTATTTAAATTTTGAAAAAATTGTTTTTGATACTGATGAAAAATTAAATAAGATTTCAGTCGAATGTCAAAAAACATTGGACTTAACATATTATGTTAACTATATCTTAGATTTACTCGATGAAGACTTAAAAGACATTTTAGATGAAATTGTTTTAACAGAAAGAGATGAAATTAAAAACGAACAAATAGATCTTTCTGAAGATGAAGGCTTAAATGCAAAGTCGACGGTTGAAGAAGAAGCAAAACCAAGTGAAAGATCTGTCGCAGTTATGGCTAGACCTGTTGAGTTTGTTAAGCCTCAAGAGCCTTCGCCATATATTGGAGAATCGAATGTTGCTTTACCAGTTTTTCCAGCTGGACTTAAGGAACAAGATGTCGAAGGGATAGTCACTAATCTTTTAGAGGTTTATCCGTATTTAAAAAGAACTCAAGCTCACTTTTATGCATGTCATTGCACAATTGGTAAGCACTATACTATTTCACAGTTTAAAAAGGAAGAAAACGTGGCTTATGAAACAGCGAGAACATCGATGGATTTCTTAGCTGAAAATGGCTTTTATTCTAAAACTAAAGTTAGGAACAAGTTTGTCTATTCTCCTGTTCCAAGATATTAAACGAAAGAAGGATTATTTATGGTTATAGCTATTATTATTGGAATAATTGTTGGTATTGGTTTGATAGCTGCTATCATTACTCAATTAGTACCTGGCTTAAAAAACGATAAGAAAGAAACAAAAAAAGAGATAGCTAAAGAAAATGTTGATAGTGTTATTGTCACTGTCGACAAAGATGAATTAGAAGAAGAATCAAAGAAAGAAAATGAAAAATAAATATTCTTCTTTATATATACATATCCCTTTTTGTGATTGTATTTGTTCATATTGTGATTTTCCTAAACTATTAAAGAAAACAGGATATGAAGAAAAATATATTGAAGCATTAATTTTTGAATTGTCACAATTACCGGTTAAGACTTTTTCAACTGTTTATGTCGGTGGTGGAACGCCTACTGCTTTAGATGATAATTTATTTAACCGGCTTTTTTCGTATATTCGTAAAAATATAAAGTGTTTAGGTGAATTTAGTGTTGAAGCCAATCCAGAATCGATGAGTTATGAAAAAGCTCTTCTAATGGCTCAAAATGGTGTAAATAGAGTGAGCTTAGGTGTTCAAACTATCGATGATAGCATTTTAAAAATTTTAAATCGTAATCATAATGCTAATATGGTTATAAAAGCTATTAATAATATAAAATCTGTCGGTATAAATAATGTCAATATGGATTTTATATACGGATTACCTAATCAAGATATTGAAAAACTAAAAAGAGATATCGATTTTGCTTTATCGTTTGATCCTAATCATTTATCGTTTTATCCTCTACAAATTGAAGAAGGAACAGTACTTTTTAATAAAAATGTTAAAGAACCTTTACAAGATGAATTGGACGATTATTATGAAATGATAATTTCAAAACTTAAAGAAAAAGGAATAGAAAGATATGAAATCTCTAACTTTGCTAAAAGTGGTTTTGAAAGCAAACACAATTTGACTTATTGGCATAGTGATGATTATTATGCGTGTGGCTTAGGTGCTACAGGTTTCGTTGATGGGTTAAGATATAAAAATACATTAAATATAAATAAATATATCAATCATGAGTTTATTTATGAAAAAAACTTTGAAGATTTATCTGATCAAGAATTTGATTTCTTGATGCTAAATTTAAGATTAGTAAGTGGGTTTAGTTTAAATGATTTTTATCAAAGATTTAATCATTCGTTTTTGATAGATTATAAGGATGAAATTGAAAAAGTTAAAGACTATTTAGATATTGACGAAGATATATGTAAAGTAAAAGAAAAATATTTATATATATTAGATTCAATTTTAGTAGATTTATTGCACTTTAAGGAGAATTAATATGCTTACATCATTAAAAACAATATATAAAATCGGACCAGGACCATCTTCTAGTCATACAATGGGACCATATAAGGCTGCATTAGATTTTAAAGGCTTAATTCCAAATGATAAAGATATTAATATTGAAGTAATATTATATGGTTCATTGGCTTTAACAGGGAAAGGTCATATGACTGACGCAATCATTATTAAAGCTTTATCTGATTATAAAACTGAATGTAAGTTTGATATCAATACCAAGACTATTCATCCTAATACTATGACATTTATAGCTAAAAAAGGCTTTGAAGTAATAAAAGAAGAGACTTATATTTCTATCGGTGGTGGTAGTGTTATTAAGGGTGGAGAATCTTTTATTGAAGAAAAAGAAGTTTATGATATAAGTAATTTTGCTGAACTAAGAGAAAAATTATCCCAATGCGATTTAGTATCATATGTTAAAAAACACGAAGGTGAAGATATAGTTGAATATTTAACAAAAGCTTTAGATGAAATGTTTGGTTGCATTGAACGTGGACTTGAAACTAAAGGCTTCGTGGCTGGAAAACTAAAAGTTAAAAGAGTTGCAAGCGACATAATAAAAACTTCTGAAAGCGCTAGTGACAAAGATTCATTCTTACTTAAATTATCAGCATATGCATACGCTGTTGCAGAAGAAAACGCTGCCGGAGAAACTATTGTTACAGCTCCTACATGTGGCAGCGCTGGTGTTTTACCTGCAATATTATATTATTTATATAAATATGAGAACTTTAGTAAAGAAAAACTTGTTGAAGGATTGATGATAGCTGGACTTGTTGGTGATATAGTTAAGCACAACGCAACAATATCTGGCGCAGTTGGTGGTTGCCAAGCTGAGATTGGTACTGCAACATCTATGGCTGCTGCTGCACTAACTTATTTAGAAAACGAAAATATAGATGCTATTGAATATGCAGCTGAATTAGCTATGGAACACTCACTTGGTTTAACTTGTGATCCGGTCGATGGTTATGTAGCGATTCCGTGCATTGAAAGAAATGCTGTTGGAACTATGAAAGCTTATGAAGCTTATGTTATGGCTAGATTTATAGGCAAAGCAAGAAAGAACGCTATTTCTTTTGATGAAGTTGTTAAAGCTATGAGTGAAACAGGCAATTCCTTACCGATTGAATATAAAGAAACTTCATTAGGTGGTTTAGCCAAAGTCCACAAGTTTTAGCTTCCAGCACTTTCGTATCTTTTTAATCCTCTCTTCCATAAAATTATAGATAGTGAGAATAAAATTACTAAAAAGCCGATTAAAACTAAATTAACTTGCCAAATATTCATTGGAATATTGAATATGTAATCTATCTTACCAGTTGGTGAAAATAAACATGCAATTGGACAAAAGTTGAAAAGTGAAAATGGAATTACGTATAGCAATATTCCTTTTATTATGTCATTTTTAAATATCGTTATAGGATATCTACTAAATTCGTTAAAATTATATAAAGTGCTTAGCATTTGATTGCTTCTTTTAGTCCAAAAGGCAGTGCATGAACCAATCGTTTTTATATTAAAGAATAACCAACACGATGCAAATTCAGAGAATATTAAACCAGTAACATTTATAAAGTTCCAATTAACTCCAGTTTGCTGTGGCGCAAATATGCAAATAAATATAATGCCTAGAATTAATTCACCTAAGCCTTCTAATTGAAATTTTTCAGAAATTATTTGAAAGAAAGGTGATAGAGGCTTAGTCATGTATTGATCTAACTTGCCAAATCTAATCATGTTTTGACCTAATGCCCATAAGTTGTCAGAGAAAATATGATCTATAGCCTTTGGAATCAAACATAATCCATATAAGAATACTATGTTTTCTAAAGTGTATCCATCAATAGCAGTAATAGCGTTTATCGTTAAATATAAAACAGCAAAGTTTACTGCGTTAGTTACAAAGAAAGCTAATATGCCTATGAATGAATCAACCTTATAAGCCAGTTTTGTTTTTAATGCCATAGCGATGAATCTAAAGTATAGTTTTGTATAGTATTTTAATTTTTTCATACTATTAACCTCCTACACTTATGACATGTTTACATGACTTAGAGTAAATGAATGTCGAAAGCAAACATAAAACTATACACCAGAATAGTTGTATTCCTAAAACTTGCAATGAACCTATTAAAGTATATTTTCCCATTATTATTAAAGTAGGTGAAGAAAGAGTACTTGCAAAAGGTAATAAATTTAATATTACTTGTGCCCAACTTGGATAGAAAGAGAAAGGAATTAAAGCACCACTAAAAAATTGAATGATGGCTGATTTTAATAGCATTAGTCCAAATGATGCTCCAGTAAAAAAAGAAAACTGAGCAAACATAAAATCGATAGTATCTAGTATTAATAAAGACATTGAAACAGAAAGTAATCCAAAAACAATGTTATACCAATTAAAACTAAAGAATATTTTATCAAAGCCAAATATTGAACCATTGATAACGACAATAAGTGTCATAACTGGAATAAATAGAATAAAGAAATTTACTATAAAAGATCCGATAGATTCTGATAGAATTCTTAATCTATAACTAATTGGTCTAATTAACTGCATAGCGATATTACCTTCGCGTATATCATCAGTGACAAACCAAAATGAAACGGATGAATAGACTAAGCTAGAAACGATCATTGCCGTTAATTGATATGAAATCATTTGTGGTAAGGTAAATCCGTTTAAAACACGTTCGTTGAATTCATTAAATTGATATAGTCCATCGTTAGTTTGATTAAATATTGCATACCACAAAAAGCATGTTAATAGTATTGAAAGAGAATCGATAAATAGCCAACCGAAAATTGCCCACTTAAATGACAAAGTTTCCATTACTCCTGCTTTAACAAAACTACGATAAACTCTTAATCTTTTAAAATGCCTTGTTTTCATAGATTTGCTTAACGACATTAGATAAGTCGTTCTCCTTAATAGAAATATCCTTGATATCGCCACAGTAAAATATAGTTTTCATTAAATCATTTATATTTGTTTTATCGGCGTCGAATTCGATTTTAATATTATTGTTTTCATTATCAATTAATATTTCTGGATATATTGATAAAAGTTTGTCTGCATCAAAATTGTTTGATGATAAAAAAATGTTTTTAATATTACCAAATCTATTTTTAACTTCGTCTATATGACCATCAAACAATATTTTACCTTCATCAATGATAATAACTCTATTGCACAAACTAATTATATCGTTCATATCGTGAGTCGTTAAAATTACAGTAGTATTATATTTCTCGTTTATTTCTTTAATAGCCTTAATTATATGTTCTTTAACTAAAACATCTAATCCAATGGTAGGTTCATCTAAGAAAAGTATTTCGGGGTTATGAATAAGAGAAGCGGCTAAATCAGCTCTCATTCTTTGGCCTAACGAAAGTGTTCTTACGGGACTTTGAATAAATTTTTCTAACTCTAGAGTTTTTCGTAAGTAGGTAAATCTTTCGTTAAAATCTTCATCGCTTATTTCGTATATATCTTTTAATAGATAGTAAGTTTCTAAAAGAGGTAAATCCCACCAAAGCTGTGTTCGTTGTCCAAAGACAACACCGATTTTTTTTAAAACTTCTTTTCGTTTCTTTGAATCATATGGCTTTAAACCATCAATTAAAACTTCGCCTGATGTTGGAGTTAAAATGCCAGTCATCATTTTTATCGTTGTTGATTTGCCAGCGCCATTAGCTCCAATATAGGCGACCATTTCACCTTTTTTAATCGAAAAGGAAATATTGTTAACAGCAGTTAACTTAACTTTTTTTGTTGAAAACAAAGATTTAATCATACCAAGTAAACCTTTTTGACGTATTTGCTTAGTAAAAACCTTTGTTAAATTATTAACTTGAATTGTATATTCTTCCATATTTAGCCTCATTATTGCATACAAAAAGTATATTATTATTTTTTTAATTATTTGAGTAAACTCGAAAAAATATTAACAATTCATTTTATGCATTTCCTTTCGAAACTATATTAGTATAAGATTAAATAGAATTCAATAAAAACACGATAATTCCTCATATTTTGAATTTAAAATAGCTCAATTCGATATTTTTATGATAGTTTTATAAATTAATACTTGAAAAATAATAATAGTAATTATATAATTACATAGTCGCTGCGGTCGTGGCGAAACTGGTAGACGCGTACGTTTGAGGGGCGTATGACCATGTCATGCGGGTTCAAGTCCCGCCGACCGCACCATTAAAAAAGCATTAGTTTGATACAGTAAAAATGTGTCAAACTTTTTTATTTTTGCGAGGGTTCAATTCCTACCGTTGGTTCGAACCCACGAACTTTGATACATTGAAAAACTATTCATAGGGCTTTTGTAGCTCTTTTTATATAAGAATTTATGGATTTGAAACGTCAATGATTGAACGATTACGAATTTTTTAGTTATACCCCATCAAAAATACCAGACAATCTCCTAATGGTGTAAAGGAGAGAAAAAATGATGGAAAACAAAATTAGAGTTGTTGAGTTGTTTGCTGGTATTGGCGCGCAAAGGCAAGCTTTGAAGGACGACGGAATTAACCATGAGATTATGGCTGTTTCCGAGATTGATAAATATGCGTTGCTAACTTAATAATTTTATAGCACCATCCATCACGAATGGTGTTTTTATTCTATTTAGTTATTGAAAATAAAATCAATTATGATAATATGAAATTGTAAAGGTCCGAATTTTTATAGAAGTACAATTATTTATTATTAAGTTACAAGTGGCAAATTTTGTTGATTGCTATTTTGGTTTTGTGCGATTTAAAAAATCTTATTTATTAGTATAGAGAGGAGATGATTATGAGTGAATAAGAGAAAATTATTTTTTTTCAATTCTGTTTTTGACTATAACTTTATTTGCTTTTTTCGTTTTTTTCCTACTTTACCAATATATGGTTATAACCATCAAATTTCTACAAGTAATAATCCCGACTTGTATATAACAATTACATCAAATACATTATTCAAGGTGTTAAAAGATGATTATTATAACAATGTACTAAAATTTGCATATATTATTTGCTGCGTTTCTAATAAAATAAACAGCGCCATCATCAATTTTATCAACATTAGTGAATAAAGCATCTTGTTAGCTATAAGCTTTTTTAATGGTTTTTGTAAACTTTGATCACTTGATCAGTTGTATAATTTGTAGAAAAAGAGTTAGAACATAACATAGGCACAATTAGTAGTAAAAGTAGTATTGTTTTTAAGTATTGATAATTGAAAAAAATAAGCGCTAATGTTAATATTTAGTGAAAACAAAAGGAGAATATCTAGTGCAAACAGCAATGAACAAAAATAGAATAATAGTCTATGCCATATGTATCTTCTTCTTTTTACTTGCGGGCTTTTTTCAATTAATTGACTCTAAACTTCCTGAGTTTTTTCATGTTCTATGTGCCTTATTAGCGCATTCAATTCTTATTACTTTGGTTGTAATTTGGTTATTTTCTCTTATACAAAGAATGGTAAGAAAAGATTTACGCGTTTTTTTTATTAGTGTCGCTATTTTAATTTTGTTTTTTTTAACTGTAAGAATGATAAAATATGACCTTACGGAAAGTATAGATACACTAAACAGATATATGTGGTATTCATATTATGTCCCACAAATGATAATACCACCTACGCTTTTACTTGCTACATTAAGTATTGAAAATGAAAAAGATAAATCTATTAATAAAACTTGGTATTTAATATATATTCCAGCTTTGATTTTATTGCTACTTATTTATACAAATGATCTGCACCAATTAGTATTTAAACTTAATTTTGAAGGAGGCAAACTTACTTATCGCCACCAAATTGTGTTTTATCTTGCTTTAGCGTGGGAAATTATAATAACTATAATTAGCTTAATAAATATGATTTTTAAATGTCGAGTATCAGCCTGCAAAAAGAAAGCATGGATTCCTATTTCTACATTTCTAATATGCGCTACATTATCAACATTATTTTTTATAATTAATATTTCTTCTTTTAAAATTCCTGAACTTTTATGTTTCACTTGTGTCATGACTATTGAAAGTAGTATTAGAATTGGACTAATTCCTTCAAATAATAATTATCAGAAATATTTTTATCATTCAAAGTATTCTGCTTTCATAACTGATGAAGCATTTAACATCAAATATAAATCAAAAGAAGCCATATCAATTAATAAAGAATTACTTCAAATTGCAAGTAAATCACCAATAATGTTAAATGAAAATATTCGCCTTTTAGCGGAAAAAATTCATGGCGGATATGTTTTTAGATGTGAAGATGTATCATCTATCAATAAAATAAATGATAAGTTAGAAGAAACAAATGAACGCATTTTAGAAGAAAATGACCTTATTGAAGCAGAAAATGAAATTAAAGAACAAAAATCCAAACTTGATGAGCAAATAAAAATCTACACCAAAATTGATAAGTATACATCTAATGAATTAAAATATTTAGATGAATTATTATCAAGTATTAATATAAATAATAGCGAAGATTATAAAAAAAAGATGCAATTTGCATGTGTATTAGTAGCCTATATTAAAAGAAGAAGTAATATTATTATGCTTGAATTTAAAAATAGTTATATTGATGGAGAAGAGCTCGTTTTATCAATAAGAGAATCATTAGATTATTTATACTTGATGGGTATAGAATGCTCGTTAGATTTTAATATTAATGGGGAAATAAGCGTTAAAAGTGTAGGATACATCTATGACTTTTTTGAAAAATGTGTTATTAGATTTTATGATTTACCAGTTGCAATATTAGTACATGTTTTTGAAAGTAATCAATGCATTCATATTGTAATAGAAAGTGACGTTAAGTTAACTAATGATCAAGATTTTGATAAAAGATTAGTAAAAAGTTTTCCTAGTTGCGTAATAAAAAATAATGATGGAGTAACATATTATTCTTTAGTTATTCCTTATGAGGGGGTGTAAATATGCGATTCATTGACACTCCACTATATGGACAACAAATAATGATTATTTTGTTTATTTTAGCATTTATTTTATCTATATTTGATACAATCATGGCTATAAAAATATGCAAAAAGCGTTGGACTATTTTCTTAGCTATTTTTACATTGCTTTTATCATTTATAACGATATTTTTAACTATGCGCGGTAGTTATTTATATCGTGTTAATAGACAAGTGTTTGAGCCATCATTCACAATTATTAAATTACCATTTGTGTTCTTTCTAATTTTAATTTTAGTTTTATTATCAGTGGAAGTATTTTTATTAGTTTATACAACAAAATGGAAAAATGAAAATTTATCACCATTTTCTATCAAAGAAAGTTTAGATACTTTACCATCAGGAATTGTATTTTATGATGATAATGGGTTAGTAAGTCTTATCAATATTGAAATGAATGAACTCTCGTTATTAATAACAGGTAAAGCATTATTAAATGGTAAAACTTTTTGGAAAAGTGTTATGTTGAATGATATTACTAATGACGCTAAAGTTTTAAAAATTTGTGAAGAGCCGATTATTGAACTTAAAAACGGAGTAATAATTTCATTAAAAAGAAATATTCATGATATTGATAATAAAATTTTTTATGAGATTATTGCTTCTAATATTACTTCAATTTATAAATTAACAAAAGAGCTGGAAATTAAACTCAATGCATTAGAATTAGTAAATAAAAGACTTATTACTTATGGGAAAAATATTAACAAGCTTACTCATGAAAAGGAGGTACTTAAAGCCAAAATTCGTATTCATGATGATATGGGTAAAATTCTATTAACTACAAAACATAAATTGTCTAGTTGTATGTCTTTAGGAGATAGAAAAGATTTATTTGATTTTTGGAAAATTGAAATAGATGCACTTAAAAATAGTGACAAAAGAGAAAATAAGAATAATCTTGATGTTATAAAAGAAGCCGCTAGTATGGTGGGAGTTAAAATTGAATATAAAGGAGAATACCCTTCATTAGATACAATTATTGAAAAAATACTTGTTAATGCAATGCATGAATGTTTAACTAATATTGTTAGACACGCTAACGGAAAAAAGATGAAAGTCGAAGTAGAAAAAAGTAGTAATCAATGGATTATAAAAATTACAAATGATGGTAAAAAACCAACTGGAACAAATGTTGAAGGCGGAGGATTAACAAATTTACGTTCACTTGTAGAACGAGAATTTGGTAAAATGATTATAACAAGTAAACCTGAGTTTGAACTAAAAATAGAAATTAAAGGAGAGTAAGTGAAATGAAAGATGGCAAATATTCTGTGATGATTGTTGAAGATCAACAAATGCCTAAAACACTTTTTTCTCATTATATTGAAAGCTCTAATTTATTCTATCTTCAAAATGCCATTGAAAATGCTTTTTATGGTGAAGGTTTTACAAGAAATAATAATAGTGATATTAATAAATATTTAAATTATGGGTATACATTAGTTCTTTCACAATTTAGCAAAGCAATCGTTGCTAAAGGTTATTTAACTCAGTTAGGAATTCACCATATTGGTGAAACTAATTACTTTAATTTGGCATGTGATTTTATGGAACCAGTTAGACCTTTTATAGATAAAAGAGTGAAAGATTTAACAAACGAAAACTTTAAAGAAAAACTTGTAGAAGTATTGTCTGAGACATTTGTTTATGATGATCAAAAACAAACTCTTTCTAATGCTATTTCTTTATATGTTTCATCTTTATTAAATGCATTAGCATTACAAGATCCTTCTAAAATTAATTTTATAAAAGAATATGAGTAATGTATTTATGAGAATGGTATTATTTTTTGATTTGCCTTCAACTACAAAAAAAGATATTAGAGAATATAATCACTTCATAAAACTGTTGAAGAAAAACGGCTTTTTAAGAATGCAAGAAAGTGTATTTACTAAGCTTGCTTTAAATCCTTCAATAGTTAATTCGACTATGCTTGAATTGAAAAAGAATCTCCCACCTGAAGGAACTGTCTCCGTTTTAACATTAACTGAGACACAGTTTATGTCTATAGAAAACTTAATAGGTGAAATGAAAACGGATGTTGTTATGAGTTGTGATAAGGTGGTAAGGTTATGAAATTTTTATCAATGAAATTATTAGAAATAAAAGATGATTTATCTAATGTAGATAGTTATTTATTAGTTATAAAGAATAGAAAAATATTATATAAGCTATTAAGTAACGCTGATTTGCAATATGAAGATAGTTATATACAAATATTAGATGAAAATTATAAAGAACTAAAAGTAAGTGACTATATAGACTTTGTCACATCAGTTATAAATTTAGATGCTAATTCAAAAAAGAACTTAAATGTTTTACTTAGAAGAAAAAAAAGAAGAAAATGAAGTTTTAATTAAAACTTCAAATGAGATAAATAAAAAATTAGAAGAATGTGCTAAACAAATTAAGCTTTCTTCACCAATAAATATCTTTTGTGATATCGATTTAGATGAAGATGATGTGATAAAAATGCTTGGAATATCCCTACAAGATGATTCACCCAACTTAGTAGAGAGAATAAATAACTATATAAATGTGTCTTTTGAGTTAAGAAATATAAAAATATTTATATTTTATAACTTATTAGCATTTTTAGATGAGAGTGAGCTAGATTTATTGGTTCGTGCTAACAAATATAATGGTATAAAAATAATTGATATTGAAAATGTAGAGTATAAAACTGACATTTTTGATCATATAAAAATATTAGATGAAGATATTTGTGTTATTTAAAATAACACTATATAATATAAATAGATGCACTATTTGGCCTCTTTATTTGAGGTTTGGAAGTAGTGCTATCTTTAATTACTGCTGAACAATTCAAGTCAATATGTATAGAGCATTGAAGTTTGGAAGTAGTGCTATCTTTAATTACTGCTGAACCCATCTTTACCAACAACTGCTGACTTGATTGTTTGGAAGTAGTGCTATCTTTAATTACTGCTGAACATTTAAAGATTTACTAAATTACATGCGTGAGTTTGGAAGTAGTGCTATCTTTAATTACTGCTGAACTGAATAATCAACAAATGTTGCTGTTTCAATGTTTGGAAGTAGTGCTATCTTTAATTACTGCTGAACAAATGATAGTGTCCATCTGTGGGTCGTCGCGTTTGGAAGTAGTGCTATCTTTAATTACTGCTGAACTGTTTATGGCGGTTGACAGGATCCCGATATGTTTGGAAGTAGTGCTATCTTTAATTACTGCTGAACATATGATTCTATCGATATAAGTTATAGCTAGTTTGGAAGTAGTGCTATCTTTAATTACTGCTGAACATATTAGGTGAATAATCAGTATAATGTCCAGTTTGGAAGTAGTGCTATCTTTAATTACTGCTGAACTATTCTTCTTGGAAACCGTGAAAATCCTATGTTTGGAAGTAGTGCTATCTTTAATTACTGCTGAACATTTATAATTGCGTTATAGCTCAACACGCGGTTTGGAAGTAGTGCTATCTTTAATTACTGCTGAACATAATTAAATTATAAGGGTTAGAATAACTCGTTTGGAAGTAGTGCTATCTTTAATTACTGCTGAACCTATGACGATAATATCAACTTCGCTGTCTAGTTTGGAAGTAGTGCTATCTTTAATTACTGCTGAACTGCTTTTACACTCGAGGTTACTGACGATACGTTTGGAAGTAGTGCTATCTGTGATTACTTCAATATCTGTACTATGTTCAAGAGTAGTATAAGACGTTTGGAAATGTTGTTGCTTTCTAAACTAATTTCAAATTAAAAGTAAAAAAACATTTGAAAATATATTTATCATTTGATTGCATCGGATATACTTTTACATTTCTAGAAAAGTATATCCTTTTTTTAATATTTATATTTTGATAATATTTATGTGTATGAAAAAGATTTATTTAGCATTGTTTTTATCCTTATTAACTTTATCTTCGTGTAATAAAGGAGTGATATCATCTACTCCTTTAACGTCTAGTTCTAGTAATGAGATTATAAAAAGTGAAATAAAAAACATTATTGATGATTATAAGTTAGATGAATCTTTATCATTTTCTAATTATTTAAAATATAGTTTTAGATCTCATGTTTATTTTAATAATGAGTATTATTATTTTAACTATAAAGAATATGAAGTAGAGTATTATGAAAATAATATCAATATAAAACTAGTTGATAATAAAAATACAAATATTATTAATGTTCAAAATGTTGAATTAATGACAAACTTAGAAGTTAACGTTGGTGATATTGTTAAAACAAATGAATATTATGCTGACACTAATAAAGGTGGAGCTAAATATGAGATTTGTAGTGAAGATAGTTTATTTGCCATTGCACTTGATAACGGTTTATATGCTAAACCTATAGTTGAAAATAACTCTATTTCTATCGAATCTTTAGGAGCATATGGCGATGGAATACACGATGACTCTCAAATAATAATTAATACTATTAATAGTGCTAAAGAGTTAAATATGGATACTTTATTTTTTAACTCTTCTAATTACTTATGTAATTCAAAACTTGACATAGGTGAAGTTAATGAACTTGCGCTATTAGGAAATAATTCAACTATCATAGTTAACGATAACTACGATGATACTGATTATAAAGAGTTCTTTTTAAACATATGGAATTGTAATGACTTTTTATTATCAGATATTAGTATTAGTTACGATTTTAGTAGAGCTATTAATGGAATTAAAACACAAGTTGGTATTCATAATTCTAAAAAGATAGAGTATGTTAATTCTACTTTTAATATTCCTGATTCAACTTTAAAATTACAATATAAAGATAGAGAATTTACAAACTTTGACTGTTATCAAGGATGGGAAGATATTGTTATTAATAATTGTAACTTTATAAACTTAACTGATAGTAGTGCTGGTGGCTCTTTATGGATAAGGGACTTTAGAAATACAGGTAGCAAGAATATTAAAGTTTTAAACTCTTATTTTCATAAAATAGCTCACGACGAATTGATAGCTGTGTTTATGGGAAGTATTCAAAATGTTATTATAAGAAATAACACTTTTAAAGTTGAAGATAGTGGTGAGTCATCTAGTGTTATGAACTTTACTTTTGGTTCAGCTAGTTCTAAACTTGCTGATAATATTATCTTTGAAAAAAATAATATTGATGTATGTTCAACTGGTGGTTTAATTTGGTCGACTAACGCTACTAATGTAATAATTAGAGATAATATTATTAAGTCTTCAATAAGCTCTAAAACAAATAATAATTTTAGAATGATAGAGTCTTTAAATGAAAACACAATTGATCTTATTCAAAATAATCATGTTATTTTTAGTTCTTTACTTAAAGATCATAGCTTCCAAGTTCATATATTTAAAAATATTAAAGAAGTATTAAATAATACTGTTGAAATAAATTGTAAAATAACTGATTTATTTTTAGATGTAAATAGTGTAATTGGTAATATTTGTAACATTTATTCTAATGTTGACTTTATAAGCTATAATACGAAAGAGAAATTTAAAAGTAACAAAATTAGTTTTAATTCATGCAAATTTGGATCTTTCTTTAGATATTATGGAATAACTTTAAATTCAAATATCGATATAGTTGATAATATTATTAATTACACTTATTCTGAAAGTTCTGAAGACGCATCTTATATAATTATGGCAAACGATATGTATATGGCTAATTATGTTATTAATTTAAGTAATAATACGATTAATACTCTTGAAATAAGTAAGAATAGTAGATTCTTATTTATAGCTCCTAAAGATGAAGAAATACAAAACTTTAAAGCTTTTAACAATACGATAGGAAATTATAATAGTCCTAAAAATGATTATATAAAGAACTGTAATGTGGAGCGTTAATATGAAATATAGATATGTCTATCCTTCAATAGTAGGTAATCTTTTGTTAGAAAGCGATGGAGAATATTTAACTAAGTTAGAATTTATTCATGATAGTAATATAGAATATAATTCTAATAGTAGTGGCGTTTTTAATGAAACTATTAAGTGGTTAGATATATATTTTAATGGAATAAATCCTGATTTTATTCCTAAATATAGATACGAAAAAATCTCATCTTTTGCTAAAGACGTCTTAGATATAACTAGTAAGATTCCATATGGTCATGTAATAACGTATGGAGATATTGCTAAAGAAATCGCATTAAAAAGAGGCATAAAAAAGATGTCAGCTCAAGCGGTTGGTGGAGCGTTAAATAAAAACTGTATTTGTATTATTGTCCCTTGTCATAGAGTGATTGGTCAAAACGGAAACTTAGTTGGCTTTGGAGGTAAGGTTAAAAATAAGATTAAGTTACTAGAATTAGAAGGTAACGATATGAGTAAATACTATTATAAAGGTGATTTAAATGACTAGGTGCAAATGGTGTAATTTAGATAATCCACTTTATGTAGAATACCACGATAAAGAGTGGGGAGTACTAAATCTTGACGATAGTTATTTATTTGAAATGCTAATTTTAGAAAGCTTTCAAGCTGGCTTGTCATGGGAATGTATTTTAAACAAACGAGAAAATTTTAGAAAAGCTTTTGATAATTTTAACCCCAAATTAATTTCTAAATATGATGAACAAAAAATAAACACTTTAATGGTAGATAAAGGAATTATTAGAAATAAATTAAAAATTAAAGCTGCTATTAATAATGCTAGTATATTTTTAAAAATTCAAAAAGAATATGAAAACTTTAAAAATTATATATTAAAGTTAACTAAAGGTAAGATAATATACGAATGTGATAAAACTACAAATAAACTATCTGATGATATTTCAGAAGATTTGAAAAAACGTGGAATGAAGTTTGTCGGTTCTACTATTATATATTCTTACCTTCAAGCAATAGGAGTTATTAACTCACACGATGAGAAGTGCTTTTTACACGTTAAAGCCTTATAAGTTTGACAAAGAAATTTTAATTATATAGAATTAATTAAGCGCAAAGCGCTAAAGAGGAAAATTATGGATTTAGTTATTTTAGCTGCTGGTATGGGATCAAGATATGGTGGTCTCAAACAAATTGAACCAATTGATAAGTATGGTAATTTTATTATTGATTACTCAGTATACGATGCCAAGAAAGCTGGTTTCGATAGAGTAATTTTTATCATTAAAGAAGAAAACTATCAAATCTTTAAAGATACGATAGGTAAAAGAGTTGAAGATAAAATTGAAACTCACTATGTCTTCCAATCACTCTCACTTTTACCAGAAGGATATACTTTACCTAGCGATAGAGTAAAACCACTTGGAACAGCACAAGCAATACTTGCTACAAAAGATGTAGTTTCTGATAAATTTGTTATTATTAATGCTGATGATTACTATGGAAGTGATGCTTTTAAAGTTGCAGCTGATTTCTTAAATAGTTTAAAACCAAATGCAACTAATAAATATGCAAATATAGCATATGAAGTTATAAATACTATTACAGAAAACGGTTCGGTTAAAAGAGGTGTTTTATCTGTAGATAAAGAAGATAAGTTGATTCACTTATTAGAGTCAAAGATTGAAAAAGTAGAAGATAAGATTGTCGCTTCACCACTTGATGGAGCTGTACCTTTTGAAATTACTCCTTCAACACTCGTCTCTATGAACATGTTCTGTTTTACACACGACATCTTAGATCATATTGAGAAAAACTTTGCACCTTATTTAGATAGAAATAAGGATAATTTGCTTACATGCGAATATTTAATTCCAATTTTAACTGAAGAATTAGTTTCTAGATCAGAAGTCGAAGTTAAAGTTTTACCAACAAGTTCAGTCTGGTATGGAATTACTTATAAAGAAGACAAGCCAAAGGTTGTCGCTTCACTTGCTAAGCTTATGGATGAAGGTGAATATCCAGAAGGCCTCTGGAGCAAATAAAGATATTTAACTATTAACTACCATTTCATAATGGTAGTTTTTATTTGGAAAATATGATATTCTTTTAAACGTTAATAACGAGGTAAAAATATGAAATATATATTTGCAAGTGATGTACATGGATCAAGTAAATACTTAAATATCCTTTTGCAAAAGTTTGAAGAAAGCAAAGCTGATAAATTAGTCTTATTAGGTGATTTATACTATCACGGACCAAGAAATCCACTCCCTGAAGAATATAGTCCAAAAGATTGTATTAAGGCTTTAAATAACATTAAGGATAAACTTATAGTAGTTCAAGGAAACTGTGATGCTGAAGTTGATCAAATGGTTTCAGAATTTCCAATAATCAAAGATGTTATTATTAGCGTTGATGGATTAAATTTATTTTTAACACACGGACATATATATGGCCCACAAAACATTCCAGCAAATGTAGGTGATGTTTTACTTTATGGACATTATCACGTCACTAATATGGAAAAGAAAGATAATGTTTATTTATTAAGTCCAGGCTCTATCTCACTTCCTAAAAACGATACTAAGAGAGCTTATATAGTATATGAAAATAGAACATTTACTTTAAAAGATCTTCTTACTGATGAAGTTATATCAACTTTAAGCATTTAGTTTTAATAAATAAAAGCTAGTCGCATATTTATATAATATGAGATTAGCTTTTTTAGATTCTGGATATGGTTTGTTACCAACGGTTAGGTATATTTTAAAAAATAACGTAAAACATGAATGTTTTTTCTTTATGTGTAACGAGTTTCCTTTAGGTGAATTATCAAATCGTAAATTAAATAAGATTAAGAGAAAATATTTAAATCAATTTAATAATTTAAGTATCGATAAAATATATGTTTGTTGTAACACTTTATCGTTAGTATTTAATGATGTACCAAATTCTTTTTGTATACTAGAATTTAATAAAAAACTCATGGATGAATATACGACGTTTATAGCTACACCTAGAACTATTAATAATTTAAATTATAATAATTCTATAGCTTTAAAAGATATGGCTAAAGCAATTGAAGATAACAATATAAATAACATAATTAATACTATAAAAAATTTAAAAATAAAAACACCTAAAGCTATTTTAGGATGCACACATTATCCTTTAGTTAAAAAGATTTTTAAGTATTATCATCAAAACACTTTATTTAAAGATGGATTAAACAATATGTTAGAGATGATAGACAAAGGTGAAGGTCAAGTTTTATACGCAAATGAAAAAGCATATGAAGTAATTAAAAGATTTTATCCATTTTTAGTTCTAAATAAGATTTATACATCATAGTTTATTGGCGGGAAGGTTGATAGAATATGAAGAAATTAAAGGAAAAAGGACCATCACTTAAAGAAAGAATTAAAAACAAAATTCCTAGAATTTACTTTTGTTTTAAAACTAATAAAAGTAAAGTAGGAAAAGCCGCCTTTGTTATTGTTCCACTAGTTGTTGCTGCTGTCGGTGCTGGAGTAGGAATTTATTTTGGAGAAAAAGGTAAAGCTCCTACTCAAGTTGAAGTTACTACAAATAAAGTAAATCACAGGATTTATTTAGTAAGTTCTGATAATCTTACTATTCCTTTAACAGTGAGTCTCAATAAAAGAGATATTGTTCAAGAAGAAATGTTAGAAGTTTTCTCACTTTTAAAAGAAGATTCAAAAGCAAATTCAAACTCGATTAAAGGGCTCATACCTAAGGATACAAAAATGAACTCTTTAGAGCTATTTGACAACGAATTAACGTTAGACTTTTCTAAAGAATTCTTAGAATATAACGCTAATAACGAATCAAAACTTTTAGAAAGTATTGTCTATACATATTCTGAATTTCCAGGTGTTGATATGGTAACTTTATATGTCGATGGACAAAGAGTAGAAAAGTTACCTAAAAACAATACAGTAGTTCCAATGTGTGCAACAACATCAATCGGAATTAATAGAGAGTCAAAAAGTGCTAGTGAAATTGCAGGAAAACAAATGATCAATGTCTATTATCAAAAGACAATAGATGATAAAAATTACATTGTTCCTGTTTCACAATACGTTTCTAAAGAAACAACATCAGAACTTCAATTTGTTAACGCTATTAATACGCCTTTAACAGAAAAACGTGGGTTAACTAAGTTAAGTGATTATGAACTTATTAATAAAATTCAAGATGATAATGACGATAATAAGTTTGTATTAAATCTTAAAGATGATTCACTAGTAGAAAAAGGCGTCGTTAAAAGAAGCTTATATGACTTGGTATCATTAACACTTGATGGCTTTGTTGATTCTAAAGAAATTTCATTTAAAGTTGAAAACGAAGAAATGATGGTTGAGGGGTTACTTGATCCAGAAGTATATGAAGTTTCAAGCTATATATACAATCAAGTACAATTATAGTCTATCGAATTTCCATTGGTGGCAATTTGCCACCTTTTTTGCTATAAATACAACTAAATTCAAAATAGTGTTTAAAAAAGCGCTTTTATAAAGTATAATTCACATAGGAGTATTTTTTATGACAGAGTTTATTTCAAATTTAGAGCCCTTTGTAGAGAATTTTGCAAAGATTGTAGTAGCAATTTTAGAACTACTAGGTATCATTGTTATTTTATGTGGTGCAATAAAAAGTATATATAGTATGTTTTACGCTTTTATTAAACATAGAAAATATAATATTAAAATTAGTTTAGGAAATTCTTTAGCTCTTGGCCTTGAATTTAAAATGGGCGCTGAGATTATTAAAACTGTTATAGTTCGTTCACTTGATGAACTTTTAATATTGGCTTTCATTATTATTTTAAGAGCAATCTTAGCTGTTTTAATTCACTGGGAAATTAAGACGGAAAAGAAAATGGTGGCTAGCGAAAATATAAACGAAACAAAGTAAATAAAAAGATTTAATTAGAAACTTTAATAGAATCTAATTAAATCTTATTTTTTATTCTTCAGTAATTTTGAACTCTATAGCACTAGTATCAGCATAGACAGCAGATATTTTGTATTTTACGCCGATAATAACAATAGGAGTAATACTCTTTGTAATATTGCTTTCATTATAATTGATAGTTCCACTATTAATTATGTTACCAGCTAAAGCTGCTCCATCAGCTATTTCTATCGTTCCGTGGTTAGTAACTAAAGCTCCAGTGAAAGATGAGAAGTGTGAATACATGTTTTTAAATGAACTGCTTGCTTCAAAGTAGTTAAATGATTCATAAATAATAAGTTGAGAATTAATCTTTAAAAGAGCATTTTCTTCAATATTTATTGAAGAGTTAGGCATTACTTCAAATTTTTGTCCAGAAAGGTTAACTGTTGAATTACTTGTGATATTTATATCCATACCATATAGTGGGAAGAAATACTTATCACCATTAAAATTATAAGAACTAAGGCTTAACTTTATCGAATTAGTGTGGATATCACCAACAATGGTCATCGTTGAATTTCCAGAGTCTTTTTGTAGTTCTTTACTTATATAGCCACTATCAACTGTAAATAGGCCATTAGAACCTATAAGTTCGATATTAGCTGAAAGATTTTGATCAGAAGCGTAGAATGAAGTAAACAAACTATACTTTGCATCTTGATAAATATTTAATTTAGTTGAAATATCAGGTAAGTAGTATTGATAAAATGGAAAGCTTTTACCTTTTAATGCAGTAGCACATACAAGTAAGTTGCTTCCACCCTTCCAGTCTCTCATGACAAATTTATCGTTTACTACACCTTTAATAGCGTTAATAGTCCCTTCACCTGTAATTCTTCCATAAGCGTTTAAAACTGAACTATCACTTGTAAGAGAAATTGATGAATCTTTATCTAAGACAATTTCAGCAAATTCTGATTCATAAACAGCCCCACTATTAGTTTGACCACCACTAGTTGTTTTAATAGTTCCAGTTACATTTAAAGAGCCTTTTAAGTCGATAGAAGAATTATTTAAATTCATGACAACTGAACCATGTTTTGCATAGTTTAATATCTCTTCATCGCTTACAGCGCTTTGGCCATCAGCAAATTTGTAGAATGATGAGTTTGTTGATAAGTCAAAATCGTTTTGAATTAAATTGACATTAACGCCTTCTTCGATGACGTAATTAGAATTTAATTGGATAGAAGAAGTTATGTTTAAAGTATCGTAGTAATTTTCATCATTTAAAGTATAGCTACCTAAAAGAGTAAAAGCACTATCACCATCAGCAAAGAAATAAAAAATAGTCTTTTCATCTTTAGCGACTCTCGTTTTATAGGCAACTGGTTCAAATGGAACAATTGTTTCATCTGATGTGTAAGTGAATGTAAGAGTGTTATCAGTTATTTCAGCAATATCAGAAGTTATTGGCTTATTTAATTCAATTAAAGAGTCATAAGTGATAGAAGAAGTATTGTTCCAGCTACATGTTCCTTTATAGTAATATAGTTCATCAGTTTCGTTATATGTTGAGTTATCAAACTCATTTTTTGATACGTAAATTTGAGAAGAACCGATAGCTATGTTAGACATGAGTCCTGAAGGTAATCTTTTACCATATCTCATAGTAATAGATTTTAGTACTTCTTCATCTTTAACAAAGTTAATAGTTAGGATAGGAGCATCGATATTTGATTTTAATGTTTCAAGATCAATAGGGTATTCCCAAGTATCTTCAATAGATGGCACTTTGGAAGTAGTGCTATCTTTTGTTACTTCCTGTAAGTCTTTATTTATGTTATCTTTTTGGTAAGTAATAGAAGTTAAATTGTTATTTAAAGTATATACACTTATTGTACAAAAATAATCAGCGACAGTTCTTATCAAAAATATGATAGCTCCATATGAATTAGTTACATTTCCACCTTCTGGAATATCTACACTATTTATTAAAGATAAGTTTAAATTTTCTTTAGATACGATATTATTTGTATCTAGATAGTTTAAAAACTTTGTGGCATCAGCTAATAATTCATCTCTTGTTTTGTTATATGAAGATTCAGTTTCTAAATAGATTTTATAAGCATCTTTTACTTTTGAAAGTATTTGTTTAGATTGCTCCATAATAGGATCGGTACTTGAAGAAGAACTGCTAGATGATGAGCTTGATGAACTAGAAGAAGAACTACTAGATGATGAGCTTGATGAACTAGAAGAAGATGAGCTTGAACTTGATGAAGTCGTACTATTAGGTGTTGTAGTTGAACTAATTGGGGTAGTTGATGAAATCGGAGTGCTAGGATTATTTTTACCGCATCCAGCAAGATTTGTTAAAATTAAAAATGTTGAAACTAACAATAAAGCGTTAGTCTTTTTATGTTTATTATTCATATTAAAATATATAAGCTGTTAAGCTTAATTCTCCTTTCTAAAAATAAATAAAAAAATTATGAAGAGAAAAGAGTTATGGTAAAGGTTTATATTGTAATCCAAAAGATAAGTTTTTATAGGAATAGAAATATTTTTCATCAAGTTTTGGTTGTTTAATAAATTTATTAGTTTCAGTATAAAGCTTTACGTCTTCTTTTTTTAATAAGTTAATAAAGCTGGATGCTATAAGATAAATAGAAGCAATTATAAAGAATAATGGGTTAAAAACGTTAATAAAAGAGTACAAATACAAATCGTTAAGATCGACAAATCTATAAACGTTTGATCCATTATAATCACAAGCAGTATTGGTAAATATTAAAATAATTTGATCAATTATTTCTTTAAAAAATAAAGCGACAATTTTTGAAGCTCTAAAAACAGTTATTAAAGCTAAAAAGTATAAAAAGGCAACTATAGTTAATAGTGTTTTGATAACGTTGTCATTATTTTCTTTTATAAATTTTTTCTTTAAAAGAATACCTAAAGTTATTGCTATAAGTGAACCAATAGTTATAAATAAATAAAATTGAACGTATAATTCAGTTCCATAACTTGTGCCAATATATGAAGTAACCATATAAATAGACCAAGCTTGGAAGATAAGTAAGAGAGCAACATAAAGAACTAAATACTTTTTATCGCTTAACTTTTTGATAATGTTTGATATAAAGTTCATTAGCACATCTCCTTTGAGTAAATAGTATAAAGCAAAGAGTGATTTATATCAAACATTGATTTTAGATATTGATTATTTCGTTATTAAAGTTATTTTGATTAATAATAAAAGTTCGTTTATCTTTTTTGCTATATATACTATTTTCTATCAGATCTAAAGACTTTGCTAAATTATCGCTTTTAAAATATAGATAATAATCACTTTTATCTTCCATTAAATAAAAAACAATAAGCATAAGAATATCTTGCTTTACGTTTTTACCGACAATAATAACATCAGCTTTTATAAGATTCTTTAAAAGGTTATTAAAGTTTTTAAACTGACTTATCAACCCGACAATTTTAAAACTCTTGTTTTTATTAAAAGTATTCATTGTTTCTAATATAGAAAGATAATCATCATCTATGATAAAAGTATTAATCATCCTATCCCCTCTTTCCTATAGTGATTATAAAGCATATGTTTAGTAATTTTAAATATTAAAATTATTATGTTATTTAAAGTGTAATATAAAATTAAAATAATTAAAAATTGTATATGCTTATGTCGAACAATTATCAAATAAAAAAGCCTTAGAAAACTCCAAGGCAGAATTACATAATGGTCTAGACAGAGAGATTTGAACTCTCGACCCCACCCACCCCAAGGGTGTGCACTACCAAGCTGTGCTATGTCTAGATAATAGTCAGCTTAAGAATTAGCTGACTTGAAATTAAATTGAGGTTCGTTTTCATCTAAAGTGATGATTAAGTAAGTTCCACTAGATCCATCTCGTGGGCGAGTAATTGAACCAGGATTAGCAATATAGTGATTTTTATCTAAATTAGAAACCATATGGCAATGAGTGTGTCCAAATAAATATATTAAACAATCTTGAGCATAAGCATAGTTTGGACCTATCGAAGTTATTTTTAATCCGTGTTCCATAAATATTGAGCCATAATCTGTTTTAATCTTTCGCGTCTTAGGATAAATTCCTGGATAATCTCTATTGCCTTCAACAGAGACAAAAGGCTCAATATCACTAGGGAAAAATTCGGAATCTCCTAAGTGAAAGTAATAGTCTGCGTCATATTCTTGCAAAGCTATTTTTTGTATTATACCTTTATCGCCATGAGTATCGCTTATAACAACTATTTTTAACGGTTTCATTTTAATGTATCTTCCAATTCTATTTGTTTATCGATATTAAATTCTTTGAATTGATTCATATATAACTTATGATAATAACCATTTAATGCCATCAAACTTTTATGATTGCCATCTTCAATTACAACTCCATCTTTCATGACAAGTATTCTATCACAATCGACTATGGTTGAAAGTCTATGAGCAATAATAATAGAAGTACGACCAACAAGTATTTTATTTATAGCCTTTTGAATGACGGCTTCAGTTTCAGTATCAATTGAAGCTGTTGCTTCATCTAAAATCATTATAGATGGCTTTCTAACAATTGCTCTAGCAAAAGAAATAAGTTGTTTTTGTCCAGTAGATAATTCGTTTCCACCATCTTCAAGTTTAGTATCATATCCGTTTGGTAAGTTAGTGATAAATCCATCGATATCGACTGCTTTACAAGCGTCAATAACTTCTTCGTCAGTAGCGTCTAATTTTCCATACTTAATGTTATCTTTAATTGTTCCGTTAAAGATAAAAGGAGTTTGTTGAACAAATCCTATTTTAGAACGTAAAAAACCTAGAGATCTATCTTTATAATCGATATCATCTATTAATATTTGGCCACTAGTAGGTTCATAAAAACGACAAAGCAAATTAACTGTTGTTGATTTACCTGAACCTGTTTCTCCGACAATAGCAACAGAAGTACCTTCTTCTATTACTTTATTAAGGTTATGAATTACTTCTACTCCTTCAAGATAAGAAAAGCAGACGTTTTTAAATTCAATCTTACCTTTGATTTTTTCCTCACAGTTTTTAGCGTTAAAAATATCGCCATATTTTTCTATTACTTCTTTTGAGTCTTGGATTTCAGGCTTAGTATTAAGCAAACTCATTATTTTTTCTACCGAAGCTTGAGTACTTAGTATATCACTAAGGATATCAGCTGCATCGAGTAAAGGGTTATAAATTTGTCCAATAAAGTTAAAGAAAACAACAAATGAAGCAATTTCAAAACCAATGTCAGGTCTTTTCATTAATATTGAGCTAACAACCATAATAGTAGCAATTGTCGCTGTAGAAATAAGGTTTAAAGCTGGTCTAAAGAAAGCTTGTACGTTAGCAAGTTTAATAGATCTTTTTTTGATCTCATCAGCAATTTCAACTGCTTCGGAACTTGTTTTATCTTCTAAGCCTAAAGATTTAATAGTTTTATTACCGTTAATACATTCACTTATCCAGCTTACATAGTTAGAGCTAACCGCTCTTACTTTTCTAGAAAGTTTTAAAATTACTACCTCAAATATAGGACCAATTACTATGATTAAAGGAACAAAAGCTAAGATAATTAAAGAAAGTCTCCAGTCAACACTAAACATGGTAACAAGAGTAACGATAACTTCAAAAGCGCACCAGATCAATTGAATAAAGCCCCAAGCAAACGTGTCTGAAACTTTAGCAGTATCACTTTGAACTCTAGCAATAATCCAACCAGAAGGTGTTTTATCATAATATGAAAAAGATAGTTCTTGTATCTTTTTAAAAGAATCCTTACGCATATCAGACATAATTAATACGTTAAGATAGTGCGTTAAAAACATAATTGCACCAGTGACAATAGAGTTTATAACGATGATTCCTAAAGTGGCTATTAAGAACGTTGTCATATTTAATTCAATATTTAATCCTAAAATAGTGAAAGGTATTTTAGAATTTGTCCAAGATATAATTGTTCCTTTATCTAAAGCGTTGACAGCAGCGTTATTTAATAAAGGTCTTAAAGAATCGTAAAGTAAAGTGTTTAAAAACATACTTATAACTAAAAGAATAAATACCCAGGCGTGTTTAAAAATGTATTTAAAGACACTGCTCCAAACACTGAAGTTAATTTTATTAGCAATTTTTTCTTCTTTGATATCTAACATAAATCACCTCAAACAATTCTGTTTTGAATTTCGTAGATTCTTTGATAAAGTCCAGGTTTATTTACAAGCTCTTGGTGTGTTCCAAATTCAGAAACTTTACCATTTCCCAAAATAATAATGTGGTCTGCATCTTTAGCTGTTGAGACTCTATGGGTAACTATAATTGTTGTCTTATCTTTAGCTCTTTGCTTTAACGCTTGTCTAATTTTAATATCTGTTTCTGTATCTACGGCTGAAAGAGAATCATCAAATATCAAAACTGGAGCCTTAGTAACTAAAGTACGGGCAATAGATATTCTTTGCTTTTGTCCGCCAGAAAGAGAGACGCCTCTTTCACCGACATAGGTATTTAAACCATCTTTTAAGTCGTTTATTGTCTGATCGAGACTTGCAATTTTAATAGAATTAAACATTTCTTCTTCAGTAATATCAGGATTAACAATTTTTAAGTTACTAGCGATTGTTTTGGAAAATAAGAACGATTCTTGTAAAACTAAGCCCACATGTTCACGCAAGTGTTTCTTTTGAATATCTTTCAATTCGTAATTATTTATTGTGATTGATCCTTCAGTATAAGGGAAAAGAGCTGATAATAAGTTTACTATTGTTGATTTACCAGAGCCTGTTTTTCCCATAATAGCAATAGTTTCACCTTTTTTAATTTTAAATGAAACTCCATCTAAAACAAAATTAGTTCCATCGTCATATTTAAATTTAACATTTTTAAACTCTATATCACCATCAAGATTTGGAGTAATACCTGAATCGATATCTTCAAGTTCTTCGTTTCTTATTCTTTCCATACGAGCATAGGAAGTTATAGCTTGAGCCATATTGGATAAAACTGATGAGAGGTTTCTAATAGGCCAGACTAGCATTCCAGAAAATTGGATAGAAATTGAAAGAGTTCCGATAGAAATATCACCCATTGAGCAGAGAATAATACCAATAATAGTAGTTAGAGCTATTTGACTAAAACAAATAATATCGCAAATAGTAAAAAATACTGCACAACGTTTTCTGTAAAAGAAAAACTTGGATTTATAGTCTTTTAAGTAGTTGTCAAAGTCGTTAATTTCATATTGTTCATTGTTATATGCTTTAACAACTCTAATAGCCTGAATATTTTCTTCTATTTTGGCTGTAATTTCGGCTTCTGATTCATCGACATAGTCATATCTTCTTCTAACTTCTTTGATTCCAAAGAAATTATAAATAAAAAGAAATGGTAATAAAGCAATAGATGAAAGAGCAATTTTAATATTGATAAAAGCTAGAATAATGAAAGAGAAGAGAACCATAAATACTGTATAGAATAAAGATCTAGTCATATCTCTTGCGACAAATCTTCTTAAAGTTTCTTCATCTCTAGTAACAGTTTGAAGTATATCTCCGTTTTTCATCTTCTTTAAAGTTGAGTAAGGGAGCCTTTGAACTTTGTTAAAAAGATCTAATTGATTTCTATAACCTACTTTAGCATTAATAGACCCTTCAAGCTTCCTTCTAATTATATTAATGAAACATGAACTTAATCCAAACGCTATTGCAACTATAGCAGCAAGCCAAAGGTTTTTATGCAAATTATCAAATCCACCAAGCATTTTAACTAAGGCTTTATCGATGAACATTGAAGGCTTATCGTTTTTTAAAGAATCTAAGAATATCTTGTTAACGAAATTTGTTAGCAAGTTAAATATAACCATAAGCATAGTCAAAAATATAAACAAAAACATTTTGTTCTTTTCTTCGCCAATAGTTTCTAAGACAATATTAAAGATTGATTTATGTTTCTTTTTAATTTTTTTCATTAATACTTACTCCGCATTAATTATAATTTATATATATATTTATTTCAACATTAACACAAATTATAAAAAGAAAATATGGTGAAAATCCTGCTTAAAAATATTGATAAAAAACAGTGAAAAAAATAATCAAAAAAACGTATTAAAAAACAGTTTGAAAAATGCAAAGAAAAAATATCGAAAAAAATGTTAAAAATTTATAATTATTTTACGCTGAAATTTTACATCAAAAAATCATGTTGTTAAAAAATAACAAAAATGTATATAAATTTAACTATTTTAAAATTACATACAATTTTTAATTAAAATTATCTTTCAAAAAAGACGTGTTTTTTTGGCTGGAAAACCTCGTAAAAAAACGTTGAAAAAATACGCTTGAAAAAAATGCAAAAATTTTTATTGATTTTTGGGGTCAATTAAACTATATTTATTTCGTTAATTATGAAAGGGGGCGTAGAAGTGGAAGAAGAAAATAAAAAAGTGCCACTTATCGAACTAAGAAACCTTACGAAAAAGTTTGGTGGAACAATGGTACTCGATAGTGTTAATCTAAAAATCTACGAGAACGAGTTTGTTACTCTGCTTGGACCATCTGGCTGCGGCAAGACAACTACACTTAGAATCATCGGCGGTTTTGAAAGCCCTACTGATGGAGATGTTCTATTTAATGGGGTAAACATCAATAAGTTACCAGCTTATAAGCGTGAAACTAACACTGTTTTTCAGAGTTATGCTCTTTTCCCACATTTGAACGTCTATGACAATATTGCATTCGGTTTAAAAATTAAAAGAATGCCATATCCAAAATTAAAGAAGCTTAAGAAACCAACTGAAGGCGGATTTAAGGCAAACATGAGCTATATAGGTAAGTTAATAGCTCGTCCATTTGTAATCGCCTATCGCAAAATGTTTAAAATGAAAGTAAGCAAAGCTGAAATCGATGAAAAAGTTAAACATGTAATTAAGCTTGTCAACCTTGAAGGCTATGAAGAACGTAGCGTATCTAAATTATCTGGTGGTCAACGTCAACGTGTTGCTATTGCTAGAGCTATCGTTAATAGACCAAAAGTCTTATTGCTTGATGAATCTTTAAGTGCTCTTGACTTAAAGCTTCGTAAAGAAATGCAATATGAATTAAAAGAATTACAAAAAGATACTGGAATTACTTTTATCTTTGTCACACACGACCAAGAAGAAGCTTTAACTATGTCAGATAAAATTGTCGTTATGAGAGAAGGCGATATCGAACAAGTCGGTACAGCTGATGAAATTTATAACGACCCAGTTAATAGATATGTCGCTAACTTCATTGGTGACTCTAACTTATTCCCAGGTGTTGTTATCGATAGAACACACGTTAAATTATTTGATAAGATATTTGGTTGCGATGAAACAAGAATTTTAGCTGATACTGAAGTTGACTTGTTATTAAGACCAGAAGACTTAGATATAGTTGCACCTGAAAAAGGTAAATTGCATGGTAGAGTTGACTCTATCTTCTTTAAAGGTGTTTTCTATGAAGTTGACGTAATGTTAGAAAATACAAATCGAACAGTTACAATTCACACTACAGACTATATTCCTGTCGATAAATATGTTGGCATTTCCTTTGAAGACGAAGATATCCACGTAATGGAGAGAGAATAAAATGCCATTCCACGCACAGGTTGTGAAACAAAATAGAATTCGTTTCAAATTTCGTTTCAACTTATTCTCAAGCCTATCAATTCCATTCTTGTTAGTTTTGTTATTATTTGTTTTACTACCATTCTTCTTTATTGTTTTCTATTCGTTTGCTAGAACAACAGATTCAAGATTGTATTTAACATTAGATAACTTTGCTAATTTTGTCAGCGATGTCGATTTCTTAAAATCTTTAGGTTTATCTCTTTGGTTTGCGTTTTTAACCACAATATTCACCTTACTGATTGGATATCCAGTAGCTTACTTTATGGCTAAAAGCTCACCAAAAGTTAGAAATATCATTAATATTTTAATCACATTCCCAATGTGGATTAACATGCTATTAAGAACAATCGCTTGGAAACAAATCCTCGATGATAACGGACCAATTATATCACTTTTAAAAATGATTGGATTAAATAATGTACACATTATTGGTACTGACTTTGCTGTTGTCCTTGGACTTGTATATGTCTATCTTCCATTTGTTATTATCCCAATTTATACAGGCTTAGTAAAAATAGAGAATAGTTTACTTGAAGCTAGTATGGACTTAGGTGCAAATAGACATAAATCATTTGTTAAAGTTACATTACCACTTTCTATTCCTGGAGTAATTTCAGGTATAACTATGGTTTTCTTACCTGCTGCTACAACATTAGTAATTCCTAAGTACTTAGGTGGTGGCTTAGCACGTTATAGATTAATTGGTAATTTAATTGAAGACTATTTCTTAAAAGCAAATAATTACTATGCTGGCTCAGCAATTGCTGTCGTCTTAGCTATCGTTATTCTCTTTATGATTTATTTAGTTAACAAGTGCGATCGTACAGTAGTTAAAGAAAAAAAGAATCATAAAGGTAAAAAGTTAACAGTAGGAAAGGGGGCTAAAGCATGAGTAAAAAGAATAAACAAGTAAATACTAGAAAATGGCATTCAAGTGTTGGCTATAAAATATTCATCGTCTTAGTAATGCTATTTATTTACGCTCCAATCTTCAGTTTGATATTATTCTCATTTAATGCTGAAAAATCAGCTACTCGTTGGGGAGGTTTCTCCTTAACTCACTACGAATCACTATTTGAAAACCAAGCAATTATGGATTCGTTATCAACAACAATTACAATCGCTTTGTTAGCTACAGTAATTTCTACATTTTTAGGAACTTTAGGTGCTATTGGTGTTTCATATATCAGCAAACAAAAGAAGTCTTTTGCTGATTTAGTTATGAACATTAATAACTTACCAGTTGTTAACCCTGAAATTGTTACTGCAGTTTCCTTAATGGTCGTATTTACATCAATGAGATTTGAACTTGGCTATTTTACTATGTTATTAGCACATATTTCATTCTGCACACCATATGTTGTAATTACAGTTTATCCAAAAGTATGTAGTCTTGACCCTGCTTTAATGGAAGCAGCTCAAGACTTAGGAGCAAGCCCAACAAAATCTTTAGTAAAAGTTATGATCCCAGAACTTTTACCAGCAATTATTGGTGGAGCAACAATGGCTTTTACTATGTCGTTTGATGATTTCGTTATTTCCTATTTCGTCGGTGGTACAGAACAAAATATTTCAATGTACTTATATTCGATGAAAAAGTTTGATCCTGCAGTAAATGCATTATCAACTATTCTTATTTTTGTTATTGCCTTTGTTGTTTTAGGCGCTCAAATCTTTAAATCAAGAAAAAAGAACCTTGAGGAAGAAGAAAATAAACAATCCAAAAACAAAAATCAAAACAACAAACTCAAGGAGGTTTCACTATGAAAAAATTTATGCCTATTGCCTTGCTTTTAACAGCAGGATTTGTCGTTCCATCACTCTCTAGCTGCGGAAGTGCAGACTTAACACTTTTTAACTGGGGCGAATATATTTCAATGGACGCTTTACACAGATTCGAAAAAGAATATGGTGTTAAAGTAAAATTAAGAACATTTGATTCTAACGAATTAATGTTAAATAAACTTGAAAATAGTAATTATGATGTCATTATTCCAAGCGATTATGCAGTTGAAGAAATGGCTGTTAAAGATTTAATCCAACCAATTGATTGGAACTTAATTGATTTTGACCCAAAAACAGAAATGGTTCCAGCACTCTATGATGCTTTACAAGAATTAGCTAAAGATCATGGAACTGAAAAAGGTTTCGATATACTTAAATATTCCGTTCCATATACATGGGGTGAGTTAGGAATTTTATATAGAACAGATAAAATTTCTAAAGAAGAAATTGAAAGAGATGGTTGGGAAGCTTTGAGAAACCCAACAAACGCTGATGGTTCAAAAAGGACAGCTGTTATGTATGATACAGCAAGAGATTTATACTCAATCGCTTTAATTGCTAACGGTAAATCAATCGTTAATGTCAGTAGTGAAGATATCGACTTAGCTTCTAACTGGTTACTTGAACAAAAGAAAGCTTTTGGCGATAACATCGCATATAAAACAGAAGAAATCTTAGACGATATGCCAGCTTTAAAATATGATATTTGTTTTAGTTTCTCTGGCGATGCAGCATATTCAATTGCTAACGCTGTCGATCCAAAAACTGGTAAACACGATGCTTCCTTGTTAGATTTCTATATTCCAGAAATGGTCGAAGGTGGCGATACAAGAACAAATATCTATTGCGATGCAATGGTTATTTCTAAAAACTGCCAAAATGTCGATTTGGCTCATAAGTTTATATCCTTCATGTCCCAATATGAAGCAGCATATGAAAACACACTTGAAATTGGTTATACATCACCAGTTAAGAAAGTCTATGAAGATGTCACTTCTTCAAATTCTGAATATGAAGAAGGTGAAGGCTCATTCAAAGAAATTGGTTTAGCCTATAACCTTATCGGTGGAGACTATAACGTTTTCTATAGATACGACGAAGAACTCAAGAAAACTCTTGAAGAAAAATGGATTGTCGTTAAGAATACAAGAAACTAGTTATTATGTTAAAAGCAGTAATTTTTGATTTAGATGGAACTCTTTGTGATACGATGGAGGATATAGCTAACGCTGTTAACTTTTCTTTAGTTAAGCACGGCTATAAACCACATTCTCTAAAAGACTTTAGATTGTTCTTAGGCAGTGGCTCTAAATATCTTATTAAAAAAGCCCTTGGAGAAGAAAATCTAAAAGATTTTGATATTGTCTTTGATGACTATGTCAAAAGATATGCTGAGTATGTTTCCGTTTGTACTAAAGCTTACGATGGAATGAATGAATTGTTGAGTTATTTAAGAAAATCAGGATTATATGTTTGTGTTTTAACAAATAAGCCACAAATGCTAGCTGATAAAATGTTAGCAGATGTCTTTCCAGAATTTAAATTTGATCTTGTTATAGGACAATCTGATAAGATTCTACCAAAACCAGATCTAACTGGATTTAATTGCATTCTTAATAAATTCGACTTAAAAAACGATGAAATTATATATATAGGCGATTCAGATGTAGATATGATAACATCTAAAAAGGCAAATGTCGGGTTACAAATTTGCTGTACATATGGATTTAGAACTGTTGAAGAATTAAAACCTTTAGCTCCAAAATATATGGTAAGTTGTCCGCTTGAAGCACAAAAAATTATAGAAAAAGCTTTAAAAAAATGAATTTATTATAAAATATTTAAAAGCAAGTCGGTATTAGCATAAGCGTGTAAAAATGCTGCAAAATACCGATTTTTTTTGTCGTCAAAGTCTAAAATGTAAAAAGCGTGAAACATGCTTACATTTTAAATATTCAAATTTTATACATGAATTTTACTAAAACATTTGAAAAATTCTAAAACAAATAGAAAAATTACATATATATATAAGATTATAAAAATTAAGAATTTATCGATATATTTTAATTGTTTTAGCCATGTGAAAAGACAGTCTATTTTTTAATTTTTGTTGACATATAACAACGCTCAATGTAAAATGTAAGCGTTCACAAATTTGTACTTTTTAAACTAAACGTTATACAGTTAGTTTTGAGGCAAATTAAGTTCAGTGATGAAACACTTTAAAATTTCAACATGAATCAAATTGGATAAAAGATTCATGTTCATTCTTTTCATTGTAACTAATGAAATTCAGGAGGGAGGTTTTTATGAAAAAGAATTTATTATCCTTATCAATTTTGACTCTTTCAGTTATGGGCTTAGTTGGTTGTAACAGTAACAACAAAAACAATAGTTCCACAGTTGAAGCTCCAAAGTACACAATCACATTAAGTGGTTCTGGTGAAAACAGAGAAATCACATTACAATTAGCTGAAAGATTCAAAGCAACAAGTGAAGCTTATTCAGGCTTAACATTTGATTATCGTGAAATCGGTGAAGACAAAGTTGACTCCGATGTCGCTGACTGGACAACTGGACCAGACGTTTATTCCTATGCATCCGATAAGATCATCAACCTTTTCGCTAAAGGTGCTATGAGTGAAGTCCCAGAAGATTACTTACCACAAATTGAAGCAATGGGTCCTGGTGCCGTTGGTGCTGCAAAATTCGCTGGCAAGACACTCGCTTATCCATACGATGGTGGTAACGGTTACTTCCTTTACTACAACAAGAACCTTTTAAAAGCTGAAGATGTTTCTTCAATCGAAGGCTTACTTGCTAAGGCTACAGCATTAGGTATGAAGGTTGCTTACGAACTTGAAACAGCTTTCTATTCAATGGGCTTACTCTTCACATTCGGTGCTGATTGGCAATTCACAACTAACTCACAAGGTGCAGTTACAAATATTACAGCTGACTTCAATAGTGATAAGGGTATTAAGGCTGGTAAAGCTTTAGTTAACATCATGACAAATCCTGCATGGCAAAATTCACTAGGTGCTCCAACAGGAAAAGATTCAACAGTTGGTGAAGGCGAAACTGCTGTCAAAACAAAGATTGTCGCTTGTGTCGATGGTACATGGAATGCTGCTCAATATAAAAAAGCTATGGGCGATGCTTATGCTTGCACAAAGCTTCCAACAGTTACAGTTGATGGCGAAACAAAGAACTTAAGTTCATTCTTAGGTTACAAACTCTTCGGTGTCAACCCACAAACATCAAGCGGTGATGCTACAAGATTATCAATCTGCCACGCTTTAGCTAACTACCTTGTTAGTAAAGATGCTCAAGATGCTAGATTCGATGCTAGAACAATAGTTCCAACAAACCGTGAAGTTCTCGCTTTAGATAAAGTCCAAAAAATGGAACACATCGCTGCTATCGGTGAACAAGCACAATATGCTCACGCTCAAGGTGCTTTACCAGATACAACATGGACAGCTCCAACAAATTTGTCTGCTGCCGTTAAGAACGGTGAAATGACAGTTGAAAACGTTGGCACATACATGGCTAACTTCAACACAGCTATTACAACTCTTAAGTAAAATAGTATTGTGTTTCATAGTTAAAATTTAATTTATGATTATGGTAAGGACGCAATAGTTGTATATTGCGTCCTTATTTATTTAAAGGAGTCTATATAATGACAAAAATTGAGTATCTATCATATTCAAAGCCAAAAAGAATAGCTCTTAAATTTGTTAATTTCTTCGCATCTATCCCAGCAAAATTAGGAAAAAAGTTTAGAAAAGTTCCTTCTTTCGTAAGAAAAGTTGGAAAGTTTTTTGTGTCTCCATTTATTACTTTAAAAGATGCTCTTGTTCACGGCGATTGGAAAACTAGATTGTCTTTCTTAGTAATGGGCTTTGGTCACGTAACTAGACATCAAATAATTAGAGGTATTCTCTATTTCATATATGAAGTTGTGTTTATTTCATTCTTCATTATGTTTGGCTTAAACCAATTGATAAATTTACCTACATTAGGACAATTGACAATTGTAACTCACTATAAACCTTCTACAATTCCTGGATTACCAGGTGTTTATGCTCCAGTCTATTACGACTATTCAATCAATATCTTGATTTATGCTATTTTTACAATATTGCTTACAATAATATTTGTTGTTCTTTGGTACAGCCAAATTAAAGATAGCTTAAAAATGCAAAGAGAAGGTTATATCGGCTTTATCCATTCTGATAAAGTTACTTTGAAAAACGTTTTGGATAAGAGTTATCATAAAACACTCTTAACAATTCCTATGGCTGGATTAGTTTTATTAACTATCCTTCCTATTGTTATTACTATTATTATTGGCTTTACGAGCTATGACTCATACCACGAACAACCTACAGCTTTAGTTGACTGGGTTGGTTTCCAAAATTTCGGGACAGTTTTATCAATGGGTTCTTCAGCCAATAATACATTAGTTATTCAAACATTCGGTCAAGTAGTATTATGGACATTGGTTTGGGCTATATTTGCTACATTCTCTAACTATTTCTTAGGAATGGCTGTTGCTATCTTAATTAATAGTAAAATTGTTAAATTAAAGAAATTGTGGAGAACAATTTTAATTACTACAATTGCTGTTCCTCAGTTTGTCTCATTGATGTTAATTAACCGTATGTTTAACGAAGACTTAGGTATTGTTAATAGTATTTTAAGTGTTATGGCTAAACATGTCGTTCACGTTAGATGGTTAAGTGATCCAATCATCACTAAGATTTTCATCATTGTTGCAAATACATGGGTTGGTATCCCATACACAATGCTTATTAGCTCTGGTATTTTAATGAATATTCCAGAAGATTTATATGAATCTGCTCGTATTGATGGTGCAAGTCCATTTAAGACATTTGCTAAGATTACATTACCATATATGTTATTTGTTACTGGTCCATATTTAATTTCACAATTTGTCGGTAACATTAATAACTTCAACGTTATTTATCTCTTATCCGGTGGTAACCCATTATTTACATTTGGAACCCAACTTAAACCAAATATTCTCCAAGATGTCGGTCAAACTGACTTGTTGATTACTTGGATTTATAAATTGACGTTTACAAATACTCCAGCATTATATTCAACAGCTTCTGTCTTAGGTATCTTTATCTTTGCTATCGTCGCTGTAATTTCATTAATTTTCTATGGAAATAGTAATGCTGTTAAGAACGAGGAGGACTTCCAATAATGTTTGAAGAAGATGCACATTATACAAGAGCGCGTGCAAAACGTATTGCTAAAAAAATTGCTGCTTATACGGTTCTTGTTTTAATTTCTATTATTTGGTTAATCCCATTCGTTTATTTATTCGTTCAATCGTTTGGTGTTGCCTATGACCAAACAAGATTTATTCCAGCAAAATTAACTTTCAATAACTATGTCTTATTATTTACTGATAAAACATACCCATTCTGGAAATGGTGGACAAATACACTTGTTATTGCTTTGGCCACTGCTGTCATTCAAACGTTGATTGTTTTAATGACATCCTACGCTTTATCTCGTTTAAGATTTAGAATGAGAAAACCTTTGATGAAATTCATGCTTATCTTAGGCATGTTCCCAGGTTTCTTATCAATGATTGTTATTTATAAGTTATTACAATTTATGCATTTAGAAACATCTCTTGTTTCTTTATTAATCATCTATATTGGTGGTGCAGCAATGCAATACTATATCTCAAAAGGTTTCTTTGATACAGTATCTCACTCACTAGATGAAGCAGCTATGATTGATGGTGCTAATAAAAACACAATCTTCTTTAGAATCATTCTTCCATTAAGTAAACCTATTATTATTTATACAATCCTTATGGCTTTCACAGCTCCATGGGGCGACTACATGATGGCAAGCTTTATTGCTCAAGGTAGAACTAATATGTTTACCGTTGCTGTCGGTTTACAACAATGGTTATCTAAATTAGATTTTGCAACTTATTTCAATAGATTCTGTGCTGGTGGTGTTTTAACCTCCATACCGATTATGGTTTTATTCTTCTGGCTCCAAAAATATTATGTTTCTGGTGTCACAGGTGGCGCAGTTAAAGGCTAATTATGAAAAAATGTTTCATGCCACTTGTACTTACTGCTTTAGTTCTTAGTGGTTGTAACCCATCTAGAGTTAAAGGAATTGTAGAAGACGATTTAATTAAACATAACATCGAAGATAAATATCGCAATTTTTATGAAATATTTGTCTATTCTTACTGCGATTCTAACGGTGATGGAATAGGTGATTTACAAGGAATAATTTCTAAGCTTGATTACATTCAAGACTTAGGATATACCGGAATTTGGTTAACACCTATATTTACTTCCTCAAGTACACATAAGTACAATACAACAAATTATCTAGAAATTGATCCAAGCTTTGGTACTATGAGCGATTTAGAATCACTTATTAGTGAATGTCATAGTCGTAATATAAAATTAATTCTCGACTTAGCAATAAATCACTCATCAAGATCAAACGCCTATTTCCAAAAAGCTGTTCAAGCTCACTCAATAAGCAAATCTGGTTTTACACTTCCTGATACGTTAAAAGGATATGAAGATTTATATTCTTTCTATGATACAGCTGAAGAGGCAAGTAACGCTAACACAGAACGAAGCCCTCAAATTGTTCCAGGTCAAGATTTCTATTATGAATGTAATTTTGATAATGATATGCCTGAGTTCAATATGGATTCAGAAATGTTCTGGAATATTGCAGAAGAGATAATGTCTTTCTACCTTAATAAAGGAATTGATGGATTTAGATTAGATGCAGTCAAATATTACTATTATAACTCAGCTTCTAAAACTCAAGCTGCACTTTCAAGACTTAAAGAAATTGCTAACTCAATAAAAGAAGACAATTACTTTGTAGCTGAATGTTGGGCATCAAGTGGTATTATTTCTGGTTACTATACTAATAGTTCTATCGATAGTTACTTCTGGTTTCCAGCTTCGGTAGGATCTCATAGCTTTATAACTTCTTCAACAAATTTAGATGGAGCATATAAAGATAGTTACCTAAGAGGCTATAGTGAAATGTTAGTTGCTTCTGGTGATAAAATACCAGCTCCGTTCTTATCAAATCACGATATGAGTCGTGTTGGTACAGGTAATGAAGGATTAACAAAGTTTGCTTATGGAGCTTTATCGATGCTTACAGGATCAACATTTACGTATTACGGAGATGAAATAGGAATTAGTGCTTCAGTATCAAATTCAGATGCTAATGCAAGAACTCATATGGATTGGTCAGATACAAATGAGAATGAAACTATTGATCCTGGTTATGGACAAGCAACATATAAATACGCATCTGTAAAAGAACAACTAGAAGATGAAGGAAGCATACTTAACTATTATAAAAAGGCAAATGCCCTTAGAAATTGTATTCCAGAACTTCAACGTGGCGTATTAAGTAGTACTTTTTCAGATGAAGAAGAATCATACATAACCATGGTAAAGACTTATAATGGCAGTTCAATAACAATAGTTATGAATTTCTCACAGACAAAATCAATTGAATTTAATTGTTCACAATTGAGATTTGCTAATTCATTATTAGCATTAAGAGATACAAAAATTAATATAAAAGGCGATACATGTGAAATTCCAGCATTAGGAATCGCTATTTTCAGATAAAAGGAGGCAATTATGGCTGGTTTAAGACTTGAACATATTTATAAAGTTTATTCAAACGGAACCAAAGCAGTTAATGACTTCACTATGGAGATCAAAGATGGTGAATTTATCGTCTTCGTCGGTCCTTCAGGTTGTGGTAAATCTACAACACTTAGAATGATTGCAGGTCTTGAAGAAATCACTGCTGGTGAATTATATATCGATAATAACATTGTTAACAATGTTGAACCAAAAGATAGAGATATCGCAATGGTTTTCCAAAACTACGCTCTCTATCCACATATGACTATTTACGAAAATATGGCTTTCGGTTTAAAGCTCAGACACGTACCAAATGATGTAATTCATGAAAAAGTATTGTGGGCTGCTGATGTTTTAGGTATCAAAGAATATTTAGATAGAAAACCAAAGGCTATGTCTGGTGGTCAAAGACAACGTGTTGCTTTAGGTAGAGCTATTTTAAGAGATCCTAAAGTCATGTTACTCGACGAACCACTTTCCAACCTTGATGCTAAACTTAGAACACAAATGAGAAGTGAAATTGCTAAGTTACATCAAAAATTACAAACAACATTCATTTACGTTACTCACGACCAAACAGAAGCTATGACTTTAGGTACAAGAGTTGTCGTTATGAAACTTGGACATGTCCAACAAATTGATACACCAAAGAACTTGTATAATTATCCTGCAAATAAATTCGTTGCTGGATTTATCGGTACACCTCAAATGAACTTCTTCCAAGGTACCTTACTTAGAAAGAAAGATTCAGTTGAAGTTAAGTTTGCTTGGTCAGAAGCTAAGATTGAAGTTCCATATAACGATTTATTAAAAGTTAAGCACACATATTTAGATGGAAATCATCAAGTTTATATTGGTTTAAGATGTGAGCATATTTCTTTAGCAAAACCAGAAGATAAAGAAAACGTTGTCGATGTTGTCGTTTCTCACTTTGAAGAGCTTGGTTCTGAAACTCTTCTTTATGGTGATATTAACATGCAAGGTGATGGATTTGCTGAAACATCAACCCGTGTTATTATGAAGATTGACGATATTGGTGATATTAAGATTGGTGATGTTGTCAAAGCTAAATTCAACATGAAGAAGGCTCACTTCTTTGATAGGGACACAGAAGAATCCATTCTACCAAGAGTTCCATCAAATAACGTCTTTGATTGTAAAGTTAAAGACAATACAGTTGAATTTAATGGCTATAGCGTTAAACTTCCAGGTGCATTACATGTTGAAAATGACGATAATGCTTCATTAATTATTCCAAATGATGCTTTAATTTTAGGTGAAGGAAATCTTGAAGCTGTCGTTCGTAAGATTGAAGTAATTGAAGGTAAAAAACTCGCTTATCTTGAACACAATGCACGTACTTTCTTTACACTTTGTGACGATGAAGTTAAGGAAGGAAAAACAGTCAAGTTTAATATTGACTACACCAAGATTGACGTTTTAAAGACAATTGATGGTAAAGAAGTATCTATTGCAAATCCAATTGTATTAACAGATACATTCCAAGCTGACTTCTATAATTATCAAACAGTTATCAATAACAACAGCGATCCAAAATACGTTGCTGAGTATAATGAACGTGCTAATGCTTGCAAAGCAAAATATGATGAATTATTTAAAAAGCTCGATGCTGATTTAAATGCTGAAAAAGAAAAGTATGCTACAGCTGAAATAAAAGAAAAGCTTGCAATTGCAAGTAAAGAATTAGAAGCATTAACAAAAGAAAATTCTAGTAAAACTAACGAAGCAAAAGCTAAATATAAGCAAGATGTCGCTGTTCTTAAGACCAAACATAAGAATGATGTTGCACATATTAAAGCTGAAAACAAAGCTACATTTGCTGCAAGAGTTAAAGAAGAAAAAGCATCTTATGCTAAATTCTTAAAAGAAAATAAAGATAAACTTACAGTCAGAAGAAGAAAAGAAGAACACAGAGTTTTCAAAGAAAGTACACCTGGTGAAAAGGAACTTGAACTTAACAATGCTTTAACAAATGAAGGCTTAATCTATGAAACAGAAAAGAGTCAATTACATTCAGAAATGAAGCGTACTGTTGAAATCCTTAAAAACCAAGTTAAAGAAAAGAAAGCTGAAATTCAATTCTTATCAAATCCTAACGCTAAGTTAGAAAAAGACTTTGCTAAGAAGAAGAAGGAATTATCAAAGGCTTATGCAAGTGATATGAGAAAAGCCAAATTAATGTTCTTCTTTAACTTAAATGGTTACTACTTAGAAGTCGGTGAATTAATTTCTGGCAAGTTAGTCCAAGGTTTAGGAACTAAAGTATTCAATTCATCATTCTTATTAGATATTCCACACGATGCTTATCAATTAGTTAATGAAGGTGGCATTGAAGTTAAAGTTGTTGAAAACCTTGACTACGATGTTACAAAATACGCTAAGTGTGAATTAAAAGTAAATGGTGAAATTAAAAACATTTACATCACAACAAAAGACGCTATTGAAGTTGGAACAGTTTTACACGTTATTCCAGATGTAAGTAAATCACAAATTACTGAAACAAGCATGAATATTAGACTATATTAAGGAGGTGCTATATGAAAAAGCAATTAATAGCATTGTTAACTATCCCAGTTCTTGCTCTTACTTCATGTAATAGCAGCAAATATAGCCTTGAAGAAGTATTAAATTTTGCAACAGAAAAAGTTAATACTTTTACAAATCCTGAATCAGTTTATAGTAAATATAGCGTTGTTGGCGAAGGACACGTTGTCGAATATGATTGTGATCCTACTTATTCAAAGAAAACAATTATGGATATCAATTATTCTAAAGATGAAGAAGGTGTTTATTCACTTTTAGTTTCTAACAATTCTTTATTCCTTAGATTGCCAATGATCGTTGAATCTGGTTCTTTTAATACAAATGTAGTTGTTGGTTTTGAAGATTCGAAAGAAGTATATGCATCTGCTTTTGATGAAATTAACGCTATTCTTTCAAGCACTATCGATAAAAGCGGTAGAATTAACGCTGAAGAAACTGAAGATGGTGGTATCCATTTCTATACTAGAAGATGTCAATTTAAGCAATTAAACTTATATAACGTCGATAGTACTAGAGCTATTAGTGTCACATCAAGATTCGATATTGATTTGTATTACAATAACTATGGATTATTGGTAAAAGAAACAGTTAAAAGCGACAATAGAGTATCTAACGCTAAAGATAAAACTATTGCCTTGACTGCTAATTATACTTATTCAAACTAATGAAGAAAAATAAAAAAATATTAGTTAGTGCTAGTGTTGGGTGCATTCTTTTAACAGGATGCACCTATAACACTCCACAAGAAATAATCGATTATCTTGATCCAATAACTTTAAATAGAGCTAAAGATTGGGTTAAAAATGTCACTCTTCGTTACACAATAACTGAAAAGAAAGTTGATAGTGAAGAAATTGTTGGAACTCAAGAATCATTCTTTATGGGTGATTTCTCAAATTCTTTAGATTTGTATTCATTTAAGGCTGAATACTACACAGGAAAATATAAAATTGATGTCGATGGTGACGAAGAGCAATCGTTAAATGATTCATATCGTATGCTACGTTATTTAAGAGACAATAAAAACTATATTTATATCGCTGAACGTATGGTTGACGATCAAAGAATTGATGATATTGCTATGACTCATAATGAAATGAGTGGAAGATTAAATAACTTCTTTGTATCTAACTCTGCTGAAGCACTCGCTTCTGGTGGACTTTACTATGGCGATAGAATGAAAAGTAGTCTTAAATACAATAGATTCATGTCTATAGAAGATGGTCTATTTGTCTATTATGTCGATAAAGAAGGCACATTAGACAAAGATGGAAATCTAGCAACAGTAATTACTCAAAGATTTACTATGAATGAATATGGTATGCTTTTAACTCATCATCAAGAAATTCAAAATTTAGTAGAAAATACGATTGCTATAACTGATTTAAATATTGATTATAACCTTGATTCATTTACTAGAATTATGGATATTAATATTCCAAAGGATAGTCTTTTTAACAAATAAATTGAAAATATAAACTGCAAATTTAGTTTTAATTGCTAAATAACTGATTTGCAGTTTTTTTGTTAAAAAATTCAAAAAAAACTACCATATTAAAATTTAATGTGCTATTATATTCAAGCTGATTAAATAAATCGGCAAAAAGCAATAAACTTCGGATTTTCCTAAGAGAGAAGTTGTTAAAAATTAAAAAAACTTGTAAACAATTGCTTGTAAACTATCATATATTGTGGTATATTTATCGAGCGTGGTTCCTTAGCCAAGTTGGTAAGGCAAGTGACTGCAACTCACTCATCATCGGTTCGAATCCGGTAGGAACCTCCACGTTTATTAGATGCGCCCATAGATCAACTGGATAGATTGTCTGGCTACGAACCAGGAGGTTGGGAGTTCGAGTCTTCCTGGGCGCGCCATTAGATTTCGGGATATTGCGCAGCTTGGTAGCGCGCTTGTTTTGGGAACAAGAGGTCGTCAGTTCGAGTCTGACTATCCCGACCATTTGAAAACAATAAGTGCAGTGCTTTCACACTGCACTTTTTAACATATAATTTATAGAATTGTTGAATAAATATAAAATAGGTTAATATATAATTCGAACTTGTTTGAATCATTGGTTCGATTTAACTTTCCATAGTAAAAGTTTTTCTTGATCTATTGAATTTAATTTTGACGATTATAATTTAATCAAAAAAATAACAAACCAAATACAAATACATAATAATAATTTATTATTGTATTTTATTTTGTTATACTTTCCTTATAAGGAAGGTATTTTTATATGGGGTTATTTGGAAAAATTAAACAAGGAGTAACAGGGAAAGAATATATTGATAACTTTTCATGTCCTCGTTGTGGCGGAAGAGTATATGTAAAAAAATATTTATATTATTGCGATTCATGTGGAATGTTATCTGCCGAAGAAAGTAAGAAAGCAAGCAGAGCGTATTATTCTAAATATGATACGCCTGAAACAATAGCTTTAATGCAAAGAAAAGATGAATTAGAAGAAGAAAGAAGACAAGAAGCTTTAGCTTGTGGAGACACGAGAAAAGTTAATGGTGATGATTACTTTAATTATGTCGATGACTGGTTAAATAAGTATTTTTGTAGTCCTTTTTCACATGCTAATGAAGGATATTCTGGCTATAAAATGGGTCACTTAAATCCTGAAGAAGAAAAAAGATTTGGCACTATACAACTATTAAAAGTAGACAAATTTGATGGCTCAAGAAAAATTGATGAAGTAAGAATTTATGTAATTTATAAATCAATAGGTGTTGATAAATCACAAAGTAATAACGAAAGATTGGTTATTAATTTTAAAGATTTTAGAACTATAGCATTCGATTGGAATAGTTCACGTAATAAAGGATATACGACAGCTTATGGCTCTGTTGATGATGCATATAATTATCTAGAACAACAGTATTACGAAGCTTTTGAAAAACATATGTATGAAATTATTAAGGAAGATTTATATATATATCAATGTAATTACTTCGGTTTTGATGATATAACACTTGATGAAATTTACTTTCAATTTGAATAGTTAATAGAAGTGAGATTTTTATGGAACTTGATGAAGAAGAATTGATTGAACAAGAATTCGATAATATATGTAATAAAATATTTTCTATTAATTCGTTAATAGATATTTATGAAAAAATTTTGAATGAAAAAAGTCGAAAATATGAGACTAAACAAAAAGAAATAAACCAGCTTTTTAAAAAAGTTATGGCTTTAAACCGTCTAAATTTGAAATAATTAATTTAGTTGAAAACAAAAGAGAAGTAAGTTTAAATAGAAAGAAAATAACATATGACGATTTAAAAGATAATAAGGCTTTATATAAAATTCTTTTAGATGATTCACCTTTAAAAGCTAAAATTGATCTCAATAAAATAATTGAGTTAATGACTAGTGAGCTTAAAGCTTATTTAATTGATATAATCGATAATTCAATAGTAATTGATCCAGATAAAACAAAAGAAAGTGTTTATGAACAACTATTAACTTCATCAAGCAAAATCGAAAATTTCTTTTCTGGTAAAGCTAAATTGAAACTATATGAATTAGATAACAACAAAAATATAGTTTTAATTTGGCAAAAAATAAATCAAAGAATTAAAGAAATTGTTATTCCATATTTAAAGTGCACACTATTAGATGATAACCTTTCTGAAGCTACTAAAAAAACTTTAATTCAATTAAAAACACTTTATACTGTTATACTTCAAAATAAGTTTAACGATTTTGATTTTATTTATAATAGCGTTACTGATAACGATACAAAAGAAGAAATTATAAAACGTTATGAAGCAAAGTATAAGAAAAAGATAAGTAACGATGAGTTAAATGCTATTTTAGATACTAAGATTATTACTGAAGAGTTTAAGAAAGAAGTCTTTAAAAAAATTGAAGTTAAAAATAGCGATGAAGAAAATGAAGAAGTAGAAAACGAAACTACACAAATTAATCAAGAAGAAATAAAAAATAATAGTCGACAAGAAATTTATAAAAAATATAATTTTGACGAAGAACAAAAAGAATCTTTTAACGACTTAGTTTTAGAAAGTACAAATAATATAGTAGATAAGATAAAAATAGGTGAATTCAAAGAAAAAATAATAAATATATCAAATAAAGATATTCGTAATAGATCTTTGGAAATAACTAAATTTTTAGATAAACAATATAAATGTAATTTAGATTCTAAAGACCTATATAAATTTGATAATAGTTTAAAATCAATGAATTTCTTTTATGAAAAAGGTTTAGATATTACAAGATTTAATAGGGAATATCCAAATGTCTATGGTGATTTAATAAATATTTCTAACGAATTAAGAGAATTAAAAAATTGTGTCGATATGTTTATATTTACTGTAGAAGATGAAATGGATAATCCAAAAGAGTATATAAAATACTTTTATCTAACAATAATTTTAAGTAATGTTTTTGGCTTTAAGTACGATTATAAAAAAGATGTTAATGATGAAGCTGAATTAGATGAAGTGTTTAAAAAATGTATCTATAGAAATGGTAAAGAGCAAATAAGGCTTTGCAATCTTATAAAGAAAAGAATTTTGCCAATAATCGATTTATATAAAGAATATTCAGAAAAAATATCAAACATTTTAACAAATATTTTTGATAATAATTGCGACTTAAAAGCAATAAAATATATATTTAATAGTTTTGAAAAAGCTTATGATTTTGCTATTCAAAGTAGATATACACTTTTTGATAATTCAAAACTTAAAATTAGCAGCGATGAAATTAAACAAGAAATTTATAATGAAGTATTACTTAGATGCCCAGGCATTCAATATACGGATGTAGTAAATCTATTAAAATATGATGTAGAAATTTCTGATGCTTGTAAAAATGCTACTATAGAAATTAATAAGTTAAGTAGTGAATATCTTTCTTCTAAAGAAGGAGAATATGAATATTTATGGTGTCATAATGATTTAGATAAAAAACTAAAGACATATACAGATATATATGTGTTGATAATAAAATTTGTTAAATGTTACTCTAGTGTCTTTGGTGAAACTACTTTAAATAAAGACAAAACATTATTAAATAATCTTTCTGATGCATTGAATAGATTAGACAATATTATTACTGATTATGCTTATAGCTATTTTGCAAAAAAAGTTTTTCTTGCTATTTCAATCGGTGGAAATAATTCTTCATCAATTAAGTCAATGATTTATCAAATTGGAACTACAAAAGTATTAGAAGAAATGTATAGCAAGGATTTGTCAGTTAGTGAGAGTGAAAAAAATGAATTAGAAGATTTAAATGAAGATATTGTAAGATATGGATATTGTGTTGATAAAGTTAATAAAATCATAAAAGATTTATTGCAAAATAAAAACACGCCAGATTTAACTGAAATAAGAAAAGAAAATTTATCAAACGGTATTTCTATATTTTCGAATTATATTATTTATAATAAACTTAATGAATGTATTGCTGAAACTAAAAATGAATTTAAGAATAGTAAGGAATATTGTTTATACTTCTTCATGCGTATGGTAGAAAAAATTGGTGGCTATAATGTTACTGAAGAATTTATAAATAAATGGTTTAAAAATGTTGAAGAATCTTTTACTGGACATAAAAAAATTCAAGAAGATAAAAGAACCATGAAAAAGGAACAAGAGGAAAGAGCTAGAAGAGAAGCTGAAGAAAAACGTAGAAGAGTTGAACTTGAAGCTCAAAGAAAGAAACAAGAAGAAGAGGCTAGACGAAAGGCTTTAGAAGAGGAAAAGAGACAGGAAGCTTTAAGAAAAAAGAGACTCGAAGAAGAAAGAAAGAGAAAAGAAGCTGAAAGAATTAGATTAGAGCAAGAGAGAAAACGTCAAGAAGAACAAAGAAGACTCGAACAAGAAAGACAAAAGAAGGAAGTTGAAGCTAAGAATCTTCAAATGTTAAAAGAAAGATATCTTACGCTCATGACTTATACTATTCGTGAATTTAGAGACTGTATGGGATATGATGTAGCTCAAAAGGAAAAGAATCTTGCTAAAAATCAGAATTACTTAGATTTACTTGATTATATCCATAATAAATTGGGAATTACTTCACATGAAGCAAGGGATTATTTAAATGAAGAAACAGGTGATTTTATAGTTCATAGAATGACAAGTTTCTTTACTCCTGAAAAAGATTGGCAACTTGGAAGTTTATATAATGAATTTCGAAAAAATACACTAGCTTATAATAGGTTATGTGAAAGAGGAGATGAATGTAATCAAAGCATCTTATATGTTAAATATCGATCTTTATATCGAATGATTGTTGTTAATATAAGTAAAAGACTTAGTATAGATGAAGAGAGTGCTATGAAACTAGTTAGTGAAACAGGTGAATTGTACGGGGCAGCTAGAATTGATTCGATATTATATAATGAAGATATAAGAGACTTTAGAGAAAAATTAAAATCAGCTAAAAAAGAATATGATGATTATTTGGCTGCTGACTGGGATGGACGACAAGCAATGGTTCCGCAAATATTACAATGGAAATTAGCCGATGTTCGTAAAAAAGCTAGTAATACAATTAATAGACTAGGTTATATTACAGCTTGTGAAATATTTGTAGCTGCTTGTAAAGAATTAAAAGCTGATGTTAGGGCTTTAGAAAAATTACTTGAAATGCAGATTAAAAGATAATTTTACATTTAAATTTAACTATTTTAAATTTATTTTGACCTATAAAAATATTTAAAAAAATGTACTTTACAACTAAATTAATTAGCGATAAATCTTAATTATAAAGATATTAGTCTTTAAATTATGGAGGTTCTATGAAAGATTATTCTATTTTAGCAACTTCATTAAAAGTTGGTGGAGTAACATTACCAAATCGTTATTGTGTTGCACCTATGACAGGTGGTAATACAAATAATCATGACAGCTCTTATACTGATCAAGCTATCAATTATTTTACATTAAGAACAAAAGGTGGCTTTGTATTGATTATTCCTGGTGCATTATGCCTAGATTACCAAGTTGATCCATATAGCGCATTAGGTGCCAGTCCACTTCCAAACAAACATGTACTTTAATAAAGTTTTTGCTGAAAGATGTGTTGAAGTTAAAGATGATGGAATTGTAGTTTCTCACGATGATAAATTAGAAGAAATTAAGGCTGACAGCGTTGTATTAGCTTTAGGCTTTAGAGCTTCTAACCCACTTAAAGAAGAAAACGTTCATGTAATTGGTGATGCTAAACAAGCTAAGACAATTATGAATGCAATTTGGGAAGGCTATGAATTATCTAATACTCTTTAATCTAAAAATTAAATATAAATAAATAAGCATATAACTTAAATAGGAATAAACCTAAATGAGGATATGCTTATTTTTTATTAAATATTAATGCTTAGCTTTTAAAATAAAATACTATTTACAATATATTTTCAAATTCTATTTAAGTAGCTCTATAAGACTTTTTTAACTGTTTATAGAAATATAAATGTAAAATACTATTGCTTTTTAGACGTTTAAAATAGATAATTAAAACAAGTTCATAATCTTCTGGAGGATTAATTATGAAAAGAAAAATTGTCATCTTATTACTAAGTGCGTTTATTACAACTTCCTTAACAAATCAAATAAGTAAAAAAACTAATAATTATATCGAAAGTGACAATGAATCAATAAATCTGAAAGAAGAAATTAAAGATAATAAGGTTGAAGCTCAAGCAAATACAACCACAATTACAATGCAAGATATCTCAGACTTTTTGACAAATAAAAAGGAACATTATCCACTTTCTGATGAGTTTATAGAAAGATATCAACAAACAAGTGGCGGTTATATAGATTACGCAAATAAAAAGGGACATTTAGTCGATAAAGAAAGACATGAACCGAATCAAAAGTGGCACTTTTTTGACTCGTGGTTATATCAAAGTTTAGATGATGGAAGCATAACTATGGATGCTGATGCCAAAAGAAGAGTATATACAGGTCTATTATGTCCAGAACTTCTTCTTTGGATCTATGAAGCAAGTGGAGTAGATCCAATTAAGGTTAAAGCGGCTAAAGAAGTGGCTGAAAAAGGAAAAGTTGAAGGTACCAACGTTTCAACAATTGCTAAAAACATGAGAGCTTGTGTTCCATGGGAAGACATTCAAACTAATATTGTTAAAAGTAAAAGTGTTAACTCTTAAGACAAAGGATAATAAATATGAAACGATTTATACTTAAATTTAAACAAATAATATTTTTAATTCCAGTTGTGGCTATTTTATTATGTGGATGTAGCAAAGAATTGAATGTTTTACCATCTAAATTGAGTGTAGCATCAAATGAAGTAAAACTTATCGTTAATAGTGTTAGAGACTTAAACGATATTGTTACTATAAGATTTGAGCCTAAAAATGTTACAAATAGAGATGTAATTTGGTCATGTGAGACAAATGAAGTGTTCACACTTGATGGTTCAACCATAAAAGCTAATAAAGTTGGAAATGCCATCGTAAAAGCGACAAGTGTAGAAAATGAAGATCTATATGCAAATATAAATATAAAAGTATATGATCCAAATTCTATAACTCATAAAGTTAGTGTAACTAATCAAGAAGGTTTTGAAATACTTGGATTAAAAGATACGTATGATGAAGATGATATAGTTGAATTTGAGATAAATATAATTGATACGACAAAGAAGTTAGATAAAGTTTATGTTGATGGAGTGGAAATCTTGGCAACGAGTGACTTTAAGTATAGCTTTGATATGCCTAATAAAGATGTGACAATAGAAGTTAAACTAATTGAAGATAAGAGTGCAAAGAAAGTAACAATAAATCCAAACACATTAGATTTAACGGTTGGAGATAGTAACATAAAATTAATAGCTAATGTTACTCCAATTGATACAACTGATAGTGCTTTGTGGAGTGTTATAGAAGGTAGTGATGTAATACAATTAACATCTAATAATAACGAAGCTACAATAAGTGCTTTAAAGACAGGAACAGCTAAAGTTAAGGTAACATATAATTCTAATACAAGTGCTGAATGTACTATTAAAGTTACCGAAATGGTATCTTTGACAATTGAAAATTTGCCAAATGCAATAGATTTAGATTTAAATAATTCTTTAAAGCTTTCACCTAATTTAAATCAAGGAGAAGGAACGTTTGCTTATAAAATAAAAGATGAATCAATTGCTTCAGTCGATGCTAGTGGCCTTGTTAGTGGTTTAGCATATGGAACTACTACAATAGAAGTTAGCTCTATTGAACATCCTGATTTGATTAAATCAGTCAATGTTGAAGTTTGTAATCATGGTTCTATTGAATCTCCTTTATCTGTTGAAGAAACACTTGCTATAGCTAATAAAGTTTGTGCAAATGAAAACGATTATACATCACAAGTAATTTATACCAAAGGTATTGCAAGTAATAATTCAACTAGTACAGGTAAATTTACTTTGCTTGATGAAAATGAATCAAGTATTAATATGTTAGTTTATAATTCGACAAATAACGAAGGTGTTGCTAAAGTTGGACAACACGATGAAGTAGTTTTAAAAGGATATATAGAACTATAAAGGAACTATAGAATTTAACAAAAAAGATAATAGTTCAGTAGAAGTTATTTCTAATAAGCGTGGTAATTCAACAATATCTCTCAATTCTAAAAATGTCATTGTTAGAAATAAAGGTGTTGAAGTTAATAGTTCAATATTAGTACCTAATGGCGAAACATTTGAATTTGAAGTAGAGGGCATTAACGGATTTAACGTTGATAAAGTAAAGGTAAATGATAGTGTAATTACACCAGTAGAAGAAAAATATTCATTTGAAGTGTTTGGTGATATGATTATTTCTATTGAAACAGTAGACTCATCTATCACATTTACTTCACTTGCAAAATATAACGTAAAATATGATTTAGGAACTAGAAAAACAGCAAAACAAATTACTACTTCTGAAGACTTAATTAAAGTATTTGAATTAGATGGAACAGGTATTAACTTAATTTCTTCAATAGATAAATTTGAATATATTTATGGTGGTGGTAATGGAGGAAGAAGTGAAACTGCTTGGTATACTGGAGATATGCTTAAGTTTGGAACGACAAGTTATAACGGAAGCGTCACTTTAAAACTAAGTGAAAAAGTAAATAGAATAGTTATAACTGGATATGTAAGTGATAATGCTGCTAAGATTCAAGTTGGTGATAGCCTTTCAACTGATTGGACGACAGAAGCTAACGATAATAAGACAACTACAACGGTTTTATCATCAATGAACGAAGCAAGCAAAGATATAATTGATGGAAAACAAACAACAACGGTAATAATTGACTTTGAAAGTACTGATAGTTTAAAAATTTCAACATTAAATAAAAAGCCTATATATATTACTTCAATAGAGTTTATTTCTATTGCAAGTTCGTTATAAAAATAGTGAGGTATTAGATTATGAAAATAAAGAAAATATTATTGCTATTTTTATTAGTTACTTGTACAACTATTACTTCGTGTGGAAAGAATTCCAATCAAGATTATGTAGAAGAATATACAGTTATTTGGCAAGACTATAATGGTGATATTTTAGAATTAGATAGAAACGTTAAAGAAGGTAGTTTGCCTTCGTACGATGGTTCTAATCCTACAAGAGAAAAGACAAATAAATATAACTATACTTTTGTTGGATGGGAACCAGAAATAAGTGCAGTATATGAAAATGTAACATATACCGCCATTTATACTTCCAATATAAATAACTATACAGTTACTTGGAAAAATGAAAATGGTGAAGTACTTGAAACTGATCTTAATGTTCCTTACGGTAGTATTCCAACGTATGATGGACCTACACCAAGCAAAGAAGATACTGAAGAATATAAATATATTTTTAAGGGCTGGAATCAAAAAATAGATAAAGTAAAAGAAGATGTAACTTATGTCGCTTCGTATATAGAAAAGAAAAAGAATGAGTTAATTCCAGGGGAAGATCCAATTATATCTGAAGATGGAAAAACTATAGAATATGGTTTCTATCCACAAACGCATGTTAAAGATGAAGCTCTTATAGCTGAACTAAACAAATTGACTAAAACTGAAGTTAATGGTTGGTATTTATATAACGAAGAATATTATTACAAAGAAGAAGCTAAAGTTTATAACAGTGAAAGTTATACGTTTGATGATGGAATAAATATTGTTTCGGGTACTCAATATTGGTATAAATGTGAAACGATTAAATGGCAAATATTGTACGATGATGCAGGTTCTTATTTCTTGCTTTCGTCATTACTTTTAGATGCGAAAGCTTATTATTCTAACTATGATATTAGAACTATTGATAATACGACAGTTTATGCTAATAACTATGAATATAGCAATATAAGAAGTTGGTTAAATAACGAATTTTATAATTCTGCTTTTGCTTTTAATAATTCTTATATCTCTACTACAATGGTTGAAAACGTTTCTACTACTACAGATTCTTCAAATAGTGAATTTGAATGCAACGATACAAATGATAAAGTATATTTACCATCATATGTAGACTACTTTAATACAGATTATGGATTTGAATGGGAAAGATATAACACTTCAAAAACTAGAGAATGTAAAACGACAGATTATGCAAGAGCTAGAGGTGCTTGGTGCAGTAAAGATACAAGTGGACTAAAGAACAATGGATCATATTGGACTCGTTCACCGTCTAGTGAATTTTCTTACTGTGCTTGGAACGTTAATTCGGCTGGTTATTTAAGCTCTTATGCAGTCGATGGTGAAAGTCACTGCGTTAGACCTTGTATCAATATTACGCTAGCTTAAAAGTTATATTTAATTATGCACTTAATATTTAATGTTTAATGTTTTAAGTGCATTTTTATTTTGTAGTTTAATGAAAAAGATTTAATTAAGAAGTATAATATAAAAGTTGCGAGGTTTTTTATGAAAAAAAGTAAAAGTTCTAACAAGATGTTAGAGTATTTTAGCGGGTTAAAACTGCGCTCTTTTTTAGCTCCGTTTTTCAAATTATTAGAAGCAATATTTGAACTTTTAGTCCCTCTTGTTGTTTCTAATATTATGGATATAGGTGTAAAAAATAACGATAAAAATTACATTATTACACACTTTATTCTCTTGATTGGTTTAGCTGTTTGTGGACTTATATTCTCATTAACAGCCCAATATTTTTCTTCAAGTGTTGCAAATAAATATGCATGCAGATTAAGACAAGGTGTTTTTGAACACGTTCAGACTCTTTCACATAGAGATTTAGATTCTTTAGGCAACTCGACTCTATTGACAAGAATGACAAGCGATGTCAACCAGATACAAAGTGGTATTAATATGTTCTTACGACTTTTCTTAAGATCTCCTTTTATTGTATTAGGTGCCTTAGTAATGGCATTTATTGTCGATGCCCAAATAGCTATTGTCTTTGCAATTGTCATTCCAATTTTATCTTTAATCGTATTTTTGATAATGCGCTTTACATTACCAAGATATAGTAAAATTCAAACATCGCTTGATTCTTTAACTAAAGAAACAAGAGAAAACTTAACTGGTGTTAGAGTAATAAGAGCTTTTACAAGTGAAGAAAAACAAATTAGAGACTTTGAGGATAAAAATCAAAACTTTACTAAATTACAAATTGCTGTAGGTAAAATTTCTAGTATAATGAATCCTTTAACTATTGTCGTTATTAATATAGGTGTAATTTGCATCTTATATTTTGGTGGTATTAAAGTTAATCACGGAAATTTAACTGATGGCCAAGTATTCTCACTTTATAATTATTTGAACTACATTTTAATTGAATTAATCAAATTTGCTAATTTAATTATTAACGTTTCAAAATCAATTGCATGTTCTAAACGTATTAATGCTTTATTCAATGTTAAATCGACATTAAAATTTACTGAAAAAGAAAGTGTTTCAAGTGACGACTATATTAACTTTGATAATGTCACTTTCAAATATAATAAAGATGGTAAAGCAGCTATAAAGAATATTAACTTTAAAGCTGAAGAAAACCAAACAATTGGTATTATAGGTGGAACTGGTGCTGGTAAGAGTACTTTAATCAATCTTTTATGCCATAACTATGATGCGACTGAAGGAAAGATTATTTATAAAGGACAAAGACTCGATTCATATTCTTTAGATGAAATAAGAAATGATATTGGTTTAGTACCACAAAAAGCAGTTTTGTTTGAAGAAACAATTAGATCTAATTTACTTTGGGGTAAAAAAGATGCGACAGATGAAGATATTGCAAATGCAATTGAAATCTCTCAATCAAAAGATATTATAAGTCATAAAGCAAAAGGCTTAGATGAACCAGTTGAACAAAATGGTCGAAACTTCTCAGGTGGTCAAAAGCAAAGATTAACTATCGCTAGAGCGCTTGTTAAACATCCTAAAATTCTTATTTTAGATGACAGTAGTTCAGCTTTAGATCTTAAAACTGATAAAGATTTAAGAATGAAACTTAAAGAAATTCACGATATGACTATATTCATTATTTCTCAACGTACTTCTTCTTTAGTTAACTGTGATAAGATTCTTGTTTTAGACAAAGGAGAACTTGTCGATCAAGGTACTCATGAAGAGTTATTAAAGCGTTGCAAGTTATATCAAGATATCCACTATTGCCAATATGAAAAGGAGGAAAAGTAAGATGAAAAAGAGTAATTTTAAATTCTTATTAACTTATTTGAAAAAATATCTTCCTTTATTAGCAATATCGATATTGTGCGCTATTGTTTCAAGTTTATTAACTTTACTTGTTCCGTATATTGTCGGTAAGTCTATCGATTTACTTTTAGGAAAAAATTTAGTTGACATGGAGAAAATAGTTCAAAACTGCTTGATAATTTTAATTGCAACTGTTGGAATTTGTTTTACACAATATTTTGCTAGCATAATTAACACTAAGATATGTTTTTCTATGACACGCGATTTAAGAAGAGATTTAAATAATAAAATTCACACTCTTCCATTAAAGTATTTAGATAATCAACCTGTCGGTCAAGTTGTTAATAGAATTATTTCTGATGTTGAAGTAATTAGCGATGGTTTAATCATGGGCTTTAACCAATTGTTCTCAAGCATTGTAACAATCATAGCATGTTTAACAATTATGCTTTGTATGAACTATAAAATAGCCTTGGTTGTTATTTTACTTACTCCATTACCATTATTTGTTGCTAGATTCATCTCTAAATCCACATATTCATTATTTAAAAAGCAATCTGTTATTAAAGCCAAACAAACAGGCTTTATTAATGAAATGATTACAAATGAAAAAGTTGTTCAAACATTCCAAATGGAAAAAGAAAACAACGCTAAACTTCAAGGAATGAATAATGAACTTGAAAAAGTTGGTATTAAAGCGGTCTTCTTCTCAAGTATAGTTAATCCAACAACAAGATTTATTAACGCACTAATATATGCAGGTGTCGCTTTAACTGGAGCTATGTTATGTTTATCTCCTGATCCGATTAAAGTTGGTGTATTATCTACTTTCTTATTTTATGTAAACCACTATACTAAACCATTTAATGAAATTACTGAAGTTATCGCTGAACTTCAAAACTCTTTTGCAACAACTAGCAGAGTAAAAGAGCTATTAGAAGAAAAAGAAGAAGTTGCTGATGGAACTTATATTTTACAAAAAGCTGAAGGCGATTTTGATATTGATCATGTTTATTTCCAATATACTGAGGAAGTACCACTTATTACAGACTTCTGTCTAAATGTAAAAAAAGGTACTAAAGTTGCTATTGTCGGTCCAACAGGTTGCGGTAAAACTACACTTATTAATTTGTTAATGAGATTCTACGATCCAAAATCAGGTTCAATTTCTATTGATGGACATAAAATAAATGAAGTTACAAGGCACTCATTAAGAAACAACTACGGTATGGTTTTACAAGAGACATGGCTTAAAGAAACTTCTATTAAAGATAACGTAAAGATGGGAAAACAAGATGCTACTGATGAAGAAGTAATTAAAGCTTTAGAAGAATGTCACTGTATGACTTTTGTCAACCAACTTGAAGATGGAATTAACACTATTGTTAAAGAAGATGGCGGTGGTTTATCTCAAGGTCAAAAGCAATTGTTATGCGTTAGTAGAATTATGTTAACTCACCCACCACTTTTGATTTTAGATGAAGCTACATCTTCAATTGATACCCGTACAGAAATAAAAATACAAGAAGCATTTAACAAATTGATGGAAGGTAAAACTTCATTCATTGTTGCTCATAGACTTTCAACCATTAAAAATGCTGATATTATTCTTGTTATGAATAACGGCAATATAATTGAAATGGGTAATCACAATCAATTATTAGAGAAAAAAGGTTTCTATTATAATCTATATAACAGCCAGTTTAAATTAGATTAAAAAATATGCTCTATAGTTTTTCACTATAGAGCAATTTTTATAATTCGATATCTGGATTAAAACCTGTATCCTTATTAACTAGTTTAACTACTACGTTTGAATCAGGGAAGACTTTTGGATCAAAAACTGTACTAGTTTCAATGTTATTTTCAACTATTTTCCACTCGTAGTTTTTAATGCTATTTGCTGTTTTATAAGTTTCAATAGCATTTTGAATATCATCTGTTAAATTAATTTTTAAGGATTCACCACCAATTAAATCGTAGGTTGAATCTCCGATAACAAAGGAAATTGTTACTTTATTAACTACATATGGATATAAAGTGAGACTTTTATCGGATGTGAAAGGGAACGAGATTGGATTTCCAACAGGTTTATTTGTTGTACTATCGATTTGTTCGTACCAACCGACAAGCCATTTTGAATCATCAGCTAATTCAGGTGAAGTTAATATTGTTGATCCATCAGTTAAATCGTATGATTGTTGATTCATCTTGGCATCTTCAAAATTAACAACAATTTGTTCTTGCCATAAGGCATAGAGGTTGAGATTTTCTTTTGAAATTAAAGTATTTTCTACAAATTTGACATAAATATCGTTGCCTGAACTATCGGTTTCTTTAGTGTACCAACCTAGGAACAGTGCATTATCACTTGAGTGATTTCCGTGATTTATTCCATCGGTTGTTATTTTAGTTCCTGGCATTTTTGAATCTGAAGAAAGTAAGATAGGATTATTTTTGTCGTAAGCATCGTAATATGATACAACTGGATTATCGATCCATTTAGCGTAAAGAGTAATATCGCTATCTGGCATAACATCAAAACTAAATTTTGTTGAATCGTCTGATAAGTCAGTATACCAACCACCTAAATAATAGTTTGTTTTTGTTGGAGCAATAGGAGCGCTTATTGATTCACCGCTAAACGCTACAATATCAACTACATTACTTCCGCCTTCAGAATTGAAAGTTATCGTTCTAAGATAAGACCACTTAGCAACAATTGTTGTATTTTCATCAGGCATTTTTGTGAAGTAGAATTGCGTGTCGGTGTCTTTTATAAACCACCCTACAAATTTTCTTGTTTGATCTTCAGGAATCCAATTGCTATCAATAGGATCAAGTGTATCGCCCTTGGCTTTGGTTATTTCAGGAATAATAACTCCTTCTATACCTGTTTCAAAATATAAAGTAGGGTATTTAGACCACTTAGCATATAAAGTTAAATCGTCAACACCATATTCAACTAAATTAAATGGAGTTGAAAAATCGCTATCTAAGTACCAACCATCAAAATAGTAGTTTGTCTGAGTTGGATTTTCACCTAAATTGACTATGTTACCTTCAACTTCAGTTAGGCTTTCTTTAGTTACATCAGTGAAATTTGTTACAAAGTTAACAGTAATCTCTTTAGCCCATTTAGCATATAAAGTTACATTGGCATAAGGATATGTTGAAAGTTCAACTTTTGTTGATGTGTAATCTTCTTTAGTATACCAACCTTTGAAGACATAGCCTTCTTTTGTCGTTGAAATATTTTGCGTTATTTTTGAACCAGAAACACCTGAAATTGAGTCGACTTCTGTTCCACCTTTAGTATCGAAAGTAATTGTTCTTTCTGGAGTTGAAACACAACTTGAAATTAAACTTAATGTTGATAGAGCAACCAAACTGATGAAAAACTTCTTCATTGTAATCGCCTCCTTAAAATATATATTAAATTATATTCTATTTATTTAAAATTAACAATCTTAGTATTAGATATTTAATGATTTAAACTTACATATTTTTTTTGGTATAATAGAGCTAAGGAAGGTTGTATTTGTGTTAGTAATAGATATTGGAAATAGCGTTACCAAGATTTTGGCTGTAAAAAAAGATAATGCTAAAAGATATAAATTTAATATTTCAAACGATATAGATATAAAAAAGTTAGAAAAATTATTTGCTGAACATGTTAATGAAGAAGTATATGTTTCAAGTGTAAATAGTAATTCTTTAGCTTTTATAGTTAATATGTCTAAAAAATACAATTGTTTGATACATACTTTAAATTCTAATATCATGAAAGAGTTTGCTTTAAAGAATAATTATCAAATAGATAATATTGATATTTTAGGAAGCGATTTATTTGCAGATATTGTCGGTTCTGATTATAATGGTAATCAACTCATAATAGACTGTGGAACGGCTACAAAATTTTTAATTGTAGATAAGAATAGAAAGTTTTATGGTGGGGCAATATCTCCTGGAATCACAATGTGTAGTAACATGTTAGATTCAAATACTGATTTATTACAAAGTTATAATATTGTCGTTCCTAGTAACCCTTATTCTCTTAAAACTGATGAGGCGGTTAACGCTGGAGCTATTTATGGCACTGCTTTTATGGCAAAAAGCTATATAGAGTTCATAAATAAAGAGTTTCAAAATGTAAAAGTTACCTTAACTGGAGGTGCTAGTGCTTTTTTAGTTCAAGCTATGGAGAAAATATGGTATAATAACTTCGCGCATGACCCAGATCACATTATAAAGGGTATTTGTCGCGCATTTAACATTTTTAGAGAGGTTTATTTTAAATGAGAAATGAAAAAATTAGATGGCTCACTTTTGATGCCATGGCACTTGCAATTATTGCATTATTAACTTTGGTACCATTTTTGGGCTTTATACCAGTTGGACCATTATTATCAATTACAATCTTACATGTTCCAGTTTTAATATTTGCTTATTTTGGTGGAATTAAACGTGGTTGGTTATATGGATTAATGTTTGGCATTATGTCTTTAATTAGATGTACATTCCCGCCTCATGGTGCTTTAGATGCTTATTGTATTAACCCACTTATTTCAGTTTTACCAAGAGTAATATTTGGATTTTTAGCTGGTTTAGTATTTGAATATGTTAAAAAGATTAAAAACAAGACAGGTAGATATGCTACAGTTCTTGGCTCTTCTATCGTTTTAACTTTTATACACACTATGTTATTTATGAGCATGCTCGCTTTAATTTATTTCCATCAAATTGAAGAAGCTTTCGAAAACACATTTGGAGTCTTATTAGCTGGTACTATCGTTTCAAGCTCTTTACCAGAATGTGCTGTTGCTGCTATATTAACTCCACTCGCAACATTTGCTTTAACACCATTATTTAATAATATTTTTCAAGTCAAAGAAATCGAAAGAAGATAAACTTATGAACGAGTTTACACAAAAGACTGCCTATAGCGAATTAGCTAAAAAGTATTATCCAGAAGCTTTAGAATCATTAGTTAACTTTATCAAAATTAACTCTGTTAATGATGAGAGTACAGTTAGTGATGATAAGCCGTTTGGTCAAGGTGTACGTGATGCCTTAGACTACGTTGGAAACTTAGCTATTAAATTAGGCTTTAATGTCGATTGGTGTGATCACTACTGTACTGAAATCTCATATGGAGAAGGTGAATTAATCGATATCTATGCTCACGCTGATGTCGTACCTGTTTCAAAAGATTGGATTCACGAACCATTTGGCGCCCAAATTGAAGGTGACAATATGTATGGTAGAGGAACTTCAGATGATAAAGGCCCAGCTATTGCAGCTTTATATGCCTTGAAGCTTTTAAAAGATGAAGGAAAGCTTGAAGGCTTTAAAGTAAGAATGGTCGTCGGTGGCAACGAAGAATTAGGAAGTAGATGCTTAGAACATTATTTCAACGTTATGCATAAACCATATCCAAAGTATGGATTTACTCCAGATGGAGATTTCCCACTTATATATGCTGAAAAAGCAATTTGCACCTATACTCATACATTTGAAATCCCAGGCTTAGCCAATCCATTTGAATGGGGAGATGCTTTAAATATTGTTTTAGCCGATGCTTCTATTACTTTAGATGACATTTCTACTGAAAAACTTGAACAAGCTCGTTACATTTATTTAGAAAACTATCCACAAGCTAACATTAAGATTGAAGGACATACTGTAACATTTAAAGGTAAAGCAAGCCATGGATCTTTACCATGGTTTGGTTCTAATGCTGGCTTGCATTTACTTAACTATATTGCTAGATTAAGACATATTCCAGAATTAAGATCACTATTCCACTTATATCACCACGGTGATGGTAAACGTTTCGGTGGTGATTATAAGTCTGATAATTTTACTGATTCTTCATACTGTATTGGTAAAATCAAATACGATGGAGAAAAATTAACATTCTACGTTAATATGAGACTTCCAGAAACTATAAATCCACAAGATGCTTGCGATAATGTCGCAGAAAAGATGGGTGGAGAAGTTAAATTGTTAAGCTCTTCCGAAGCTTTGGTTATCGATCCTAAATCAGATATGGTAAGAGTTTTGATGGACGCTTATCAAAAAGAAACACACGATTATACTTCTAAACCATTAGCTATTGGCGGTGGAACATATGCTAAAGAAAGTAAAAACACTTTAGCCTTTGGTTCTGCTTTCCCAGGAAGAGATAATAGAATTCACGACAATGAAGAATATATTTCTTTAGATGATTTCTATAATTCGATTGCTATCTATGCTCATGGTATAGTCAATTTAGCAAAATTAGTTAAAAAGGCTTAAAAGATGAGACTTAGACACAAATCTTGGGCTGAAGAACTATTAGCCAATAATCGCAATTTGGCCCTAAATAAAGAAGATATAGAACAAGGTAATTTACCACAGTTTACTGCTTTAGAAATAGGTAGCGGTTGTGGTGAATTCTTAATAGGTAAAGCTTTGGCTCATCCAGAAATAAATTTCTTAGGCGTAGAAATAAATCGCACTGCATTTGCAATTGCAATAAAAAAGCTTTTAGCACTTGAAAAAGTGCCTAATAATATTCATTTCTTAAATGCAGATATCGCGTTGTTACTTCCAACAATCAAAGATGAAAGCTTAGATGCAATATATTTGAATTTTAACGATCCTTGGCCTAAGAAAAAACACAACAAACGCCGTTTAACTTATCCGACAAAACTTAATGAATATTATCGAATTTTAAAAACAGGTGGTACATTATTTTATAAGTCCGATAACGACGTTTATTATGAAGGATCAAAAGAATACTTTACAGAATTTCAAAAATTCGATGTTGAATTTATAGACAATTACGAACAAACTGATGTTGACGATGTTCAAAGTGAATATGAACAAAAGTTTAGAGCAATTGGTAAATCCATTCACCGCATTATTGCAACGAAGGGAGATAAACATGAATAACGAATTAAAAGAATTAATTGAACTTGCAAATTTGACTGGCCCATCAGGACAAGAATATAGAGTTGCAAGATACTTAGAACCAGAATTAGTTAAATATGGTTATGAAATTAAGCACGATGCTTTAGGTAATCTAATAGCATTAAAGAAGTCAAAAGTAAGCAACGCTCCAACGTTAGCACTTTTTGCTCACATGGATGAAGTTGGTTACATGGTAAAAGAAATCTGTAACGATGGAACGTTAAGAGGTTATGCCTTAGGGGGTATTAATCCAGATATTTTACCAACTACTAGAATGCGTGTTTTAACAAGCACAGGTAACACTTATAAAGGCATGATTCGTGGTATTCCACCACATTTAAAAGACGTAGCTACTCAAACTGAATATATATTTGACTTTGGTTTTAACTCCAAAGAAGAAGCTATAGAGGCAGGTATTGCTATTGCTGATCCAATGGTTTTTGATGAGGATGCTTATGAAATAGCTAACGGCAAGTCTGTTTTAGGAAAAGCTATCGATGATAGAGCTGGTTGTGCTGCCTTATTAAAGTGTGCCAAATACGTTTCTGAATATGTATTTGACTATAATTTATATTTTGTCTTTACTACTCAAGAAGAAGTTGGTACTCGTGGTGCTACAGCTGCAGCTTATGCAATTAATCCAGATTTAGCTATTGTCTGCGATATTTCACCAACTATGAAAGAATATGGTCATAGAGGCGAAGGTGTATTAATTAGACACGCTGATAGAAATATGGTTTCATTCCCAAGATTAATTAAATTTGAAAAAGAATTGTTTGAAGAAAACAATATCAAACATCAAGATTATATTTCTTTAGGTGGAACTGATGCTGGAGCAATTCACTTAACTCGCGAAGGGGTTCCAACATTAACGATGTGTTTAGTTGCTGAAAGCATTCATTCTCCTAGTGCAATTGTCGATGTAAACGATTATTTATCATTAGTAGAATCAATTAAAACTTTGCTCACAAAAGTTGATGGAGCAAAGATAAGACATCTTAAAGAACATGACTAGTTTTGCACTTTTTTATAATCACCTTTGCTTAGGTGATACTATCGTTATGGTTTCAGACTTTTCGGCCACAATTAAAAGATGGGAAAGGAAAGATGATGTCGTAGCAATCTATGATGAGAAAGATAACGTTGTAGGTATCAATATTTTTAACACCCTAAATACGTTAAAAATAAAAGCATTAGGTTTATTACACACAGTAAGTAAACCTGTTGAAGAAATTGTTAAAGATATAGTTTATGAAGCGTTAGGATTAGAAATTGAAATTGAAAAGAACACCTATGTTTTAGGTAAAGTTATTTCAGTTGAAGAAAAAAATATAGAAGTAGATATTAATGGTAATACTATATATTGCAAGAGCGATTCTAATGTTAACGAAGATGACTATGTAGTAGTAGCTAGGAATAATGAACGTCTTCCTAATGGAAGATTAGTCAAAGACGTTGTTCCAAATGGCTATGGATTCATAACAGAAATTGCATTTAATGCAACTGATAGTGACTTAGGAAAAAACATTTATTAATTTCAATATTTACACTTACATGTTAAATATGCATAATTTTAAACGAGGTAATTAAAATGATAGTTATTAAAGTAAAAGACTATGGTGAAATGAAATTCAACCTTGACTATAAGTCAGCCCCTAACACATGTAAAAACTTTGTCAGTTTAGCAAGAAAAGGTTTTTATAATGGTGTTATCTTTCATAGAGTTATTAAAAACTTTATGATTCAAGGCGGTGATCCAACTGGTACAGGTATGGGTGGACCAGGCTATTCGATTAAAGGCGAATTTAGATCAAACGGATTTAAAAATGATTTAAAGCACGACCGTGGTGTAATTTCTATGGCTCGTAGTTTTATGCCTAACTCAGCTGGTTCACAATTCTTTGTTATGCATAAGACAGCACCACACTTAGATGGCGAATATGCTGCTTTTGGTACTATGGAAAGTGGATTTGATGTTTTAGATGCTATTGCATGTACTAGAACAAATAGATCTGATAGACCATTAAAAGATATTGTCATTGAAACTGTTGAAGTCATCGACGAACCAGAAGAAGAACCAGAAATTATTCAAAAGTAAATTAAAAGCTTCCATTGTTAAGAAAACGAAATTTTATTCTTAAATGGAAGCTTTTTTTAAATATCTAAATTTTATCGATTAATTGCTGATATTTGTTATTTAAAACATTGTACATTAGGAAGTTCAAACCAATACCTAATAACAAAGCAAATATACAAAGTAAATATGGTGGAACTTTAATATAAGTTAGTGAAGTAATAATACTTATAAGAATTGTATATCCAAACGATATAGCCATATGTGGTAGCATAACGTTGATACGTTTAGTGTATTCAACTTCGTTTTCCCAGTCTATGATGACGTGCTTTAAGTCTTCATATAAGTCGAATAAACTAAAGAAAGAAGCAAATGCTAAATTTGTTAAAAATATGACTATTATAGAAGCATAATCGATATTTCTTATAAACATAGATGTAATAAATATACAGACAAGAGGAATGATCTCAATCATATATGAAGATAAAAACTTTGCTTTAATAATATTTTTAAAATCTATTGGAAGTGATTTTAAGGATGTTAAGTTATGACCTTCTTTAGAAAAGGAAAATATAGCCGACGATGGAGCATAAAAACATACGGAGGAAAGAGTTCCAAACATGATTGTCATTAGTTCTTTATCAGAACCTTCAGCATTTGATAAAGAAAGTGAAATCAAAGTTACTATATTAACAATTGTAAAAATAATTGTTGGAACAAGTACTGTTACTGCATTGCTAGCTTGTTTGAAATTTGTTTTCAAATCGTACTTAATAAATGTTTTTAAAATACTTTCTTTTTTATTAAATATTTTATAGGTATTCTTTTTAACTTTATTTTTCTTTTTTGTACCCTTATTACCTTTAATCAAATTTGGTAGATATAATGTTTTTGCCACTAATAGAGAAATTAGTAAAAATGCTAAACATACACCTAAAATAGCTAAGCTATATAACAAACTTGTTGGTGTAGAAGTAGTACAAGCTTTAGTTGGAAGCCATATAATAAAGTCTAAAGGTTTCAAAGATCGACTAACATTAATATAAGCTTCTTTGATTAATTCAATATTTGTTATTTCATCACCTGTTGATGGTAGTGAAAAGCTTACATAAAATGTCGATCCAGTTATACAAACAATTAAGAAAATAGTCATAACAATTGTTAAAGCTTGTTTATGACTAGCTAGATTAAATAGTTTAGCTAGTATGTTACCAACTATAAAGCTTAATGAGTTGATAACTGTGCTAATAGTAATTATTGTAACTATCATGGCTATTAGTGAATAAAAAGAAAAGCCATAAACAACCATATAAGGAATAAATGCAGCACTAATAGCTGAAAATGATGTTAGAAGTGAGTAATAAGATGTTGCTAAGAAATAAGCTATAAATAAATTAGTAGGTTTAATAGGCATTGCAAGATATGTGTCAATATTTTGCCCTAAAAAATAAATGTTGAAACACGAGACAAAGCTTAAACCAAAAGTAATTAATATTGTATAGAATATTACAGGTCTAAACATTTCATCTTTTAAACATATAGATGGACCAATTGACATTAATTCATAAGAGAAAACACTGAATACAATTAGAATGATTAAGTAAGAAAATAAGGTTAATATTTGATTATTTCCATTTACTTTTTTGTTTTTTCTACCACTAATAATAGCTGAGTTTCTTAAAACAACTTTGGTTAAAGATAATATTTCACTCATTTTGTAAGCTCCAAGAATATGGATTCGAGTGAATCATCTGTTCCACTTTGTTTTTTAAGTTCATCTAAAGTGCCAACAAAAAGTAATTTACCTTTATTTATTATTCCGACCCGATCACAAATTTTTTCAGCAACTTCTAAAACGTGAGTAGAGAATATAACAGAATTTCCATTGTCAGCGTGTTCACGCATCTTTTGCTTTAATATATGGGAGCTATTTGGATCTAAACCAGTCATAGGTTCATCTAAAATCCAGTTTTTCGGTGAAATCATTAAAACACCAATAATTAGTATTTTTTGTCTCATACCGTGGGAATAGCTTGAAATATAATCGCTTAAAGAGTTTTCCATACCAAATTCCTTAGAGTATTGCTTTATTCTTTCTAATGCTATGGTATTATCAATTTTATAAATAGAAGCTAAGAATTTTAAGTATTCAATACCTTTAAGTCTTAAGAAAATGTTTGGGTCATCAGGTATAAATGCAAATTGTCTTTTAGCTTCAATAGGGTTATCTTTTATAGATATATAATTAATTCTAATGTCACCAGAATCTATTGGAATTATTCCAGTTGTCATTTTTAGTGTAGTTGACTTACCAGCACCATTTGGACCTAAAAATCCAAATATTTCGTTATCTTTAATTTCTAAAGAAATATTATCGACCGCTGTTAAAGATCCGTACTTTTTAGTTACATTTGTAATATTTATCATGATTGCCTCCCATAATTATAATAAAATTATCACTTTTAAAATGCATGTGTCAATATTAGAAGAGTATTCATAAAAAAATATTGATATTTTCATAATAACATATATATAATAGTAAAGCTCATTTGTCTTAACTGGGGATGAATTGGTTTCGACGGGTAAAGATGAGTTCACATGGCAGCCGAGTGGTGACGTTATCACCGCCAAACGATAAATGGCAAATCTTATCAATTCAATCGTGCTTCTGCCCCTATGGCAGTCGCTTGCTGCTAGTTTTAACTAGTACCAACCGAGTTTTGGCCGATACTGGCCACGCACCATCTTAAACATATCGCTAGTTCTTCGGATAGTTTAAGGTGTAACCAAGAAGAAATAATTGCTTATTACTGACGAATAAGTAATGAAATTTAGTCAGACCCTTTGTACTTTGTTCGATCATTATAATTGTATGAAGGTAACAAAATGATCTAAGCTGTAGTCATCTGAATGGTGCTTTATTCGGACACGAGTTCGACTCTCGCCATCTCCACCATTAAAGATACAATAGGTTTGATGCAAATTGTGTCAGACCTTTTTTCTTTACATAAAGGAAATTTTGCCCTATCTGCCAAGTTAGAAGTCAGCCTTGTAGAAGCGTCAACAGGTACTTTTGCAGGGCTTTTTTATTTTTTGAATATAACTACGGAACGATAGATGCTACTGCGGAACGAAAGCCTTATCAACGGAACGATAGGTTTACAATGAAATTACTTTTGATAAAATTTTGTCTTTTTTGACAGATTTTTTCCAAAATGCTTTGTTTTTTTTGCGATAAAAGTGTTATAATAATTACAAGTGCTTTACAAGTAAAGGAAATGATAATATGGATTATAAATATTTGGTTAAACAATTAAGAAATAAATTAATTATTACTCAAACAGAATTAGCAGAACTTTTAGGTGTTTCTTTTGCCTCTATTAATAGATGGGAAACGGGTAAACATGAACCAACAACAAAAATTAAAAGAAAGATTGCTGCGCTTTGTAAAGAAAATAATATAAAAACGGAGGATAGAAATGACTGATATTGACATAAATGAAAAATCATTATATGAAAAGTATCCTACTGTACTTGATCTTTTACTTTTAGATAACACAACAAAAAAGAATATCATTTGGGCAACTAATTCTTATAAAAGACGCGGATATAGATTTTCTGATAATATTTTGCCTATTAATGTTATAAAAGAAAACATTATTCAACCACGTTCAAAAAAAGCAAAAGCAGAACAAGCAAAACGTTCTAAAGATAGCGCAGAAGTTTTTACCCCTTCGTGGATGTGTAATAAGCAGAATAATTTAATTGATGAAGAATGGTTCGGCAAAAAAGACGTGTTTAATATTGAATTAAATAATGACTGGATTGTTAATGAAGAAAAAATAATAATGCCTGAAGGGAAAAGCTGGATTGATTATATCAAAGATATTAGACTTGAAATTACATGCGGTGAGGCTCCATACCTTGTTTCTAGGTATGACACTGTTACTGGAAAGCCAATTGAAACAAAAAAACGTATAGGATTGTTAGATAGAAAATTTAGAATAATTAATGAAAATTGTTCTAATAATGAAGAATGGATGCAATATGTTTTGGAAGCTTTAAAATCCATTTATGGTTTTGACTGGCAAGGAGATAACCTTCTTTTAGCAAGAGAAAATGTTTTATATACTTTTATTGATTATTATAAAGAACGATTTAATAATGAACCAAAAGAAGAATTATTAATTCAAGTTGCAACAATAATCTCTTGGAACTTATGGCAAATGGATGGAATAAAGTGTGTTATTCCTAATTCTTGCAAAGTTGAAAAAATAATACAATATAATCTTTTTGAGGATGAAGAAGTCATAGAATCTGGCTGTCAGGGATGCACTAAAGGCACAGTACACGGACACAATGGAGTTTATTCTAAAATCATGGACTGGGAAAAGAATAAAAGGATAAAATTCGTTGATTTATTAGGAGGTATGCAGTAATGAATGCAAATATGAAATTTAATTCTACATTTGAATATAAATTAATTTACGTTTTTAGAATTAATGACGGTAGACACTCAGGATGCTTAAAAATTGGCGATGCAACTATTCATACTTCTAAATCGTATACTGCCTTAATGCCAAATTGTCATGATTTAAATTACGCCGCAAAAGAGAGAATAGATGCGTACACTTCTACTGCAGGTATTATTTATGAATTGCTACATACAGAAATTGCAGTCTATATAAATGATAAAGGCAAATTAAAAGCGTTTAGAGATTATAAAGTTCATGATGTATTAAAAAGAAGTGGCGTTCAAATAAAGAAATTTGAAACTAGCAAAGCACAAAATGAATGGTTTAAATGCGATCTTGAAACAGCAAAACAAGCGATTAAAGCTGTTAAAGAAGGTAAGACCGCATTGAATTCTTCTCAAGTATCAAATAATAAAAATCCTATTATTTTTAGACCAGAGCAAAAAGATGCCATTAATAAAACTATTGCTAGATATAAAAAAGATACTAGGATGCTTTGGAACGCAAAGATGCGTTTTGGTAAAACATTAACCGCTTTAGAAGTAGCTAAACAAATGGGATTTAAAAGAACCATTATCATTACTCATAGACCAGTTGTTAGTGAAGGTTGGTTTGATGACTTTAATAAAATATTTTATGATAGACCAGATTATTTCTTTGGTTCAAAGACTAAAGGAAAGACCATCAGTGATTTATTAAAAAATAATAATAATTTTGTTTATTTTGCTTCAATGCAAGATTTAAGAGGTTCAGATAAAGTCGGTGGTAGTTTCGATAAGAATGATGATATTTTCAAAACTGATTGGGATTTTGTAGTGGTTGATGAAGCTCATGAAGGTACAAAAACTGAACTCGGAATAAATGTTCTTAATGAAGTTATAAAAGAAAATAAAAATAATATTCATAAAACTTATGTTCTAGAGCTTTCTGGCACTCCATTTAACTTATTAACTGATTTCGAACAAGAAAGTATCTATACATGGGATTACATAATGGAGCAAGAAGCGAAAACAACTTGGGATAAGTCTCATTTTGGTGATTCTAACCCTTATGAAGAACTTCCTAGAATGAATATATATACTTACCATTTAGAAAAAAGCCTTCCTGTCTATATTGATGTAATGGATAAAGCATTTAACTTTAGAGAATTTTTTAGATTATGGACGGGTGATATAAATAAAGATGGTAAGTCGTTTCCAAAGAATATTTCAAAAGGTGATTTTGTACATGAACAAGATATTAAAGCCTTACTTGATCTAATATGCAAAAAAGATGAAAAAACAAATTATCCTTTTTCCACGAATGAATATAGAAATTATTTTAGACATTCACTTTGGGTTGTTCCTGGAGTTAAAGAAGCAAAAGCGTTATCTACTTTATTACGAAACCATCATATTTTTAAGAATTTTACAATTGTTAATGTTGCTGGTGATGGGGATGAAGAAATTGATACAAGGGACGCTTTAAAAGCAGTGAAGGATGCGATGAGTGATAATCCAGACGAGACTTATACAATTACTTTATCTTGCGGCAGATTAACAACAGGTGTTTCTATACCTGAATGGACTGCAGTATTAATGCTTGCAGGTACTTATTCAACTGCGGCGTCTCAGTATTTACAAACAATATTTAGAGTTCAAACTCCCGCTAATATTAATGGTAAGATTAAAGAAGAATGTTATGTTTTTGATTTTGCTCCTGATAGAACGCTTAAGATGATTGCTGAATCTGTTCAATTGTCTTCACGTGCAGGTGCAAATAATTTAGCGGCAGAGTTGACACTTTCAAAATTTCTAAATTACTGCCCTGTTATTTCAATAACGGAATCTAATATGAAAGAATATAAGGTTGCAGAATTATTACAAGAACTTAAAAAAGCCTATGCTGAAAGAGTTGCTAGAAATGGTTTTGATGATCCTAAAATTTATAATGATGAATTATTAAAACTTAGTGAAGTTGAATTAAAAGAATTTGAAAATTTAAAAAAGATTATTGGTACCTCTAAACAAAAAAAAGCAGGAGATATTGATATTAATAAAGAAGGCTTTACTGACGAAGAAACAGAAGAAGAAAATAATCTTAAGAAAAAGCCTAAAAAAGAACTTAGCGAAGAAGAAAAAGCTAGATTAACGGAATTAAAAGAAAAACGAAAAAATAGAGATTCCGCGATTTCTATTCTTAGAGCGATTTCTATTCGTATGCCTTTACTAGTTTATGGTATGGATATTGATATTGCCGTTGATGTTACAATTGATAACTTTGCTGATTTGATTGATAACATATCATGGGAAGAATTTATGCCTAAAGGAGTAGATAAGGCAACTTTTAAAAAATTCTCCAAATACTATGACAAAGATATTTTTGTTGCAGCATCTAGAAGAATTAGATATATTGCGAAAACAGCAGATGAACTTGAACCAACTGAAAGAGTAAAGAAAATAGCTAGTTTATTTGCTACATTTAAAAATCCCGATAAAGAAACAGTATTAACTCCTTGGAGAGTAGTAAATATGCATATGTCACAGACCTTGGGCGGATATTGTTTCTATGATGAGAAGTTTGAAAATATACTTGATGAGCCTAGATATGTAGATCAAGGTGATGTAACTAGGGATACTTTCAATAATCCTGATGCAAACATTCTTGAAATCAATTCTAAAACAGGGCTATATCCGTTATATGTAACTTATAGCGTGTATAGAAACATAATCAAAGATCAAGAAATAAGTTTTGAAAATAAATTAAGAATATGGGATAAAATTATATTTAATAATATTTATGTAATATGTAAAACGCCAATGGCTAAGGCCATTACAAGGAGAACACTTTTAGGTTATAGAAGTGGAAAAATAAACGCTCATGCATTTGATGATTTAATTAATCAAATGAAGGAAAAACAACAACAATTAATACAAAGAATTAAAAATCCTAGTTTTTGGAATAAAGGAGGCAAGGAAATGAAATTTGACGCAGTAGTTGGAAATCCACCATATCAAGAAAATATAGCTGGTAGAAGTGAACAACCACCTGTTTATCATTTTTTCTATGATACAGCATTTAATCTTGCGAGGATTGTATCATTAATTACGCCTGCTAGATTCTTATTTGATGCAGGGAAAACTCCAACTGATTGGAATCATAAAATGTTAAATGATGAGCATTTAAAAGTGATTCAGTATTACTCTAATTCAAAAGAAGTATTTCCTACTGTTGAAATAAAAGGTGGTGTTGTAGTAACACTTAGAGATAAAATAAATGCCATTGGGCCAATAGTAACATTTGTTACTGATGATGTGATAAAAGATATACTTATAAAAATAACAAATAAAATGGCAAATAATTTAAGCGATATTGTTTATTCAAATACAAGTTATAAATATAATGATGCTTTCTTTTATGAAAACCCTGGCTTTTCTGATAGAGTTTCGGGCGGCTCATCGAGATATTTATCTTCTTCTGTTTTTGATAAATTTCCAGAAGTTTTTTATAATACAAAACCAGTTGATGGAATGAAATACGCTTCAATAATTGGTAGACAAAACAATAGAAGGAAAACTTATTTCTTTAAAGAGAAGTATCTAGTACCACCTGAAAATTATTCCTATTACAAAGTTTTACTTGCAAGTTCAAATGGAAGTGGTGAATTTGGTGAGGCATTGAGTTTACCAATAATAGGTGAACCAGGTGTTGGCTCAACAGAAACTTTTGTCACAATAGGAAAATTTGAGAATAAATATGAAGCAGAAAACTTAGTAAAATATATTAAGACAAAATTTTATAGAGCAATGCTTAGCACAAAAAAAGTTACTCAAGGAAATAAAAACTCTAAAGTATTTGAAAATATTCCATTGTTAGATTTTACTGATAAGTCTGATGTTCCTTGGACTAGCAGCATTTCTGAAATAGATAATTTCTTATTTAAAAAATTTGATTTATCTGAAAAAGAAATAACATTCATTTTAGAAAATGTTCAAGAGATGAAATAAAATGGTTGATGAGCATAATAAATTTATTAAAATAATAGAAAAATACGATCCTAGAGATTTATTAAATTTAATAATTTTAATTCAACCTAGTTATTGCAAGAATGATATTGGAAAAGATGAATATGAAGGAGTAAAAAATCTTTTTGCTAAAATTATCTCTTTTAGTAGCTCATTTAGAAAAGAATATATCAATTATTATGATGAAAAATTATGCAATAGTATCTTGAATATAATGTTGTCTTTTCTTACTCAAAAATATAATAGTGATTGTGATGATTTAAATATGCTTGTTTGTGAAGGTAAATTGGGTCAAAAACAAATGATGTATGAAATTGGCTGTCCTAAAACTTATGCAAGAATTTTGTAGAAACTATAAAAGGAAAGTTGATACCATTCGAAAATAAATTGTTAGATAATTTTCAATTAAAAATAAATGATTCGGCTACATCCTTAGAGAAAATATTTAAATTTCTATTAAAAGATTTTTTAATCGATGACATATTTGCATATTGCATTATAGATATTACCGATTTTTTTAAAACATCTTTTTTAGATTCGTTAGTATCAGAAAATGAAAAAATAAGCAATATTGAAAATGTAAATTCTTTTTCAAAATCTGTATGTATGCCAATAGTTAAAATTGAAAATCGATTTTATTTATTATCAGCAGAAGTATTCATTGATAATTTTTATTTAAGCATTCATAGATTTATTGTTAACAATTCTACAAAAGAAAAAAATAAATTATTTGCATTAAAAGGTGAAAATTTTAATGATATTTGTGCTGATTTATTATATAAAAAATTTAAGTTTTTAAATGTTTACAAAAATGTAAATTATTCTCTAGGTGAAATAGATGTGATTGTTGATGATAGCGATGTATTATTTGTTATTGAATGCAAATCTAGAAATTATACTGATAAGGTTTCATCAAAATCAAATGCTTATATTAAAGCAAATGAAAGCAACTTAGATTTTGCTTCTTCTCAGTTAAAACGTTTTCTTAGCGAGTTTGAAAGTAAAGGTAGTATTAGTCTTCATAAAAACAATATGTCATTAGAATTTATAAGAACCAATTATAATTATATTATTCCTATTGTGTTGAACATTGCAAATCTTGCTGAGATAAATGCCGATTATAGCAACAGAGATAAATCAATGTTATTTTTCTTATATGATGATTTGCAAATTATGGCAGACGTTGTAGAAGACAAGAAACATCTTTTTATAGATTTTTGTAATCAATTGCTTAAAAATGCAAAAAAAGAAACATTAGTTGATGATTGTATAGATATGTTCGCTTTTTATTGTCAATGTAAAAATCTATCAATACTTTTTAATGAAAATACAAATGTGATAATATATCAATTAGGAAATGATTATTTTCAAAAATATTTTTCATATGCCACTAATAAAAATCCAATATTTAAATTTGATAATGACATATCATCCTTTAATCATCACTACTCAAGTTTTAAGAAAATGATTGACAATTATCATAAATTACATTGGAAAGAATTAAGTGATTTAAAATAACAAAACAACCTCACCCTTGAGCTACTAACTCCTGGATGAGGTTTCCCTATATTTGCTGTAAGCATTTCTAGCAAACTGTACGCACTTTTTGAGGGGTGTACGCAAACTGTATCAATATCGGCAATCACACACATATTGAAACAATAGGATTGATACCAAAAGTATCAGTCCTTTTTTCATTTTATTTGGCTATTTTGCTTATTTTAGGCATAAATCGTTTAATTTTTGGCGAAGTAGCCCTTTTTTCTTTGCCTGTTTTAAAAGCAGGCAATTTATCAAAAGCACGAACTGACTATCAAAAGCACGGACTAACTATCAAAAGCACGAATATACCTTAATCTCTGTTAATAGGCCTCTAGGGAAAGATGCTTAAGGCCTTTTTTGCGGTTATATGGAAGTTGGCCACCAAATTTTTGGATGTTTTCTAAACTTTCCCTGAACAATTAAGGGCAAAAGTCTTTACTTTTTGCGGGGGGGGGTAAAATTTTATTAGTAGGAAACGAAACTACAATTTAGGAGGTACGCTATGGCAACTAAAGTTTTTATTGTAGACAGAGATTACAAAGCTGATTATAAAGTCTTTTTTGTAGAACAAGATTACAAAGAAAAGAATGCGGTCATTATTTCAGGAGGCCAGCTTGTTGATCGCGATTATAAAGCGGATGTGAAAGTCTTTATTGTAGACAGAGATTACAAAGCAAATATATTAATCACCCACAAGCATTTTCCAAAATAAAATAGTACTTTAATATTTATTAAATGACAGCTGCGTTAATCGTGTCGTAGTTAATATGATTGTAGCTGTTTTTGACTATTGACTATTTTTTAATAAATAGCGGAATATAGTAAAATTTTGATTATTAATTTTTGAGGTGGTTTCATTATGATAGAAAATGATTGTGCTGAGGTGGGTGGATTAACTAGACTAAAGGATGCTGAAAATACAAAACCTTTTGCGCTCTCCTTACGTCAATTATTAAATTTGCCAGATGAAATAGTAACTAGGTGCAAAATTTCTCTTAATATGAAGGTTACCGATGAAAATGGCAATTTGGTGCCAGCAATAGACCGTTATCAAAAAAATGGCGAAGTTGGCTTCGGATATCACTCTCATAGAGGTTCAAGCAAACAGCGTAATTTTACAAAGATTGGTCAAATTGTTTTTGCTTTTGCTCAATTGAAAGATGACTCAAAAAAATGGTTATTAATTTCTGTTGGCAAAATCACTGAAATAGCAGATCACGGATGGTGTCCATTTGAGCCTTTAAATGAATATAATGGATATGTCGGACGATTGGTTATCCGTATCGCCGAGAAGAAGTCTGCAATGGGCAGATATGTTTATGACTTGAAACGTTTTATTGACGATGCGGAAGTGGTAGAGGTTCTCCCAAAGGAATATGAAGAAATCGAGTTTACTGGATATGAGAATGTCCATTTGACTTTTGGACAACTCAAATTGATTTTACAAGGCCTTAGATTCAATGATTATCGTGCGGCCCTTGAAGGTGTCAAGGGTATATATTGTCTAACAGATAAGGCTAACGGGAAAATATATATAGGCTCAGCCTATGGTGATAGAGGTGTTGCACAAAGATGGGATGTTTATTGCGATAGCCGTGATGGACATAATAAAAAGCTTGTAGATCTCCAAAAAGACAAAGGAGAAAAATATATTGAAGAAAATTTCACTTTCACCATATTGGAAGTTTTTAGCAAAAATGTAAGTGATAAAGATATTATTGATCGTGAAAACTATTGGAAAGATGTATTCTGCTGCAGAAAATTTGGTTATAACTCTAATTAGAAGTTTCTAGGGATTTTCTTCAACAACATTAAAATTATTTGCTTTCCACAAGTTTAATAATAAGTGATTTTATTTTTGCATTTTAGGGGTACGAAAACAGCAAAGGGGTACGAACTTTTATGAAGGAGTACGAAATTGTATTAAATGTTGTGTTTCTAGACATAAGAAAAGAATAGGTTTGATACAAAGTAAATAGCGTATCAAGCCTTTTTTGTACTTAAAATGGCTATTTTTTTGCGACATTTTCAGCTTTTTTGAGCCTTTTGTGGTAAAATAACATTATATTTAGAATACTATGCAGGAGTGATTGGTTTGCCAGAATTAGATGAAAAAGAATTTGCTTATAAAGCGAGTAACAAGAAACAACAAAAATTATATGACCATTATGTTGAGACTTTTAAGCAAAAGCCTGTTTTTTGCTTGAGACTTAAAAAGAATGTTCTATCAAATGAAATGAAGCCAATTACTACTCTTGTATTTGAGCCCTCAAAAGATATGCCATTCTGGAAACTATGCACGATTGGTGCTAGCGACTACCTAATGCCTGAACGTGATATTGGGTGGGGAAGAAAGGCAAATCAACGTAACGAATACATGATGCTTATCGATCCAAAAGTCGAAATCAGTCAGGAGAAAACGGAATGGTTATCGCTCAACTCATTGCTCTGGGCAACTGCTGAATACGCCTTTAATGCAAAAGAAAATATTACGGTTTCCGATACCATTGACATGCAAATAAAAGGCAAATACTGCGGGACTGTATTGTTATTACCAGAAATATTTAAATCTCCAAGCATAGTTAAGTGCTTTGTTTCCAAACATAATTACATTAGCATTTTTCAAGTTATGCCCATAACAAAAGAACAACTTTCTAAAAAACTAAAAAAAGGAACAAATGGTATATATTGGCTAATGGAACAATTTTATACTCACGATGATGACTATAAACTTATTGCGTCAAAACCATTTACAACACTTTAAGGGAGAAAAATGATTACAAATTCTCAATGTGAACGCCTGAAAAGTATGGCACTAAACATAAAACCAACTTTGAAAATTAGCAAAAAGGATATTGGTGTAAAAGAAATTTTAGACATTTCTATTGCCCTTGATTTACATGAACTAATCAAAATATCCATTCACCCTAATGCAAAAAATAATGCAAAGACTTTTCTAAATGCTATTTGTGCTCTTACAGGAGCAGAACCTATAAGTATAAACAACAATGAAATCGTGGTTTATAGGCGTTCGTCAAGCAACAACATAGAACATATAGAAATTTAATTATAAGACTTTAAATTTTTTAAAGGAGAAGGAAATATGTCAAATAGTGATTTAATTAACGAATTAATATCAAAAGAATTTGAACAACAATATTTTGAAGAATGCAAACATATATGGCAAAATTATGTTCCACTAAAAGGTAAATCAAACTGTTTACAGGGTGAATTGTTAAGAGAAATAGAAAAAATACGATGTGAAGCACAAGATAATGGGAATATTAATTGGGATAAAGAGTTTACTCATTTTTGTGAATTTATAACACAAAACCTAGTAAATCAGCCAATTTTTTCAGAAAATGATAAACAAAAAATTTATGTAATAATGAACTATATTAAAGAATGTGGACTATATGCTCAACAATACAATAAAGGAAAAATAACAGATGATGATGTTATTCCAGAAAAACTCGCATATACAAAAGATAATTTATATGATATTATTTGTGATTTTATAGGAAAATTACAAAACAAACATCCAGAACCAATCAATTATAGTTTAAACATGAAATCAATAAAAAGGTAATGCAAAGATATGAGCGTCTCAAACGATAAAATAGAAAAGTACTTAAAACTTGCTAAAAAGAAACCACAGTATTATGCCAAATTAGGCGATTTGTATTCCGATGACGGCGATTTCAAAACCGCAACGACGTACTATCAAAAAGCCGTCGACAACGGCGTTTTGGCATATACTGTTCTTGGCGACACTTGGGGCTACCGCTCTCAATACAAAAAAGCGTTCGAAGTTTATAAGGAAGGCGCAAACAAAGGCGAAGCGGAGTGTTTTGCCCGTCTCGGATTTTGCTATGAAACTGGTTATGTAAAAATCGATATTCAAAAAGCAATCGAGTGTTACGCCAAAGCCTCCGATTTGGGTGTCGCGGCAGCAGCAAGATCTCTCGGCGATTTGTATTATTTCAATACTCCGATTGAAGATTCTAAGATTGAAAACGTTAAAAATGCGTTGAAATATTACGAGCGTGCTTTTTATCTCGGAGATATAGAGGTTGCAAAAAAGATAGGCTTTATCTATTTAAACAATGAAGAACTGAAAGACGTTCCCAAAGCCATAGAGTGGTACGAAAAAGGATTGAGTCTTGGCGATAGTTCGCTCAACTTTGATTTGGCTTACGTTTATCTCAACGACAGGTTTGTTCCGCACGACTATGAAAAAGGGTTGGCATATTTAATGAATGGCGTAAAACACAACGATCCTGAAAGTCTCTATATGCAAGCCCGCGTATACGAAGAAGGTTGGTATGGAATAGAACCCGACGAGAGGAAGTATATTCATTATCTTAAAAAAGCGGCAAGGCTTGGACAGGACGATGCGTTGCTTGATTTAGGGTATTACTACTATAATAAAGGACGTTATGACGACGCGCTCGATTGTTTCGCGCAGTGTGAGTTGGAGGTTGTCGGATTATATTGGGCAATGGCGACAATTTATGAGGCAAAAAAGAAAGATTACAAAAACGCGCTTTTCTATTATCGTATGGCAATGGAAGATGATTATCCGGACGCTATCGAAAGAATGGCGGAAGCGTATCTCGGCGACGAATTAGGACTTGAAAAGGACGAAAAAACCGCCCTTAAACTTTTCAAACGAGCCGCAAAACTTGGCAATGCCGCCGCGCAATATAATCTCGGTATGGCGTATGCTTGCGGATACTACGGCGTAACACCCGATAAAGATAAGGCACTTCATTGGCTGAAACAGAGCGTTAAAGGCGAAAATCCGTCGGCGTGTCTTCAAGTGGGACTTTATTACTATTACACCGTCAAAACCAAAGTGGCTTATAAAAAAGCCTTTTCTTTGTTTACCGACGCGTACAATTTCGGCGAGTACGAAGCAATTATCAATATCGGACTTTGCTATCTTCAAGGCAACGGCGTGAAAGAAGACAAAAAAGAAGCGGTAAAATGCTTTAAGACAGCCGCCGAAAAGTACAGTTCGGGCGTTGCGTATCACAATCTCGGTATATGTTATGAGAACGGATTCGGTGTGAGAAAAGATTATAAAAAAGCAATCGAAATGTATGGCAAAGCAGTAGAGAACGGCGAAAAAGCAGGACTTGAAGCGATTAAGCGAGTCTACTTAAAAATGAATGTTAATCAGGCTTAGTTATTTTGAATTGTGGTGGTATGCAATATACCAAAGATGAGCACTTATTGCAAAATGGCAAGGAAATCACAATTTAAAAAGGTGGCTTTTTGAACCTTCTATTATTTAAGCAGTCTAGAATGCTTATGGTCATTAACTATTATCTACTCGTGAGACTGGATCGTGGACAGCGTAGTGCCTAGAACCACGTTAAAAGGCTAGAGCACATTCGGTAACAGAAATAGTTACAGATCTCCTACTTGTTGGGAGGCTTTTTCTTTTTTCAGCTGTATGCATTTTGAACGAACTGTACGCACTTTTTGAGGGGTGTACGCAAATTGTATTAAAATAGGTTATTGTAAACATTAAATATACAATAAGTTTGATGCAGTAAAATGTGTCAAACTTTTTTATTTATATGATGATTTAATTTTTAAATTTAGTTCATATTTACGAACTTTGATAAACTAGAAATTGATTCGTTAGTATCTTACAAATATTTTAATATAAGAATTTATACATTTGAGACTTCTACAATTTATTAAAATAAATATTTTGAAAAATGAATAATATGCTAGATCTTAGTTATAAAGAAAAAGAAATTTATCATAGCTATTTAGATAATTAAGGCAATAAAAAATTGGATATTAATCAAATTTTATTACCAATATCTAATTTCTTTTCCTTCAGCATCTTTAGCGTTTCCGCATAAAATAATGATAAAATCAATTAAGGCTATAATTAAAGGAATTCCAGTCCAACAAAATAATAACATTAAAACTCCGGAAGTGTTTTTTCCCATGTAGAATCGATGAATTCTAATTCCTCCAAGAAAGAATGCAAGAACTGCGCATACTATTCTTGAGCGATCAGAGACATTTTCTCCATCACTAGAAGCAAATTTTTTTTAATCATTTGATACATTGACATTAATTGATTCCTGTTTTGATCCACATTTTGGACAATATGATGCATTATCATTAATTTCTTCACCACAATTAGTACAATATTTCATAAAAACACCTCGTTTTGTTAATAATTATGCTTAGCAGAGTAAGTTTATCTAATATCTTGTTAATTTTCAACTAAATAGCAGATATACCTGACCTTAAGGTATATAAGTTAACGAGAAGTTCGTTTTCCATATTATTACCCCCCATAATACGCAAACTTATTAATTTCATTATATCAGTTGAAATAAAAAAATAAAACATTTCTTTAATTCTATTTATTTTCACTTACGCTTTATTGATTAAAAATAATTATTTATGTATATTCATTAAAGAAAAGGAAATTATATTATGAAGGTAAAAGTAAACGATAAATTATATTTTGCTACTATAAAAAAGATAGATGAAATAAGTCGACAAGAAGCTGGCTTAGATAAGGCTGGATCATATTATGAATGTCGAATAGGTTTAGGTTTAAAGCCTTGTGGCAAATGTGTTTTTGCTGTTGATCATGTCCTAGTTGATACAATCGTAGTCCAAAGTATTGATGCAGTTGATGATGATAGTGCAATGGCAATTATTAAATTAATTAAAAAGTTTTGCTTAGAAAAACTAATAATGGATTTAACAGTAAAGCCAGAAGATAGTGAATCTAAATTTAAAGATGTCTATTTAAGTTCTGGTTTTGAATATGACGACACAGAAAAAGAATATACTTGGGCAGTATATTTAGATGAAGAAATAGATAATGATGATAGTGTTATAGATTTTGCAGTTAAAGAATAATTAAACTACAAAAACATGACAAAATATATTGGTAAATAAAGTATATTGTTTTTTTCAAATATTTTCTGTTCGTTTGAAAGAACGATATCTTGTTTAACATTGTAACTTTTATTTGATAAAAATTTATTTATTGCACTATGAATAGTGTAATTTTTTCCTGATTTAAGTTCTAAAGGTAAAAAAGATAAAGTGTCATAATCGTCAATTAAAAAATCAACTTCACCATTTGCTTTATTATCATAATAAAATAAGTTATGACCATGAGCTTTTAATTTGCTTGCAACAACTGATTCGTAAACAGTTCCAAGATTGATGCTTTTTTCATCGTTTAATATAGCTTTTATATTAGTTTTATATAAAATATTAGACAATAAACCTGCATCGTTTAAATAAAGTTTTAACAAATTTTTCCCGCTTGATTCTATAAGAGAAAAACAGGAGTTGATATTGCTTTAACTTCTAAGGCGATTCCTGAATTTATTAAAAAATCAAATTCATCTTGATAATTTGAAAATCTTTTGCCTTTAATATTTTCTATATTTTAACAACAACACGTTTTTTCTTATCTTCAAGATTTGAAGGAATTAAATCATAAATACGCTTTATTTTTAGTTTATGATCTTTATCATATTTGCTAGCACCATCTCCATAATAATCATAAATATCAGATTGAATTTTTCTAATATTAAAAATATTTCTATCATTTATAAAACTATTAATTGCATCAGGCAATCCACCAGTCAATAAATATTTTTTAAAAAGATCTAATAGCCTATTATGAATAGTGCTTTCTAAACTTTCTTTTTTTATAAATTTTGCGTGTATTGAATTAATTGCAATTTCATTAAAACCGTTAGCATATAAAAACTCTTCAAAATCTAATGGGTACATGCGAACTACATCAATACTATCAATTGAAATAGAAGGAGTTTTTGCTAAAGTTACTCCTAATAAAGTTCCACTACATATGTATGTGAATTTATCATCTTGTTTTAAGAACTTTAGCATTGTTAAAAATTGAGGGTATTCTTGTATCTCATCTATAAATATTAACGTGTTATCTTTTTCTTTCATTTTATCTCCAGCAATCATGCTTAATTGGAGATAAAAGTCTTCCTCATTATTAATATTCGAAAATAATCTATCACTTAAAGAATCTTCTACAAAATTAATTTCAATATAATTAGTAAATTTTGACTTTAAAATCTCAGTTGCTACATATCTAATTATAAAAGATTTTCCTATTTGTCTAGCTCTATCAATAATCATTATCTTATTTGAGTTTGAATTTAAATAGTTAATTATCGCTTTTTCAATTTTACGTTTTAACATTTTGTAGCTCCATTTCTAACCGAATAAAACACTTTTCTTATAAATTAATAGCGAAAAAAATACACTTTTCCAAAAATCGACTATAAAAGATAATATTTGACATAAGTTAATAGTAATTATTTTCTTTCAACTATACTTTGAGTTTCATATGAATTTTTATATGTATCGCAAGAACGTAGTTGCATAAAAACACCTACTCCTATATAAAAGCATAAGACAGATATTATAATTAAAAGATTGGTAAGATATTTATTTTTGCTTTTCATAAAAATTACCTCCTTTTGAATATTTAGTTAATGAGTTAGCTATAACTAACTTCCTAACATAAATATACCGCTTTGATTATAAAAATACAACTATGATGATAATGACTTAATATTTTTATCTTTTGCTTGATTGTTGTAATAAGGTATAATATTTTATGAAAAAATAAAAAGGAAATTTATTATGAAAAAAAGTATTAAAATTCTAAATTATGTCCAGCTTGCATTATCTATTTTAACAATGCTACTATTTTTAACGCTTAGATTAGACAAAAATGAAAACGCATATTTACCATCAGGAATATTATGGCTGCCATTTTTGTCTATGATCGTATTTTTAACTTGTTTAATATTAGAGTTTATAGTCAAGAATAAACCAATTGTTAGAACTTGCCTTTTGTCTATTGGTTTAGTACTTACAGGTATTTGTTTTTCAGATAGTATTAACTTAGCAGCTATTTTTATTGCTTTATTTTGTATTCCGTATGCAATAGTATTAATAGTTGTTGTAATAAAAAAACCAGGATTAACAGAAACTATATCAAATTCTACAAATACGAAAATTATTATGAATAAAACGTTACCAGAAGGTGTTTTAGATAAGAAAATATTAATTGCAAATTATATTTATTTTGCTTCTTTAGTACTAATAGTTTTTATCACAGTTATAACTTTAAATCATTTTAATATTAAAATGACTTGGAGCTTGTTATTAATTCCAATTGCAACTATAGCTTTAATAATTTTAAATCAATTACTCAGCCCATTAAGAAAAACGTTGAAATTGATAAATAAAGATCTTAATTATGCTGAATTTCAAAAATCGATCGATGCATTACTCGTTAAAAATATTCATCCAGAGACATACAATTATTTAACAATAATAAAAGCTAACTATATGTTAGTCGAAAATGAAGAATTAGCAATTAAGATATTTAAGAGTACTCACCAACCTAAAAAGAATAAACAACAAATAGAGTTTTATAAAGTTATTGAAGTTGAAATTCTTTTTAGAGAAAAGAAATATAACGAAGCATTAGAAAAGATTAAATATTTAAATCCAATTCATCAAGCTAATATGACTAATTTATATAATATAGTAGCAACTGAGACTGAAATTTTAAATATTGAATCTATATGCTCAAACAAAGCAAAATTAAAATTTACAGAAATATCGAATGTAAAATTAAAAATGTATTATTATTACACTAGAAATAATATAGAAAAAGCTAAAGAGAACGCTAAAAAGATTTTAGATTTCTCGTGCGATTTTAAAGTATATAACGAAGAAGCAAAAAGAATAATTTCTTTGTAAAATTTATATATAAAAAATGTAAGCGTTTAAATTTTTACTAAAAAGTGCTTTTATTTAAAAAAATTAGTGCTAAAATAAAATATAGTGGGTGAAATTATGAGCGCATTTAGTAAAATAATTGAACAATTCGGGGAAAAGACATTATACGAATTACTTATAGGTGATAACAAGGCCTGTATATTTAAAGTAAAAGATACTAATAATATTTTAAATGAAGAAATTGATTATCTTTATAGCGATATGCAAATGTTCGGATTTGTCAATTTTAAAAATATTTCTGAAATGCTTGAAAATATCGATAGAAAAAGTGAAATTATTGAAGTTAATGGCGTAGAAAAATACTATAATTCTTTAGTTTCATCAATTACTAGTAATTCTAAAAAATTAGATCATCTCTATTTACCACTAAAAAACGAATCAATTACAGTTTTCTTTGAAATATCAATGTTAAGAGATTTCGATAATAAGAACGTTTTATTTTTGTTGAAAGAAAGACTTCAAAGTGATTTAAGTTACGAATCGTTATTTGCTGATTCATATAAGGATAAATTAACAGGATTATTTAATTATAATTCTTTAAAGCTTCATTTAGATTCAATTCACGGACATAGATATATCGGCTTTATGGATTTAGATGATTTTAAATCAATAAACGATACGTATTCCCATAAAGCAGGCGATGAAGTTTTAACAAAAATTGGTTGTGCCTTAATTTCAATTGCTGATGATAACGTTATATTCTATCGTAAAGGTGGCGATGAATTTGCCTTTATGAGCGTTGATTTAGATCAAAATGGAGTTAAGGACTTAATTAGAAGATTAAAGAAAACCATGGCAAATATAGTATTTAAAGATTCTAAGATTCAATTTAGTATAGGTTATTCTGAATACAAAGATTGTTGTGGCTTAACAGGACATGAAGTACTTCAAGCAGCCAATTTAGCAATGTATGAATCAAAGGCAGAACATGTAGGTAAAGAAGTTTTCATTTCTATAGATACTGTTAAAAAGATTATGAAAGAATCAAGCTTAGAAAAAGAAATAGCTAAGTTTGATTTAAAAAGAAAAAGATAGATATTAAACAGCGCTTTTCATAAGCGCTTTTATTGTGTAAAAAGTAAAAAATAATTTAGACTATGCCTCTGTGTTGCTCACATAAATATTTTCACTTATAATTTTTGTGTAAAGTGTGGTGCCTATGAAAACAGAAAACAAAGTTAACAAAGTAAAAAATACAAAACAAGATAAAAAAGTAGAAAAGAAAGATAATATACTATTCAAAAAAATTATTATTTTTTCATTTGTAGCTATATTGCTTATTGGCTTTGGCGTAGGATTATCTATTTTTAATAAAAGCCAAAAGAAGTTATATTCAAACGAAATGTTAAACTTAAACAATACAAAAGTTCAACAGAATTTCGAAGATTTAGGTTATGTAGAGAGAAATATTTCTAAAGATTATAATAACGAAGGAATATGTGAAAGATATCCTGTTTATGGAAAAGGATTAGATAATATTTCCGATACCGAAAAAGATAACTTAATTGCTGAAGCAAATAAACTTTTTGCTGATGAAGGAAATTATGATGCTATTGATCAAAACGGGAATTATATTTTAAACGGAGTAGCAACAGGTAAAAAACTATATAAACATACAGCAAGTAAAGATATGTATGAAGGAAACGTTTCTGATACAGAAAAAGCAATTATAAGAAAAGTAAATGTTAATCCAACAATATGGAGAAACTATATTACTGGTTTGTATGCTGCTCCTGGAGAATTAGTAAAGATAGAAATATCAAAGAGTGATTTAGAAAAAATTGGCTCACTAAAAGTTGCGGTTGGACAGGTGACACATAAAAACACTAGAAACAATATTTGGAAAGCTGATAAAAATATATTCTCAAGATTACCTAATATCGCTAACACATTAAATATAACAAGTACAACAGCCTATGTAGGTAATCCGTTAGGTGGTCCAATATATATTTATCCTGAAAAACACGATACTTTTAGCGTCACTATTTCTGGTGCTGTCGAATATCCATGCTACATCCATGGTTATACAACACGCGAAGAATTTGAACGTATGAAGACATTGTCTGCTCCATATTATGATTTTGAAGTGTGGGACAAAGGAGTTAGACACTCTGGACCAAAAAGTAGAGCTAACTTTGATTATGACAATTTAATAAAAGTTGGAGATTTGTGGGAAAAGATATGTCGAACTTCTTCAAGAGTTCCAACTAATTCGAGTGCAGAGTCTGGTGTTGGATATATTTATGATCCTTTTGTTGCTGCTGGTGAAGCAGTAGCGTTTGTCGGTGGCCGAATAGCTGTTAATGCTCCTCTTTATTGGATGAGTGGTGCACTTGATTATAATGGTATGGTTAAAAACGGTTTTTGGGGAACTATTCATGAATTTAATCATCATTTCCAAAACTATGGAATGGAGGGAGCTTCTACAAACGAAGTGACGAATAATGCTACAAGCTTGCTTTCATACGCTTTGTATACAGATATATCTTCAGCTAGAAGTGAAGATGATAGTACGCTTTCTGGTTGGAATAGATATACCGATCCATCTAGAAGTTTACGCGAGACATTAAGTAATTATTGTAGTGGAAATAAAGGCCTAAATGTTTATGCCGATATTATTCACTCATTTGGAGTAGATAAGTTTATAGAAGCAACAAGGCTTGATGCCAAAAAGTACACACCTACATCTTGGTATGAGGCTTTATGTAAAGCGACAGGCTATGATATGACTTATTATTTTGAAAAAGTATTAGGTCTTACAATAGATGCAGATGTCAAAGCAAACTATTCTGATGGTACGCTTCCAGTCTTTGTACCAATAGCCTCTTTATATCAAACAGGTAGAAATTTCTTTAGTGGAAAAGAAGAAGTAAATATTGAAACTGTCAGACCATATTTGATTGAAAGAGATAAAGAATTTATTTTAGATCTAGATAATTATTTGTACGTTCCAAAAGACTTTGAATATAAAATTAAAAAGATAACTAAACCAAGTAATGGTACTTTGACAAAGATTAACAATAATAAATATAAGTATAATCCTAAAGAGTGCAAAAGATATAGTGGAACAATAAAAGTAACGATAGAATTGATTAACTCAGAGATTAAAACTCCTGATGTGACTTTATCAATTAATTTAGGATTTAAAAATGCTGATCCTGAAAGAGTTTTATATACTTATGAAGAAAGAATTTTTAACACTCCAGATGAAGCGCTAAATGCAAACTTTGAAGGATATACCGAAAAGGAGGAATCTAATTCAAGTTCTACATTTATGAATCATATTTCTGCTAATAAGATAGGTTATTTAAATGGTAAAATACTTGTTCCTGAAGATGGAAAATACACTATTTGTTTAAGAGCAGGTCGAGGAAATCACGCTTTATATATATCTTTAGATGGCAAAGAATATGAGAAAAAAATAGAGTTTTCAGGTGATAAAGGTGGATTCGATTTAGATGAAAATCACTGTTTAACTATAGAAGCAAAAAAAGGACAACTTATATGGTATAAGCAAATAACGATTTCAAATAATCACCCAGATGCCTTTACGGAATTAGGATGGACTAATAGTGAACAGGCACCACAATCAATTGCTAAGAACTATTTATATAATTCGAATGCTATTATAGAAGAGTATTCTTTTGAATCTGATATTGCGTATCCATACGTATATACTGATAATTTAGTATTTTATAAAACAAATCCACAAGATCAAAAAGTAATATCTATAAATCAAGATTCTTGGGATGATACAACTAAAATAGACAATATTTTAGATGGTGATGATTCTACTTACTATCATTCAAATAAAGGTAACTTTTTATCAAGCGACAATCCATTTGAATTAGTTTTAGATTTAAGCAAAGAAAAAACATGGAATAAAGTGAGATTTGTCGGTAGAACTTCTTGTGTTAACCACATTCCTACGACTTTTAAAATTTATGGAAGTAAAGATAATGTTTCATATTCGTTAATAGATGAATTTAAAGATTTAAAATGCATCGGTATTGAACTATCTACTTTCTTTAAAATTAGTAGCTTCAGATATGTAAAAATAGTTGTTACAGACAGTAGTCTAACTAGTGGAAATAAATATGTATGCCTATCAAGAATTGATTTTTCATATGAACTTGATGGAACTAATATATCGTGTAACGAATTAAACTATTATGGTAAATGGACAGTTGATAATAGTGAATTATCATCATACGGTCATGTAGTAAAAGGTAGTGGTACTATAAAATTTACTGTTAATAAAAGAAGTACTGGATTAGCTATTTTCGGTAAAACAAGCGATAAATTTAGAGCTAAGATTTATGTGAATGGAAAAATGATTGAAATTAATTCTGCTGTTAATGAAAAAATAATATTCAAAAATGCTATAGAAAGTTCAAAGAAAAAACAAACTATACAAATAGTTGTTGAATCAGGAACAATTTCAATTGATTCTATATTTGTAGGTAACTAAAAAGGATCTCAACGAGATCCTTTTAATTTCTAAATATTAAGCGTGTGCAATTCTTACTGTTGTTCCGTCAAAAGTATAATTAAAGTGACTTGAATTAACTTTTGTAATATCAGTTCTATCCGTATAATTTTCATCACGGAGGACAAAGTATACATCTTTACTTTCACTTGTTTTTGTGAAATAAGAACTCAAATTTGTTAATTGAATAGAAAATTTAACTCCGCCATATGTTCCATTTGATTTTTTGGTTGCTTTCATCATATCACCAGTTAATCTAAGTAAAACTGATTCGTTATATGATGAAGAAAATACAGGATCACTATCAGCGATAGCGAAAACGTAGTTTGTTTCTAAATTAGCATTCTTTTTAGCTGTAAATTTTCCGCTAATTTTATAACCAGCTTTAAATGAATCGGCAACACTAAAATTAGCATATATAGCATCATCAGGTATTTTACCATTGCCTACTCCTATGGAGACATTGGTTCCACTAGAGCATGATGCTAACAATAAAACTGCGCTGAGTGATAGTAAACAATTCTTAAATTTTTCATAGAAATGAATTCTCCTTTGTTATTAATATTTTAACATAAAATTTTATTTGATAAAATATTATGTACCGTTAATTGTAGCACTTTCGAAGAATATTTTTAATAAATGTGATAGTATTTATATAGAGTAATTAAAAGGAGTTTAGCAATGGAAAAAAGCAAAGTAATGGAAATTATTTCAGATCAGACATTAACTTATTCTCAACAAGTTTTAGCTTTAGCAAGATTAGCTGAAAGTGAAGACAAAACTTTATCTAGAAATCCTTTATGGATAAAAGCTTTAAAAGAGGGAAAAGTTTGTGATTTAAACGAAGGATTAGCTCCTTATAGACCTAGATATATTCTTCCAGATTATAGCTTATTAATGAAAAATGGTTGTGTATTTTTAGAACTTGAACCAGCTAAAAATATTTTAGAAGCATGCAATAAACTTCTTATATTTTATAAGCATGTTCCATCAATTACTTCTTATCCTGTTTATTTAGGAAACTTTACAGATATTTTTGAACCATTTGAAAACGAAGCTGACAGTCCTCAAACAAAAGAAATTTTAAGATTATTTTTAAAACATATCGACAAAACTTTATGCGATTCTTTTGTTCATGCTAATATTGGTCCTAAAGATAGTAAAATAACTAGAATTATTTTAGACTTAACTAAAGAAATGCAATTAGCAATACCAAATATCACCTTGCTATATGATAAGGATATAACTCCACATGACTTAGCTATTGCTTCAATTGATACTATGCTAGCAACATCTAAACCTTCTTTTGCAAATCATAAAATGTATAGTGCTGAGCATAAAGATATTCCTTATGCTATTGCCAGTTGCTATAACGCCTTAAATATCGGTGGAGGTGGTTATACATTACCACGATTAAGACTATATGAAATAAGTACTGAGGCAAAAGATATTGACGATTTCTTTAATAACGTTTTACCAAAATATGTTAATTTGATTCTTGAAATAATTGATCAAAGAATTAAATTTATCGTTGAAGACTCTAGTTTCTTCAAATCTAATTTCTTAGTTAAAGAAGGATTTGTTGAAAGAGAAAAATTTACTGGCATGGTTGGCTTAGTTGGTGTTGCTGAATGTGTCAACACTCTTTTAGGAATTAAAGATAAATCAAAAGGCTTTGGACATAACGTTGAGGCTTTAAAACTAGCCGATAGAGTTTTAAAAGCAATTGAAGATCAAGTTAATGCTCATCATGGTTTATATTGCAGCAAAAGTGATAATCACTATTTGATGCACGCTCAAGTTGGCATCGATTCAGATGGAACTGATAATTCACCTGGTTGTCGTGTTCCAATTGGCTATGAACCAGATTTATTTGAACATTTGCAAATTGAATCAACTCTTCATAAATATTTTCCATGTGGTGTAGGTGATATATTTAAATTTGATCAAACGTGGTTAAATTCAAAAGAAGCTATTTTAGATATAATCAATGGATCTTTTGAAAAAGGAATGCGTTATTTCACGGCTTATAATTGTGATAACGATGTAGTTAGAGTTACAGGTTATCTTGTTAAAAAGAGTGAAATTGATAAATTAACTAATGGAAAACAATCAATAAATAACTGTACTATTTTTGGTAAAGGCGCAAAAGAAAAAGGTAAAGCCTTAGATCGTAAGATTTATGGAACAAGCACAGATAAATAAAATAATTAATTTCTCTAATGTTGATGGACCAGGAAATAGAATGGCAATATTTTTTCAAACATGTCCTTTTTCATGTCTATATTGCCATAATCCAGAAACTATTAACGCATGTATATCATGTGGTAAATGCATATCAACTTGCCCTGTAAAGGCATTAAGTTTTAACGAAAATAAAAAAGTAATATGGAATAAAGATATTTGTGTCAGTTGTGATACATGTATTCATGTTTGTACTCATAGTGCTAGTCCTAAAATAACAATTATGACAGTTGAAGAGTTGGTTAATAAAATCAAACAAGTTTCTCCATTTATTAGAGGAATAACTGTTTCAGGTGGAGAATGTACAAACTATTATTTGTTTCTTAAGGAATTATTTATTGAAGTAAAAAAACTTGGATTAACTTGTTTAATAGATTCAAATGGTGCTAACGATTTAACTGAATTAGAAGATTTAATAGATATAAGTGATGGTGTAATGCTTGATGTTAAAGCAATTGATTCCAAATTTCACACTTATTTAACTGGTAAAACAAACGATATTGTTTTAAAAAATCTGAATTTCTTATTAGAAAAAAATAAACTTGAAGAAGTTAGAACAGTTATATTACCAAAATATGATGAGGAAAATATCAAAACTGTTAGTGCAGTTTCAAAAATTATAAAGTCAAAAGTACGTTATAAATTATTAAAATATAGATATTTTGGTGTTAACGAAAAAGGAATAAATACTTTTGGAAGAGTAATTGTTGATGATGCAAAACTTAATGAACTAAAAGAAATTGCACATTTAAATGGTTGTGATAGTGCTGTAATTATTTAAAATGAGTTTTTATGCCTTATATAAGTGAAATATATACAAGTAAACCTAAAGAGTATAAAAGTGATTTAGAAAAAATAGCTTTCGATACTTTAGAAAAACTTGATATTAAATATGAAAGAATTGATACTGATGAACTAATTACTATGACTGATTGTCTTGAAGCAGATAAGAAATTAAATGTTGATATAGTTAAAACATTATTTTTAGCAAACCAACAAAAAACGAAATTTTATTTGTTATTAATGTCAGCAAACAAAAGATTTAATACAAAAAATTTTTCTAAGAGTTTAAATATTTCTCGAGTTTCTTTTGCTAGTGAAGAAATAATGAAAACTCTTCTTCATACTGAAATAGGATGTTGTTCTATTTTTAGTATTCTTTTAGAAAGTGCTAAAGATGTTCAATTAGTAATAGATTCAGATGTTTTAAAAAACGAATTTTACGGTTGTAGCGATGGAACAAAAACTTGTTATATGAAATTGAAAACAGATGATATTTTTAATAAACTTATTCCTTTTTCAGGACACAAATTTAAAATTATTGAAATTTGATATAATTTAATTGAATTTATCACTTCTATTTGTTATATTAACGTGGGTTAAGAAAGACAGTTCGTTTGTACCATCCTGTCTATAAATAAAACTAGGGCATTATCCTTTAATAAATATTTTATGTGGGATTTTTGCATCTAGCTAATCCCACTTTTTATTTAGGAGGTAAATATGCATTTAATTACTAGTGAATCGTCATTTGATGCGGCCCATTTTCTAACAAATTATGAAGGCAAGTGTAAGAATATCCACGGTCATAGATGGAGAGTAGTTGTCACTATTAAAGGTGAACTTACTAATGGCATGTTAGTGGACTTTGGTGATTTTAAAAAAGATATAAAAGACTTATGCGATTATTTTGATCATTCTTTTATTGTTGAAAAAGGCTCTCTTGACAAAAAGTTATTTGATCTCTTAAATAAACAATTTGTTTTAAGAGTTGTTGAGTTTAGAACGACGGCTGAGAACTTTTCGAAATATATATTTGAAGAAATGTCAAAGAAATATTCAGTTAAAGAAGTTTGCGTATACGAAACGCCGAATAACTGTGCGAGGTATGTATGCGAGTAGTAGAAAAGTTTGTTAGTATTAATGGAGAAGGCCTTAGAAGCGGTGAATTAGCAGTTTTTATTCGTTTTGCAAATTGCAATCTTCGCTGTTCTTATTGCGATACAAAATATTCTTTTATAAATCCTATATATACTGAAGAGAGTATTGATGAATTAGTTAAATATGTTAAATCTACTGGAGTAAAAAACGTAACTTTAACTGGTGGAGAACCATTGATTCAAAACGAAACAAAAGAACTAATGATAGAACTATCAAATATTGGAAACAGGATTGAAATTGAAACAAATGGTAGTATAAATATAGCTCCTTATTTAAATATTCCAAATGTCACATTTACTTTGGACTATAAATTAAAAGGCAGTGGTATGGAAATGTATATGGATTTAGCAAATTACGATTTGTTAAGAAAAAATGATGTGATAAAGTTTGTTGTTTCTGATTATGATGATTTAGAAAAAACTAAAGAAATAATAAAAAAGTACGATTTAATAAATAAAGCAAATTGTCTTATATCTCCTGTTTGGGGAAGAATTGAATTTGAAGAAATTGTTAACTTTTTAAAAGACAACAAGTTAAATGATGTAAAGATGCAACTTCAAATTCACAAGATTATTTGGGATAAAGATAAAAGAGGAGTTTAGTATGATTGATCAAAAAAGATTAGAAAGTGCTATTCGTGAAATGATAATTGCTCTTGGAGATGATCCAACTCGTGAAGGATTGGTAGATACCCCTAAAAGAGCAGCTGGGATGTATGCTGAATTACTTGAAGGTATGAACTATACAAACGATGAAATAGCAACAATGTTTGATAAAACTTTTGATGAAGATTCATTAACAGATAGCAAAAATATAGTTGTAATTAAAGATATAGACATATTTAGTTTTTGTGAACACCATTTGGCGTTAATGTATGATATGACAGTAGATATTGCTTATAGACCTAACGGGAAAGTAATTGGTTTATCAAAACTAGCAAGAATAGCTGATATGGTTGCTAAAAGGTTACAACTTCAAGAGAGAATTACAAATGACATATTAGAAATAGTTTCTAAAATCACTAATTCAAAAGATGTCTATGTAAGAGTAAAAGGATGTCACTCATGCGTAAGTGCTAGAGGAATAAAAAAGAAGTCTTATACTATAACAAAAGCTTCGATTGGAGATATTAAGGAGAGCGATTTATTATGAAAAAAGCATTAGTTTTATTTAGTGGTGGTGTAGATTCTACAACGGCATTAGCTTTAGCAATTGAAAAGTATGGAAAAGATAACGTTATTGCTTTAAGTGTTGTTTATGGGCAAAAACACGATAAAGAATTCGAATGTAGCTGTAAAATAGCTAAGTATTATGGAGTAGAACATATTTACTTAGATTTATCTAAAATATTTGAATATAGCGATTGCACACTTTTAAAACATTCATCAAAAGAAGTTCCACACGAAGCTTATGAAGAACAAATAAAAGAGACAAATGGAAAACCAGTTTCTACCTATGTTCCTTTTAGAAACGGATTATTTTTATCATCAGCGGCTTCTATAGCTATATCCAAAGAGTGTGAAGTAATTTATTATGGTGCACATAGAGACGATGCTTGTGGCAATGCTTATCCAGATTGCAGTGAAGCTTTCACAAAAGCAATAAACGAAGCTATATATTTAGGTAGTGGTAACCAAGTAAAAGTTTATGGTCCTTTTGTTGGAATGTCCAAAAAAGATATCGTTGCAATAGGATTAAAACTCAACGTTCCATATGAATTAACTTGGAGCTGCTATGAAGGACATGAAAAAGCATGTGGCAAATGTGGAACATGTATTGATAGAAAAAAAGCCTTTGAAGCAAATGGTGTAAAAGACCCAATAGAATACGAGGAATAAAATATGAGAGAAGACAAATTAAATGCATTAGGAAAAAAGACTAAATATTCAATGGACTATGCTCCAGAAGTTTTAGAAACTTTTATTAATAAGCATCAAGAAAACAACTATTTTGTAAAATTCAACTGTCCAGAATTTACTAGTTTATGTCCAATAACAGGTCAACCAGACTTTGCAACAATTTATATTTCATACATTCCAGATGTAAAAATGGTGGAATCAAAATCATTAAAGTTATACTTATTTAGTTTTAGAAATCATGGCGATTTTCATGAAGACTGCGTAAATATTATCATGAAAGATTTAATCAAACTTATGGAGCCAAGATATATCGAAGTATGGGGTAAATTTACCCCACGTGGTGGCATATCAATTGATCCATATTGTAATTATGGTAAGCCTGGAACTATTTTTGAAGAAATGGCTAAGAATAGATTGATGTGGCATGATATGAATCCTGAAAAGGTTGATAATAGATAATAATCAAGCGCTCTATGAGCGCTTTTTTCGTCTATATTAATAAAAAAATATTATTTTGTTTCTTTTTAATATTTTTATCTAAAAGGAGAGATAGTAGGACTAAAAAATGAAGAAGGGTATTACTATAGTTTGTGGTGTCGTTATTCTAAGTATTGGATTTGAACATGTTATTAGAGCAGTTTCAGGATATTGGAATTAAAACATGGAAGGATAATTTATCAATATGAAAAGAAAAATAGAAAACTATTTAAATTCCAAAGAAAAAAAGAATATAGTAATTTAGATAAAATCTTTGAATTATATTTACATGGTGATATTAAAAAGCTATTATCAAAATATTCAAAAGTAGAGATTTATCCTACAATAAATAAGTTAGACAAAACAATTCAATTAAACTATAGCTATAATAATATTTATGTTATTATAGACTTCTTTGAAGATAAATATAATGTAGTAATATATCATGCTGGTATAAGTAATGAAGAATTTGAAAAACTTTTTACTAATTATGATTATCAAGATAATTTTAATTTAGAAAAATTAATTAATGAAATAGATACGCAAATTAAAAATCATCCTAGATTAAAAGATACAAGTTCACTTAAAAAAAGAAAAAAACATATTTTATAATAGCATTGATTAGTTTTTGCATACCTATTATTTTTTTAGTGGTAATGACTTTATATTGTTTTATTACTGGAAAGAGTGTACAAGGAAATGTATATTGGTTAATATTTTTAATTGTAATACCTTTAATTGTTTGGTTAATATTTGATAAAAAATCAAAAAAAATAAATTAAATTAATAAAAGATAAAGTAAGAATTAGTTATTAAATGATCATATGTTAGTAATTGATTAGATAAAGTAGGAATTTGATAAAATTATTTTAATTAATATCTGTATAATTAGAGCTTACTATTTGATTAAAATTAAAAATAAATGCTATCGTTGTTTTGTTTTTTTAGTATTACTTTACAAAATATGCTTTTTGTAACATGATTTTATTTGTATTTAGTATAGAAAAAATATAAAATTATTGTAGGAGGATTAATATTTATGAAGTCAAAAAAATATTTATGTCTATTAGCTCTTTCAGTTCTTACTTTAACAGGTTGTGGTGAAGCAAAAGTTTCAGCTATTGAAAAGTCAGATGCAATTAGTAAATTAAATACAGCCTCTGAAAATACTGAAAACTGGAAAGGTTTCACTATAAAAGAAACAGCAAAAATAAGTGTTAGTGGTGATTTTAGTAGCAAAGTTAACAACCTAGTTACCTCATCTTTGAAACTTGATGTTAATAGTAGCCTTAAGGGAAGCGCCGAATTAAATGCTGATGAAATGGCTAAAATTAAATCTGGGGATGTTGAAAATGTTGATTATGCTAATTTAGTAACAGCATCATTAACTACATCGAATAGTGTTAAATACGATTTAAAAACAACAATTAATTCAAATGAAAGTTATGTTACAACTGATGTTAATATCGGTGGTTCACTCAAGTATGGTAAAACTACTTATAACAACATTACATCCGATTTCTTAGTTGGCAATATTAATACAAAAACAAAAGTAAAATCAAATATGCAAGGTACTAATAATGGCACAACTGAAAAAAGTGATTTCTATGGTGTATATAACATTGCTTCTTCAGTAAAGAACATTGTTGGTAACATTGATACGGGTGATACTCCATCAACAGATGTTACTATTGATAGCTCATTGTTAGAAAAATTGGTTGCAAAATTAGATTCTTATATCTCATTTGGAGCTAATGATAACATGATTCAAGTTAAAATTGATGTTAATGATCAATTATTAGCTGATATTATGGCAAATGGTAATATTAAATTGCCATCTGAAATAGGTGATATTACTTTACCAAAAGTCACAGCTGAAAGTGCTATTTATATTAACGCTTATCTTGATAAAAATGGTGGCTTTAGCAAATTCTCAATTGATGTCAGTAAATTATCACTTTCATTCAATTATAATTTGAGTGGCTTGAATATGGCATGTCAGGCTGATGTTAATTATTCTTTAATAATTAGCAATAGTTCTAAAGAAGTTGATTCAATTACTGCTTCTGATTTTTCAAAAGAAGTCCAATTAATTGATTTATCAACATTGCTTAAATAGAAAATATATATGGTCTTAAGACTTATATAGCCTTAAGGCCTTTTAAATTACAAAAAAGTTAATTTTTACTTTTAATCTAAATTATAAGTAGTATAATTATCTTTTCGAGGTAATTTAAGTGAAAAGTAAAGAAATGGATATGACTACTGGCAACTTAGCAAAGAAAATTATTATCTTTGCATTACCAGTTATGTTGAGCAGTATTATTCAATTATTATTTAACGCTTGTGATTTAGTCGTAATTGGTCAATTCTCAGGCGATAATTCATTAGCAGCTGTTGGTTCAACAGGTGCTTTAATAAACCTAATTATTAACATGTTTATCGGTGTTTCCGTAGGTGCAAATGTCATCTGTGCGAGAGCTATTGGAAATAAAGATATGGAAAAAGCACAAAGATGTGTACATACAGCTATTACTTTTAGTTTTATAGCTGGAATTATTTTAACAATATTTGGAATTTTTGCTGCTAGAGAATGCCTTATTTTAATGGATACAAAAGATGAGTGTTTAGACAAAGCTACTTTATATGTTCAAATATATTTTGGTGGTATGATTTTTAATATGCTTTACAATTTTGGTTCAGCTATTTTAAGAAGTGTAGGTGAAACACGTAAGCCATTATATTTTATTACAGCAGCTGGTATCATCAATGCTGGATTAAATTTATTATTTGTTATAGTGTTTAAAATGGATGTAGCAGGGGTTGCTTTAGCAACAATTATTTCTCAAGCAATTTCAGCTGTTTTAGTATTTATTTGTTTAACTCGAAAAACAGGTTATGTAAATTTAAATATTAAAAAGCTTAGAATTCATGGCCTAGAACTTAAAGAAATGATTTTTAATGGCCTTCCAGCAGGTATACAAGGATCATTATTCTCAATTTCAAATGTCTTTATTCAAAAAGCAGTTAATTCCTTTAATATTACAGCTATTGTCAGTGGAAATACTGCATCGTCTAACGTTGAAGGGTTTATATACCAATCAATGAACTCTTTCTATCAAGCTTGTATTTCTTTTACAAGTCAAAATTTTGGCGCAAAAAACAAGAAAAACTGTAAGAAAGTTTTAATATATTGCCAAATATTTGCTGTTTTAACAGGAGTAATTTTGGGTGGAATAGTTTTAATCTTTAAAGATCAATTCTTAGGCTTTTACACAAGTAATCAAGAAGCAATTAATTACGGCGTTCAACGTATTGTAATTATTTGTACAACTTATTATTTATGTGGAATAATGGATGTCTTTGTCGGGGGAATGCGTGGATTAGGATATTCCGTAGTTCCAATGATAGTTTCCATTATGGGTGCTTGTGTATTTAGAATAGTGTGGATTCATACAATATTCGCTGCTAATCACACCTTGTTTATTTTATATATTTCTTATCCAATATCTTGGTTATTAACTTCGTTGATTCATTTTATTTCGTATATAATCGTTTATAGAAAAATAAAATTTGAGCCAGATAATAGCAACATGTCAATTGCTATTGCAACACATAATAATTCTGCTTGTTAATAGTGTAGGTTTTTGTTGAGTATATTGATTTTAATCAATATAATATTCAATGAAAATGAGGTTTTATTGTGTACTATTTTGACTATGCAGCTAACTATCCTGTAAAAAAAGAAGTCTTAGACGAATTGTGTAAAGTTGAGACTGATTTTTTTGGTAATGCAAATTCATTACACACTTTAGGTCAAAAAGCTAAGCTGGCATATGATATTTACGATAGTAAAATTAAAAACATATTAAAACTAGATGATAATTATGAAATAATATATTGTTCATCGGCTAGCGAAGCAAATAATTTGGCAATTAAAGGATTAGTTAAATCTTATTCTGGTTTTGGTAAGCACATATTGGTAAGTGAATATGAACATAGCTCTGTAAACGGATGCTTAGGATATTTAAAAACAGAAGGTTTTGATATAGAATTTATTCCTACAAAGTCTGATGGAAAAATTGATATTGAAGCGTTAAAAAAGCAAATTAGAAAAGATACAATTCTTGTCTGCGTTATTTTAGTCGAAGGAGAAACTGGCGTTATTCAAGATTATCAAGAATTATCTAAAATAGTAAGTGAACATCAAAATTGTCATTTGTTGATGGATGCTACTCAAGGAATTGGAAAAATTCAATTTGATTTAAATAAAATCGAACTTGTTACTTTTACTCCACATAAGTTTGGCGGTTTAACTGGAACTGGATGCTTGATAAAAAGAAAAAGCACAGTTTTAACACCGTTAATTCATGGAGGTAAAAGTGCTTCTATCTATAGATCAGGTACTATACCTTTAGGATTAATTTCTTCTACATATAAGGCATTAGAAATTGCTTATAGCAAAATAGATGATAATTACACATATGTAAAATCGTTATATGATTATTTTATAGATAATATTAAAAGAATTCAGGGAATAAAAAATAATTCATTAGGTAGCCCATATATTATAAATTTATCGATAACTGTATATAGAGGAAGTTATTCAGTAAGCTGTTTGAATCAATTGGGAATATGTGTTAGCCAAAAAAGTGCATGTTCAATAGTTAACACACCTTCTAAATCTATTATGTCTATATTTAAGGATAAGCAAAGGGCACTAAGCAGTTTTAGGATATCCATATGTGAAAAAACAACAATGGATGAAATTAATTATTTATTAGAAAAAATACGAGGTTATAAATCATGGAAAGATATGAAGAAATAGAACACGATATTACTACTGGAAGTAGATTCAAAATTTGGTCAAAATTTTTAGCAGCCATTAAAAATTACGATTTGATTCAACCTAAAGACAAAATTTGTGTTTGTATATCAGGTGGTAAAGATTCCATGTTAATGGCTAAGTTATTTCAACTTTTAGAGAAATTTAAAATTTATGATTTTGAAGCAAAGTATTTAGTTATGAATCCAGGCTATAATGAAATAAACCTTCAAACTATTAAAAATAACTTAGAAATATTACATATTCCAGCACAGATTATTGAAACAAATATTTTTGAAGTAGCTAACTCTCAGGATAAAAGCCCTTGTTATTTGTGCGCTAGAATGCGTAGAGGAAACCTTTATGCTTTTGCAAAAGAAATGGGTTGTAATAAGATTGCTTTAGGACACCACTATGATGATGTAATAGAAACAACACTTATGAATTTGCTTAATGCTGGTTCGTTCCAAGCAATGCTTCCTAAACTTAAGTCAACAAGTTTTGGTGGAATGGAATTAATTAGACCTATGTATTTGATAAGAGAACAAGATATTATCAACTGGAAAAATAAAAATGGTCTTCAATTCATTCAATGCGCCTGTCGATTTACAGAAAACTGCGCTATTTGCGATAATGGTGGCGGTGGCTCTCAACGTCAAGCAACTAAGCTTTTAATACGTGATCTTATGAAAAACTATAATGATAGTGTTGAAAAGAATATTTTTAAAAGTGCAGCTAATGTTAATTTAGATATGATATTAGGCTATAAGCATGCAGGTAAAATGTATTCTTACCTCGATGATTATGAAAACAAGGAAGCTATAGATGAAAAAGAATAAAGTAATAGACTTAACTTTATTTTTAATAATTTATATTTTTGCATATGCAATTGGTTTTTTAAGTAGTCTTATCATAGAAAACATGCTTTTAAAAACTCTTGTTTTTGATGTTGTTTCTACTATTGTAATTTGGATATTTTCATTAATTTTAAAAAATTCAAGTATATATGACGCGTATTGGAGTTTGACTCCGTTTGTAATTTTAACGTATGTTTTATTAACTGCCGAATACGTTAATATATATCACATTTTATTTTATGTATCCTTTAGTTTTTGGTCATTTAGATTAACAATTAACTGGATTACTACTTTTAGCAATCGTAAATGGGAAGATTGGCGCTATAAAATGTATAGAGAAAATCATCCTAAACTATGGCCTATAATTAACTTTTTTGGAATACAAATGATGCCGACTCTATTTGTTTATAGTGCTTTAGTTCCAGCAATTTTACTATTCGCAAAAAATGCCTCTCCTTTATCTTTATTATGTAGTTCAATTATAGTCGTTGGTACTTTATTAGAGTTATTTGCAGATAGACAAATGCATGCTTTTTTAAGAACAACGACAGAAAAAGTTACATGTAGAAGAGGTCTATGGAAATATTCTAGACATCCAAATTATTTAGGTGAAATATTAATTTGGGTAGGAGTATATTGCTCTTTATTATTAACTGATTACTCATTGTGGTTTACTTTTATAGGTATAATTATAATGTTGTTCTTATTCATAGTTATATCTATTCCGATGATGGAAAAAAGACAAGTTAATCGTAGAAGCGATTATAAAGATTATCAAAGAAAGACATCAATTCTTTTAATTCTTCCAAACAAAAAATAATCATTTACCTAAAGTAGACTTTAGGTTGTATTATATTAAAAAGGAGGCATTATGAAAGTATTATTAATAAATGGTAGTCCACACGTAGATGGTGTTATAGCTTTAGCTTTAAAAGAATTAAGCGATACTCTTAATAGATGTGATATTGAAACTGAGATTATACATGTTGGTAACAAAAATATCAGAGGCTGTATAGCTTGTAGATCGTGTAAAAAAACGGGTAAATGTGTTTTTGATGACTGTGTTAATGAGATTGCTTTTAAACTAAAAGATGCAGATGGATTAGTAGTTGGTGCCCCTGTTTATTATGGAAGTGCTAATAGTACAGTCGTTTCATTACTGACAAGACTTTTTTATAGTATAAATTACGATTTGTCTATGAAAGTAGGAGCTAGTGTCGTTTCAGCTAGACGTAGTGGTTGTACAGCAACTTTCGATGAGCTAAATAAGTTCTTTACTATTTCTGGTATGCCAATTGTTTCTAGTACATATTGGAATAATATTCATGGAAACAATAAAGAAGATGGAATGCAAGATTTAGAAGGCTTACAAGTAATGAGAAATTTAGGTAAGAATATGGCTTTTTTAATTAAAAGCATAGCTTTAGGAAAAGAAAAATACGGTGAAGTAGAGTTAGAAAATAACGTTCGTACAAACTTTATTAGATAGGAGATAAATATGGAAGATATTATTATTATTGGTGCTGGTCCAGTTGGAATATATGCTGCAACTTTGGCTAATTTACATGGTCTTAAGGGCATAGTTTTAGAAAGTTTATCAACAGCAGGTGGACAACTTACAGAACTTTATCCTCAAAAAGATATTTTAGATGTTCCAGGTTTTTCAAGAATCGCAGCAAAAGAATACATTGAAGCACTTTTGAAGCAACAAGAAAGCGATTCAAATCACTTGCAAATCGTGTATGGAGAACAAGTTAAAAATATTGAAAAACAAGAAGATAAATCTATAAAAGTAACTACTAATAAAAATACTTATTTGACTAAAACAATTCTTTTAACAACTGGAATGGGTGTCTTCACACCACGTAAAACAGGACTAGAAGGTGAAGATGATTTGACTAACATATACTATTCAGTTAAAGATAAGTCGATATTTAAAGATCAAGAAATAGTAATTCTTGGTGGTGGTGATTCAGCTGTTGATTGGGCTATTGCTTTAAGTGATATAGCAAAAAAAGTTAATATAGTTCATAGAAGAGATGAATTTAGAGCACAAGAATCTTCAGTAAATTTAATGACATCTAAGGGTGTAAATATTTATAAACCATATGGCTTAGTTTCATTTGTTAAAGATGGAAATAAGGCTAAAGGCATAGTTATAAAGCATAATGTTGACGGCAGTGAAATAACATTGAATTTTGACTCTATTATTGTTAATTATGGTACAGTAACTTCAGCATCAAATTTTGCAATTGAAGAAACAAATAGAGCATATAATGTCGATAGAACTTTTAGAACATCATTTGAAAACGTCTTTGCTGTAGGAAATAGCTGTTATTATGAAGGTAAAGTTAAAAATATTACTTGTGGTTTAGGCGAAGCCGTTATAGCTATTACAGAAATAGATAGAATTGTACACCCAGGTAAGAATATACCTGTTCATTTCTAAAATGAAATTTTAATAATAATAGTTATAGTTTTATTAGTAACAATAATTAACTATTTATTAATAACTCTTATTGTAGATTTTATCATTATGGGTAAGGTCTCTTTTAGAGTGTCAAAAACGAAACATAAAGATAAGTTTGTTATTAAAAATAAAAATAAGATAGATATTCAAACTGGATTTAAATGTTCAGCCTTTGCCTCAGCTTATCTATTAAGGCATTTAAACATTGATGCTAATGGTGATGAAATTTATAATATGATTCCACACAAAATGAAAAGTGGATATGTTTATCCTAAAAGGAATAGCTGATTTATTTAAAGAAAAGGGATTCAACGTTTGTTACCATATCGGAAATTTAAACACTTTAAAGCACGATTTAGAAAATAGTGGAAACCCCATTATTGTTATGATTAGAATACAAAAAGACAAAAATTATCTTCATTATGTACCAGTTGTTGGTTTTGATGAAAATAATATATTTATTGCAGAATCGCTAGCTGAATTAGTTAATGATAATAATGAATTATATAACAGAAAAATTGGCAACAAAGAATTCTTGAAATTATGGAATACTTCAATGCTAAGACAACCATTATATAAAAATACTTATTTCGTAATTTCAAATAAATGATATATTGGTATAGTTAAATAAATTAAGGCAAACTAAAACCGGCATGGATAATCATGCCGGTATTTTTTTAAGCTTGTAATGCAGCAATTCTTTCAGTAAGAGCGTTTTTATATGAGCTGATAGCGGCTTTAGCTACTTGTGTGTTTTCAGAAATAACGGAGTCAGTACTTGTTAATATGTAACTAAGTTTGCTTTCTAATGTTGTTAATTTTTCAAGTGAAGCATTTAATGCTGTAAGATCACTTGATGAAGCAACATCAGCAGGTTTTACGTCGTATGTATTAAGTGTTTCAACAACCCAGTTTTTACTTTCGCCAAGTTTGAGACCAGCTAAATAAGTAATAGCTTCTTTTGTATCATAATTGAAATCAGAAATCAAAGCATATAATGATTTTTGTCTAGCTTTCAAAACGTTATTAAATGAATTTGTTTCATCGAAGTATTTGCCGATATATGTTCCATCTAAATATAAAGGCATAATGACATTTTGTAATGGATTGACAAAGTCTTTTTCAGTTAAATCACTAACTTCAGAAGCACTTTTAACTTTTTCTTGAGCAGCGACGATTGAGTCATAAACGTATTTAATAGAAGCGCCATAAGCAGCGTAATCTTTTTCTGTAAATACAAATCCTAACATACTGTCAATTGTTCTTTCGTCAAAGTATGTTAATGGTTTAACTTCATCTGTACCGATATAAATGGCACTTGTTAATTCTTTAACAAAATTGATTGCAACCTTTGACATATCACCATCGATTACTTCATCGACATATTTATCAAGTATTTGAGAAATTGTTTCGCTTGTAACAAGGAATTGAGCTTGTGTTTCAGCTTCTTTAATAGCTACATGTTCAGTATATGCATCAATAACTGATGTAAGTTTGACTGTTAAATAAGAGTTTTTAATGATATTTGAATCATCAAAGTTCATAATTTTTTCGATTTGGTCAGCAATTTCATCCCAGTTTTCATCGGTCCATTTGCTTACATCAGCATCGTAAGAGGCAATAGCACTTTCGAATGTGGATAATAAACCCATACCTTCAACATATGAAGTGAAAACTTTATTATCACCAGATTCATCAACTCCTAATACATTGAGGACATTACCAACTTTTTCTTTGGTACTTGTACTTGCATTTTCAAGAGCTGTTTCAGTTTCTGTAATGACTTTATTTTGTTCTACAGCTGATTCTGCTTTATAAGAAATATTTTCACTTGCATTAACAACATTTTCAACAACTTTTAAGGCATTGAGGGTATCGACATAATCTTGTTCGTATGTTGTTGATGGGAAAACATTAGATGCTGGAATTGTATCTTTAAATTCGAATTTTAATAAACTATCACTATATGTAAAGCCATTAACTTCATATTGTGTTCTAACATCAACTAAAACATAGTGATTAGGTGTTCCAAATGAAGAGCTTCCAATTACATCAGTAATTTTAGGTAAAGTGACAAATGAAGCGTAGTCTTCAGGAATTAAACTTGCCAATAAAGTATTTAAATTATTAATTCCTTCATCATTTAATTTAATACCGACTTCACCTTGACCCATAGTAATGCATAAGCTTGATATAACTTTAATAAGCTTACCAAAGTCAATTTCGATTTCTGGCAATGCAACATTAATATTAGCCAAGAAAGCTAAAACTGTTTTGAAATTAACTTCACCTAAATCTTTGAAGTTGTTAAGCATCATCATAACTTGGGCTATGATTTCATTTATATCAATCATTGTTGTACCAAGTGAGTGTACTTGATCAAATTCATATTGGCCACTTTCTTCACTTAATACAGGTGCATTTGAAGAACCCATGACAGAAATGTATAACTTGCCATCAGCATTATAATCAAAGTCGATTGATTTGATTTTTGGTGCTTCATCTTCAGCGTAGAAGTCGCCATAGGCAAATGGTGTTCCATCAAAGAAGTTGACTAAACTACCATCTCCACTTCCTGTTAAAGCACCGACAATAGAAACTAAAGAATTAGCTAAACCATAGAAAGTACTTGTAGTAGTAGTGCTATTTGAACCGCTAACTCCAAGAACTAAATCAGCTCTTGAACCAACTTCGATTGAGAAGTGGAATTTGACATATTGCAAAACTTTATTTGGATCAATTTCTTCATTAGCTACTTGATAGTTTAAAGACATTGGTACATTGAGATTTAAACCTGCATTCATAGCTCCGCCAGCGATAGGTAACTTTAAATTAGCATCTAAAGAGCCTGACATTGATTCGATTTCGCTATATGTATATTCTTTTTTAATATTTGAATTAGTAGTTGAACTTGTACTGCTATCTGTCGAAGGTTTAGATGCCGACGATGAATTACTGCTACTGACTGGGGTAGATGAACTTGAAGTGTTATTTCCACCACATGATGTTCCAACAAGGGCAGTAAGCAATGTTGGTACAACTAATAAAAGCGTTCTTTTTTTCATATTTTCTCCTTTTTAAAATGAATAAAATCTTTTATTATTAATACAGAAAAGAGTTCATAGGACATCTTTTCTAATATTAGTCTATTTACTAAATATTGTTTAGTCAATTGTTTTATGATTTAACTATTAAACTAAAATAAATATACTTAGCTGATATTAAATAATTAAAATTTTCATTTATGATATAATTAATGACAAGGGGTAAACAATTATGACGCAAAAAGAACTAATGCTTAGCGGTGAATTATATAACGCTTCTTCTGACGATTCACTTTATCCAGATTATGTAAAAGCTAGAAATATATTAAGTAAGCTAAATACAATGCCATTTGATGATTTAAGTAGAAAAGAACTTATAAATAATCTCTTTGGAAAAATAGGCAAAGATTGTGCGATAATTACACCTGTATATTGTGATTATGGATCTAACGTTTATATTGGTGACAGATTTTTTGCTAACTATGATTGTATCTTCTTAGATGTTTGTCCAATTACTTTTGGAAATGATGTTTTTGTTGGGCCAAGATGTACTTTTGCTACAGCTTGTCATCCGACAGATTATTTGACTAGAAATGAACATCTCGAATCTGGAAAGCCTATTACTGTAGGTTCTAATGTGTGGTTTGGTGCTAACGTTACAGTGTTACCTGGGGTTACAATTGGCGAAGATGTTGTAATAGGTGCTGGCTCAGTCGTTACTAAAGATATTCCAAGTCATACAATTTGTGTTGGTAATCCTTGTCATGTTATAAGAGAAATTACAAATGAAGAAAGACAGTATTGGCGCGGGCAAGGCAAAAAATGGCACGATATGTTCGATAATAAATAAGGTGAATATATGATTTATTTCTTTTATGGGCCTGATTCAACTTTGCTTTCGCAAAAAATAAAAACAGAAGTTAGAGGCAAAGTTGATATAAGTGATCAGCTTCAATTTATCAAATTCAATTCGTTTCAAGACACAGTTCAAGATGTTGTCATGGAATCTTTATCGACTTCTTTTTTAGGTGAGCCTAAAGTCGTCGTATTAGAAAACTGCTATTTCTTATCAAATTCTAAAGAGAAAGTACCACCACTTGATAAGCAACAAGATTTTAAAAGTTTGATCGATTATATTAATTTTCCTAATCCAGACACTAATCTATATCTTCTTATGGTTGGAAAGCCGAATAAGAAAAGTGAAATTGTTTCACTTTTAGAAAAAAAAGCAATCGTTGTTGAAGTAAATAATTTGACTGATGAAGAATTTGTCGAAACAGCAAACGCTTTAGCTAAAGAATATAATGGTGATATCGATAGAGAATCAGTAACTGAGATTGTTAAACGTTCAGGTAGAGACTATACAATGTTTGTCAATAATGTAAGAAAGCTATTTACATATACAAACCAAATACGAATTATGGATGTTCAACAATTAGTTAATAATCCTTTATCTGATGATGTATTTAGTTTGTTTGAATCACTTATAAATAACGATAGACCTACTCAAGCAATTAGAATTACTAGAAATTTATTTAAGATGGGTTATGACACATATAAATTACTTCCAGTATTAGCTTCTCAATTTTCATTTTTAGCCGAAGTTGCATATTTAGATAGCCGTGGTTCAACAGAAAAGGAAATTGCTGATTCATTAAGATGCCATCCATATAGAGTTAAATGTTCAAGAAGAAACCTTAAATATTTAGATTTTAATATTATAATTGAAATAATGGCAGACTTAAGCGAGTTAGAAAGGAATTTAAAATATAACTTAGACGATCCTCAAACAGCATTAGAGCTTTTTATATGTAACTTTAGGAGAAATTATCTAATGAGAAAGTAATTTGTTAATATCGAAATTTTGTTTAAAACTTTATATAAGAAAAAGTTGAAATTTAGTTAGTTTTTTACTTTAAAATCAATTTTTTCTTGATAATTAAATATCATTCGTGATAAACTTAGTTGTTATGTGAAAGGAGTGACAATATGGCTCAAATTAAATCCCAAAAAAAGAGAATTCTCACAAACGAAAAAGCTAGAGTTAGAAACGCTGCAGCTATTTCTGCATTGAGAACTGCTACAAAGAAAGTTCATAAAGCTGTCGAAGCCAAAGATCTTCCATTAGCCGAAGCCAACTTGGCCGCTGCTATCTCATTGATTGATAAATCAGTCTCAGATGGCCGTCAACATCAAAATACAGCTAACCGTCAAAAAGCTAGCTTAATGCGTCTTGTTGATACCATTAGAGGTTAAGTTAAATAATTGAAGTCGTTAGCGACTTCTTTTTTTTATCAATAAATTATTATTGCTTTAAATAATTAAAGCATGAAATTATCAATGTAAGCGCATAGCATTTTCTTTCATTATGAATGAATTTCGCTTAATTTAACTGGATTGTATGACAAAATACGTACATATTTAGACATTTATGAAAAATTAGTATACCGCTTACATTAATTTTTTACGAAAGTGTTCGACTTTCATAGCAATTATCGATATAATGTTAATAGATACAATAAAAGGAGTGCTATACATGCTATACAACAAATATATTGATCACACTTTACTTAAACCAGATGCAACTGAAGAACAAATTAGAAAATTATGCCAAGATGCATTAGAATATGATTTTGCCTCTGTCTGTGTTAATCCAGGTTATGTACCACTTTGTCACGAATTGCTTAAAGGCAGCGATGTTAAAGTTTGTACAGTTATCGGTTTCCCATTAGGTGCCACTCTTCCTGCTGCTAAAGTATTAGAAACAAGAGAATCTGTTTTTGCTGGTGCTCAAGAAATTGATATGGTTATTAACGTCGGCAAACTCAAAGACAAAAAAGATGATTATGTTAGAGAAGAAATCACTAGAGTTAAACATGCTTGCCACGGTCATTTATTAAAAGTAATTATTGAAACTTGCTTGTTAACTGATGAAGAAAAAGTTAGAGCATGTAAATTAGCTGTCGAAGCTGGTGCTGACTATGTTAAAACATCAACAGGTTTCTCAACAGGCGGTGCTACAGTTGCTGATATTAAATTAATGAGAGAAACAGTTGGCCCAAACATTGGTGTTAAGGCTAGTGGTGGCGTAAGAACTAGAGAAGATATGATTGCTTTAATTGAAGCCGGTGCTTCAAGAATCGGTACATCTTCTGGCCCAAAATTAATGAAAGAGTAAAAACTTCTCTCCAAGTTTTTCATAAGTTATCACTAATATAATTAGTGGTTAGACGTTGCCATAGTGCAACGTCTTTTTTTTAACCATAAAAAAACTGTAGCTTTGTGGCTACAGGAAATAGTTGTGATCATTTTAATAATATCTATCGATATCTATTATTCTAGAAACAATCAATGGATCTTTTCCACTTTCTTTACGCAAATACTTTGTTAGTCTATCTATTAAAAGTTTTTCTGCATCCTCGCAAGAAAGTGATTTTTTAGTGCATAATTCTTGAAGAACTTTTGTGAAGATATTAAAAACTTCCTTAACAATATTTTCACTATCTTTTAAGAATATGAATCCACGCATTTGAACGTCAGGAGATGATATGACTTTTCTAAGTTTACTACTGACTGTTACGGCTAAGACTATAACGCCATCATCAGACATTTTTTGTCTTTCTTGAAGAACAACTTCTTTGACGTCTCCAACTCCTATACCATCGACTAATAAGTCTCCTGATTTTAAGACAGGCATTGGTGTTAAATGTGCTTTTCCATTGTCGTCAAAGTACAATATCATACCATTGTCAGCAATGAAAGTATTTAAGTGTGAATAGCCGTGATTTAATGAAAGAGCAATCTTAGCGTTAGCCATCAATTGTCTATATTCTCCTTTAACAGGCATATAATATTTGGGCTTGAAAAGAGAAAGTATCATTTTTAAGTCTTCCTCTTGTGCGTGCATAGAACTAATTTTTTTTCTATTTAAATTTATGACTTTAGCTCCAGTTCTATATATAGCATCGATTGCTTCAGTTGCTAGTGTTTCAGTTGCTGGTACACTTGGACAGGCAACGATAAATGTGTCTTTTTCTGAAAGGGTTAAAGCGTGTATCTTTGTTGCACCGTTACCGATAGCTTTCATAAAGTCAAATATTTCTTCACCTTGACCAGTAACAAGTATAACAACATCAGTTGGTGCTACACGACCAATTTCTTCGATAGGTAAATAGTTAGCTTTAGGAATAATAAAGTTTCCGTTTTGATTTAATAATGGTAAAGCATTAATTAAAGTTTGGTTTGTTAAGCATATTTTTTTACCATTTTTAACGGCTAAGTCTATTACTTCAAAGTTATTGTAGAAGTTTTGAGTGTATAAAGCGATAAATGTTCTTCCTTCTGGATCTTCGATATATTGGTGAATTAGCGGAGTAATTTTATGGTTTGGTGAGGCAATACCAGGTTTATCAGCACCACTTGATTCAGATAAAAGAAGAAGTGTATCTTTTGTTTCCGCTAATTTAGCTGCTTTTGGCAAGTCAAAGGTGAATTTTTCCATAGATCCGAAATCGGAGATAAAATCACCAGTGTAAACGATATTTCCATAAGGTGTTTCAACGGCAAAACCAAAAGAATCACTGACTGAATGAGTTGTAGAAAAGAAGCAAAACTTGTGACCACAAATAATTTTATTTGATGAAGGTTCAACCGGGATAAAATTAAATTTTACGCCTTTAAACTTTTTTTCGTAATCAATTTTAATAAGTGAAATGGTTGTTGGTGTTGCGTAGACTGGAACATTAACAATTTTAAGTAAGAAAGGTAATGATCCATATTGATCGTCATGACCATGAGATATAATTACAGCTTTAATTCTATCCTTATTTTCTTCCAAATAGCTAAAATTAGGTATAATTATATCAACACCTGGTGAAGTTCTATCAGGATACTTTAAACCACATTCGATAACAAAAATATCGTTATCCATTTCGATACAATATAAGTTTTTACCATTTTCATCTAGACCACCTAGTGCATAGACTTTTAATCTAGATTTTTTAAGTTCTTCAGATAGTTCCATTTTTTCTCCTTATCTTTTTATCTTTTTGTTGCGTAGAAAGCAATAACCAAGCAATTTGCACCAGTATGAGCTCCGATAATTGGCCCCATTGTTGAGTAAACTACTTCTTTGACGTGATATGTTTCGAGTAACTCTTTACCAATAATTTGAGCTGTTTCAAAATCATCGCCATGAGTTACAAATACAACTTGGTTTTCTGGTTCGACTGCAGTTTCCTTAAATTGTTGAAGCATAATAGCAATAGCTTTCTTTCTACCTCTAGTATTAACCATTGGTATAAGTCTACCCAAATCATCGACGTGTAAAACTGGTTTGATACCTAATGCTGTAGCAAGTGCAGCTTTAGTGGCTGTTAAACGACCACCTCTTTTTAAAGCGCCTAAATCATCAACTGTAAACCAGTGAGCAATATGCAACTTGTTATCTTCGATCCATTTAGTGTTTTCTTCCATAGACATTCCTTCGTCTCTGTTTTTGCATGCTAAATAGACTAATAGTCCTTGACCACATGAAGCACAAAGTGAATCGATAACGATAATGTTTGCTTCTGGATGATTTTCTTTAACTAAACCGGCAGCTGTACAAGCGCTGTTATATGTTCCGCTTAATGCACTACCAAAACTAATTAACATAATATTATTTGTTTTTTTGAGTAATTCTTCAAATTTAGCGATAAATGTTGAAGGTGTAATTTGAGATGTACGTGCGATTTTTTTAGCTCGCATATCAACATAGAATTTTTTAAAATCGTATTCACGACCATCTGGATAGTGATTGTATGTTTTTCCATCTATCTCAAATTGTAATGGCAATACTTCAATATTGCACTTATTGACAAGCTCTTGAGATAAATCAGAGCATGAATCGGTTAAAATGACATATTCTTTGGACATTGTTTCCCCCTGTTTATAATAATTTGTGTTTTTGTACTAAAATCATTATATAGTATATCAAGAGTACTTCAAAAAGTATATTTTAAAGTGTTTATTTAATGTAAAAAAGATGTTTAATTTATTACTAATATGTCTATAAATCGATTATATCTTATTTTTAGTGTTAATTTTGTTACTTAGGTAAATGAATAGTGAAAGTAGAACCGCAATTTAATTCGCTTTCGACTTCTATTGAAGCGTTAATAATTTTTATTATTCTCCAAACTAACGCTAATCCTAAACCATTACCTTCAGAGTGGTGTGTTGTATCCACTTGATAAAACTTGTCGAAAATTTTGTTAATATTTTCCTTAGCTATGCCACAACCATGATCTTTAATCTTGACAACTATTTCTTTAGTATTTTCACTTGCTTCTAAAACGATAGTGCTATTTTCAGGACTAAACTTGATAGCGTTACTAATTATATTAGTCCAAATGTGATTAATTAGACCAGAGTCACCATAATAATAAATTTCATCAAAGTTCAAATCAAAGTTTATATTTTTACTTTCCCATTTAGATTCTAAAGATAAAATAGCTTGTCTTAATTGCTCAGAAAGATTAAATTTTTCTTTTTCAAGATTAGATGAATTTTGATTTTCTAATTTAGAAAGTTGAAGAATGTTTCCGGTTAATGTTGATAATTTATGCGTATTATTAATTAACTTATTTATATATTCATCGTGTTTTTCTTTAGATAAATTCTCACTTTGAAGTAAAGTTGCATATCCTTCAATAGCTGCTAATGGTGTTTTAAACTCGTGAGAAACATTAGCTACAAAATCAGTTCTTAAAGTTTCGATGCTCGATAGAGCTTCGGCCATAGAGTTAAAGTTTTTAAGCATATCGTTTACTTCTTTTAGACTTGATTCTTCTTCTACTCTAATAGCAAAATTTCCTTTAGCAACTTCGTGAAGTCCTTTATTAAGTTCTTCTAAAGGCTTTAAAAACACTTTACCGATAAAAATGGAAACTATAAGACCTAGAAGAATCGATATAATAACCATTAACAATAAAGGTAAGAAGAAAGATCTATCAGCATTAGAATTGCTAAATATGCCAAAGAAATAGAGAATTGATATAACTATCGCACTGAAAAATATGACTGATAACAGAGAAAACATAAAGGCAATACAAAAGTATAGCCATAGTTTTGGATTAATCGCTTTAATTTTGTTTTTGCTTTTCATTGTTTTTTGACCGCCTTATATCCTAAACCTCTTATCGTAACAATTTCAAAATCTTGATTGTTTGAAAATCTATCTCTAAGTCTATTTATATGAGTGTTAATAGTTCTATCATCTGTTTCAGAATCCATACCCCAAATTTCATCCATCAATTGTTGTCTAGTAAATATTTTTCCTGGGAAAGAAAGTAGTTTAAATAAGAGATTGAATTCTTTTAATGGTAAGACAATATCATCATCGTTATATTTTACCGTCATTGATTCGTAATCAATAATTGTAGATCCGATAACGATTTTCTTTTCAGAATTAATTCTAGCTCTTCTTAACAAAGCTTGTATTCTTAAAAGGAGTTCATTTACGTTAACAGGTTTAATCATATAGTCATCAGCACCAAAAGAGAAACCTTTTTGCAAAGAATCGTAATCATCTTTAGCAGTAACCATGAGAATTGGTATACTGTTACCTAAACTTCTAAGTTCTTTTGTCAGTTCATAGCCGCTCATTTTGGGCATCATAATATCAGCAACAATTAAATCGATGTGTGTGTTGTCCATTAAATTTAATGCATCTAGTCCATCAGTTGCACCAAAAGCTCTATAGCCTGCATTATTAATTGTTGTGACAAATAATTCTCTTAAATCTAAGTTATCTTCAACTACAAGTATATTAAACATAAACACACTCCTATTAAATATAATTTCAATGTTTATATTGTAATATTGCAACATAAACAAAACGTAAACTTTATACTATTATTTTTATTAAAAAGTTAAAATAATTCAATAAAAATTGTAAAAGTTTATTTTCAGTTTATTTTTACTTAACTTTTAGTTTATAAAAGTGTAGTATTATTTCAATCGTAAAGGAGGACTTCACATGCAAGGAGTTACAAAAAAAGTTCCACTTACGAAATATATGACTATGTTAGTGTTCCGCTTGGCATTAAATCCAGATAAAAAGAACGACGGTTTTGCTAAGCTCGATGAAGATAAACTTGCTCTTGTTGAAAAGAGCAAAAACGATGTGCGATAAGGTACTACCCCTACCTGTATATAGAATCGGATTTTTTAAAAATACCTTGACCTGCATTTCCTTGTCCGATTTTAATCGCAAGGCTCAACTAGGCTTAATGCTTAGTTGAGTTTTTATTTATAGAAAAATAAATAAAAATACATTATAATGTCGAAAAATGGGTTATTTTATGAAAAATAAAAATAAGATTACGGGCATTGCTTTATTAGGCGTTTTTGCTTCTTTTGCTTTATTAGGCACTATTTTTGCATTAGGAAGAGTTATTAATAAAGTTTCAACTATCAATTTCGATATTGCATCGATTGTTTTAAGTTCACTTACTATATTATTAATGATTTTTAATCTTATTTATAGTGATATTAGACAAAATAAGATTAAAAAGATGACTAATCAAGATAAACTTGACTATAGTTTAAAAATGAAGAAATGGGTTAAAGATAATATACTTTTACTTCGTAATAAAAGAATTAAAGAATATAAGTTAGCTATTTCATATGGCATATTTAATTATTTTTTATTATTTGTTTCATTTTTTATTACATCTATTGCTTTGCGCTTTGGAGAGGAAAACTTACCTATCATATTTTTTATGTTTTTGCTTCCTATTATTTTACCTGCAACACTTATTTGGACTATTTCAAAATTTAATAATGTACTAAATAAAGAAAAAAAGGATAAAAAATTTGTTGATGGAGAACTATTTAAAGTTTCAAAGGACTTTGTTAAAGATATTTTTAAAGAAGAAAATATAGATAAAGAAGTAAATGTTGGTATTATATTTGATGCTAATTGTAGAATAGATAAAGTAGGGAATGATTTATCTATTAATATCGGCTATTTACTATTAAAATTTTTATCTTTAGATGAGTTAAAGGCTATTTTGTATCATGAAATAGCACATTATAGAAATAAAGATTTAGAATATACTGAAAAAATATGTAAATTACAAAATAAATTTAACTCGGTTTTACCGCTATATTCATATAAACTTTTATGTCCATTTGCTCTTGATTTTGAGTTGAAAAACGAACTTGGTGAATTCTTAGCTACAGAATATTATGAAAATAAGGCTGATGATGAAGTGTTAAAGAAAAATGTTTCTAAAGATTTTGTAAATGCCTGTGGCAAAATATTTGGATTAAGTAGAGTTAACACTTTAAATTATCCTGAAGTAGATTCCATGACTGAGGAAAGACAAAAATGGGATGAAGAATCAATTAATCTATCTTTGAAACTAAGATATGATTTATACAATAAGCAAAAGAAATACTATGAATTAGTTTCTAAAAAGCACGCATCAGAAAGATTTACAACACATCCAAATATCAGAGAAAGAAGAGAAAAATTTAATGTAGATGTCATTGACTTTAACATTACTGAAAACCATTATTTTGATGAAGACATAAAACAATACTTTGATATTACTAATAAATATGCATTTGAGAGATCATATAAAGATGCCCTTGAAAGATATAAAAAATATAATGAAACGAAAAATGATATTGATATTAATGATTTATCAATTGTTACCGAATATGCAAAAACAGCATTTGAATATGAAGTGTACGATGATGCCAAGAAATTTGCTCGTAGGGCATTAGAAATTGATCCAAGTCTAAGCAGAATGAATTATATTTTAGGTTGGACACTAATAATGATTTATTGTGATGAAAAAGGTGTAACTTACTTAAAGAAGGTTATTGATGAAAATGAAGGAGATGAATTTTCTTTAAGTGCAATGCAGACTTTAGGAGATTATTATGTTGAAACAGGAAACGAAGAAGGAATTGAGAATATTAGAAATATTCAGGTAGGTGTCTATGATAAGGGAGAGGAGTATAAAGAAGTAACAACTCTAAAATTGAGCGATACATTAACTAAATGTGAAAATAAAGAGGTAATTGACAATGTAGTAGATATTGCTAAGAATAGTTCAGACATTAAAGGAATCTATGCTGGTATTAAAACCATAAATCAATTTAAATGTACACATTTTATAGTTATAATTGATGGTATTATAGAAGATCAAGAAGGTTTTAGTAAAACTATTAATTCAATAATTTCATATTTTAATTCGATTGAAGGCCACTATTGCATAAATGCTATTCCTAAAATCCAATTATCAGCTGCTCATAAGCTTTTAAGAAAAGATTTAATTGTTTATAAAAAATAAAGAAAAAAGCAAAGCATGTGTTAATTAATGTGGGCTTTTGTTCAATAATATTTAGAATAAATTTAAAAAAAAGCTTGCAAATCAATATTGCTTATGTAATAATAACACATGCGTGGATCTGTGGTGTAGTGGCTAACATGTCTCCCTGTCACGGAGAAGATCGCGAGTTCGATCCTCGTCAGATCCGCCATGGCCCGATAGCTCAGCTGGTAGAGCAAGGGACTGAAAATCCCTGTGTCGAGGGTTCGACTCCCCCTTGGGCCACCATTTATAGAAAATTACATGTACCATTTGGTACATGTTTTTTTTACATAATTATAAATTACAAATGCAATTTAGTTCGAACAATATGTACTTTTATTCGAACAAGATCGAACTTTTAATATAATAAATATAGAATATAAATATTATCTTTATTTAATATTATGAAAAGCTTTAACATAGCATTTTTATACATTTTTGTGATTTTGTCTAAAAATCAATACAAAAAGTCAAAACAATATATATAAAACTCCAATTTAAATATAAGTGTCTAAAAATCAAACAAACTATAAATTTTGATTATTTTATAAGTGTTTTTTTGTTTGTATGATAATGCTGTAAATGATACAGGAGGTATAAATTATGTATTATTCAGCAGGAACTTATGAAGCATTCGCTCATCCAGAAAAACCAGAAGGAGTTGAAAAGAAATCAGCTTATATTATTGGTACTGGTCTCGCCGGATTGTCAGCAGCTTTCTATCTCTTAAGAGATGGACAAATGAAAGGTGAACACATTCACTTACTCGAAAAATTAGAATTAGCAGGTGGCTCATGTGATGGAAGAAAAGACATTACTAAAGGCTTCTACATGCGTGGTGGTAGAGAAATGGATAATCACTTCGAATGTATGTGGGATATGTTTAGAGATGTCCCATCAATTGAAACACCTAACGTCTCAGTATTAGATGAATATTATTGGTTAAATAAACATGATCCAAACTATTCATTATGTAGAGCATCAATTAATAGAGGACAAGATGCACATACAGACAAACAATTTAAACTTGATAAAAAATCAGCATTAGCTTTATCAAAGTTATTTATGACACCTGAAAAAGATCTTGAAGATAAAAAGATTTCAGATGTTTTACCAGAATCATTCTGGAATACAAACTTCTGGCTCTATTGGCAAACAATGTTCGCTTTCCAAAAGTGGAGCAGTGCTCTTGAAATGAAGAGATATCTTTGTAGATATGTCCATCACATTGATGGCCTTCCAGATTTCTCAGCATTAAGATTTACAAAATATAATCAATATGAATCAATGATTCTTCCTTTAACAAAGTATTTGGAATCACACGGCGTTAAAATTGAATATGGCGTCGATGTTAAAAACGTTGTTATCGAAGAAAAATCAGGTAAAAAAGTTGCAAAGCAAATTATCTTCGTTAGAGATGGAAAAACACAAACTATCGATTTAATCGAAGATGATTTGGTATTCATTACTAACGGTTGTTGCACAGATACATCATGCTATGGTGATCAAACACATGCACCAGATTTATCCAAGATTAAGAATGGGGCTGGAGAATCTTGGGACTTGTGGAAAAATATAGCTAAACAAGCTACCCACGGCGAATATGGTAATCCAGATAAGTTCTGCAGCAATGTAGATGCTACAAACTGGATGAGTGCAACAATCGCTACTTCAGATGAAGAAATTATTCAAAAGATTATAGGCGTTTGTAAACGTGATCCACGTTCAGGTAAAGTTACAACTGGTGGTATTGTTACAGTAAAAGATTCAACAGAAAACTGGTACTTATCATGGACAATTAATAGACAACCTCAATTTAAGAGTCAAGATAAAAACATGGTATTAGTTTGGGTTTATTCTTTGAATACAAATAGACCAGGTAACTACGTTAAAAAAGCTATGAGAGATTGCACAGGTGAAGAAGTTGCACAAGAATGGTTATATCACATTGGTGTTAGCGAAGATAAGATTAAAGATTATGCTAAAAATAGATGTAATACAACTACTTGCTTCATGCCATATATCAACGCTTTCTTCCAACCAAGAAAAGAAGAAGATAGACCACTTGTCGTCCCACATGGAGCTGTTAACTTTGCTTTCGTCGGTCAATTTGCTGAGACTCCAAGAGATACAATCTTTACAACTGAATATTCTATTCGTACTGGTATGGAAGCCGTCTACACACTATTAAATGTCGATCGTGCTGTTCCAGAAGTTTGGGGAAGTAAATACGACGTTAGAGAATTGCTTAGAGCTGCATATTACGCAATTGATAAAAAACCAATTAAAGATGCTAAATTATCATTTAAAGAAAAACAACTCTTAAAACTCGTACTTAAAAAGACAAAAGGTACGGATATTGAAATCCTTCTTAAGGAAAGTGGATTAATTTAGTTAAAAAATATTGTTAGTATTTTAAAGCACACTTTATACTATAAGTATATCTAGTGTGCTTTTACTAGTTGAAAGGAAGAAAATATGAATAAAATTAAAAGCTTTTGTAAGAGAGTAAGAATCGATATTATTCTTCGTGCAATTTTACTCTTAGTTATGGCTGTATTGTTCTTCATTAGTCCAGAAGATGCAATTACTTCAGCTACTCTTGTCCTATCTATCTTTATTATATGTGATGGTGTCTTTTCGTTCGTTTTGTATTTCTTTACAGGTGGATTATCAGGACTATTTGGATCTACCTTATTAGGAGCAATATTCAAGATTTTATTTGGTATATTACTCGCTATAAACTTAGATGTTTCGACAACAATATTTAGTCTAATGTTTGCTTGTTATGTAATAGTTGTTTCAGCAAATACAATTGAAGAATCTATGTATTTGAGAAAAGTTGGACAAAATTGGATTGTTACATTAATTCTTGGACTAGTCTCTTTAGCTGGTGGTATTACATTGTTATTCATGAGCCCATCAACTTGGGTTAAAGCTGCTGGTATTATTACTGGCATCACATTGTTAGTCGCTTGTATTGAAGATGTACTTCTTGTTATTTCAATGTATAAAGTTAAAAAACACGTTGAACAAAAAGTAATTGACTATATTGACGTTGAATAATATCTAATAAAAAAGGCAATTAAGATTTGTTTCTTAACTGCCTTTTAATTTGCCATAAAATTAATTATTAAAAATCGTATGTTAATGGATCATGACTTGTACGTTTATTAATATTCATATTGTTAAGAATATTCATATCTTCATCGTCGAGTTTAAAGTCGAATATAGAGATATTTTCTAAAATTCTTTGTGGGTTTTTAGACTTTGGAATAGGAGCAATGCCTAATTGAACATTCCAACGAAGCAAAATTTGTGCTGGTGTCTTTTGATGTTTTTCAGCAATTTTAAGTATTTTATCATCGCTAAAGTTTCCGCGCATAATTGGAGCCCAAGCCATAACGATAATGTTATGTTCGTGACAATATTTTAATAAATTATCATCGTGCAATAACGGTGTGTGCTCTATTTGGTTTATCATAGGTGCAATACTACAATTTGCTAACAAAAATTCTAGTTGGCTACGTTCAAAGTTACAAACTCCAATGCTTCTTACTAAGCCATCGCTATAAAGTTTTTCCATAGCTTTCCAGGTGCTAATCATTCTTTCTTTATTTTGACCAGGCCAGTGAATTAAAAATGAATCGACGTAAGTGGTTTGTAATAACGATAATGATTCATTAAAGCTATTAATTGTTTGATCGAACCACTGATTAGAATTTCTTACTTTAGTAATTATAAAAATATCTTTTCTAGGTAGAGAATTAACTTTAATTGCATCTCCTAAGTCTTTTTCATTTTCGTACATTTGAGCTGTGTCAAAAAGTCTATATCCATCTTTATAAGCTTCATTGATGGCTTCATTCATTTCTTGACCACCAGCCATTTTATAAACTCCTAACCCAATATCAGGAATTGAAACTCCATTTGCTAACTTCATTAAAATAATCCTCCTTTTGTAATTATAACACATTAAAAATTAGTCTTTTTCTTTACTGATTAACAATTGTGTAAAACAAAAAAATGATAATTTATTACGACATGTGTCGTATTTATATGATATTATATAAAAAGTGGGGAAAGATTATATGAGCAGTTTAACTACTAAAAAAGCGATTGCTTTCACTTTGAAAGAGCTATTGTTAGAAAAACCTATCTCTAAAATAACAATTAATGATATTACAGAAAGATGTGATATCAATAGACAAACTTTTTATTATCACTTTCAGGATATAACTGACTTGATAGAGTGGATTTGTGTTGAAGATGCTGATAAAGCTTTGAAAGACAAAAGCAGTTATGAAACCTGGCAAGATGGTTTTTTAGCAGTATTTGATCTTATGAAGAAAGACTATGCTTTTATCATGAACATATATAGATCTATTTCTCATGAAATTCTTACAAAGTATTTATACAAATTAGTCTATCCGATTATTTATCAAGTTGTTGATGAAAAATCAAAAGGATATGTTGTACGAGAAGATGACAAAAAATTTATAACTGATTTTTATAAATATTCATTTGTCGCCATTGTCTTGAATTGGATCGATGGAGATATGAAAGATGATCAGAAAAAGATTGTTAAAAGAGTAAGTGATTTAATTACTGGAACAATAGAAAATTCACTAAAGAATATGAGGTCATCTTAAAATAGTATTGTTCTTTAGTTTAAATGTGAAAAAATGATAATATATCAAGCGTAGGTGAACATATGAACGATTTGCAAAAATGTCAATTGAATATACTTATAGAATTTATTAGATTGTGTGCGGAACATAATTTAACATATTATTTAGTTGGAGGCACTTGTTTAGGAGCTGTACGACATAAAGGTTTTATTCCTTGGGATGACGATATTGATGTCGGTATGCCAAGAAAAGATTACAATAAATTTATTCAATTACAAAAAGAGATAAAAAAGCCATACTTTATTCAAACATACAAAAGCGATAAAAACTACATATATAACTTTGCTAAAATAAGAGATTGTACGACAACATTTATCGAGAACACATTTGTCTGTCATCAATTTAATCACGGCGTGTGGATTGATGTTTTTCCAATTGATGGCATGAGTAAAGAAGTAAAGCCAGCTATCGAATTTAAAAAGAAAGTCAGATGGACTTGGCATCAAGTATACTTAATGTATCTTCCAGCTTTAAAACGTAAACTTAGACTTAAGACTTTATGGAAAGATATACCACTTAACATAGTTGCCTTTTTATTTGGTTTACTTAATGTCGGTCACTATAGAAATAAGTTAGTTGATAAAAAAGTAACTAAATTAAGTTATGACGATGCAGTTTTAGTTGGTAATTACTTTGGAAATAACGCCAAAAGAGAAGCGATGCCAAAAGAAATATTTGAAGAAGGAACCGATGGAGTATTTGAAGGAATAAAAGTAAAGTTGCCTAAGGATTATGACAAATATTTGACGCTTTTATTTGGTGATTATATGAAACTTCCTCCAGTCGAACAACAAATAGGTCATCACTTTGATAAAGGATTTTCTTTGACTGAAGACTATTTGACATATAGAAAAGAACACAATTTGTAAAAAGGGGAATATAAAATGAATATCGCATTAATTTTAGCAGCTGGGTCAGGTACCCGTATGGGAAATACCAGTAAACCAAAACAATTCTTACCTATATATAACAAACCTTTAATTGTTCATACAATTGAAGCTTTTGAAATGCATGAAGATATCGATATGATCGTCGTAGTTACTAACGAATCTTATATCGATTCAGTTAAAGTTTGGTGTAAGCAATATGATTTAGGCAAAGTGAAATATGTCGTTGCTGGTGGTGCTTCAAGACAAATATCTGTATATAATGGTATTAAATTTTTAGCTGAATTAGGAGTTAATGATGATGACAATATTTTGATTCACGACTCTGCTAGACCATTAATTAGCCAATCTATAATTAGTGCTAATATCGACTCTTGCAATAAATATGGAGCTGTAGATACAGTTATTCCTTGTAGCGATACAATAATTAAATCTTTAGATGGAGAAACTATAACTGAGATTCAAAAAAGAAGTGAACAGTATCAAGGACAAACTCCTCAAAGCTTTAAATTTAAAATTATTAAGGAAGCTCACGATTACGCAAATGCGACAAATAATACTGAAACGACTGATGATTGCCGTTTAGTTATTAATATCGGAAAAGAAGTACATTTAGTTCAAGGATCTAAATTAAACTTTAAGATTACTACATTCGATGATTTAATGATATTAAAAGCTTTACTCAAGATAGGCAAATCTGAGGTTATTTAAAATGTTTATTACAACATATAAAGTAACAGCACCTCAAGTAATTGAAGAGTTTGTTGATACTCTTGAATACGATAACAAAAGCGTATTAGTTCACGTCGATTACTTAGCTATATGTAAAGCTGATATTAGATACTACCTTGGAAATAGAGATATCAATGTTTTAAATCATAAATATCCATTAGCACCTATTCATGAAGCGGTAGGACACGTAATAAAAGATCCGACTAACACATTTAAGAAAAATGATAAAGTTATTTTGATTCCAAACTTTGTTGATAAAAACAAATGCAAAGGATGTACTAACTTGCGTTGCTCAAATAGCGATTTAGGAGAAAACTATTGTCCACACGCTATTTTTAAGTCATCAAACGCTGATGGATTTATGAAGCCTTTTTATTCGTGTGATCCATCTTTATTAGTTAAATATGATGATTCTATAGATCCTTCTATAGCTGTATTTTCAGAACTTTTAAGCGTTTCAAATGCAAGTTGCCGCCGTATTGATTTTACTAAAGCTAAAAATATAGCTTTATTTGGCGATGGAATTATGAGTTATATGATGTATATTCTTTTGACAAAGAAATATCATAAACACATAACAGTCTTTGGTCTAAACGACGACAAACTTAATTGCTTTAAAGATGCTGATGTTGCTAAATATGATTCTTATTTAGGAGAAGAATTTGATACGTTAATTGAATGTGTCGGTGGACGTGGATCAGAAATTGCTATTAATCAAATGATTAATTTGAGTCAAATAGGTGCTGATTTAATACTTATGGGAGTATCAGAAAATAACGTTAGCATCAACACTCGCAAAATATTAGAAAAAGGGATATCTCTTAAAGGTGTTACTAGAAGTACTAGTTTAGACTTTATAGAAGTTAGTAAACTTTTAAATGATAAATATGTTCAAGACGACTTAAAACCTTTAGTTCTTTCAACAGGTAAAATAAGCTCAGTAAACGATGTGTATAAGTTCTATGAAATGGAAGTTAATAACACAAAGATAATTGGCAAAAATATCATGAAATTTTAATTAAAGCAGTTGTTCATTCAACTGCTTTTTAAGTTGTGCATTTTAGAAATTAAGTAATTATAAAAATAATATTAAATATTTTAGTAAAAAAAGATTTTTTATGATTTGTTAGCTTAACAGCTACAGTTGCAACAGCTAATAATTGGGTCGTTCCACATGTCATGGGTGGCATTGATGGATGGGGCTGGGCAGAAAATGATGCCGGTGTCATGGCTCCAAATTTAGCCGCTGATAAAAATGAATGGATGTGGGTTGCTGATCAAGATTACGGTGAATCACAATTTAAAGTTAAACAAGGAAATACTTGGTATGCAGAAAAAGGCAAAACTGGTAGCGAAGCTAATATGAAAAGAACAATTGTAACTGGTGATATAATTTACTTCCACAATGGTGCACTTGGTAACGATGGAGAATATATTTATTTCTCTCATCCACAAGCCTAATAATTTATGTCTACTACCTGGAAGAAGATATTAAAAATAATTGGTGAAACAATTATTTTGATAGTAATTATATTAATGGTAGGATTCTCACTATTAACTGCAATCGATAGATTCTCTGGGTACAATACGTCAATTGGAGGCTATCGAATAGCAGCCATATCTTCAGGATCAATGTCTAAAGTTGATTCTAGTAACACTGATGTCATAGAATTCGGTGGGAAGATAAAACGTGGAGATTGTGTTATTGCTAAAGAAGTTAAATCTATAGATGATTTAGAGCTATATGATGTTGTCTTATATACAGACAACAATAACAAACTTGTTTGTCATAGAGTTGTTGAAATTAATATAGAAGAAAATTCAGTTGTAACACGCGGCGATGCTAATCCTACAGTTGATGGAATGGTTAAATTTAGTTCTGTTAAAGGTGTTGTAGTTAATACAGTCCCTTCAGTAGGACACATAGTTTTGTTCTTGCAGTCTTATTATGGTTTACTAGCCATATGTGCTTCTGTATTCTTTATATCTCTAGGTGTTTTGATATATAAAATACTTGAGGATAAAGAAAAGAAAAAGAACGAAGAAAACCAAAAAGCTTAATAAATAAGCCAAGAGTGTAATTAAGTTTACACCTTGGCTTTTAAAATGTTCTAATTAGCTAAAAATAAGCTGCTTGAGAGCTTAATATTCTTTTTGTGATTAAATATTCAAAAATAAAATAAAAGTGTATAGAACCTGTTTTTTGTAATTAAAATTAAATTTAATAAATATAATGAATATGCTTTGTATAAAGCTGATCAATAAAAAATAGATATTTTAGTAAAAAAGTTTAAAAAATGCTTTGTTATAAATGTTATAAAATGATATAACAAATAAGCCAATTCTGTATTTATTTATATAGAACACCTATATACATAGTATATAGGTGTTAGGCAAAAATGCAAGCCCTTACAATTGTTGACAAATATATATCAAATTTTATAATTTAATTGTAATTAACGTTTACTAGCGTTAAATGTACGCTTTAAATAAAAGCAAATGAAAGGAGAGAATAATGAAAAAATCACTTGCTTTATTAGTCCTTGCTTCTGTTTTATCAATGACTGCTTGTAACAATAATAACAATGATAAACAATCATCTACAAGTAGTCCAACATCTACTACAACTACTTCCTCAACTTCAAGTAGTAAACCATCTACATCTACTTCAAGTTCAAGTAGCTCTAGCTCAAGTTCACAAATTATTAAAACAACTTTAGCTGCTCCAGTAGTTACAGTTGATGAAGAAAAGTCTGGTGTTATTAATTGGAACGACGTTGAAAATGCTGATTACTATTTAGTTTATGTAAATGGTAGTGAAGAAGGCGTTGAAGTTGTTGGAACAACATACAAAGTACCATTAACTGATGCAGGATTAACAAGTACTGTTACTGTTAAATCCATGACAGACGATGAAGAACACTTTGTTAATAGTGGAATGTCAAATCTCGTTAGTGTCACTCATAAAGCTTCAGATAGAACAACTTGGGGCAAAGATGAACTATTAAGTGATTGGACAGCATTAAGTGGAACTCTTGGTAGTGTCAATGAAGGCTTAGATCTTAAAGCTGGTCAAAGTATGGCTATTGTCAAAAAGATTACAGCTGAAACAAAGATGTTCAACTTGTTTGTTAGAGACTTTGAAGGTCAAGAAACAGGTGAAACAGGTGCTATTGTTGAACTTAAAGTCGATGGTGCTGTTGTCGCTCCAGTAAACTTTGAAACAGAAACTGTCACTATCGATAAAGATTGCGGACGTCAATTATTAATTACATATGATTTGAGCTCTTATATTTCTGATGATGCAAGCATTATTAGAATTACAGAAAAAACTGGATATTCAAATCACTGTGTTGTCACATATGCAGCTATGGGAGATTATTCATCATTATTATCAGCTGGAACCAAACAAAACTATTGGGGACATAACTATGCTGATAATTGGTCAGGTGAAATGAATCATGCTGATGGAATGGAAGATATCGCTAATATTGCTAATGATCCATCTTGGATTAAAGTTGGTAATATCGGTGACTTAAACGAAGGCTTGAAACTTGAAAAAGAAGCTTCAATCGTTAAATATCTTGAAGTTACTGAAGCAAATTCATTAATGACAGTTGCCTTTAGAAACTTCGGTGGAATTGATGAAGACTTTGCTGGTGGTGTATCAGTAAATGGCAAGTTCCTCAAAGCAGTTGGTGATAATAAGACTTACTTCACAAAGCTTACAACGCCTACATATTTAGCTGAGGCTAATGATGGTGGTCAAGAAGCAGTCATGAAGACATATGATTTAAGTGCATATATTGGTAAGACAGTTTGCTTAACAATCGCTAACTTAAAGTGCTATGCTCCAGGTGGAAATGAAGACTTAGTAATTGGTTCAGTTTCATTTGGTAGTGCAGTAAAAGTCACAGATACTCGCACAACCTTCGATGCTTCTTTATCTAAGAACATTTATCCAAATTTACCACTTATGGTTGCTGGTCCATTCACTGTTTATAATGAAGGTATAAGCTTTAGAACAAACGACTATGCTGGTGGTATTGCTCAAAGATTCGATTTATCTGAGGTTGCAGAAGGAAAACACGTTTATGTTAGAACATATTGGCGTGGACTTGTCGAAGATAACATCACAGCTAAATTCCAAACTCTTGTCAATGGTGAATTAATTAATACATATGACTATTTACTTAGAGATAGAGAAGATAATCTCGCATGTGTTGGCTTAGACTTAAGCAACTTTGTCGGTCAAACAGCTGATGTTGCAATTCATATTCCAAGTAGAAACTATAGAGTAGTTCTTACAAAAGTTGAATACTATACAACTGATGAAGTAGAAGATAATCTTTCTTATCCAGCCACTGAAGATCCAGTAATTGTTGAAACAACAGGAGGAGAATTTGCCTGGGGTCACAACTACAAAGATAACTGGGGTGGCGAAATGGGCGATGATAATCTCAAATATAGCAACTTAGCTGGTAGCGGTTGGACATATACAGGTGATGTCAACGATGGCTTCAACGAAGGTTGTAAGATTGGCTATGGTGCCAGTGTTACAAAGACATTAACAATCGATCAACTTCACCAAACAATGGCAATTAGTGCTAGATCATTTGGTAGAGATTTCAAAGGAAGAGTTTCTGTCATTGAAAACGAGGTAGAAACACCATTAGCTCCAATTGGTTATCAAGATACAGACTTCACACAAAATGGTGCTGCAACTCACAAAGATTCAGTCGAAGATGGTTGCCAAAACGCAATTATGTACGCCTATGATTTATCAGCATATTTAAATAAAGAAGTCACAATTAAAGTTGAAAATACTGGTACACAAGATAGCAATTATTGCGATGAATTAGTAGTTGGTTCTATTGGTTTTACAAGTGTATTAAAAGTTACAGAAAGCTTAAGATGGGATGCTTCAACAGTTAAAGGCACAAATAACAACCAAGCTTTACAAGTTATTCCATGTGGTCCATTCTCAATCTATAACGAAGGTATTAACTTCAGAACACAAGACTTTGCTAGTGGTATTACTAAGACACTCGATTTAAGTGACGAAGCTTTAACAGGAAAAACAGTTAAAGTTAAAGTTGGATTCAGAAACTTCAATTCTGGCGGTGAAGATATTGAATTCCAATCATTACTTAATGGTGCACTTGTTTCAACAGAAACAAAGAAAATCAATGAAGATATCACCTATCTTGAATTTGATTTAACACAATTAATTGGTCAATCATCAGTTAACTTAGGTATTAGAACTCCATCTAGAACTTATAGAATTGTTATGACTGACTTAGTTGTCACAGTTGAATAAAAATCAAATGTTATATAAAGACTTAGCTTAAATGCTGAGTCTTTTTTAATATATATAAATAAAAGTGCTTTCAATTTTATATTTAAACATAATGATATATTTGTTATAATAAATATATCAAATAGAACATTGTTACTTATAAAGTATATGTTTGTAATAAATGGAGAATTGTTATTATGGCGAATGATACATTATATAAAAGCATTTATAAAGAACTAAAAAAAAAGATTATAGATGGTGTTTATAAAATTGATGATTGCTTACCATCAGAAGAAGTTTTAACGAAACAATATTTTACAAGTAGAATAACTATTAAAAAAGCTATGGAGTTACTTGTTAATGAAGGGTATATTGTTAGACATCCTGGCCGAGGAACATACGTATCTGATAAGTATAAAGAAAATGCAATTGAAAACAGATTGAATCTTGTAGGTTTAATTTTATCGAATATATCCTCAGCTTTTGGTCTTGAAATTTTACTTAGCATTGAACAAGAGTTAAGTAACTTAGGATACAATGTCATTATTAAAAACTCAAAAGGTGATATTGCTTTAGAGACAAAATATATTAATGAGTTGATAACTATCGGTTGTAAAGGTTTAATTATTCAACCAGTTCATAACGAATACTATAACGAAAAATTAATATTCCATCACATTAATAAATTTCCAATTGTTTTAATCGATAGAGATTTTAGTGGTATGCAGCTTCATTGCATTAGAACTGATAATTTTTCAGCTGCTTTAGATGCTACAAAATTATTATTTGAAAAAGGACATGAAAAAATTGCTTTCTTTTGTAGTAAAGATTCAGATGTGTCTTCGATTGAAAATAGAAAAAATGGATTTCAATCAGCTTATTTCTATAGTCAAAAATTTTTAAAAGGCACATATGTTGCAAATATATTAAGCAGTCCTAATTCGCCTTTTGATAAAGAAGTGTTTAATAATGATGTTAAACTTGTAATTAATTTCTTAGAAGAAGAAAAAGATATCACATGTTTATTTGCTAGTGAATTCACAGTTTGTAAAATTTTATATGAAGCCATTAGAAAAATGGTAAAATCCATTCCAAGCGATTATTCACTTATTACGTTTGACTATGGGTATGGGTTAGTAAATCCAGATGTAGCTCGAATAATGCAAGATCAAACAGAGATGGGAAGAATTGCAGTCAGCGTTTTACATAAGTTAATTAATCATGAGGATGTAGCTGTCAAATTGTTTAGTCCATATAAAATTTATCCTGGAAAAACATTAAAAGTAATTAAGTAAAAAACGGAAGTCTAGTTGTCTAGGCTTCCGTTTTCACAAGGAGGGATTAAAAGTAAGATACTTCATTTTCTTTGTCAAACAAGTGAATCGAATTTGTTTTGAAAGAAACATTAATTTTTTGTCCAACCTTTATTACTTCATCAGTAATAACTTTGGCACAAACCATTGTGTTTTCATCGATGTTGAAGTGAATTAGTAATTCGCTACCAAGAGTTTCAACGATGTTAACTGTATATTTACCATTTTCATTTGGTTCAATTTGAATGTGTTCAGGTCTAACTCCAACGTATACTTCAGTATTTTTTTCTTTAACTAATTCTTTTTGATTGTCATTTAAATTTATAGAGACATTATTGAAAGTAACTTTGTCATCTTCAATTTTGCCTTCAAAGAAATTCATGACAGGTGAACCGATGAATCCTGCAACAAACTTGTTAGCTGGATGATCATATATTTCTTTTGGTGCACCGATTTGTTGAATATATCCATCTTTCATAACAACAATTCTATCAGCCATTGTCATAGCTTCAGTTTGGTCGTGGGTTACGTAGATTGTAATAGCGTTCATTTGTTGGTGAAGTTTAATAATTTCAGTTCTCATTTGAACTCTGAGTTTTGCATCCAAGTTTGAAAGAGGTTCATCCATTAAGAAAACTTTAGCGTTTCTTACAATAGCTCTTCCTAAAGCGACACGTTGTCTTTGACCACCGGAGAGAGCATCAGGTTTTCTATCGAGATATTTTTCAAGTTGTAATATTTTAGCTGCTTTGAAGACTCTATCGTTTATCTCAGCTTTTGATCTACGGACAAATTTTTGGACTTCAACTTCATTTTCGCTGTAGTACTTGATCTTTTCATTAGTAGCATCGATATTTCTTTGAATTTCTTCAATGCTTTCTGGAGCACTTTCTTTAGCAATTTCTAATTGTGATTCGAATGTTTTTAATTGCTTTTGATATTTTTTGATAGATTTTTTATCGATGGCTTTGATTGGGTTGCCATTTTTATCAAGTTTTGGAACAGGAACTTTGCGCATCTTTAATCCAAAAGCCATATTGTCGAAGACATTCATGTGAGGATAAAGAGCATAGCTTTGGAAAACCATAGCGATATGTCTATTTTTAGGTGCGACATCGTTACAAAGTTTTCCGTCGATAAATAACATACCGCTTGTAATTTCTTCTAATCCAGCAATCATTCTTAAAGTAGTAGTTTTACCACATCCAGATGGACCGACAAAAGCTATAAATTCTTTATCGTTTATCTCTAAATTAAAGTCAAATACTGCTTGCACATTATTTGGATAAATCTTGTTAATATTTACTAGTCTAACATTTGACATATCAAATATGACCTCCTGTCTTTTTTACATTATAATTATAATTGGTAAAGCGCTTTTATTCCATGAAAAACGGGCATTTTTTAACATTTTTGGACTTTGTATATAACAAAGTATATTTGGTATAAAAATGTAATATATTTCGTCTTTATAGTTAATAAATTGGCAACTTATGTTATACTTAAGTTGTAAAAAAACATATCACGTCTTTTGTCTATAAATAGAAAAAGATAAAAATCGATTTTAAACGAGAATGAGGTAATAATAATGAAAAAATTCGGATTATTAACAGCATTAGCAAGCGTTGCATTGGTAGCGCTATCAAGTTGTGGAGGAAACACTTCTTCCAAAAAAAAAGTAATAACATTGTGGGCTGGTGGTCAATGGGTTCAACACGATGCTGAAAACTTAAAAAAGTTTATTGATGGCTATAATTCCAAACATGACAATATCGAAGTTAAAGTCACAATTAAATCAGAGTTTGAAACAGCATTAGCTAGTGCTTTACTTGTCAACAAGCAACCAGATGTCGTTATTTGGGATAGATTTAACACTCCAACATACGCTGTTGAAGGCTATTTAACTTCTATCGATGATATGATGTTACGAGATGGTATTACAGCTGATTTATTCCAAGAACAAGCATATAACGAATTGAATTATGACAATAAGCAATATGGCATTCCTCTTGACTTGGATATTTGGGGAATTTACGTAAATATGGATTTAATTACTGATCCAAGCGTTGCTGCATTAGTCAAAGAAGACTGGACATGGGACGATGTAAAAACTGTCGCACATGCCGTCACAAATAAAAGTTCATCTGGTTTCAATCCAGCAGGTTATAGCGCTGATGATTTACATGAACACTTCTTTAAATATATCGTTTCAACAGGAACTACAGATAACTTTGAAAAAGATGGTAAACTAAATTACGATACTCAAGAAGTTAGAGATGTTTTAAACTTCTTTAAGAACTTCGGAGCTGGCGATGTTTGTAACAACGATTACAATGGTAAAGATGCTTTTATTAGAAATAGATTAGCTATGTTAAATCAACCAGTTTATTTCTCATCTTACTTAAAAACTTATGCTCCAGATCTCAACTACAAATTTATGCCTCAACCAAAATATAGCGGTGAAAAAGGTAAAAACGGTGGTATGATTGGTGGCTTTGGTATGGCTATTCCTCAACCAATTAAGAAATATAGAACAGAGGCTTGGGAAAAGAAAAAGGAAACTTCATGGAACTTTATCAAGTCTTGGCTTTGTAACGAAGAAACAGCTCTTGAATGGAGTAAAGCTTCCAATACTTTACCAGCTTTAAAATCACTTTATTCTGATGAATGGATTCAAAATACAAACGTCTTGAAATCTGCAGCAAGCTACGCTGATCAATATGAAACAAGACCATCTGTTCCTGGCTTCTTAAACATTCAAATTAACGTTTATAACAAATATGTTAAAGAATACTATAAAGGTAGTTATGGTGGTTCAGTTGATGATTTAATCAACGAATTGCAAGTAGAAACAGATAAGATTATCAGTAGATATTAATTATGAAAAAAATAAATAATGAAGTGAATAAAAAAGCTTTTGCACTTCCTAGTCATAAAAAGAGAAATGACTCTTTAATTGCTTATGCGTTTTTAGCACCTGCGTTAATTTTGTTTATCGTTTTTACTGTAGCTCCATTTGTAATGTCTTTAGTATTATCTTTCACAGATTATAATGGTGTCGAATTTACAAAATTTTCATTTGATAACTTTAAAAATATTATTGAAGATAAGTATTTCATGAATTCCATGAAAAACGTTGCGATATTTGCTGTGTTTTACGTACCTCTTTCAATTATATCGAGCTTGATAATTGCTTTCTTAATATCAAAAATTAAGTTAAAACATAACTATTTAAAAGTAATTTATTACATTCCATCACTAACAAGTGGTGCAGCTATGATCTTCGTTTGGAAGTCGCTTATTAGTTCAACAAGCATTGTCTTAGATAGTGGCTATATGGCCATGGTTGTAATTATTGCTATTTCTTTATATGGCTGCTTAGGTGGAAACATGCTCATATATCTTGCTGCTATGACTGGTATCGATCCAAAGGTATATGAAGCAGCAGATATTGACGGAGCTAATAAATTCCAACAATTTCTACACGTTACAGTACCATTACTTAGATCTTCAACGTACTTTATCTTTACGACGACGTTAATTGGTAGTTTCCAATTATTTGATGTCATTTACTTATTAGGTTTATATAACAATGATAAAGCTATATCTCCAGTTGTTGAAATTTATTTAAGTGCTAAAGAATTAAGATTTGGTTATGGCAGTGCAATGTCTGTCGTCCTCTTCTTCTTCATAATGGTTGTTACAGTGATTACACAACTATTTGTCAGAGAAAACAACAATCAAAAGAAATTGTTTAATCACGGAAAGGACAAGTATGCAAAAAAGTATGCAAGCTGGGAAAAGACACACTAATCTAAGAATTAGACCAAGACTTTCTGTCGGACAAATTGTCTTAATTGTTGTTTTAACATTATTAGCAATATTAATGATGACTCCATTTATTTGGTCAGTTATTGCTTCTTTAACAAGTAGATTTGATTTAGAAGGACAAGGCTTTAAGTTCTACTATGGTCACTTTACCTTTGAAAACTGGGCTTCTTTATTTAAAAATAACTGGGGTGTCTATATCTTTAATACGCTCTTTATAGCTTTTGCCGAAATTATATTACAATTGTTATTTTGCTCTATGGCAGCTTATGTCTTTGCAAAATTCGATTTCTATGGTAAAGGAATTTTATATAAAGTAATGCTAATTTCCATGATGTTACCTGGAATTATTACTTTAATCCCACAATTTATTGTTACTACATCAATTCCGTTCTTCCCGAAAGACATCTTTGGAAACGACTTAGGTCCAGGTTTATATAATTCATTATTCGCTGTCATATTGCCAAACGCTGTCTCAATTTATGGAATAATGTTCTTAAGACAATTCTTCACCAATCTTTCTGATGAAATAGGTGATGCCGCTAAAATAGATGGTGCTAATGGTGTAAGGGTATTCTTCATTTATTTCAAAATGGCTTTGCCTGGAATTATGACTTTAGGATTATTTACGTTCGTTTCAACTTGGAGTTCATATTTATGGCCATCTTTAGTTCTCTTTAGTGAATCTAAATTTACTTTAGGTCAAGCTTTACAAGAATTCCAAACTTCATCTTCAACAGGTGAAATGATGGCAGGATCATTATTAAGTATTGTCCCTGTTATTATTTTGTTTATATTTACTCAAAAGTATTTCTTAAAACAAACGACTTATACCGGAATTAAATAGAAAGGATAGCAACTATGAAAAAAAAGAATCTTCTAATTTCGTTATGCCTTTTAACAGGTGGTATTGTTTCATTAGCAAGTGTTAGTGCTTTAAATTATCAACCTGAGAAAGTAGCAGTTGTCAAAAGAGCTGTCGACACATCAGAAAGTAGCTTGAATAATTATTTCAGTTCAAACGAAGACCTTCCAAGTGAATTTGGTAACAAAGTTGGTGGAATAATTACTATAGATGGAACTTACTATCAAAACTATACTATGGGTTATTGTTCATTAACAATTAATCCAAATGGTAGAAGCTACACCATAAAAAATCACGCTGGTAGACAAATTGATGCTGATGGAAACTTAAAAGTATTACCATTAGCTGATTTATTAAACTATGTTGCAGATTCATTTGCTACATCAGGTAACGATGACTTTGCTAGACCTCTTAATGATGCTGAATCAGTTAAGCCTTTAATCGTTGAAAGAATGAAGGCAGTTTATACAGAATTTTATAACAAAGGAATTATATTGGGTATTGGTAGTTCTGATGTTAAATGTTGGGATGGTTACATTGTTCAAGACTTTTCATGGGGCGATGGTACATTCTCGTTTGGTGGTAATAGATATGGCATGTCGTTTATCTTTTTCAATTATCGTTTGACAGATAATGAAACTGAAGGTCAAGCTTTTGTTGTCAATAATGCTGAAGCTAAATATTGGGATGAAAACAAAAATAACTTAGGTTATCCAACAAGCAATAAAATGACAGATAGCATTACTTTACCTGGTACAACAGAACCACAACAAGTTACATTCCAAACATTTGAAAGTGGATTCTTAGTTGATGAAGATGGAACACTTACATATCGTTCAGGTTTTGTCTATGATCCAGTCAATAAAAACTTTATTGCAAAAGCTACACCATATGTCGATTCAAGATATGGTTCATTTGTAAATGAATATGCTAGCGAGGTTAATAGTCGCATTGTTAAAGTGTACGCTCATGGTTCAATTGTTTGTACTCTTGTTAACGGCGAATACTTGTACGATTATGAACCAGCAAGAATATATAAAAATTTAAATGAATACGATATGGATGATTTCAACTACTATTTAAACGATGTTGCTGGATCATTTGAAATAACTTTAGAAAACGAATCTAAAGTAGCTAGAAAGTTTAAAAATAAATATAAAACTTTATTAAACAATAACTTCTTTGTCGGTTTTAAAGAATCAAATGTTAGTGGTAACTGGAATGGTGTTATCGCTCAACAATTTATCTTAGGTGATTCCACTGCTAACCCATGGGAAGGAACACGTACAAATGTTGCAGCTCTAGTTTATAACCAAAGTGCTGACGAAGTATTCTTATTAGCTAATAATTCAATGATGATGTGGAATAAGAGTGGTAATTATAGTAATTACGGTTCGCCATTAAGCGATGAATATGTTGTTGGAAAGGATGTCTTCCAAGACTTTGAAGGTGGTTTATTAGTTATTTTAAATAACAATACAGATACTGCTTTCTTATATAAGGGAACATATGATGAATACGTTACTGGTAAAGCAAATTATGAAAAACCATCATTTGGTAGCGAATATACTAAAACTACAACAGTAACTAATTTCACTCCACTTTATGCTATTGCATTTGCTGTACCTGCTGTTATAGTTGCTGGAGGTATTTTCTTAATTGTCGCGTTAGATAAGAAGAAAAAGGCAAAAAAGAAAGAGAGTGAATAAAACGATGTATAAAAAAATGAAAGAGACAATCGCTTCATTTGAAGAAACGATTAAGTCTGATAAATTAAAAAGGATGTTTGATAATTGTTTTTATAACACTCTCGATACTACTATAGAATATTTATACGATGGAAGTGTCTATATGCTTACTGGTGATATACCTGCTATGTGGCTTAGAGATTCAAGTGCTTCTGTCCTTCAATATATTGAATTTGCAAAAGAAGATGAAGATGTATTTAATCTTATAAAAGGTTTAATAAAACGACAATTCTTCTATATTTCTATCGATCCATATGCAAATTCGTTTAATAGAGATCCAAATGGTCATGGTCACACACAAGATGAAGGCGAAAGAACTCCATATACTTGGGAAAGAAAATTTGAAATAGATTCTTTATGTTATCCAATATGGTTAATTTACAAATTATATAAAGTGACTGGCCGCAAAGAAATTCTTGATTCTGAATTTGTTAAAACTTGTAAAATTATAATTGATGTTTTTAAAAAAGAACAAAAACATCACGAACTAAGTGATTATTACCACTATAGAGAAGGTGAAAGAGATGGATTTAATATTCCAAATCACGGTCATGGTGGCGATATTAAATATACAGGAATGATTTGGAGTGGATATAGACCAAGCGATGACGCTTGTAAATATGGATATTTTATTCCTGGTAACATGTTTGCTGTCGTAGCACTTAAAAGAGCTACTGAATTGCTTAAAGTTATCGGTGAAGATGATTTAGCTAAAGTTGCTTCTGATCTTGCTATTGAAGTAGATAATGGAATTAAGCAATACGGCATTATAAATCACAAAAAATATGGTGAAGTATACGCTTACGAAGTTGATGGCTTAGGTAACTATTTATTAATGGATGATGCAAATGTTCCAAGCTTATTATCAATTCCTTACTTTGAATATGAAGATAAGAATTCAGCTATATATAAAAATACAAGAAAATATTGCTTGAGTTTCGATAATCCTTACTATTTTGAGGGTAAAGTTCTTAAAGGAATTGGTTCACCACACACTCCAAAAGGTTATGTGTGGCATATTGGAATCGTATTAGAAGCTTTGACAAGTGGCAACAATGAAGATGTTATAAGAATCATAAAAATGGTTATGAATAGCGATAACGATACTTATTACACTCATGAAGGTATAAACAAAGACGATCAAAGTGAATTTACTCGTTCTTGGTTTGCATGGTCTAATTCGCTATTTTCTTATTTGATTTTAAAATCAAAAAATATTATTAATGGAGGCATTGAATAATGAAGAAGAAGCTCGCAAAAGTTCTTACAGCTGGTGTTATGACATTTTGTATGGTAGGTTGTTCATCGACTACTACTGAAGTTATCAAAGCTGGAACTATTTTAGATAATCCAAAAGATAATTTAACCTCAGCAGAAAGAAACAATCTACGTTCTAAAGTCATCGCTGACCAAATGTGGAAAAATTATTATGATGAAGAACTTAATGGTGCAATAAATTACTATCCTTACAAAGATGATACAGAAGAAATTGCATCAGTATGGCACTTTACAAGTATTTTATCTTTATACATTAAGTTAGTAAAAAATAACCCTAATGATGCTGAATTAAAAAGAAAGCTTAACACTGTTTTAGAAGGCCTAGAATATTATCACGAAAGAAGAACAGATTATCGAGCTTACGCCGTTAAAAGAGGCATCGATATCGATATGGCATCAAGCGGCTATATGGCCGACGTCTATGATGATAATATGTGGATTGCTAGAGAGTTTTTAAACGCATATGAAACATTAAACGATGAATCGTTACTTACAAAGTGCGAAGAAACAATCGAATATTGTTTAACTGGTTGGGACTCATCTATCAATTCAGATACAGGTGCTGAATGGGGCGGTATTTATTGGGGCCCAGATTACTTAAGTAAACACGCTTGTAGCAATGGTCCAATTATCTCTACTTTAGTTAGATTATCAAAAATCAATCCTGATAAAGTTGTTAATGGAAGAACATATTTACAATGGGCTAAAGATGTTTACGATTTTGGGCTAAAGACATTTAAGATGAGTAACGATTTATATGGTGATATGATCGGTACTGAAAAATCTGGCGGTGTAACAACTTCTCATGGTTCGTTAGATACAACAGCTTATACATATAACACTGGAACAATGATTTCAGGTGGAGCATACTTATATGAAGCAACAAAAGATGAGAAGTATTTAAATCAAGCCAAAAAGTCAATGAAAGCTTCATTTGAATATTTTGGTGATGATGAAGTTTTAAATGGTTATTATCAATTCCCATTAGGAACAACTATTTGGTTTAACTTAACCTTGTTCCAAGGGTATTATGATTTGTTATTAGTCGATGATTCAGCTAGTGAATATTTAGCTTTGATTCAAAAGAGCATCGACTTTGCCTATAACAACTATTTATACGACAACTATTTACCAGTCAACTGGGTCAGTGGATGGCAATATGGTTTAACTAGTGATGAAAATAAAGATGTAATGGATGTTTGTGCTTCAGCAGAAATATACGCTTTATTATCAATGAAAGATAGTTTAAACAAATAAATTTGGAGTTTTATATATGAGATTTAAGCCAAATTATGCTGCAACAAAAGAAGCAATAATTGATAGTAGAAATATTTATAACTGCATAATGTTACCTCTTGTTTATACTAAAATAAGAGATTTAGATTATGAAGTACTTTGCTCTAAAGAGCCGATTACTTTTTCAAAAATGAAAAAGATGAAATTCAAAAAATTGGCCAAAAATAAACCTTTTGGAAAAGAACTATTCGATTGTGCTTGGTTTCATGTCACAGGAACTTGTGATGTGAATATTGATGAGGCATATTTGGCTTTTGATATAAATGGAGAAGCTCTACTTGTCGATAAAAACGGAGCACCAGTAAAAGGCTTCACGAATAAATCTAGCGTTTTTGATAGAGCTCTAGGAGAACCAGGAAAAACGTATTATCCATTAAAAGGTTTAGTAGAAGATAATAAAATAGACTTGTATTTCGACTGTGGATATAACGATCTTTTTGGCAATATACAAAATGATGGGAAAGTTGAATATATAAGCTTAGTAAAAAAAGATTTTGTCATGGAAAAAATCTGCTATGATTTTGATTTTTTATTAAAACTATTAAAGATAATGGAATTTAAAAACAATTATTTTGACACTCTTTATAATGGTGTTATAGCAATTAGAGATTTATTCTGGTTTGACGTAAAAGACAAGGAAGAAAAAGCTTTAAAAATAATTTCAGATTTGTTTAGTGTTAAAACTAAAAATATTGAAAAACTACCAACTTTTTATGGTGTTGGACACGCTCATTTAGACTTAGCATGGTTATGGCCAATTAGAGAGTCAAAAAGAAAAATTGTTAGAACAATGACTAACGTTTATTATCTCATTGAAAAGTATAATAATTTCCACTATGTAATATCACAACCACAACAAATTGAGTGGTTAAAAGAACAATCTCCTCTGATGTTTGAAAAGTTAAAATCTTACGAAAAGTCTGGAAGAATTGAATTAGTTGGTGGAGCATTCGTTGAGTTTGATACCAATGTTTCAGGTGAGGAACAGTTAGCTCGACAAATGCTTTATGGTCAAAAGTATTACTTAGAGAACTTTGGTCATTACGTTAATAATTTATGGCTACCTGATACATTTGGTTATAACGGAAACTTACCGCAATTAATTAAGCAGGGTGGTATGAAATATTTTATGACTATCAAGACTGCTCGAAATAGATTTAACGATTTTCCGTATCACCACTTTATATGGGAAGGAATCGACAAAAGCAAAGTTATAGCTCATATCCCGCCAGAAGGTACTTACAACTCTGAAGCAAGTCCAAAATCTATTTATGATGCTATGAGTCACGTTTCAAAGTCAGAAATGAAATACGATTCTTTAATGATATATGGAATCGGTGATGGTGGTGGTGGACCAGGTGAAGAGCATGTTGAAAAGCTTCATAGACTAAATGGTACTTTAGGTCTAAATAAAGTTGAATCGAATAAATCTGTTGATTCATATTTTGTAAATTTGGAAAAGCATAAAGAATCATTACCGATATATAAAGGTGAAATTTATTTAGAAAACCACTGTGGAACATATACGTCTCAATCGCTAAATAAGCAATATGACCGCTATATAAGTGAAAAAATAAAACGATTGGAATATATTTTGTCAGCTAAAGGAATAAATAGGTTTGAAGATGAAATAAATGAACTATATAGAAGAGTTTTACTATTAGAATTCCACGATATTCTTCCTGGTTCATCGATTAAAAGGGTTTATGAAGAATCAAAAATAGAATATGAAAATATTGATAAGAAATTAAATCAAATATTTAAAAAAGCTATTAAAACATATTGTTGTGATTATAAGCCTGGTTATTATTTATATAATCACTTATCTTACAAAGCAAATAAGCTTATAAAATATAACGATAGTTATTATCTTTATAATTTAAATCCAAATTCTTGGACAAATGATTATAAAGAATATTCAAACAAAGAAATTTATAATTCAAATATTATTAATACTAACTTGTTTGAGATTAAGTTTAATCAGTTAGGTTATATAGATGAAATAATTTATAAGAAAACAAACAAAAATATACTATTAAATAACGGAAATAAACTAATAGTTTTAAGAGACCATGGAGATGCTTGGACTTTTAAAGAAAATTATAGAAATCAAGATGAAGTTTTAATGAAATTAACTGAAAGAGAAATTTATAAATATGATAATCTTTATGAAGTAATTTCTAAATATTCATTCAAAGAAAGTACAGTGGTCGAAACAATTATAATAGATGATAGTAATTTGATTAGATTTAAGCACGAAGTTGATTGGCATAATGTGGGTTATATGCTAAAGAGTAACTTTGATTTGTCAATTAAAACTAATAAAGCTGTATGTGATATTCAATTTGGTAAGATTAATAGGTCAAGAAAAAACGATACTTTGGTTCACAAGGCACAATATGAAATCTGTGCTCAACAATACGTTGATATAAATGATAAAAAAGTAGGGGTAGCACTAATTAACAAAGCAAAAAATGGATATTATGTCAAAGATAATAACTTAGAACTAACTCTTTTAAGATCGACAAATTACCCGTGTAAGGAGGGTGACTATGGTCATCACACATACGAATATGCATTATATATTCACGATGGTGATGATAACAAAGCTAAAGTTGATAAAGTCGCTTATATTTTTAATAGCGATTTTGTCATGAGTTCAAAAGAAATAATGTTAAAGAATCCTTTGATACTCAATAACGAATTAATAGAATATTCTTGCTATAAGAAAAAATATAAAGACGATGGTTTAATTGTTAGACTTTATGAAAGAAATGGTAAAAATGTTAAACTTGATTTAACAAAGACAAGTTTAAAAAATAAACATTTAACTCTAGTTAATTTCTTAGAAGAACCACTTAGCGAGCAAATTGATGGAGACATTTTAGAATTTAAACCATTTGAGGTAAAAACGATATGGATTCATTAAAATTTAAAAAGTTAGCTTCAGAGATAAAAGAAGTATATAATTGCTGCATTTTTGATAATTATAACTATGATTATTTTGAAGTTACAAACTCTAAAATTTCTAATTTATACTCCTTAACAAAAAATATCGTTTCACTATGTATTGGAATATTGATAGACCAAGGAAAACTAAATATTAAAGATGATATTTCAAAATTTTTTATCGATGAATATGAAAATGCCGTTTCATATAGCGGTACAACAGTAGAAGATGTTTTAATGCAAGTTACGGGAATAGAACGGGGATTTTTGGATATTGACGCTGAAGATCCTAAAACTTTTCCTTCCGATGATTATTTAAAAATAATTTTTGATAGAGGATTATATTATAAAGATAAAAAACATTTTGTTTATAGTGACTCTAACTACTATCTTTTAGGAAGGTTAGTTGGTAAAATAAGTGGTGTTTCTTTAGATAAGTTCATTGAAGAAAATATTTTTAAATCGTTAGAAATTAAAAACTACGATTTTCAATATTGTCCAATGGGTTATCAAATGGGAGCTACAGGTGTATTTTTAAACTCGATTGACGTTTGTAAAATAGCTTCGATTTTTATGTATGATGGAAAATACAAAGATAAAGTTATAGTTTCCAAAAAATATATAGATGAGGCTAAAAAAGTAAAAGTAATAGTCGATGAAAATACTGGATATGGCTACTCTATTTGGATCAATAGAAACAGCAATTTAAGACATGGTTCAGGTATGTGGGGTCAAATGTTTGTTATTAGAGATGATAAAATATATTGCTTCTTATCATTAGATAAAGAAGGTAAAACAGCCCCTCTTATTACTGAATTATTAAAAGGAGAATGAATATGTCAATTTACAAACTAATTCCTGCCTTAAAAGACTATATTTGGGGTGGTACAAAATTAAAAGAATACCGTCAAAGTGATTTAGATAAGATATCTGAATCTTGGGAACTATCTTTTCATCAAGATGGTCCAACGAAAGTTAATATAGATGGTCAAGTAAAACTCCTTAAAGATGTTGTTACAAAAGAAGAGTTAGGAATAAATTTAAAAGAATTTTCATTCTTTCCAGTCTTAATTAAATTAATCGATGCTAAAGAAAATCTTTCAGTTCAAGTTCATCCAAGCGATGACTATGCTTTAAAATATGAAAATATTTATGGCAAAACAGAAATGTGGTATGTAATTGATGCTGAAGAAGGCGCTGGTTTATACGTTGGATTTAAAGAAGACGAAACAATAGAAAATGTTAAAGATTATTTAAATAAAGGAACAATTTTGGAGCATTTAAACTTCTTTAAAGTTAAAAAAGGTGACTGTTTCTTTATTAAATCTGGTACTATCCACGCTATTGGCAAAGGAGTTAGTGTTATCGAGATTCAACAAAACTCTAATTTGACATATAGATTATATGACTACAATAGAGTAGGGGCTGATGGAAAAACTAGACCGTTACACATTGAAAAAGCTTTAAATGTAATTGACACGAATAAGTACAATTTTGAAAATAAATCAAATGATTATTTAGGAAAGTGCAAGTACTTTACTACATATTTAAAAGATGCTGTCATAGATAAAGAAATTTATGATGAAGATTCATTTGTTTCTATAACATTCTTAGATGGTGCTGGTACAATTAACGGAATCAAATATGGAAAATATGACTCTTTCTTCATCAGTGCAAAGCAAAAGTGCTCGATTGAAGGAAATGGAAAATATATTTTAACTTGTGTGGAGAAATAAAATGAGTAAATATCGTATTGGAATTGATATAGGTGGTATGTCTTTTAAAATTGGTATTGTCGATGAAAACGGCAATATAGCTTTTAGAGATGTATTAAAAGTTACAACTAATAATTCTCAAGAAGAAATGATTGAATTGTTGGCAAATAAAGTTAATGATTTAATCAAAACTAATAATGTATCTAAAGATGATATTTTAGGTATTGGCATAGGATGCCCAGGTTCAATCAATTCAAACACAGGTGTCTGTGATTATTCGAATAATCTTAAATGGGAAAATCTTCCAGTTGTGGAAATAATCGAAAAAATAACAAACATAAAGTGTAAAATAACAAATGATGCTAATGCTGCAACACTTGGTGAAGTTAAGTTTGGCTGTGGTTTAGGCTATAAAAACGTTATTATGTTAACTTTAGGCACTGGAGTTGGTGGTGGTATAGTTTTAAATGGCACACTTTATGAAGGAAATGAAGGTAAAGGTGCTGAATTAGGCCATGCAATTATCAAAGTTAATGGAAGAAGATGCACCTGTGGACGTAAAGGTTGTTTAGAAGCTTATGCATCAACTAGCGCTTTGATTAAAGATACTAAGAGGCTTGTTAGTCAAAATAAACAATCTAAATTGTGGACCGAATTAAAAGATTTAAATTTAATTAATGGTAAGTATATATTTGAGTATGCTAAACAAGGTGATGAAGTTGCTGTCAAAGCTCTTGATAACTATATCAATTATTTGAAAGAAGGTATACTTAATTACTGTAATATATTTAGACCTGAATTGATTATATTAGGTGGTGGAATATCAGCTCAAGAAGACTACATTTTATCTAGATTAATTCCATTGCTTGAAAAAGAATATTATGGCTTTAAAAATACTCCTAAAGTTGAAATTAAATGCGCTAAATTAGGAAACGACGCTGGAATAATTGGCGCTGCATATTTAATATAATTGGCTAGTTTAACTAGCCTTTTCTTTTTACAATTTATAAAAATTGGTTGTTTTTAATAAAAAATTATATTATTTTGTTTCTTTTTAATATTTTTATCTAAAAACCTTGACTTTTAAGTAGATATAAATAATACTTAAATCGAAAAAGAGTAATATTTTATTTATCGATCTATTTACTTAAAGGATGGTGTGTCCAATGAATAAAATTATTAATAATCTTGCCTCTTCTAAAGACGTTTCTATTACGTCGAAATTTGTCTATAAAGGCTCAATTGCTTCTAGTGTTATCTCTATAGGATTAAATCATTTTGTTAATTAGGGGTATTTACATGTACAAGCTTGTTTTAGCGTCAATTTGGTATTTTTATTTTACGTGGTATTTATGTGTTATTATATGGCCAAACTTTGGCGGTATAAGTGACAAAACTTTAGATCGGCAGCAAATTCCTAAAGATTCCAAATTACGCTTTATTTATATTAATAAAAATGCATCTCCTCAACTTAAATGCATTGCTATTGAAGCGATAGTATTCTTTATATTAAATATAATATATACAATTGTAGCTTTTATTCTATTCGCAATTTTAAAAGATGATCAAATTGTTGGCCGCATTTCATTTTGGTATCTTTTTCTATTTATGATTGTTACAGGTGTCACATGTATGGTTGTTGTTTTAAAAAATAGCAAATGTAAGTAGAGAAGACTAAAGTATGAAGGAATAAGAATAAGTAAGATAGTAAAATATGAATATAGCGTGTGGGGAGAGCTGATAGAAGAAAAGGAAATAGAGAATAAAAAGATAGTAGAAGATAATCCATATAAATATAAGAGTTATTATTATGATAAAGAGAGTGGATTATATTATTTAAAGAGTAGATACTACTCAGCAAGTCTGCATAGGTTTATAAGTCTAGACCAAACAGAATATATGGAAATAGGAAGCATAACAGGCCTAAATTTATATGCTTATTGTGGAAATGATCCAATCAATCATGTTGATCCTGATGGGTGTTTTGCATTACCTAATTGGGCTAAATGGATGATTGGTGGAGTAGTTATTGTTGGTTTAGGAATAGCAACAATCTTTACAGGAGGAGCTGCAGGAGGAATTATTTATGGTGCTGCAATTGCAACTATTACTTTAGGAACTGTTGGTGCGGCTAGTGGGGCTATTGGCGGTATGATATATGATGCAGTTAACGGAAATGAATTTGGTACAAGTATTTGGACAGGTACAAAAATAGGTTTTTGAATTGGAGCAATTGCTGGTGCAATAATAGGAGTGGCGGTAGGTGACTTTGCATCTGCTTCTGTTTATGGTTTAACAAACACATCATTTTGGACTGGATTAGGACCTTTAGGAGAAACAATTGCTGGGAATGCAGCAAATAGTCAAGGATTAATAACTTTAGGACAAACATTTGGAGGAAAGTGTGCTTCAGTTATGACAAAATTGTTTGGATATAGGGCTACAAAGTATTTATGGATTTCACTATCTAAAACAATGGCCTCTATTGTTGCAATGGGCTCAGTTACGTTATTTTATGGAGGAACGATAAGTGCTACATCAATCTATATGATGTATGAGTATCCAGAATTAGTTAAACGTGGAATAGAAATAATAGAACAATTAATTGGTGGACTAATAAAATGAAATTATATTTTACAAACAAAAAAGAAATAAATTCATTTGAAGTTCTTTTACCTGAGATTTCATTTAAATATTGTGATAATCCTGATGGGGAAATGTATGCAATGATTGTCACTGATATCAAATCTAATTATGACATTGCTAAAGAATTAATTCATGAATTAAACTCTTTGTTACTTTCAAAAAAAGTGTTATTATTTTAAACTTACTTGTAAATCCTTATTTTGATGAGTTATGTATGATTATATCCAATTGCAATGATTTGAGCAAAAGAAAAAAAGCAATAATAAAAAAATATGTTTTTAGTTATCTAAGCAGTGATAAAGCAAATTATATTTTTTCAATTCCAAATATTAGAGGTAATGAAATATATAAGAAAAAAATATGTATTTAATTTCTAAAAAAATATTAAGTTTTTTATAAATTTGGCTAATTTATATAAAAAATATGATGCTATTAATTATCAACAATACATTTTCTGTGTTAGAAATATTGGTTATTTATTGATCCTAAAAAGAACACTTACTTTATTGGCGCTGAAGAAAAAGCTACAACATTAAGTGGGAGAGTTGGTGGACAAATTGATATATTTGTCCATGGGTCTATTGGTGAAAGATTGGACATTGGATTAAGACCTACTAATGATGGAAAAATTGAATTTTATTTTAGCTCTGGATTCGCGTTAGGCGTAGGATGGGATTATTATATTAGAATTCTATTTGATAGATTGTTTTAATAGGAGGATTGAGTTTTGAATAGACATTGGTACAATTATGGTAATACATTTAAAGTCAAGTTTAGAGACCATTTTTGCTATAAATGTGGCGAAAAAATTAATGATTGTTAAACATGGAAAAGTGGTAGATCAAAAGTCGGAAGAAGCAAAATATTATGACTTTGGTGCTGGTGGAGATGGAGCGATAATGATGGGACCATGCGAATTTATTCATAAAGTATTTTTCTGTCCCAAGTGTTCTCAAAATATTGAATTCATAACTCAGATTAATCAAGAAGATATTGAAATAATCATCAAAAAAGTTATAAGTTATTTTAAAAAAAGAAATAGAGAAATATTTATATCAAAGAGTTATGAAACAAAACTAGGCGAATCTATAGAAAACGACTTTAGTTTTAATGAAGATATTATTCTATGTTTAAATATATTTGAAAAAAACAAATATTCTAAAACATATAAAATTCCAATAATTAGAAAAAAGTTTTGGGAACGTCCGTATTATTTTGACATATCCAAAAATAAATTAATTAATTTTATAAAATAAAACTTATACAAGTGAAGATGCTGAAAACAGCATTTTCCTAAGTTCTTCAATTAATTAATAGATTATTTATATAAGTAAAATGTATTCAGTTAGTAGAAAACTTTTTATTAAGTGTTTATTTCACTTGGTACATTTTATTGGTTGCTATTGAAGCAATAGTATTTTTCTTTTTAAATATAATTTGTACAATTGTAGCTTTTATTCTATTTGCAATTTTGAAAGATGATCTAATTGTTGACCGCATTTCATTAGAGTATCTTTTCCTATTTATGATTGTTACAGGTGTCATGGTTTTTGTTGTTTATTTAAAAAAATAGCAAATGTAAGTAGAGAAGACTAAAGTATGAAGGAATAAGAATAAGTAAGATAGTAAAATATGAATATAGCGTGTGGGGAGAGCTGATAGAAGAAAAGGAAATAGAGAATAAAAAGATAGTAGAAGATAATCCATATAAATATAAGAGTTATTATTATGATAAAGAGAGTGGATTATATTATTTAAAGAGTAGATACTACTCAGCAAGTCTGCATAGGTTTATAAGTCTAGACCAAACAGAATATATGGAAATAGGAAGCATAACAGGCCTAAATCTATATGTTTATTGTGGAAATGATCCGGTTAATATGGCTGATCCTGATGGACATTTCTTTGTTTCTGCTTTAATAATTGGAGCATTAGTCGGTGGAATTGTTGGAACAGGTGTTAGTGTTATATCACAAGGTGTAACAAATGGCTGGGATAATATAAACGGCTGGCAAGTGCTTCTTGATGGAACTATCGGTGCAATAAGTGGATTATTATCTGCAACAGGAATAAGTATGTTAGGTGCAATTTTGATTTCTGGAGGATTAGGCTTTGCTGGAAGCGTTGGTAGTGATCTTATATCTTCTGATGGTGATTGGTCATCGGTAAATTGGAAGAAAGCAGCTATTATGGGTGCTGTAAATGCAATTTTTGGCTTTTGTTCTGGAGCAGGATCACAAAATTCGACTGCATTAGGAAAAGGGTTGTTAAAAAATAAAGAAGTATATAAAACTTTTTCTACATTATATAAAGCAACAAACAAATATGCAGCAGGCATCATTTCAAAACGTGGGTTTACAGGCATATTCAATTTACATGCAGGCAAATTTATAAGTGCGGTTTCAAATGCTTTGCCTGGAACTGTAGCACGATTGACAGCAATTAATTTACTTAAATTAGGAGCTTCAACTGCTTTTTCTACACTAATAGGTGCGCGCTTCTAAAAAATAAGGAGAAGTTGAAAATGATATATTTAATTATTTGGTTATTATTTATACATTGGTATTTTTGTACTATGATTTTTCCGAATTGCTTTACTAATATAAGCGGAAAAAATTTAAAAAAAGAACAAATTTCTGATAATTCAAAATTAAATCTTCTCTATTTAAAAAAAGATGTTGATCCTAAGTTAAGATTAGTAGCTTTAGATGCAATATTGTTATTTTTTATGAATTTATTTTTTACTATTGTTTGGATATTTATTTCTCAAATAATAAATAATGATTCGATAAAAAAGATTTGTGAAATAAGTTATATTTTTTTATTTCTTATAATTGGTACTATTCCGATTATTAAATTCAATTTAAATAAAAAATAAAGCATGGAAATTAGACATTATTATTTTGTTATTTTACTCAATAAGGAAGTTTTATATACGAAAACTACGTGTCATAATTACAAAATATTGATATTATTTAAAATCATGCAAAATAGAGTATTTATATTAAATCAATTTTTATATATAATTAATGTATCTAAAAGAATGAAGTCTTTAAATAGGAGGGGTATATGAAAAAGTTTTCTTCAGTTCTTTCATTAGTTAATTCGATTTGGTTTTTAGTGGCTGCTGTTGCTTTTTATTTAAATTTGTTTATTTATGCTAATTCAGGAAAAGCAGATAATGGTGAAGGATTAGCTATTGCAATTATTTTAATTGTCACATTGATTGGAATACCGTTTATAGCTGCTTTTGGCATAACAGGAATAGTTTTAAGTTCTATATGTCTAAAAAAGAAAGAATTAAGTGTTAAATCGTTTAGAATAATGTCTATTGTTTTAATTGTTCTTGATATCATTCAAGCAGTTGCTTATGGATTTATAGTTTTTGATCCTGGAATGTTGAAAATTAGTTATAGTGCAATTACATCAACGTTTATCGTATCAATAGCATTGGCACTAACTTGTGTAGTGTTAAAAATAATTGATTTAATAAAATTTAATAAAACTATTAAAGTCACTGATAATAATTAAAAGCAGCTATTGAGCAAAGTTCTATTTAAGAATATTTGTTCAATAACTTTTTGTTATTCGTCTTTAATACTAAATCTTCCTAATAGCATGTAGGTAAGCAAAAACAAAAGAAGAGTAATCAATAACACAAAGCTTGTTAAGGCTAATAAAATGTTTTCGCGTGAAAGAGTGGATACTAAAATTAATGTACAAAGCAAAATTATTCCAGTAAAAGAGAAGAATTTAATAGCTTGAAGGAAAGTATATTTTTGCTTTGAGAAGCTCTTATAATAATCGCTATCTCCTTTATCAGCTCTAATAAATACTAAAACAGTTATGATCAAATATAAAGATACAGAAGCTACATAACCTACTATAACTTTTGGACTTGGTTTTATTTTGTTAAAAATAAAAGTGTCGTCTTCATATTCAGATAATTCGTGTAGTGTTTTTAAAGACGTATAGTAAATGACATATTTAGTTGAGATATTTATTGGTTTATTTGTAAAACTATTATCAGGAATTATAACAAGATTATTATCTTTAAAGTTCTCTAAAACGTAATAGCCATATTTGTTATTATCTTCTGAAATGTTATTTAATTCGTAATTGTAATAAGTTAATGTAGAGTCGTAATCAATTTCTTGTCTATTACTATCATAATAAGTGCACTTATTTATATCAGAGCTAAGTAAATAATAATATGTATCAAAGCTATTATTACCAAATAAGCAGTAATATGTGTAAGGTAGATATATTTCTTTTGAATTAGTATTTATTATGTTTTCAACTTTGAATTCTTTTGTTGAAATGGTTACGATGTCGCCTTTTTCAACTCCAAGTACAAGTGCAACGGATTTTGATAGATATAAGACATTAGAGTTATCATTTATATTTTTATTGATTAATGGACGAATATAAAATTCATTTGCACTACTTTGATTATATTTAATCGTAATTTTATCGTTTGAAAAATCATAAAAAGTATAAGACTCATACTTTTCATAAACTTTTGAAATAGGTGTGAAATTTTCTTTTAAAAGTGTATTTATAGCGTTTATATTAGTATTTAAAGATTCGCTTAAAGAAGCAACAATAAAAGTGAAAATAACTGATAAAAAGATTAAAAAGACTTTAGCACGTGTAGCTAAATGTGGTAAGACGGAGAAAATACCTAAATCAAAGTTTTTATTTTTTCTAAAAGTGACAGATTTAAATTTTTCTTGTTTTGTTTCAGCTTCCTTTATTATTTTTCCATTTTTAATAAGTAAAACTTTATTGAATAAATCAAGTTTTGGTGAAGTAGAAAATGAAATTAAAACTAAGTGTTTAGCCGAATATTCTAAAAGAATTTTCTCGACTTTTTCTTCGTACTTTTTGTCTAAGTTAGAATATAATTCATCTAAAAGAATTACTGGAAGATCTAAGGAAAGCAAAATTGATAATGAAAATAGAGTCTTTCTAGCTTTGTCGAGATTTTCATAAGAATCGTTTTTTGTGAGGTCAAAAGCTCTTAAATACCTAGTTGAATTTTCAATGGCTTTATTGATGTTTTTAATTCCATAAATCATAGCTGTGTTTTCTAAAGCTTTGATATAATTATCTGTTTTGAAACGTCTTTGGGTATGAAAATCTAAATAGCCAATATTGCAGGTGAATTTTTTGTGTTTTAATCCTTGATTGATAATAATTTTTCCTTTATATGAATCAATACCTGCTATTACTTTTAACAAAATTGACTTTCCTGAATCTTTAGGTCCGACTAGTGCTATCATACCAACATTAGGTAAAACTAAATAAGGAATATCAATTATTTTATCTTGAGTGTTTGATGTAACGTTAAATAATTCAATCATAATACACTCCTTGATGCGACAAAAATATCTAGCGAAGCAACAATGGCTTCTATTATTAAAATCATTAAGAAGTCAAATACATTAAGCCATAAAATAGATCCGTATTTTTCAAAGATGCTAGATATGCTAAAAGCAATTGCATATGTGATTAATACTGCAATTAAGGAAATTAAAATCGTACTTTTGGCATATTGGTTTATAGAAATGTTTGAATTCATTCCAAGTTTTGCTAATCGTTTAATATCTTTATGTGATTTAGAAGCACAGATCATAATTGACGTAATAAGGACTACATAAACTCCAATAAGTGTGAAAGATCCAACTGTATAATAAGTTGAATCATATTCTTTGCCGTTTAAATATGTTGTATTAAAGCTTTTATAACTATCCTCGACAGTTAATAAGAATTGTCTAGCAAGGAAAGAATCTTTAATTTCGTTATATAAAATAGTTTTTCCAATTAATACATCAAAATCAGAGAATGTTTTAAAATTAAAGCAAGTAGGTGTATCAACGATTTTGATAGTCAAAGTATAGTTTACATTATTTAAGTTAAAAGTAGCTTTTCCGACATTATTTAATGAAAAAGAGCTTATCGATATATATTTATTTAATGTATTATCATTAATGTTGTAGTAAATATCTGCATCCAGTAATTGTGAACTTAAATAGCCACTATTCAAAAGAGAAATTGAGTCGTCATTAATGATTAAATTACCATTTTTAATAGATTCATATGCTTTATTATATATGTGATAAATACTAGCTGGTAAATATATAGTATCTTTAATAAGATCAGAGTTAATAAAAGTTTTTTTGATAGAAATATCAGTAAAGTTAACTCCTGGTATATATATTTTTTTAATCTTATCTGGATTAAATTGACTCTTTTTTGGCAAACCAACGATTATTTCGTTTTCTAAAACATTTTCTTTAAGAATTGATGCACAGTCAAAATCGTAGTCATTTAGTAAAGATTGATTGGGAATAGGCTTAGTAAAATCATATACATGTGAATCAGTTGTAGCTATTTTTTTAGATAATGCTTCGGTAGTTTCAACTCTATAGGAGTGCTTATATAACATTGAATCGTTAGTATCGTATCTTATTCCTTTAGCATTTGTTGTTATGGCCATTAGAAAGCCAACTATTGCTAACAATATGTAAAAAGAAATTCGTAAATACCATAAAGGTTTATCCATAGAGTATCTAAGGTGACCAGCAAATTTGTAGTCTGTTAAATGTGGTTTAGTCTTCATCGTCAAACACCTCACCAATTTCATCTATTCTTATATATTTATCTTTGTATCCACCTAATAGTTCAGTATCATTTAAGGTATTATTTGAGCCGAAATATATAACTAATTTATTTTCTCTTAAAGTATCTATCATTTTTAAGTAATCTAAATTTATTTTTTCATCATAATCAAATGGTTTATTTAACAAAACAATAGAATAATCAAAAAAGTTTACTGCAAATAATTCAATTAGTGATTGTGTTGATTTATTGTAACTTCCATATTGTTTATCGACATCAATATAGCTTGGAATTTTATCTAAATATGTAGCAACTACATCAAGAGCAACATCTCTTCTATGGTAAAAATAAAATAGTTCACACAAGTAATTGTCAATTACAGACAATTTGTTTATATATTTTAAACCATTGATAAAGACTAGATCCTCATAGTCTCTATTTAAAGTGTGATATTGATTTAGTTTTATATCTTCATAAGTAATATCACCGCTATCTTCGATAACTTGTCTAGAAATTAATTTAATAAATATATCTATAATTTCACCTGATGTTTGCACATAGTAAAAACCTTTATCTTTAAAAGAAAAGGTAAATGAATCTAGCCTTGCTTCAGAATTAATAGAATAAGAAACATTTTTAAATTTTAACATACTTATAGTTTATCAAATATGACATCCTTCATTAATACTTTGCAAGTAAAGAATAATTATTTTTGGAAAAATGAAGTCTAATTAGGGTATAAAATGCTTATAAATAATAATGTCGAACGAAAAAATAAAGATTTTTAGCACTTTTGTGTTGACATTGCTAATAATTGACGTATAATAATCTTAGCACTTAGAAAGAAAGAGTGCTAAGGAGGCGATCATCTTGGAATTATCAAGACGTGATTTAGTCCTAAAGCTTATCGTTGAAGAATTTGTTTCTACAGCTGAGCCAGTTGGAAGTAATACTTTGATTGAAAAGTATCAACTACCATACTCTAGTGCAACTATAAGAAATGAAATGGCAATGCTTGAGCAAGATGGACTGATTGAAAAAACGCATACTTCATCAGGTCGAGTACCTAGTGCAAAAGGGTATAGATATTATGTTTCTCACCTCGATAGAGATCAAGCGGTCGATATTGATCAAGAATTTAAAAAAGAATTTCAAGTTGTTTTAAAGAAAAAATCAAGATCGATTGAAGAAGTCGTTGAAAGAAGCTGTGAAATATTGTCAGAGATGACAAATCTTGCTACTGTTGTCTTAGGTCCTAAGTCATATGATGAACACTTAGTTTCCATTCAAGTTATTCCTATTTCAAGTCAAACTGCTACAGCAGTTATAGTTACTGATAAAGGATATGTTGAAAATAAAACATTTGTCACGAACGATATGTCACCTGAAACTCTTTCATCGTGTGTTAAGATTTTAAACGAAAGACTTAACGGTACTTCTATAAGTGAGATTTATGAAAAGACTGAAGCTTTAAAACCATTAGTTACTAAAATGGTTGGTAAAAATTCAGAGCTTGTTATGGAAGCATTTACTGAAGCATTTGTTAGTTTTGCAAAAAAGAGATTACATACATACGGCGCTACAAAGTTACTAGAACTTCCAGATTACGATGAAAATAGAGAGAAAGTTAAAAATATTCTCCATCTATTAGATTCACCAGAAGAATTCCATGAAGCTATCGATGGAGCTGATAACGCAGTTTCTGACCAACTTAATGGAAGTATATCTGTAAAGTTTGTTAACGATGAAGAAGATGACGATATGGCTATTGTCTCACATAAAATTAATATCGCTGGTCGCGGCGATACAAAAATTGCAGTCGTTGGTCCAAAGAGAATGAATTACCGACAAGTATTAAGCAACCTTGAATATGTTTCTAAGGTTCTAGCTGAGTACTTCGGGGGAAAGGAGGAAGACGATGAAGAAGAATGAACAAACAGATTTAGAAGAAAAGAAAGTTAATGAGGAAGAAAAAACATCAAAAGAAGGTGTTAAAGAAGAGAAAGAAGAAAATAAAGCTCTTAAAGAAATCGTTAGACTTTCAAAAGAATTAGAAGAATCCAAAACTAAAGAAGCTGATTGGAAAAATAAGTACTATCAAGCTTATGCTGATTTAGACAACACTAGAAAGAATTTAGCAAAAGATCACGAAGTTGCTCTTAAATATAGAGCAATGGGCTTCATAGAAAAGTTGTTACCAGCTTTAGATAGTTTCGAAATGGCCTTCAAAGTCAAACCTCAAGATGAAAAGATAAAAAACTACACCAAAGGATTTGAAATGATTCTTTCACAGTTTGAAAAAGCTCTTGCTGATGAAGGTGTTTCAGTTATAAACCCACAACCAGGTGATGTCTTTGATCACAACACGATGCAAGCAATTGCAACTGAAGAGGGAGAAAAAGATGGCCTAATTAAAGCTGTCTATCTCAAAGGTTATTTCTTAAAAGATAGAATTGTTAGACCTGCAATGGTAATTGTCACCAAAGCTAAAGAAGAAGTTAAAGAAGAAGTTAGCAAAGACAATAAATAAATATTAATAAAGGAGGAAATTTATTATGGCAAAGGAAGTTATTCTTGGTATCGATTTAGGTACTACAAATTCAGTCGTTTCATATATGCAAGAGGATGGAGTCGTTAAAGTTATTCCAAATCCAGAAGGACATAACACAACACCATCAGTCGTTGCATTTAAAGCAAGTGGTGAAGAAATTGTCGGTGATGCAGCAAAACGTCAAGTAGTTACAAACCCAGACACAGTTTCTAGTATTAAAAGAAAGATGGGTTCATCTGCCAAAGTTCATATTAATGCAACTAACAAAGACTACACACCACAAGAAATCTCAGCTAAAGTTCTCGCTTATATGAAGAAATATGCTGAAGACAACATCGGTCATGAAGTTAAAAAAGCAGTTATTACTTGCCCTGCATACTTCAACGATGCTCAAAGACAAGCTACAAAGGATGCTGGTACAATTGCTGGTCTCGATGTAGTTAGAGTTATTTCTGAACCTACAGCTGCTGCTTTAGCTTATGGTATGGAAAACGCTAAAGAAGAACAAAAGATTCTCGTTTACGATTTAGGTGGTGGTACATTTGATGTATCTATCCTTGATATTGGTGATGGAACATATGAAGTTATTTCTACATCAGGTGATGCTGAACTTGGTGGCGATGACTGGGATCACGCAATTCAAAATTGGTTAATTGATGAAATTAGAAAGGAAACAGGTGTTGATCTTTCTAACAACAAGATGGCTTTACAAAGACTTAAGGATGAATCCGAAAAGGCTAAAATTACATTATCAAGCTCTCTTGAAGCTATCATCACATTACCATATATCGCTATGAACGAAAATGGTCCAGTCAACTTTGAAACAACTCTTTCAAGAGCTAAATTCCAAGATTTGACAAAGTCACTTTTAAGACGTACAGAAGATCCAGTTAGAAAAGCTTTAGCTGATGCAAAGCTTACAGCTAACGATATTAACGAAGTATTGTTAATCGGTGGTTCTACAAGAATGCCAGCAGTTCAAGAATTAGTTAAGAGTTTACTTGGCAAACAACCAAATATGTCAGTCAACCCAGATGAAGCTGTTTCAATTGGTGCTGCTGTCCAAGGTGGTGTTATCCGTGGTGACGTCAAAGATGTCGTTTTACTCGATGTTACACCATTAACATTAGGTATTGAGACAATGGGTGGTGTTATGACTCCACTTATTACTCGTAACACAACAATTCCAACAACAAAGAGCCAAATCTTCTCTACTGCTGAAGATAACCAACCAGCCGTTGATATCTTTGTCTTCCAAGGCGAACGTTCAATGGCTAGAGATAACAAGATGTTAGGACACTTCAAACTTGATGGTATCCGTCCTGCAAGACGTGGTGAACCACGTATTGAAGTTACATTCAACATTGATGTTAACGGTATTGTCAATGTCAAAGCTAAAGACTTAGACACTAATAAGGAACAACAAATTACAATTTCTGGTTCTAATGGACTTTCTAAAGAAGAAATTGATCGTATGGTTCATGAAGCTGAAGCTAACAAAGAAGCTGATGATAAGAGAAAGGAAGAAGTTGAAGTCAAGAACAAGGCTGAACAACTTATTTCTTCTATCGATGAATCATTATCAAAGGAAGGTGTCGCTGATAACGTCAAAGCTGAAGCTAAGAAGATCAGAGACGAAATGAAAGAAGCCTTAGATAAGAACGATATTGCAACATTAAAGAGCAAGATTGATGAACTTGAACGTCAAGCTGCCTATGCCCAACAAGCAGCTCAACAACAAACACAAGCTCAACCTCAACCAGAAGCTTCTTCATCTTCTGAAAAGAAAGATGACAATGTTGTCGATGCTGATTTCACAGAAAAGAAATAATTAACTATCGAATTTACACCGTAGGATTTTTCCTACGGTGTGTTTCGTCCTAATAGAAAGGAGGTAAGGTATTTATGGCTGCAACTAAAAGAGATTATTATGAAGTTTTAGGTGTTTCAAAAAGTGCCTCACCAGATGAAATAAGAAAAGCATATCGTTCTTTAGCCAAGAAATATCACCCAGATATTTGTAAGGAACCAGATGCTGAAGAAAAATTTAAAGAAGTTCAAGAGGCATATGATGTTTTATCCGATGAACAAAAGAGAAAAACATATGATCAATTTGGTCACGCTGCTTTTGATGGCACCGGAAATACAAACGGAGCCGGTGGCTTTGGTGGATTCGGTGGTGCTGGATTCAGCGATGTCGATCTAGGAGATATATTCTCATCATTCTTTGGTGGTGGTGCTAGACGTGGAAGACAAGCAAACGGTCCTAGAAGAGGTGAAGATAGCTTTATGCGTATTAGAATCTCATTTATGGATGCTGTTAATGGTAAGACTGTAGATATTCCTGTTGAATATGATGAAGATTGTCCAACTTGCCATGGTACTGGAGCTAAAAACGCTTCTGATGTAGAAGTATGTCATACTTGTGGTGGTACAGGTTATGTTAAACAACGTTCTCAATCGTTCTTTGGAGTGGTAGAGCAGACTGTTACATGCCCTGATTGTCATGGTACAGGTAAAACAGTAAAAGAAAAATGTTCTGATTGTAAAGGTACTGGCTATCATCACGTTAAGAGTAAAATTTCAGTTAAGATTCCAGCAGGTATTAATACTGGTCAACAAATTAGAATTGCTGGTAAAGGTGGTCGCGGTGAAAACGGCGGATCAAACGGCGATTTATATGTTGAAATCTTAGTTGATAAAAATGATACATTTGAAAGAGATGGCAACGATGTTCATATTACCGTTCCACTTTCTGTAGCAGATGCTATTTTAGGTACTGTATTAACAGTTCCAACAGTCTATGGTCAAAGCGATTTGAAAGTACCAGAGGGAACTCAAGTTGATCAAATACTTAGAATGCGTGGATGCGGTATTAAAGATGCTAAAGGTAACGTCGGTGATGAATACGTTCATATTGAAATCAAAATACCAACCAAGCTTACTGAAGAACAAAAAGAATTGCTTAGAAAGTTTGATCAAATAGAACAAACAAAACCTACTAAGACTTCTTTCTTTGAAAAGTTTAAGAAAAAGTTTACAGGAAAGTAAAAAATGACTACCAAAGTTAATAAATAGCTTTGGTAGTTTTTATGTCTAAATAAATTTGTAGCAATTTAAAAGGTGATGTTTAGAAGCAATCTATTTGCTTCTTTGCATCACCTATTTTTTATTTGTTAGCTGTGAATGTTATGTTAGCTTTGGAGCCATCCATAGAATTTAATTTGAATGTATATCCAATTTTGTTACCATAATCATCAACAATATTTGAGTTACTTGTTTGACCAACACCAAGAGTATAACCGCTGCCACTGACATTAACTAATTCGATTAAGTTAACACCTGTGTTGTAGTATGAATCTTGGTTATTTGTTGTATAGACATCAATAGCTCTTTCGCCAGCATATGTGTAATCGATTAATTGTGCGTTGACATGATAGACAACAAGTCCTTCATTAAATGCATATGTTGAGTGTGAGTTAATTCCAGTCTTTGTGTAGTACATGATAACCCAGTATTCTTGATAGCATCCTAATGTTTCATCCCAGTTATTTGCAACAATGATAGAATCGCCATCGTTTTCAAAGGCATTTAAGTCTAATGTAACCGAATCGTTAGCTGTGACAAGTCTAGATGTTGATAACCAACCATAGTTAAATTTACTATATGGGTTATGATCACCAAATCCAGCATCCATAACATCATTTCCATCAAGGAGTGTTGCTGTTTGTGAATAAGATGAATCGTAGTAATCATCAGCACCTAAGACGTGGCCAAATTCGTGAGTTAAAGTGTAATTGTTTGTTGGAGCTGTTCCGTTATAGTATCCTGTTTCTGTTTCAAACAAGAAATCATATGGACACCATAAGTAATCGTTGAATTGAACACCATCATATGATGTGTCTCTTGTGCACCAATATCTATAAGCCCATTCAAGGATAGATTGATCTGAAGTAGAGTTAATTGAAATAGTTGGGACAATTACGACTGCATCGATGACGCCATTTTTGTCTGAGTCAAACTTAGAGCAATCAACTTCATCGCCATACTTTTTCATGATGCTATCGACAATATCGATATCAGCAGTAGAGCTGTCACCTGAAGATTTATCTTGATTAATATAGAATTCGCTTGTGTAATCTGGGCTATACCACTTTGTGCCACCACCCATAATTTCAAAGTTGAGATTTAATTGGCCATAGCTTGATTCATTATAGAATTTAGATACTGACATACCATTCTTTAATGATTCTTCACCTTCACCACCATTTAATGCAAAGTTAAGTGCACTTAAGTCTTGTTTTGATGTAGCTTTTTTATCAGAGAATTCAACTGGAATAACTAAGACATTAACATCACCCTTTGTTGGGCAACCATCGATATAGTTACCTTGTTCGGTTAAGTTTTTAACCTTTGTTCCATTATTGAAATCTAAAGTTGCATAGCCATTTTCATTTCTTAAGCTTTCAATGCCTTTACCTTCATTAGTGTAAATTGCGTTAGTAGTAACTTGATCCCAGTAATTTCCGGTACTGCCGCCACCGCCACCGCCGGTTCCATCTTCATAATAAATATCGAAATTAAAATAGTTGGTTCCATCTTCAGTAGAGAAATTAATATCAAAATAAGTTTTATCATCTATATCATAATAGTACCATAAATCACCATTTTGATCTGTGTCACTACCTGAATATGAATATGTTAATGCTGTTTTATATGAGTTAAATTCTGCTTGAGTTACACCTTCAAAGTAGCCTTGAATACCAACATATCCATCAGCAGCGTATGGGATTAATTCGTAATAATCACATGGGGCAAATGGAATTGTTGTCCCAAATGTTTTATTCAATAATTCAATATCACTTGATTCAAAACTTGTATAAGCATGTGATCCAGGTTCGGAAGAACCGCCACCACTTACCTCGGCACCTGTATAATAAATATCTATGAAATAAATATGTTGTCTATTTTTTGTTTGATTATTGATAAAGTAGAATGAATCGCTTGGAGTAGTGAAATTGTATGTGTATGTAGCGCTATTTGAACCAGCTTCTTTGACAGAATTAATTTTTGTTCCGCTTGTTGATGTGCCACTATACATTTCCATGTTTTCGTATGAGGAATAACATTTTGCAACGATTTTTGTAATGCCTTTAAAAGCAGTTGATGTGATTGAACCACCAGCGTTGACTGTAAATTCATCGTTATATTGTGTGTTTTCTACAACTCCACTTAAAGTTAATGCGCTGATAGAATTGAAGTTTGATGGATCGATTCTAAAAGTTTTTGCTGATGGAGCTGGTTCAGTAGTTGAACTACTTGAAGACGAACTAGACGTTCCGCCTTGTGAAGAATTAGATGTGCTACTTGTAGAAGTAGTTGTTGATGTTTGAACATCTGATGAACTAGTGCTTTGGCTAGGAGAGCTTGCATTGTTGTTGCCTCCACAACTTGTGATGAGGGAAGAACATAAAACTACACTAGCTAGTAGAAGTTTCTTTTTCATTAATTTACCTCGCTATTGTTACCATATAATGATACTACGGCATAATAATTATATTACATAGTCATTTAAGTTCAAAATGATTTGCATTAATTTTACTATGTTTTTAATATTTTAAAATAGTTAAATTTATTAAACATTGAAATTTATTAAACTTATTAGTAACTAGTTTTTTAGCGCTAAATTTAAATATGTGATTACGTCATGCGAAAAAAATATTTATAAAATGGTTAAAATTATGAACATTTTGCATATATTATCGTATACGTATAGGTATAAATTGTTTTTTTAAAATTAATTTTGCAATAAAAAATGCGAAAAAAACAAAATTACATGATAACGTTGTCTAAAAATATAGATATTTCTTGAATAGATAAAAAAAGAATACTATAATTTTAGTATAAGAAATGAAAGGATCAAAAGTATGGAAGCATTATTCGTTGGACTGGGTGTAGCACTTCTTTTATCTCTTGTTGCTACAGTCTTTTATTTAGTCGAAATAGCAAGAAATAAAAATGCCGAGTATCTTAAAGGTCAAATTGAGATTTCACGTCTTGATAATGAAATCCTTGAACTTCAAAAAGAAGAAAGAAAAGCAATGCTTGCAAATTCTCAAGTAGTAAACATCTCGGAAGATAGTGTTATCATTAACTCTGTCACTCCTCAAAAAGACTTTGAAGAAGAATTACATGCATTAGATGCAACAAAGAAAGGATATTATGACGCAATCTTAACCTATGCTCTTAAATATCCAAAGGTTGAAGCTAGTGTTCGTAAGTATTATCAAACAATTTCATATGGACCACGTAAGACAATTTGTAGAATTCAAATTAAAGGTGGCGATGTAATTGTTAAAGTCAGTCTGGGTAAATTAAAGATCAAGAAAGGTATGGAACCACTTAAGCTTAAGACAATCAAGATTGTCGTTAAAGATGACGCTTCATTAGAAGAAGCTAAGAAGCAAATCGAACTTGGCTACTACAAACAAAGTGGTGCTATGACTGTTGGCGTTAAAGAGGGGGTAGCTGCTTAATATGAATCCATGGGCAATCGTTGACATCATCTTAGGTGTCCTTCTTATAGCTGCAATTGTTGTTGCTTTAGTCTTATATAAGAAGCAAGCTAAATGCATCAAGGGTGCAATTTCTGATCGCGAAAACGAAGTAAAGAAATTAAAAGTCAGAAAAGAAGTTAGAAAGTAAATAATTAGTCAGGCATAAATGCCTGACTTTTTTTGACCTTAAAATTATTTTTCTTGCTAAATAATATTTTTAATATTATATTATATTTGTTCTTCGTTGATCGAAAGAAGGATTTTAAATCCAAGCCACTCGTGAGAGGAACCGTTTTATCAGCGTATGAGATAAGAAATTAAGAGCACGATGTGAATCGGGATGGTACCGCGGGCATATAGCTCGTTCCCGAAGAAGTGCTTTTTTTGTGGAGGTAAATAATATGAAGTACATGACATCAGATGAAATTCGTGATACTTGGCTTAGATTCTTTAAAAGCAAAGGTCACTATGTTGAACCATCTGCATCTTTGGTTCCAGTTAACGATCCAACATTATTATGGATTAACTCAGGAGTTGCAGCGTTAAAGAAATATTTTGATGGTTCTGAAAGACCAGTACACCGCCGTATAACTAACGCTCAAAAGAGTATTAGAACAAACGATATTGAAAATGTTGGACATACAGCAAGACACCATACTTTCTTTGAAATGATGGGTAATTTTTCAATAGGCGATTATTTTAGAAATGAAGTTATACCATGGGCTTATGAACTTTTGTTTTCTAAAGAAAATTTTGGTTTAGATAAAGATAAGCTTTATGTTACTTACCACCCATCAGATACAGCTACACGTGATTTGTGGATAAAGTGTGGATTAGCACCAGATCACTTAATACCATTAGAAGGAAACTTCTGGGAAATTGGTGAAGGTCCATGTGGTCCTGATACAGAAATGTTCTATGATCGTGGGGAAAAATATGATCCAGAAGGATTAGGAATAAAGCTCTTAAAAGATGATATTGAAAACGATAGATATATAGAAATTTGGAATATTGTTTTCTCCCAATATAATGCTGTTCCAGGTAAAAAGAGAGAAGAATATAAAGAATTACCACAAAAGAACATTGATACAGGCGCTGGTTTAGAAAGAATTTGTTGCATTATTCAAGGTACTGAAACAAACTATGAAACAGATTTATTCATGCCATATATTAAAGAAATTGAAAAGAATGCTAATAAGCCATATGAAGGTGAAAACAAATTAGCATATAGAGTAATTGCTGATCACATTAGAAGCGTTACGTTTGCTTTAGCAGATGGTGCTGTCTTCTCTAATGATGGTAGAGGTTATGTCTTAAGAAGATTACTTAGAAGAGCTGAAAGATACGCAAACTCATTAGGAATCAAATCTGGATTCTTGAGTAAACTTGTCAGTGTTGTTTGTAATAACATGTCACACTTCTATCCATATTTACTTGAAAAAGAAGAAAAAATTGCTAAAACAGTTTTAAGTGAAGAGGAAAAATTTGCTAAAACTTTAAAGTCTGGAGAAGCTATGCTCACCGACTATTTAGCAAAGTGTGAAGAAGTATTACCAGGTGTTGATGCCTTTAAACTTTTTGATACATATGGTTTTCCATTAGAATTAACTGTTGAAATTGCTTCTGAAAAAGGTAAGAAAGTCGATATCGATGGATATAACACTGAAATGAACGCTCAAAAAGAAAGAGCAAGAAACGCCCGTGGAACTCAATTCTCAATGGGATTACAATCAGCAGATTTACTCGCATTTACAGAAAAGAGTGAATTTACTTATGAAGAAAAACCTCTTGTTGGAACTGTAATCGGTTTGTTTAAAGATGGCGTTAAAGTTAATGAACTTACTGAAGATGGTGAAGTGATTTTTGATAAGACAGATTTCTATGCTGAATCTGGTGGTCAAATATCTGATATTGGTATAATTGAAAACACAGATGCAGAAGCTGAAGTTTTATATGTTAGTAAAGCTCCTAACAAGCAATATCTTCACAAGATTAAAGTCGTCTTTGGCTCAATTAAACTAGGCGATAAATTTGATTTAAAACCAGATTTAAAAAGAAGAAAAGCTACAAAGAAGAATCACTCTTGTACGCACATACTACAAAAGACACTTCAAATGTTAGTCAATCCAGAAATTCACCAAGAAGGTTCTTATGTTAGTGATACAGTTTTAAGATTTGACTTTAATAGTGATAGAAAACTTACAGAAGAAGAAATCGAAGCTGTCGAACAAAAAGTTAACGAAGTAATCTTTGAAGCTATTCCACAAGAAACTAAAATCATGGCTAAGGATGAAGCTAAAAAGACGGGTGCTATGTCATTGTTTAATGAAAAGTACGACGATTTTGTTAGAGTAGTTTCATTTGGAGATTATTCAAAAGAATTCTGTGCTGGTACACACGTTGCAAACACTTCAGAAATCATGGCATTTGCAATTGTTAGTGAAGAGGCTATTTCTAGTGGTATAAGAAGAATTACTGCTGTTACTGGTTTAAATGCAATTAAGTTCTTAGCAGAAAAGAGAGCTAAATTAAATGATGTTTCTAAGTCATTAGGCGTTAAATCAGATAAGGAAATTCCTGCAAAACTTAAGTCTTTATCACTTGAAAAAGACGAATTAAAAAATAGAATTACAGCTTTAGAAGGTAAAGTTTTATCAAGTTATTTACAACAAGTTAAAAATAGTTATGAAATAATTAATGGTAAGAATTTATATGTTGCTAAACTTGAAAATTTCACCCATAACCAAGTAACAGATTTAGCTAAAGATATTGTTTTAGGCGATCAAAACGCAATTGTTTTAGTAGCTAATGATAATGGCGCTAAAAAAGAAATTGGTATTGCCTTAGGATCAGAAGTTCAAAAGAGTTATAAGGCAGGTATGCTAATTAAAGAAATAGCTGTCATACTTGGTGGCTCTGGTGGTGGTAAACCAGATATGGCTTTTGGTGGAACAACATCACTTGAAAACTTGCCACAAGCTATCGAAAGAATTAAGGAACTTGCTAAATGAAAAAAGTATTAGGACTAGATTTAGGAACCACAACTTTAGGTATTGCTTTGTCAAGAACGGGTATAATAGCTTCAGGATATGAAAATTTTCGCTTTCCTGAAGGCCAATACGATTTAGCTATCAAGAGAGTTCAAGAAATAGTTAAACTTGAGGCTATTGAACATATTTGCATAGGATATCCATTACATATGTCTGGCGATGAATCGGACATGTCAAAGCAAGTCTTAATATTTAAGGAAAAATTAGAAGAGTTATTTCCAAACATTAAAGTTAAGCTCATAGATGAAAGATGGTCTACAAAACAAGCAACTAGAACGCTATTAGAAGCGGACACTTCTAGAGCAAAAAGAAAAAAAGTCATTGACAAAATGGCTGCTCAAGTTATACTTGAGACATATATATCCCAAGGAGAATAAACGTGGACAACCAAGAAAAAAATACAATTATAATGCAAGATGAAGATGGAAATAAAATTGAAGTAGAAATTTTATTCTCATACGAAGATGAATCAACAGAAAAAGTTTATGTGTTTTTAGTTGATTATACAGATAACACAATCATTATCGGAGAATTAAAAGACGACAACTCAATTATTATTTTGGGTCCAGAGACTGAAGATTCTTTAAAAGATAAACTCCAAGCAGTTTATAACGATTTTGTTAGACAAACATATAAAGATGATGAAGAGTCACAATGTGGTTGTGGACACCATCACCACCATCACCATCACGATGGTGAATGTTGTGAAGGCGATTGTAACTGCGGTGAAGAAAATAATTGCTGTTGCGATCATCACGAATAAAAAATTACCTCAGCTTGTTGGCTGAGGTTTTTTAAACTCCAAATATAAGAACGCCTAGTATAGCTGCAATTAAAATTAGAGGAACAGGTGTGAGTTTTTTTGAAAAGCAAACTTTAAACGTTAGCAAGGCAATAAAGAGAGCTAACTGAGCTGAATCGAAGATAAATGATTCTGATGAAAAGTTTGGATAGTTAGGAAAAATATTTGTTAAAAGTATATTTATTCCCGCTGCGATTATTAAACCAATAATAACTGGTTGAATTGTAGACATAATTTTCTTGATAGATTTGTATTTAGCAAAGTTAGTAAGAAGTGATGCTATAATTAAAATTATAATAAATGATGGTAATATTACTCCAAGAGTTGATATAAAAGCACCAAGAATAGATATATCGGCATTTGTTGCACCAATAAAAGTTGCTATGTTGATAGCAAAAGGACCAGGAGTGGATTCGCTAACTGCAATTAATTGCTTTAGTTCTTCCATACTCATCCATCCTTTAGAGCAAATTTCATCCATGATCATTGGAATCATAGCATGCCCACCACCAAAGGAGAATAAACCGATTTTGAAGAATGTAATAAATAGTTCTAAATAAATCATAATTATTTATTTTCATCCTCCTTAACGTTATCGTTTTCTATGGTTATTTTTGGGTTTAACTTTTCTTTATGTCTATCTATAAGATAGAATATGAAACCAATTACGGCACCAATAAGGATAAACCAAATTGATGAAAATTGGACGTTAAAAAATTTTAATGAGATACATAAAGCAATTATAGTTATTATTGTTATTAAATTAAAAATGCTTTTTGGTGCATCTTTAAACAATTTGTATCCTGCTGATATTATTAAAACAGCGACGGCTGCTTGTATACCTTTAAAAGCGCTTTGAACCCATTTTATCTTTAAAAAGTCTTCAAAAAATAGAGAAATGATAAAAATAACAATAAATGATGGAAGAGCAATTGCGATAGTTGAAATTATTGACCCCAAAATGCCTTTAACTTTATAACCGACATAGGTAGCCAAATTTATCGATATTGGTCCAGGAGTGGATTCAGCAATAATAAGCACTTCCATTAGTTCATTATCTGTTAACCACTTTCTTTTATTTACTATTTCTTTTTGAATTAATGGTATCATTGCATACCCACCACCAAAAGTGAATAAACCAATTTTTATAAAAGTAATTAAAAGCGAAAATAATGATGTATTTTTATTCATTTACTTTTCTTCTCCTATAATTTTTATACAAACATTATCTTTGTATTTATCGTTTGATATTAGCTTTGGAATTGTATTTGTCTTGATTGTTAAATCTAACTTTTTAGGCTTAAAAATAGATTTGATATTGCCAAAGATTGTTCCGCAAATATCACTTTCCTCAAAAGCTCCTTTAGAGTTAATGAATTTGCAGTTGTTTAAAATTATTTTTGAAGCGTAGCAAAAAGGCATTTCGCCTTCAAAAAAACAATTGTTAAAAGTCAAATTTTTAGAATTCCAACCTATGTTTTTTCCTGAAAAATATGTATTTTCAAAGAATCCATCTTGAGCGTGCCATAAAATATCGCTAGACTTAATTGCTGTTTTAGACATTTTAATATTTTTGCACATTTGTAATGCTTGTTTAGATTCTATTTTACAGCCATCAATATTAATATTATTTGAAGAATATAATAGGTAGTCACCAACTAATTCTGTAGAACTAATATTTACTTTGGATGAATTCCAAAAAGCATAATCTGAACAAATTTTAGAATTGCTGACATTGATATTTGTTGAATAATTAACTACTTTAGCTCCTAAAAATGAAGTTTTATCAATAGTTAAATTAGTTGTATACCAAAATACAGCACGTGTATCCCTTTCAAATAGAGAGTTTATAATTTGAATATCATTTGTTGTCCAAAAAGAAAATTTACTGAAAAAAGTACAATTATCAATAGTTATTGACTTTGAATTTTTAAATTGGTACAAGCCATCATAAAAAACGCATTTAACGTAATTTTTATCAGCAATGTTGGATAACACTCTATTTCCTTTAAAAGTTAAATTTTTAATTTTTTCCATATAATTATTATGGCATAAAAATTTTTCTTTAGGAAGAGTATTTATAGTAATTATAAGATAGACTTAAAACGTTTGTAATGGTAAAATAATGGCATGAGAAAAATAATTACGTTTACTACATGTCTTTTATCAACCTTATGTTTAATTGGTTGCAAATCTAGTGATGGAATTGATTGGAAATCATATTCAAACGATTATAATGAACTAATTAAACGTGAACAGTTTAATGATACATATCCATTAGATATTACTGGAGAAGCTAGTAAAGCTGGTGATGTATATAAACTTGTTATAACTTTTGATAATGCCAAAGAATTAATTGAAAATGTTAAAATAATTGTGTGTAGTCAAAGTGAAAGAGATGAGTATATTCATGGTCAGTCTACAAAAGCTCCTTTTCTCGGTTATAATGAAAAGATAAGTCTTGGTCCTTCAAAAGATAGTTTAACCAATACTTATGCGGGCTTAAACCTCGCTTTTGGCTCAATAGAAGCAAATCCAAAAATGAAAATATCAATCAAAGGAAAAAATATTTCGTACTATATGTTATTTAACAATTTCGTAATGGAGGAATAAAATGAACGTATTAGAAAGAATATCACAAGAACTTGGAATCGAATCTTGGAAAATTGAAAAAGCTGTCGAACTTTTAGATCAGGGCTCAACAGTTCCTTTTATCGCACGTTATCGTAAAGAAGTTACTGGTTCACTTACTGATACAGAACTTAGAACTATTACTGAAAGACTTTCTTATTTAAGAAATTTGGAAGAACGTAAAAAGACAGTTCTTGAACAAATTGAGTCTTTAGGAAAATTAACCGATGATTTAAAAGAAAAAATTGAAGGTTGCTTAACATTAAGTGCACTTGAGGACTTATATAGACCATATAAACCAAAGAGAGAAACTCGTGGCTCTAAAGCAATTAAAAAAGGTTTAAAGCCTTTAGCTGAATTTATTCAAGATGGTAAAAATCCAAACTTGGATGAAGAAGCAAAGAAATACATAAGTGAAGAAAAAGACGTTAAGAGCGCTCAAGAAGCTATTGCTGGTGCCCTCGATATAATTGCTGAAGAAATTTCAGATAATCCTAACTATCGTACATTTATAAAAAAACTTGCTTATAAAAATGGTAAAGTTGTTGCTAAAAAAATTGAAGGTTGTGAAATTACAACTTATGATACTTATGCAAATTATAGTGAAAAAATATCAACTATTAAACCTCACAGAGTTTTAGCAATTTCAAGAGCGACAAAAGAAAAAGTCTTAAATAAGTCAATTGAACTTCCAACTGAAACGATTTTAGGACATATTTCTTCATTTGAAATTAATTCTAAAAACAACTATAAAGAAATGTTAAGAGCTACTATTAAAGATAGTTATGAAAGATTAATTTATCCAAGTGTCTCTAACGATATTTTTAGCGATTTATTTGAAAAAGCTGAAGATTCATCGATTGTTACATTTAAATCTAATCTTAAAAATTTATTGCTTGAACCTCCATTAAAAGACAAAGTTGTTATGGGCTTTGACCCTGGATTTAGAACGGGATGTAAAGTCGCTATTGTTGATAAAGTTGGACAAGTTTTAGCTACTGATGTTTTACATGCAACTCTTGGTGGAAAAGGAGTTGAAATTGCTCATACTAAATGTGTTTCTTTATTAAAAAAATATAAAGTTGACGTTATCGCTTTAGGAAATGGTACTGCTAGTAGAGAATCAGGCGCTTTCTTAACAGAAGTTTTAAAAGAAGTTCCTGGCTGTAAATATTTAGTCGTATCTGAAGCTGGTGCAAGTGTTTATAGTGCTTCAAAAGCAGGTGAAAAAGAATTCCCAGATTTTGACGTTTCTTTAAGAAGCGCTGTTTCAATTGCTAGAAGGTTACAAGATCCATTAGCAGAGCTTGTTAAAATTAATCCTATGTCAATTGGTGTTGGTCAATATCAACACGATATGAATCCTAAAAAGCTTAAAGATGCATTAGTTGGTGTTATCGAAGATGTCGTCAACCTTGTTGGCGTTGACTTAAATTCAGCTTCTCCAGCACTATTAAGCTATATTTCTGGTATTTCATCAACAATTGCTAATAATATAGTTGAATATAGATATACAAATGGGCACTTTAAAAATCGTCAAGATTTATTAAAAGTCAAAGGCTTTGGCCCAAAAGCTTTTGAAAATGCTGCTGGTTTCTTAAGAGTTGAAGGTGATGAACCATTAGATAACACAAGCATTCACCCTGAATCATATGATATAGCTCGCAGTGTTTTAAAGCATTACAATTCTACTAGCATTGAAGATTTTAGAAACAAATTAAGCGATGTTAGCGAAGAAGAAATTAAAAAAGAAGCTGTTAAGATGGGCGTTGGTGAAATAACTTTAACAGATATTGTTAAGAATTTATTAAAGCCATATCGCGATCCTCGTGATCAAAACAAAGAAGCTCACCTCAATAATTCTGTCACTAAAATTGAAGACCTTAAAGAAGGTATGACATTAGAAGGTACAATCAGAAATGTTATGGACTTTGGATGTTTTGTCGACATAGGTGTCCATTCAGATGGTTTAGTACACATATCTGAACTTTCGAAAGATTACGTTTCTGATATAAATAAAATAGTTAAAGTTGGACAAATTGTTAAAGTTGTTGTCATTTCTGTCGACTTAAAACGTAATAGAATAGGACTTTCTATTAAGCAAGTTGAAGAAAAAGGAGAATAATATGGCTGAATATATTTACATGCAAAACTGTTCTAAGAATGGTAAAATGGGAATTTCTTACAAAGTAATTGAAAAGATTGCTGCTGATTCATGCTACAGTATGATTGATAAAGTTTTAATTGATAAAACCGGGAAAGGTAAAGCAATTACATGTACAATCAACAAAGGCAAAGCATATTTAAACGTTAGAATTAAAGTTAAACAAGGCTCTAATGCAGCAAGTACTGCTTCCTTACTTCAAGAAGAAATTTCTGAAAACTTAATCAGTACAATTGAATTTTCCGACTGCGTTATAAACATTAATGTTGTAGGAATATTTTAATGGCTGGTAACAACACAAATTACGCGTATATACACGATACTTTATTAAGAAAGTATAGACGTAATTCTTTATATATAATTTGGGCTGTAATCTTAAACTTTATAGGTGTGCTATTAGCAGTCTTAGATTATATAAATAATATTGAAAATAGTTTCGGATATGGTGCATTATATAATTTTGTCGGCGTAATTCTTAAGCTTATAACAAACAAAACATACCTTAATCCTTGGCTATTTTTCCTTTATGCTTTATTGCTATCTATACCATTTAGTGTTCCGAGTTTGATATTTGGATTTAAAGGATATCGAGGCGACAAGAAATCATTATATTTAAGTATGGCTATTTATAGCGTTGATACAGTTTTATGTATTCCAGCCTTTCTTTTATATAATTGGATGGATTGTGTCTTATCAATTATTGTCCATGCAGTATTTTTAGGAGTCATGTTTCTGGCACTTATGAAAAGAAAAGAGTTGATTGAACTTAGAAATAAACATATGGAAAAAGTTAAAGTTGATCCTAATTTAGCCCCTAAGGAAACGACAGTTGTTTCGTTCAACGAATTTAAGCGCAATGTGAAAAATAAAAAGACTGTCGGTGAAAAAATGGAGCAAAATAAGACAAATACTCAAAACAAAGTTGAGTAATAATCGTTTAGATGATATATTATCTATTCGTAGAAAGAAGAATTGAATAATGGAAGAATCTCGTACCCAAACCCGTGAAAAAGCAATGTTTGCTATCTATGATACATTAATGTATGAAAATGGTGGCATGGAATATGAACCTCGTGATGTTCTTGAAAGAGTATTTTCATGTGCCTATGATGATATTGATATAATGGCTAGAGAAATCTACATTAAAGCAATTCTTAATGAAGATGAGATTATCTCTTTAATTGAACCAAAGTTAAAGAATTGGGAATTTAAGCGTTTAAACTTAATTTCTCAAGCAATATTACTTGCAGCTATAAGCGAAGCAAATTACGCTAAAATTTCAGATAAAAAAATTGTAATTAATGCTGCCGTTAAAATGGCAAAGAAATATTTAGACAGTTCGGATTTTAAATATATTAACGCTGTCTTAGACAAGGTAATTCCGAACAATGAACAACAATAGCTCCTTTTTGACTGTTAGTCAGCTTTCCGAACAACTTAGTGAGCTTTTCAGTGCTCCAATTTTTAGCAATATAGTTGTTTTAGGAGAAGTAACGACTAAAGTCATGAGAAAAGAAACAGTATATTCTAATTTAAGTGACGTCGATGAAAATGGAAAAGTCAAAGCTTCCATTTCTGTCGTCGTTTTTTCTAGTGTTTTAAATTATTCATATAACTTTAATATTGGAGATAAAGTTCTTATTCGAGGCAGATTAAACTATTATGAACCATCTGGTTCTCTTTCCTTTATTGCTAACAAAATTGAGGCGTATGGACAAGGAAATGAAGCAGCTCGTATTAGAGAAATATATGAAAGATTAAAAAAACAAGGAATCTTTGATCAAGAAAGAAAAAGACCTATCCCTAGATTTCCAAAAAAAATCGGTATAGTTACTTCATCTGAAGGTGCAGCTTATCACGATATAATAGAGACTCTCAGCCATAGATTTCCTGTAAATACAATTTTATTTGATGCAAAAGTACAGGGTAATAACGGACCAAGTGAAATAGTTAAAGCTTTAAATAAGGCCTATAGTCAAAATGATATAGACGTTATAATTTTAGGACGTGGTGGTGGATCTAAAGCTGATTTAATGCCTTTTAACGATGAAAAAGTAGTTCTAACTGTTAGTCAATCGCCAGTACCGATTATTACAGCTATCGGTCATGAAATTGATACCTCACTAGCTGATTATGCTTCAGATTTGCAAGCCATAACTCCAACTGCTGCAGCCTCTCATGCTGTAATTGGTTTAGATGAATTTGAATCAGAACTTGCTAGTTATGAAGAGCAACTTTATAACAATATAAGCTATAAAATTGATTCAAAATATATGGATTTAATTTCAGTTGAAAATGAATTAACGAATAAGTCTCCTCTAGTAAAACTAAATCTAAAACAAACTGATTTAGTTTATAAAGAACAACAATTAAATATTAAAATTGAAAAAAGATTTAACAGCTTAGCTTTAGACTTAGGGGAAAAGCACAAGAAATTAATAAGTTTAAATCCAATAAAGAATATTGATGAACTCATAAAATTATCTGAAAATAAACTTAGATTACTTCAAATCTCCATCGACCATAAAGTTGAAACCTACTTTAAATGGTTGGATGAAGTGGATTCGAAACTAAATTTGTTAAATCCACTTAATATATTAGAAAAGGGTTATGCTATTGTTTATAAGGATGATAGCGTTATAGATAGTGTAAACAATATAAATATTAATGATAATATCAGCATAAAATTATATGATGGAAATATTGTTGCTCAAGTAAAGGAGTTAAATAAAAATGGAAAATAAAAACGAAGCAATAGACTTTGAAAAAGAAGAACAAAGATTAGATGAAATATTAGAAAAACTTGATAATAAAGGCTTAAAACTTGATGAATCTGTCAAACTTTATAAAGAAGGAACAGAAATAGTTAAGAAACTAAAAAAAGCTTTGAACGATCTAAAAATTGATGTTCAAAACGAAATTAGCGAGTAAAAGTATATATTTAGTAGAAAATTAGTAGATAAATAGTAAAAATGTCGAAAATAGTGTTGAATCCAGAAATTGTTAAAACAATGAGTTTTGAACAATTAAATGATCTAGCTGATTACTGTAGAGAAGAGATTATAAATGTAACCAGCCAAAATGGTGGCCACTTATCCAGTAATTTAGGATCAGTGGAGCTTTCGATTGCATTAATTGTGGTATTTGATGCTTTAAATGATGATTTGTTATTTGATGTAGGTCATCAAGCCTATACTTATAAAATGCTTACAGGCAGAGATATTTCAAATATTAGAACTAAAGGTGGATTAAGTCCTTTTTTAGATAAAAATGAATCTATTTATGATAAGTACTCTTCAGGTCATTCATCGACATCTATTTCTACTGCTGTTGGTATGGCCTTAGCTAACAAGTTAAAAAGTAAAGATACTTATGTTGTTGCTACAATAGGTGATGCAAGTATGATTAACGGTTTATCTTTTGAAGGCTTAAACTCTATAGGTGACTTAGATTTAAAGAATTTGATTATTGTTATTAATGATAACGGCATGAGTATTGGACCTACTCGTGGCGGTTTAGCTAAGAAATCAATGATTGATGAAGAATTCTTTAAAGCTATGGATATTGATTATATTGGACCAGTTGATGGTCATGATATTAAGTCTTTGGTCGATGTTTTAGATGTAGCTAAAAAACATGGTTCTCCATGTATTGTCCATGTTAAAACTCAAAAAGGACATGGATATTCTCCAGCTATGGCTGATGAAGATGGCTATTGGCATGGAGTCACACCATTTGATTTAACTTCTTTAGCACCGCTAAATATGCATTTAGGTCAAATATCCTTTAGCCATGCAAAGAGCGATATTTTATATGATTTTATAAATAAAAATAACAATTTAGTTTTGATTAATCCAGCTATGGTCAAGGGTGCTGGAGAAGATAATATATTTAAAGACTTCAAAGATAGAACTTTTGATGTAGGAATAGCAGAAGAACATGCGTTTACTTTTGCAGCAGGATTAGCTCTTAAAGGGTTTTATCCTATTATTACTATATACTCGACATTCTTCCAAAGAGCGTTTGATGAATGCTTTGAAGATTTATCGCATCAAAATCTTTCTGCTGTTATTTTATTAGAGCGCTCTGGTCTTATAGGTGCTGATGGTGAAACTCATCAAGGAATATATGATTTAGCATTAATTTTTGAGATACCAAACGCATATATATATGAGCCTTATGATTATGATTCACTATGGACAATTATGAATAGAGTTTTAACAATAAAAAGACTTAATTTTGTTAGAATTCCTCGGGAATTGTTAGTTAAAAGTTCTGCACCTAAATTTGTCGATGAATTTAAATGGGTAAATGGTGGTTCAAACACTATTGTTGTAACTTTCGGAATAGAAGGAAAAAAGTATGTTGAAATGGAAGATGAATACGATACTGTCATTTGCTTATCACGAAATATAACTGAGGAATTTGTTAACGAACTATTAGAATATGAAAGAATAATTATTTATGATTCAACATCGACATATAATGGTTATTCGTCGTATCTTATAAGCCAAATAATGCTACAAAAAGGGGATGCAAATGTTCAAGTAGAAGCTTATGCATTAAAAAATGAATTTGTTAAACATGCTAAAATATCAGAGCAATTAATAGATCAAGGATTAGATTGTGATAGCTTCTATAATAAGATTCACGACTAAATAAGCTAAAAAGTAATTAATTTAGCTTATTTTTTTAAATTTACAAATAAGTTGCTTATTTTCTGGTTAAACCTTGATTAATGTTTGGCAGAGTATTAAACTAAGCGCGAAGGAGAGAAAAAAATGAAAATACTAACATTAGTCATTAATGATGACAAAAGAGTCGATAAATTATTAAACGCTCTTTATGACGCTGGTATTGAAGGGGGAACCATGCTTGATTCTACAGGTATGCATCACACCATGCTTGATCGTGATGATGAAATGCAAACCCACTATGGTATCTTACGTTCATACTTAAAGCGTTCACGCGCTCATTCAAAAACTTTGTTCTTCGTTGAAGAAGAGGAAACAATAGCTAAAATTGAGCAAATTATCACAGATACATTAGGTGATTTAAACGAACCAGATATTGGATTTATGTTTATCCAAGATGTCGTTCGTATGGTAGGAGGATCAAAAGCTAAAAAGAATTAGTTTTTAATCTTTTTAGAAATATTCCGTTATGATTACTGCAGACAATCTTTTACTTGCCATGGCAGTCATTATTTTGACTGGCTTGGCTTTTTCTAAGCTCTGTAAGCTTATTCACATTCCTAACGTCACTGGATATCTCGTTGGTGGATTATTAATCGGTCCAGGTCTTCTTGGATTAATTCCAGGCTTTGATGGTATTATCTCAGCAGATGCTGTTCAAGCCTTAAAAGTTGTTGTCAATATTGAATTAGGCTTTATTGCCTTTACAATCGGTGTTGACTTTAAGAAAGAATACTTAAAGAAAATTGGTCCAAAACCAATTATTATGGCTTTCTTAGAATCGCTCTTTGCTGTTGTTGTTGTCGCAGGGCTTGTCCTTTGTTTTACACCAATTATCAAGAGCAATTTAAATTTAACAACTAAAGAAGTAGTTGCTTTTGCTATCGCATTAGGCTCAATTGGTGCTGCAACTGCTCCAGCTGCAACTTTAATGGTTATTAAACAATATAGAGCTAAAGGTTCTTTAACTGATACATTAGTTGCTGTTGTTGCTGTCGATGATGCTTCTGCTCTTATTTTCTTCGGTATTGCTATGGCAATCGTTGAAATCTTATCCCCAGAAGGTTCTAAAAAATTAGCTTTAAGCATCAGCTTGCCATTTATTGAAATTCTTATTTCAATTGTTATCGGTATTATCGTTGGTGCAATCTTATGCTTCTTAATTCATTTCTTCCATGGAAGAGGAACAAGAGTAAGTTGCGCTATCTCATGTATTTTAGGTGCTGTTGGCTTAACATTCTTACTTAATGATATCGGTAAGGAAATCAATTTAAATGTTTCTGACTTGTTTGCTGTCATGATTCTTGGTGCGGTCTTTACTAACTTTGCACCTGATGAAGACGAAGCTCAAGTCAACGAACTATTAGAAAGATTTACACCTCCATTTATCATCATGTTCTTCGTGTTATCTGGTGCAGAACTTGACTTTGGAAACTTTGCTGATACATCAATATTAATTGTATTAGTCATTGCAATTTGCTGCTATGTCGTCGGTAGAACATTTGGTAAGTTTGTCGGTGTTTTATCCGCTGGTGAATTGTTAAAGTGTGAAAAGAAGATTACAAAGCTCTTATCACTTGGTTTAATGCCACAAGGTGGTGTCGCCTTAGGTTTATCAGTTATGATTGGACGTTTAGGAATCTTTAATTCAACAGAAGAAACAATTATTAGAACAACAATCATTGCTTCATGTTTCTTAACTGAATTATTTGGTCCTTTATTCACTAAGTACATGCTCTTTAAAGCAGGCGAAGCTGATCCAGCACTTAAATAATTTAAACTTTTATAAACAATATTGGCTGTTAAGAATTTAATGTTCTTAACAGCTTTTTTCTTTTGATAAAAGCTAAAAATAACTTAATAAGCGTGCTATTGTTGCGATTAGAATAATGCTTATCTATAAGAAATAATTACTCAATAATTATTATAAAATAAAATATAATTATAATAATTCATTAAGTTGGTTCAAAATAAAAAAAGTTGTTATAAAAATGAAATTTAAAAAAGGAGATATGGTATTATATTTGCCAACATTAGGTCCATCTATGCACGGTGATAGTGTTATGTACGTTATTGATTATGATGAAAAAAGGAAAAAAATAAATTTTTAGATATAATGGTGTATGAATTAGAAAGCAACCAAGAAATTATTTACTTTTGTAAAGAAAGTGAAATGGCGTTAGTTGAGATTGATTCTCCATATCATGAATATGAAAACGCTGCTGATAGAGATGGATTTGATGAACTTTATTATTTAGATGGCATGGAACAAACTTTGGTTAGAAATGCATATAAACATTTTAAAAATATTTATTAGTTGTAGATTTGAGGCTAAAAGATTAGTTTAAGTTAAAATTAAATATATGAAGTTTAACTTTTTTTAATAAAAATGATTTTATAGCAATATTAAATCATTATTTTAAAGAAAAAAATCAATTATTAAGATATAATTAATAGAGCATTATATTTAAAAGCTTTGAAAGGAAGATAGAAATATGTTACAAAATTTAAGAATTCAAAATTTTGCTATCATAGATGATATGGAAATAGATTTACACGCTGGACTTCAAGTCTTACTTGGTGAAACTGGTGCAGGTAAATCAATTATCGTTGAAGCTTTATCTCTTTTAAAAGGAACAAAAAGTTCTTTTTCAAAAATTAAGGACGAAAACAAAAATGCTATTATTGAAGGAACGTTTGTCTTAAGCGATGAATTTATTAATCGCCACACAAATCTTAAAGAATACCTGGAAGGCAATTCAAACGAATTAGTTATAACGAGAGTTTTAACTCCTAATAAAACATCAAAAGCTCGAATTAATGGCGAAACAGTATCATTATCAGAACTAAAAGAAGTTATGGAATATGTTATAGATATTCATTCTCAAGGGGAAAACTACTTGTTATTCGATGAAAATAATCATCTTATCTTTTTAGATTATTTTGATTCTGATGGAAAAATTAAAAACGCTAAAGAAGAGTTTAATGCATCATTTAAAGAATATAAACGTATTAAAGAAGCCTATAAAGAATTATATGATTCTATTCACGGTGAAGATAGGGAATACTTGGAATATCAAAGAAATGAAATTGCAAAGTATAATCTAGAACCTAATGAAATAGAAGATATGGAAAAAGAGCTTCAAGACTCTGAAGATTTTGAAGATCTTAAGGATTATTACCAAGAATTTAAAGAAGTTTATGATAGCCAAGAAGGGTCATTTGAAGGTGCTCTTATGTCTTTAAAAAACACCTTAAGAAAGCTTTGTAGTTCTCCGATATCTCAATCAGCTAATTTGGCATTAGATAAAGCCGGGGAGCTCGATGATGCACTAAGCGATGTCATTAACGAGTATGATAGCTTAGATTTTGATCCAGCTAGAATAGAATATATTAATAGCAGACTTTATAGCCTTAAAGATTTACGACATAAGTATGGAACTAAAACTAGCGATATTTTAGATGCCTTAAAAGAAATTGAAGAAAAGATTTCTAATATTGATTCGTTTGAATTAGATAAAGAAAGACTAGAAAGCAACGAAAATAAGGCTTTAGAGACACTTAAACTAAAAGCTGATAAATTAAGTGCTGTAAGGCATAAGGCTGCTCAAAGCTTAGAAAAAGCTATGAATAACGAACTTGAATCGTTAGGTTTACTTAGTGGCGGCTTTAAAGTTTATATTTCTAAAGATGAAATAAAGCATAATGGACAAGATTTGGTTAGATTTATGCTTGCTTTAAATAAAGGAAGTAAGTTTTTGCCTCTTAAAGAAGCGGCTTCTGGCGGTGAAAACTCAAGATTGATGTTGGCTTTAAAAGCGTTGTTTAATAGATTATCTCCATATGATGTCATAATATTTGATGAAATTGATACAGGAGTATCTGGAAGTGTAGCAAATAAAGTGGGCGATAAGATTAAAGAGATTTCTAACGACTCTCAAACTATAGTAATCACTCACTTAGCACAAGTAGCTGCTAAGGGCGATTGTCACTACTTAGTTAGCAAAAATGATATTAATGGAACAACAGTTTCTAACATCAAAATAATTGATGGTGATGCTGTCGTTTATGAAATAGCTAGAATGATAAGTGGAGAAAATGTTACAGAACAAGCTTTATCTTTAGCTAGAGAATTAATCATGTAGAGAAATGAAATACTATTAAATTTAAATATTAGAATTAATCTTACATATTTAAAGTAATAGTATTTTTATTTATGTATAAAACTGATAATTTTAGACATAATATAACAATATATGCAAAAATATACTTTAATCATAACGTGAAACAACTAAAAATCTACTAAATATCTACTAAGTGCTCTTTTTAGCCCATTTTTTCATATTCTCTACTCTTTTATTTAATAATAACAACTGAAGGAGAACTTGAAATGAAAACTATAAAATTTAAAGCTATATCAGCACCTTTAGCAATTATATCTTTATTGTTCATCCCAGGAAAAGAAGTATATTTAGGTGGTGAAAATATAGGCTTTGGGTTGAAACCTGATGGAGTTATAGTCTCTGATACATACGATTTAAAAACAGATAGTGGAATATATAATCCAGCTAAGAACTCTGATATTAAAAAGGGAGATATAATTAAGAAAATTGACGATAAAATAATTGAATCGGTTTATGATTTAAATGATTGTATATCTAAGTTGAATTCTGGCTCTATTAAATTAGAGTTATCAAGAAATGATCAAACGATAGAAAGATATCTGGATGTATTTGAGATCAATGGATGCTTTAAGACGGGTTTATATGTTAAAGAGAGAGTATTAGGCATAGGAACTTTGACATATTATGATCCTGATACTAAAACATATGGTGCTTTAGGGCATGAGGTTAAAGAAACATATGGAACATCCCCTTTAAAGATTGAAAGTGGAAATATATATGAATCTGAAGTTATTGGCATTAAAAAGAGTAAAGATGGTAAGGTTGGTGAAAAAGTCGCGACTTTGAATGAAAAGAACGTTTTAGGCGACGTTATTAAAAACACAGAATATGGAATTTACGGTCACTTGGATAAACCTTTTAATAGTAAAACGTATAAATTAGCTAAGGCTAGCGATGTTAAAAAGGGAAAAGCGACAATATATACTGTTTTAGATGGTAATAAAAAAGAGTCATATACAATAGAAATAACTGGATTAAAAGATCCTTCTTATATCTCAACTAAAGGCATTTCATTTAAAATAGTCGACAAAGAACTATTAAAAAAGACAAATGGAATAGTCAGTGGTATGTCTGGCTCTCCAATTGTCCAAGGCGATTATTTAATTGCTGCTGTAACTCATATAATTATCGATGATTGCGATAGAGGTTATGGAGTATATATTGAGCACATGTTTAAAATGTTAGAAGAGTAATATTAATCGAAATCTTTTAACAAAATAGTATAAAAAGTACCTTTTGCTTCATTTTTTAGCACTTCGAGTTCTTTATTTTCTTGATTACGACACTTTCTTATTAAGGCTAAAGTGTAATAATAATTTAAATAGTATATTTTGTTGTCATTAATATATGATTTCATGTATTCGAGCATCTCTTTTTCGTGGTTAAAATCAACAAATCCATCGCGTAAATCAAATATAAATCTATCACTATCAATATCATTTTTAAGTTCGACAGGAAAGTTAGTCATGTTTTCATGCATGAAATTAATTACGTTTTCATACTTTTCTTTATCATTAACGATAAAATAGTAGTCTTTTTTAAGTGCTAAGTAAGTAAGCATCATCTGCTTAGTTTTTAAATCGTACATCTCAACCTGATCAATCCATTTATTAAACTCTTTTAAGTTTCCTTTAATTAAATGATAGCTTGCAATATTTAATTTAGATTGAGTTAAATCATTTTTACTAACAAGAATGTTATGCATTACTTTGTACGAATTTTTACGAGCTTTATCTAATCTTTTAAAAGTTAATAAATCATTTGTGCTTTTTTTAAGCCTTATTTTCATAACTAAATCGTTAATGACAATAGGAGTTACGGTAGCAAGCAAAATAGCTAACATTATTAATAAGCCTAATGTGTTAGCAAATCTTCCTACTACAACTATTAAAATTATTGCTGCGTATGCAGTCAAAAGGGCAATCATCACTTTTTTCATATCGCTAATTATGTTATCATTTGTAAGAGAAATGGTAAAGAAAATGACTAAGAAAATTGTTCATATTGATTTAAATGCTTTTTTTGCTCAATGTGAAATAAACAAAGATAAATCATTATTGGGAAAACCAATAGCTATAGGCTCAAATGGTAAAAGGGGAGTTGTCTCAACATCAAGTTATGAGGCAAGACGTTTTGGCGTATATTCAGGCCAATCCATGGCTGAAGCTAGATCTTTATGCAAAAATTTAATAGTTATTCCAGGTGATTACCATCTTTATTCGAAAGAAAGTTATAACTTCTTTTCGTATTTAAAGAAAAGATATAAGCTGATTGAACAGGCTTCTATTGATGAGTGCTATATTGATATGACTGATTGTATACCAGATGATATTACGGAAAGAGATTATCTATTAGATCTACAGCTCTCTTTGTATAAGTATACAAATTTAAAGTGCTCTATAGGTTTGGGCGACAATAGATTTTTAGCTAAGATGGCTTCAGATTATCAAAAGCCGTTAGGATTAACTATAATTCATAGAGAAAACATCGAAGAAATACTTTGGCCAATAAAGATATCTAACATGTTTGGTATTGGAAAAAAGACTGCTCCTAAGCTTGAAAAATTAGGAATTAAAACAATTGGAGATTTAGCTAAAACAAATTCTAGTGAAGTAAAATCGCTTTTAGGCAGTTATTTTGATTCTGCTAAAGCGCATGCAAATGGTTATGGAGATGATATTGTCGATCCTTCACCATTTGATCCTAAATCAGTCGGGTCAAGTAGAACATTTTTAGATGATACTACTGATTATGATGAAGTAAAAAACATGATTATATATTTATCTAAGGAAGTTTCTAACGAATTGAAAAAGTATCATAAGCTTTCTTCAACTTGCTCATTAACTATTAGAAATCAAGATTTTGTAACCCATTCTAAACAATTAACTCTAACAATGCCAACAAATGATAATGTTGTTATAGCTCAAACAGCATTAATTATTTTAGATAGATTTTGGAAACAAGAACCATTAAGATTAGTTGGTGTCGCTATGCTCCAAGTTTTTGATGAAAAGGAAGGGTATAGACAAATGGAATTATTTTCAAAAGAAAATATTGTTAAACCTTTAATCGATTCAAATGAAACAGTTGAAAATCTCTTATTAGAAGGTAAATTAAAAAAGGCATCATCAGTAAAAAAGGATAAAAAGAACAATGACAAAAATCCTTCATATAAACCTTTTGTGGGGTTAGAAGAATGAAAATAAGTGAAGTAAAAGATCAATTTTATACATTTTTAATTGTTGAACGTGGCGATCTGGATTCGACAATTACAACATATGAAGATGATATTAATCAATTTGAACTATTTGTTGATAACAAAGATATTTCTGAATTAAAAAGAGAAGATATAGAAGATTTTATGCGCTTCTTATCGGCTGAAGGGATGAAAAGTGCTACAATAATTAGAAGGATAACTACAATTCGTGGCTTCTACTTATTCTTAGCTAGAGAAGGTCTAATCAAAGAATCTTTGATAGGCTTAAGACTTCCAAAAGGAGAAAAGAAACTTCCAAACGTTTTATCTTTTGAAGAAGTTGAAGACCTATTAGATGCTCCAGACATTGAAAATGATTCAGAATTAAGAGATAAAGCTATGCTTGAAACTATGTATGCATCAGGTTTAAGAGTATCAGAACTACTAAGCTTACAGTTAGGAAATATAAATTTTAACGAAGGATATTTAAAGATAAAGGGTAAAGGTAGCAAAGAAAGAATTGTACCAATTGGTGAATTTGCTTTAGACTTTATCAATAGATATGTAACTTTAGTTAGACCAAAATATGCTAAAAATAGAACTAAATATCTCTTTCTTAATCGAGATGGAGCACCGATATCGAGACAATATTTTTGGAGGCAAATTAAAAAGTACGCTTTAAAGGCAAATATAGATAGGGAAATATCACCACATTCCCTTAGGCATTCGTTTGCTACGCATCTGTTAGAAAACGGAGCTAATTTGAAGGAAGTACAAGAAATGCTTGGACACACTAAAATTGAAACAACACAAATTTATACTCATGTTTCGACTAAAAGAATTATTTCAGCTTATGATAAGTTTATGAATAGAAATTAAAGGAGAAAAACAAATGATTATTCTAACAATATTATTAGTTATATTACTTATTATTGTAGTTTTGGCAGCTTTGATCTTTGGAGGAACGTTCGCTTTTGTTTACTTTAGATATGATGTAAACATATTTAATATTTTAAGTGACATAGATAAGCTTAACAAAACTGTTGATGTAGAAAAGCTAACTCCAAATGCTTTTGATGAAAGTGATTATATTTCAATAAAAAACAATGCTGCTAGTTCAACCTCAGGATTTTTAACATATGATCCAGACAATGGCTTTTCAATCGATATTACAAAGCTTCCAACAAGCCTAAATACTTATGTTTCATTAAGCGATAAACAAGTAGGCGCATATGCAGATAAAGAAATAAAGAATAATGGCGATAATCAATTTAAAATTCTTGACTTTACACTTACATATGAACTTTTGCAAATAGAGTTTGAAAATAAAGAAGATCTTACAACTATAAACACAGTAGCAAAAATCGATTTAACTGATGTTAAAAGCAAAGATAATAAGGGAATTGATTTGTTGGTTTACTTTATACCTGATGTTTTATATATTTCTTCCTATGTTGATATAACAAAGACTGGCAGTAATATGGAATATAACCTCACTTCAAATAGTCTTTTGTTTAACAATTTGACAAATAAGCAAACTGCAGAGTTATTAGATGCAATTAGTGCATTTACCAAAGAAGACTTTTCAGCTGAATATTTTAATTTAGAAATAGGAAGGGCAATCTGTAGTTCATTAATCGGTGATGAGACAAATGAAGGTTTAGCTTATAAACTAAAAAATTATGGAGCCAAAGACTTTAGATTTGTTACAGAAAACGACACTAATTATTTCGAAGTATATAGATAGATAATAATAATCGTTTTAATTGAGAAATTTTAATCTTAAAAGTATAATTACTGATGGAAAAGGAGCAAATAATTATGAAATATAAGAGAATATTCGTTATTGTAATGGACTCAGCTGGAATCGGTGCTTTGCCTGATGCTGATAAATTTGGTGATGCGGGTACAAACACATGGGTTCATATATCCGAAAGAAATGGTGGTTTAAACGTTCCTACACTCAATAGTCTTGGTATAGGTGATTTAGCACCTATTATTGGTACAACAAAAGTGAGTCATCCAAACTCAATCGTTACAACTTTAAGAGAAGCTAGCAACGGCAAAGATACTATGACCGGTCACTGGGAAATGATGGGTATAAAAACTGAAAAGCCATTTAAGACATTCACTGATACTGGCTTTCCAAAAGAATTAATGGATGAATTGAGCGAAAAAACAGGCCGTAAATTAATTGGAAATAAAGCAGCTAGCGGCACTGAAATATTAGTAGAATTAGGTGAACAACAAATGAAAGAAGGTTCATTAATTGTTTATACTTCTGCTGATTCAGTCTTACAAATTGCCGCTCATGAAGAGGTAATACCTGTTCCTGAGCTATATAAATATTGCGAAATAGCTAGAGAAATCTGCAATAGACCTGAATATAGATTAGGTAGAATTATCGCTCGTCCGTTCATTGGAACTGATAAAACTAACTTTAAGAGAACACCTAATAGACACGATTTAGCTTTGTCTCCAACAGGTAGAACAGCAATGGAAGATCTTAAAGATGCTGGATATGAAACATCATGTGTTGGAAAAATATCAGATATCTTTAATAATGTCGGTGTCACAAGAACTGTAAAAACTGTTTCTAACTCTGACGGCATGCAAAAGACCTTGGATCAAGTTAAAAATTTAGACTTTACAGGACTTTGCTTTGTTAACTTAGTCGAATTTGACAGCGAATATGGTCATAGAAGAAACCCATTAGGTTATGCTAAAGCTATCGAGACATTTGATTCTGAGCTTGCAACTATGATTAAAGAAATGAAAGATAATGACTTAGTCATTGTTACTGCTGATCACGGAAATGATCCAACATGGACAGGAACCGATCACACTCGTGAAAGAGTACCATTTATCGCTTATTCAAAGTCAATCACTAATGGTACACATATACAAGAAAGGGAAACATTTGCTGATATAGGTGCAACAATTTTAGCTAATTTCAACGTCAAACCATCTGAAAATGAAATTGGAACTCCAATTGTGGAACTTTTAAAGTAGTTTTATATGAAAAAAAGTTTTTTAACAAGTATTATAACATTATCAGTTTTGATGACATCATGCGCATCAAACACTTCAAAAGAATTAAGTTTTAAAGTAATTTCTCCAATTGGAGCTCCAAGCGTCGCTTTTGCTAAATATGCTAAAGACACAACAAACGTAGAAATTGCTGCTCAACCAACCGCTGTAAGAGCTCAATTAGTAAATCCTAATGAAGAATACAAAGCTGTCATTTTTGATGCTACAACGGGCTTAAATTTAATTAATAAAACAAATCCAGACAATCCAGGCTATAAACTTGCAAGAATTATTACAGCTGGAAACCTATTTGTCTTATCAACTGGTACAAAAGATAGCTCACACGTTATGTCAGACGACGACACAATATTATCGTTTGGTCAAAACAACATTCCAGATAAAGTATTTAAACTTATATATTCCGATATTACACCTGATTATTATGCTAATGGCGTTGCACAAGTCGCTGCAGCTTTAAAAACAGGCCAATACGAAGGAAATACTATCGATTATGTAGTTTTATCTGAACCATATGTCAGTCAAGTATTAAATGAAAATAGTTCTGTAACAGTTTATGCAAACGTCACATCTCAATTCAACGCTTATGCAAATAAAAGAGGCTACAATCTTAACGGATTCCCACAAGCCGGTTTATTTATAGCTCAATCGTACGAAACAGATACATATAAAAAGGATGTAGAGGCATTCATAAGTACTGTCGATAATACTATGAGTGATTTAACAAAGAAAGGTAGTTCGACTGTTAAGGACATGGACAACTTTAGCTCTGACGCGACAGAACAAGCAAGTAGATTCGGTATGAATTCTGAAACATTACGCAGTCTTGTAGCTGATAATAATAGATTGGGATACAAAGCAGGGTATTATGATTTGGAGTCATTCTATAAATTGCTTAATTTAGACGCACCACAAGCTAATGCTTATTCAAGATATTGGATTAGCAAATAAACACTTTTAAGGCTTTAAAGGCTATTTATGTAGTTAATAAAGCCTTTTTATTATGCTTTAATAAATTTGCATGATATAATTAGTTGCTATGAAATTATTTAAAGAAAGAATTAATAAGTTTAAGAGAATTCATCCGTTAGTATTTAACATTTTATGGAAAGGATCAGCCTTATTAATTGGATTAGTATTATTCTTTGGTCTTTGGAGTATTATATCAAGAGCTATTTCTTCAACAATTCTTCCAGGACCGATTACAACGCTTAAAACTATCTTCAAATTATTAGGGAAATCAGCTACATATAAAGTGTTAGGATATACAATTGGAAGAATAGCATTAGCTTTATTTACTGCTACTATTATAGGTGTGTTTCTTGGGTCTTTAGCTGGTTATTATCAGTTTGTAGAATATGTTCTTAAACCAATTGTCATTGTCTTAAGATCTTTTCCGAGTGTAGCCTTGATGCTTATATTAATCATATTTACCAAAAATGCTAGTTTCTATCTTGTATGTATAGTGTTATTCCCAATAATATATGAATCTACTCTTAGAGGAGTTGGGGAAATTAAAAGCGAATATCAAAGCATATTAAAGCTCGATGGACAAGATAGTATTGTAAATATTCCTAAAGTGGCTTTACCATTAGCAACAGATTATATTCTAATTGGAATATTTCAATCCCTTGGATTAGGACTTAAAGTTCAAATAATGGGAGAATCGTTGATGGGTTCAACCACATTTGTTGGCTTAGGGATAGAAATATATAAAGCCTATTTAAATTTAGATATGGATGTCGTCTTTGCATATAGTATATTAGCCATTACATTAATAATGATTGCTGATTTATTAACATTAGTTCTTAAAAGAAAGCTTAAGCAACGCTTACTTGAACAAGGGAAAGCAAAAGCTTAGGCTTTTTGCTTGAAATAGATAAAAAAAGGTATATTAGTAGATATTTAGTAGATATATAGTAGTAAATAAGTTAATTATATCTGTGGATAACTAGTCTAAAATTATCCACAATACGATAAATGCTTAATTTCTTGAATGTGGAAAACCCTAGTGTTTATCGCATTATTTTATATATTAGTTTACATAATAGTGATTATGCGAAGTTGTAATAATAGTATAAAATTAACTTTTTTTGCTCTTTTTTAACGTTTTTTGTCCAATAAAAGCTATTTATATGTATATTTGTATTAAAAAACACCTCATAAGAGGTGTAAATAGTTATTAGTTATTTATTTAATCAATTAGTTCTAACAAAACGTCTACAGCATTTTGACAGCACTTAGTAACTAGTTCTTCATGTTCTAATTCATTAGCTTCATTATTGACTGAATCAGATATAGCTCTTATAAGAGTATATGGCTTATTAAGTCTATAAGCACATTGACCAAAAGCTGCGCCTTCCATATCAATACATAATGGATCATTAAATTTATTAAGCTTGTCTTTATCAATAAGAGCAGCAGTCATAAAGGATTCAACAGTTAAATTTAATCCATAATGAATTTTAAATTCAGTACGATCTTTAAGTTTAATGTTAGCTGTTGCAGTTTCAAATGTTGCTGGACAACCACACATTTGACCATACTTGTAGCCAAATCTAGTTACATCTACATCATAGTAGGCACTTGCTGTAGCTAATACGACATCTAAAGGCTTTAATTTATTTGATAAAGCTCCAGCACTACCTAAATTTATTATCTCTTTTATATCTAATGAAGCTGCCAATATTCCTAAATCAAGAGCTGTGTTTACCCTGCCTACTTTAGACTCATAAGCAAAAACCAAACCTTTCTTTTTACTTATAAAAGTATATCCGCTAATGCCATTTATTGTTTTAGGCTCTAATCGTTCGTTTAAAGCCATTTTAAGAGCTTTAAACTCACTTTCCATAGGAATAGCTAATAAAACAGCTTCCATTAATCTAAGTCCTCAAAACGATCATCTATATGTTTGACATATGGCTTTTCAATTACTTCAACGTTGTCTTTTTCTGTTAATTCTTCTTTGTCGCACTTAGCTATAATATTATCGAATTTAATTCTTTCTCTTTCGTTTAATTCGAATAAATGTACGACAACTTCATAACAATCGACGACAATCCATTTTGAACCGTTTCTACCCTCAACGTGATTAACTGGGTGGTTTAACTCTTTCAAAACTTCTAAACAAGCTTCTTTTAAGCCATTTAATTGTCTATCGCTTCTAGCGCCTGCAACGACGTAAGCTTCAGTTAATGGAGTTATATTTCTTACGTCTGCTATAACTACCCCATCAGCTTTCATGTCGGCTAATTTTTGTCCTAATTTTTTTGCTAATTCGTTCATTATTTGTTTTCCTTTTCTAATATATAATTATTATAACACTCATCTGTTAGTTTAGTTTGTTCACCTAAATGCCCTTTAGCATCGATGAACTTCTTGTTTTCTTTTAAAACATATGCAAACCCTTTATCGACGTCATTTAGCATCATGTTTATCATTTCTGATGAATCATAGCCTCTTGTTGGTTCGATTTTATCGCTAGCATAAATTATTTTATCGTATTTACCCATTTTTGGGGCGCCTGTCGTGTGATAGAGTATAGCATCAAGTATTTCCCTATCTCTTATATTAAACTCTTTATAAGCTATTGCAGCGCCTGCAAATTGATGAAGCGTATATGATGGATAGTTTAAATATTCATCGTACATGCCTTCCATCCATTTCTTGCACTCTTCATCCGATAATTTTTTAGCTATATCGTGATATAAACCTGCTAAATAAGCTTTTGGAGCATCTAATCCATTAGCTTTAGCAATATCATAAGCGACATTTGCTACTGAAAGAGCGTGTATATATCTTTTTTCTTTGTAGAATTCTTTCACTTTTGGAATGAAATATAGATTGTTTTTAACTATATAATCTATGACTTCTTTAGGTGTCTCTAAACTCTTTCCAAGTCTAATAGAAGTGCTATCAGCATCTACTTCATTAGATTCAACTAATTCAATACCATATTTTTGATATATCTCTTTGTTAATTTTGTATCCAGGCCTTTTAAAGCAAACTAAATGTGCTAGTTGGGATACTTTATATGGTTCATGCCACTTTTCAAAGTCGTTGACACAGTCAGCACCAATCAAAAATATGATTTCTCTATTACTGTATATCTTTTTTAATTCAATTAAAGTGTCTAGAGTGTATGTAAACTCTTTATTTGACTCTAATTCTATAGTTGATATTTCGAATTCTGGATAATCTTTTAAAGCTAATTTAAGCATATTTAATCTATCATTAGCTTCTGTTGGTGATTTTCCTTTAGGGTTCTTAGTCAGTAAAAAGAGGACTTTAGACACTTTAAAATGCCTAAGAGCCTCTTTAGCTAACGAAATATGTCCGTTATGAATTGGATCAAATGTGCCACCTAAAATTACAATAGGTTCTAAAACTACCATCTTATGCTCATTACTTTACATGCAACATTGTGTGGAACATAGACTGATATTTTTTGTCCGTTTGCTTTAAATGTTACATATCCCAAACCAACTATTAAAAGTTCGACATCACCACCAACTGGTAAAACAAAGTCGTGTTTGTCCAAATCTTTGATAGATTTAATAGTTAAAGAAGCTGGTTGAATTTGCTTTGTTAGAGCTAGTGAATCGAATGTATGATCAGCTTTTTCTAGCTTAGTTCTTGTAATAGTAACATCGTTAGAAAGCATAAATGTGAAATTGGTTTTTGGTCCATCGATGAAGTCTATACGAGCTATAGCACCTAAACAATATGATTGTTTAGAATTAGATTGATAGACTCCTGGTCTAATTTCGGTTCTTGGAACTACATATTTTAAAAGTTGACGTTCAATTTGATTTAAAAGAGAGTCAGCTTTAAAAATTCCAGGAGTGTCATACATATATGAATCTTTATCTAAAGGAATTTGGATTACATCGAGTGTTGTTCCTGGAAAGTGTGATGTTGTAATCAACTTGTTTGTTTGATTCTTGTAAGACTTCAAAATATTGTTAATAAGTGATGATTTACCAACTTGTGAAGCTCCAACAAAATAGACGTTTTTTCCCTTTCTCATAGTTTCGATTGTTTTTAACAAACTATCAATGTTGTAGTTTTTATGAGATGAAGTGATAAGTATTTCAGTTGGAAAGACGTTTTCACTTTTTAATCTTGCTTTACAGTCAGCAATAATTTTGTCGTCAGATAATGATTTTGGAAGAATATCACGCTTATTAAGAATTACTAATAAATTTGTTCCAAGCATTGGACCTATATTAGCAATAAAGCTTGCTTCCAAGGAAAAAATATCGAGGACATAAACAATTAAAGCTTGAGTTTTAACTGCTTCTTTTAAGATAGATTCATAATCGCTATTGAATTGAGGATCTTGATCATCTTGTTCGTTATAGTGACGAAGCTTATAGCATCTCTCACATAATTGTTCATCTTCTTGCTTTAATTTGATTGTTGGAATGTAGCCTGTCTTCTTTGGGTTTTTATCTTGTAAAACAGCACCACATCCATAGCAACGACGAATTCTAATTTCGTTTGTAACACCTGAGTTTTTCTTTCTAAGTATCATATTAAATTACCTCCACAGTTTTACTTGGAACTTTTCTTCCGTTTGTTTTGTTTCTTATAGCCTTTTCCCTGGCTATTCTTTCTTTAAATTTATCGAATTTATTCATTGCTGTAAGTTTTCCAGGTAAGTAGTTTGTCAAAATCATTTGAGCTCCGATTTTTAAAGCTAATTTTGAATCTTTATAGATTGAAGCACCTACAAAAACTAATACGTTTGAATCAATTCCATTAATTTCAAGATATCTTTGAATAAGTTTATTAAGTTTGCGCCCTGCAATTAGTTGTGTTTCAAGCATTTTTGCATATTCGATTGCTCTTTCAGTCTTTTTGAATGAATAGATGATTAATCCAATACCTCTATTTTTTAATTCTTCTTTTAACTCATAGGCTTTAGCACTAGGTTTATCAACTGAATAATTCTCAAGTGAATTGTCTAGTGAAACAAACACTGTAGTAACACCGAGTGATAAGAAGAAATCAGGGTCAATCTCATATATGCTAGATGCATGATAGTGGGCCACTAATTTATGTACCAATTATATCACCATACTAAAATATACAATATTTTAGCAATTTAATAAAGATACACGAATAATTATAACGCTTTTTTGTTCTTTAAAAGCTTAATTATTCATATATTCTAACGATTGATATGGATATTTTAAATATTTTTTTAAACTTAAAGTTATTTGTTGGTTTTATAAGAAATGGCGTTTTCCCTCCTAAACTTACAGAAGAGGAAGAAGCAGAACTTATTTTAAAGCTTTTTAACTCTGACACCCATGATTATGCTCGTGAAAAATTAATTGAGCATAACTTGAGATTAGTAGCACATATTGTAAAAAAATATGATAATACACGAGAGGATCAAGATGATTTAATATCAATTGGAACAATAGGACTCATCAAAGCTGTTGATACGTATTCTTCTTCAAAAAATGTTAAGTTAGCAACTTATGCAGCTAAGTGTATTGAAAACGAAATATTAATGACATTAAGAGCAAATAAAAAATACTCCAAAGATACTCTATTAAGTGAAGCTGTTAATGCAAATAAAGATAATGGGGAGATTTCTCTATTTGATGTACTAGCTTACGAAGAAGAAAATATCGTAGACAAAATCGATAGAAACGATAAGATAGCAAAGCTTAAAGAATACTTAAGCGCCTTAGATAATAGAGAGTTAGAAATACTTACTTTACGTTATGGTTTATTTAATGAAAAAGAACAAACGCAAAAAGAGATTGCTAAAACATATGGAATCTCCCGCTCATATGTATCAAGAATAGAAAAAAGAGCTCTAGCCAAGCTATGGCAAATGTTTAAAAAAGATGAACAAAATAGAAAAAACGTAATATAGTTAAAAAATAGATAAAAATATATGATCTTTCTTTAAAAAATTTCAACTAAAAAAGGCATAACACCCTATAAGTGCTACGCCTATAATTTATTATTTACTCTTCGTCAAATAAATCAAATAGTGACAATTGCTTTTCTCCAGAATTATCTTCAGCTTTAACTATTTCAACAATTTTAGGAGCTTCTTCAACTTTAGTTTTATCGTTTAAGTATTCTCCGTCAAAGTGAACACCTAAAACGGATTTTGATGAGCCGATATCTAAGTTCTCACGAAGTCCAGAACCTAACAATGTTGTTTCTAAATCGTTTATATTAACAATTTCACTACCTGAATCTGTAGCTATAGCAACAAAATTATTTGTATCTTTTTTCTTATATACTTTACTTACAGATACTATGTCCATCGGATTGTTCTTAAATATCTTTACTAATGAAACTTTAGAGCCTAAGCGTTTAGATGTTTCGATACTTGTAGATTGAATAATGCGAGCACATCTCTTATCAGCAAGCAACAAAAGTTTAACGTGTTCATCGCTATTTAAGGCAAACATACACGACATATCATATATTTCTTTGCCTTGATTCATAGCTTTGACACCACCGGCTTTAATTCCAACAACAGGAACTTCGTTTTCATTAAATCTAGATGCTTGACCGTTGGTGTTAACTATAACAATATCCGAATTACCACTTGTTAAGGCGACTGAAACTAATTCATCAGCACCTGTTAAACCAATAGCTCTTAATGGTCTAGGGGTTAGTTTAGATTGTTCAAATTCTTTAGCTAAAGTTCTCTTGATTTTTCCTTCTTTGGTTAAAAGTGCAAAGTAAACTTTAGGTTCAAAAGTCGATACTATGAAAGCTTGAATAACTTTTTCATCTGCTGGAAGAGTTATAAGTGTGTTTAAGTGCTTTCCTTCTTCCTTCCATTTACCTTCACTAATCATATGAACTGGAATTACAAAGTAACCACCTTTAGATGTAAAGGCAACAACAGAATCGTGAGTTGTAGCAAGTCTTGATAAGACTATTCTATCTCCAACTTTAATTTTTGGTAAATCATCTATTGGATTTCCGTTAACTGAAGCTTGATAGCTACGGAGATTAGTTCTTTTAACATATCCATCTTTGGTTAAAACAACATAGCAATCTTCTTTAGCGATCAATTCTTTAGCATCGATATTTTCGATCTTAATCTTCGAATCGAGAATTGTTGTTTTTCTCTCATTGCCGAACTCTTTAATAACTTCTTTTAAGTCTTTAATGATAACTCTATTAAGTTTGTCTTCATTAGCTAATATTTCGTTAAGTTCTTTTATTTCGTCTTCTAATTGCTCTTCTTCTTTTTGTAAAGCAGTTACGTCAGTGTTACTCAATCTATAGAGTTGCATTGTAACAATTGCTTCAGCTTGATCTTTCGTAAAATCAAAAGCTTCAATTAATTTGTTTTTTGAGTCTTCTTTTCCAGAGCTATGTCTGATTATTTCGATAACCTTATCGAGAACAGAAATAGCTTTCATTAACCCACGAACAATTGATAATCTTGCAGTCTTCTTTTGAATATCAAATTTACTTCTACGAGTAATAACTTCGACTTGATGATCGATATATGCATCGATTATCTCCAAAAGGTTCATCGTTTTTGGATGTCCTTTGTCTAAAGCTAGCATATTAACTGCAAAAGTTGATCTTAAAGAGCCTTTTTGCCTTAAATAATTCAATGCGGCTTGTGGATTTGAATCTTTTTTAATATCTAAAACAATTCTAACATCCTCAGTAGACTCATCTCTTACTTCTAAAATATTATCAAGTTTATCATCTACTCTTCTCTTGTCTAAATCAGCAACAAATTTACTCTTAATTGTTCCATATGGAATGTTTGTAATAATAATTTGATTTGTTGCTTCATCGATATGAACATCGCAATGAACGTAAAATGAACCTTGTCCAGTTTCATATATTTGTTTTAAAGCTTCAACGTCATCAATTACACCACCAGTTGGAAAATCTGGTCCTTTAATGTAATTTAATAAATCAGCAACTGTAGCTCTTTTGTGTTCAATTCTATATATGACGGCTTCACATACTTCTTTTAAATTATGGGTTGGAATATTAGTAGCGGCACCGACAGCAATACCTGTAGTACCATTAACAAGCAAGTTAGGAAATCTAGCTGGTAATACGTCAGGTTCAAGTTCAGAGTCATCAAAGTTGAGAGACATATCTACAGTGTCTTTTTCTAAGTCAGCAACCATTAAATCAGATATTTTAGATAATTTTGCTTCAGTATAACGGTAAGCAGCTGCAGGATCGTTATCGATTGAGCCGTTATTACCTTGGAAAACTAAAAGTGGAGCTCTCATTTTCCAATCTTGAGATAAGTGAACCATGGCATCATAAGCACTGCTGTCACCATGTGGGTGGAATTTACCTAAGATGACACCAACTGTACGAGCACATTTTCTCGTTGGTTTATTGTATGTGTTTCCTTCTGTATACATGGCATAAATAATTCTTCTTTGAACTGGTTTTAAGCCATCACGAACATCAGGAATTGCACGGTCTGTAATAACTGCTTTAGCATATCTGTTAAAGCAATCAGTTAATACGAGTGGAACATGTTGATTTAATATATTTTCAACAGTAATTGGTTTAGTTTGCTTTTTCACTGCGCTTTACCTCTTCGAAATAATCTTCTTTATGTGAGAAATCGATGTTGTTAGCAATCCATTCTTTACGTCTTTCTGGATCTTTACCCATAAATAAATCAACTTTATCTTTACATTCATCGACATCTTCAATAACAAGTTTAATTAAAGTTCTTGTAGACTTGTTCATTGTTGTTTTGCCTAATTGAGCAGCATCCATTTCACCAAGTCCTTTATATCTTGAAATAGTGTATCCACTAGAGAATTCTTTTCTAGCTTCATCTAATTCTTCATCAGACCAACAATATTTTTCTTTATCTTTTTTAAATACTCTATAAAGTGGAGGACAGGCGATATAAATGTGACCTGCTTCAATTAATTTTCTCATGTGAGTAAAGAAGAACGAAATTAATAATGATTGAATATGTGATCCATCATCATCAGCATCGGTCATAATAATAATTTTGCCATAGTGAATATTTTTTATATTAAAGTCATCATCATATCCAACACCAATAGTTGAAATAAGGGTATATAACTCTTTATTGTCAAGAATTTCATCAGCTTGAGAATCTGTAACATTCTTTGGTTTACCTCTCAAAGGTAAAATAGCTTGGTGTTCTCTATCACGACATTTTTTGGCTGAACCACCAGCTGAATCACCTTCTACGATAAATAATTCGTTTTCAAGATATTGCTTGCTTGAGCATGGCGCAAGTTTGCTTGAAAGCATAGATGCATCTTTTCCTGTGCCTTTTTTCTTTCTTTCTTGATCTCTAACTTCTTTAGATTTTTGACGAACTGCCATAGCATCTAAAGTCTTTTTAATGATTTGATCAGCATCGTTAGCATGCTCTTCTAAATAGTATGATAATTTAGATTCAATGACATTATCAACAGCTGTTGCAGCTGCTTTGGTTCCTAATTTACTCTTTGTTTGTCCTTCAAATTCAAGTAATTTTTCAGGAACTCTACAAGATAAAATACCACAGAAACCTTCTCTAATGTCTTCACCTTCAAGTGTTTTATTTCCTTTAATTAATTTGTGGTTAACTGCATAGTTATTAAAACAGTTAGTTAAAGCCTTCTTTAAGCCTGTAACGTGATGACCACCATCGATAGTTCTAACACCATTGGTGAAAGAAATAATCTTTTCAGAATAATCATCTTTAAAAAATTGTCCGACAAATTCAGTAATAATACCTTGATATTCGCCCTCAATTTTAATAAGTTCACCAATTCCAACTTTACCTTCTGTATGCTTTTTAAAGAATTCGACTAAACCTTCTTTATAATAGAAAGACTGATTTCTATCAGTTCTTTCATCCTCAAGATGGAAAGTAACTCCTTTAGTTAAGCAAGCAGAATCATCGATATGATTAGCTATTTTGTTATAGTCAAAAGTAATATCGTCAAATATTTCTTTATCAGGTAAGAAGTGAACTAATGTTCCTCTTTTATTTGTTGGACCAAGTACTTCCAATTTGCCTTTTTTGGATCCACCTTTTTCATACTTAACATAGTGATCTAATCCTTCTCTGTAGGAGTGGACTTCAAGCCATGAAGATAAAGCGTTAACTACAGCTGAGCCAACACCGTGTAATCCACCAGCACTCTTATAGTTTGATTCATCAAACTTACCACCAGCATGGAGAGTACAATAAACCATATCAAAACCAGTCATGTGTTCCTTTTCATTCATATCACAAGGAACGCCACGACCTTCATCTAATATGGAAATTGATCCATCTAAATGAATAGTAATATAAATATTTTTTCCATAACCTTCATTGGCTTCATCGACAGCATTGTCAATGATTTCCCAAACAAGGTGATGGACACCGTTTGTGTCTGTAGAACCGATATACATACCAGGTCTAGCTCTAACTGGCTCTAGACCTTTAAGGACTCTCAAGTTCCCAGCATCATAATGTTTGTCTTTATTGCCCATATTAAAACTCGCTTTCAACTTATTTATTATACTATTTATAGCTTTATATTTAAAGCCATTTGTAGTATATTATCACACGTAAAAGGAGTAAAAATCATGGCAGTTTTATATACATTTTTAACGATAATCGGTGCTTTAATTATCGGATATTTGTTTGGATCGTTCCCAAGCGCAATTTTTATTGGTAAAGTGTTCTATGGGGTCGATGTAAGAACACAAGGCTCACATAACGCTGGGGGCACAAACGTAGGAAGAGTCATTGGAAAAAAGGCAGGTATAATTACTATTGCCCTTGATGTTTTTAAAACATTGATTGCAATTTGGCTTGTTTTCTTTATCTTAAAGTTAACACCTCTTGTTAATTATTTAGTTGATGGTCTTCCAATTGAAGCTATTTATTACTCTACAGGTATCGCCTGTGCGATTGGTCACTCTTTTCCTTGCTTTGCTGGATTTAAAGGCGGAAAAGCCATGGCTGTATTCTCAGGCTTTGTCTTAGCAACTAACTGGTTATTTGCACTACTAGGCGTTACATTTTTCTTTATAATCTTTTACTGGAAAAAATATGTTTCCTTAGCTTCTATCAGTGGTACTTTATTTGTTTTCCTTCTCTCTATTGCACCAGCATTTGTTCCAGAAATGAGATTTGGTTACTGGTGGTTTGGTCCAGGTTTAGGAATGGCTGAAACATACATTTACATGTTAAGCCTATTAGTATTAGCCTCTTATGTTTGGATTAGACATATTCCAAATATAAAGCGTTTAATTAAACACGAAGAACCTCATACAAAGTTTAAAAAGACTCCAAAAATAGAGCATAACGCTAAATAGTAGATATTTAGTTGATTATTAGTAGTTTATTAGTAATTATTATATAAATAAATAGAGCTCGTTAATTGAGCTCTATTTTTTGTTTGACAATTTTATGTTATCTTGTAAAGATAAAGACCATGTTAAAGACAAACATAGCTGAAGCAATGATAATTGCTGCAATCGATAAGCCTTTTCCCTTGCCATATGTGCTATTTGCTCTGTTTAATCCGATTCCGCCAAAAATCCATCCTAATAATGGAATAAAGAATGAGCACACAAAGCCTGCAATGGCAAATCCGTTTTTTCCGCCATCAAAGCTATAACTAGACTTTGATTTTTTGTAAGTGCTTGGAACTGATAATTCCGATCCACACTTTGGGCAAACAGAAGCATCATCAACAACTTCACATCCACAATGAGTACAATATTTCATTTACATAACCTTGCTTGTGAATATTGTCTAATAACTTAATTCAATTATCAATAATTATCGAGATTAATTGAATTTTATTTAGTTTTCCTTGCTAAAATAAAAAGCTGGAAATAAATCCAGCTTTTTTCAGTCATTTTTTTGCTTGTTGTTCCATGGCACGCATAACTGCATTAATTTGTGCCTCAGAAGGTTTACGTCCCATTTGTTGATACATTGCTTTAATTTGTTCTCTATTAATTGGAGGGTTTTTCTTTAAACCATATTTAAATATTGCTCTAGAAATGAAGAATCCAGCAACAAGGCCAACAAATAAGGCAACTATAATAAGCGTAATAGCTAATCCAAGTCCCATAATTTTTTATACTCCTTTACACAAAGGTTAGTATACAAAAAATATCTTTTTTTTACAACTTTAACTTTTAAAGTGTAAAGAAACTGGCAAGCCTTTATTTGTATCATTCATTACTACTTTTATTATATTTACTGCTTTAAGATTATCTGGTTCATTTTCATAAACAATAACGTTGATATTATCTACATTAATTTTTACGTATGCTAAAGGATACCCATATTCAGCTAATGACGTCTCTGTTTTACATTCTAAATCATAGTTATTTTTAATATATGATATCTCGTTTAAAATTTCTTCTTTTTCAGCATTTGAACTTGCTTTTACAAGTTTTAACTCTAAATCTTCAATGTTTTCACTATAAACATCATTTCTCTCTTTGATCAAAGATTCAAAATAATATGATCTAGCATTAGTAACTTCAGTGGAATTATTATTGTCTGTTTTACCTACTTCAATAGCATTAGCTCCACCTTTGGGAATCATAATATAGTAAACACTTAATACTAAAGTCAAAGAAAATACAGATACAAAAGCAACAGCGTGTTTATTCATCTTTTACTCTCCTTTTCTATCTTACGAGATGATAGAAAAGAATATACATATATTTATAATATTTTTTTGTCGATAAAAATAGTTTTGATTCATATACTAAAAAAAGCCACATTATGTGGCTTTAATTGTATTTTATTAAGCTCTGGAGTCGTATTCGCCTGTGTCAGTTCTAACGATAATATCTGTATCGTTTTTAACAAACATAGGGACTTTAACTGTATAACCAGTTTCAAGCTTAGCGTCTTTCATTGCTTTGTTGATTGTATCGCCTTTAACTGCGTCATCAGTAGCAACGACTCTTAATGTGACTTTGACTGGAAGTTCAACACCCATGATTTCACCTTCATAGTAAGTGATTGTAGCAATTGAACCTTCCTTAAGGAAGTTAAGTTCCCATTGAAGTCTTGACTTTGGAATTGAAACTTGATCGTATGTATCATTATCCATGAAGACAATTGAATCACCATCATCATAAAGATAAGCCATAGCTTTCTTATCTAAGTAGATGAGAGCAACTTTGTCATCACCATTGAATGTGATATCACTAATTGTTCCTGTTCTTAAGTTCTTGCATTTGATTTTAACGATCATTTGTCTCATAGCTGTCTTATTATGAGCAATATCAAGAACTGTGTAAAGTTGACCTTCGACTGTGAAATTACGACCTGGTCCGAGGTCGCCGATTTTAACGATTTCTGCCATTTTTAAATAAACTCCTTTTTTCAACTTTAAAATTTTATCATATCAAAATAACAAAGTGAATAACCAAAAATAAAATCTGTTAAAATCTCTGAACAAAATAAGCTCATAATTGTCGAAATATCTTTTAATTTATCTCCAAAGCCACAAAATGTAGTAATTGAAATTGATATAACTTGAATTACAAGAGCAAAAATTACAATAAAGACACGTTTGTTTTTTATTTCTTTAACTTTCTTTTCAAAAAAAGTTAAGGCAAAATAAAATATAATTGTGGCAGGAATAATTATTAAATATGAAAAGTATGGATTTAAAATAACTTTATGATACGAAAAATTAGAAAAATTCAAAGCATATAACGCTTCAATTAAACCTATTTTTAATAATCCCGCTAATATAGAGACACTTATTCGTTCTTTAACCATAATATAAATATGGTTTATTTATAAAAATTTATACAAAAAAACAAAGCTTTGCAGCTTTGTAATTTCTTACTTCTTTTCAACGTGTAATGTTGATTTTTTGCAGTGAGGGCAATATTTCTTCACTTCGAGTCTCTCTGGATGAGTTCTCTTATTCTTAGTGGCAATATAGTTTTCGTTTTTGCATTCGCTGCAGCGAAGAGTGAGACCAGCTCTTTTTTCCATAAATACACCTCCGGACGCATGGTATTGTAACATAATATTGATATAAACGCTAGAAAAATTTTTAACTATATCGATTTCTTTTACCCATTATATAAATAAATACCGCCTTTTTACACATAATGAATAAGTATAAATAAATTATATCAGCAAAATGTAAACGTTTTCTTAAAACTTATTAAATATTTTGTTGACATTTAAATAATGAGTATTATAATTAGTTCGGTTGCGAAGTATTTGGAGGTGAATTATGGATAGAACGATCGATAAATTTCAATATATAGTATACGAAGTAAGACGTCGATTAGAAGCGTTAGGTCGAGACGAAAAAATAACCGGGCCTAAAAGAGGTATCATTCAAAAAATCGGTGATTCCAAAGAACCAATTTTAGAAAAAGATGTTAGCACTTGCTTCAATTTAAGAAAATCAAGTGTTTCAGAATTAATTTCATCGTTAGAAAACGATGGCTTTATTGAGAGAGTGAGAAGCGAAAATGATGCTAGATGCAAACATTTAGTCCTAACAAATAAAGGCTTAGAAGCATATAAAGATGGACTAAACCATTTAAATGAAGTACAAAACGATGTTGTTCAAACACTTACTGAGGAAGAACAAATCGAACTTAACTCATTGCTTGATAAAATTATAATTAGTCTATAGGAGGTAAATATGAAAAAAGTTAAATCAAAAAACGAATCAAGTTTATTCAAAGTATTTAGATACTTATTCCATAGCGTTCGTGAATTTAAATTATCAGCCATATTAACTGTAATTTTTATTGCTGGTGAATCTATCTTGGAATGTATTATTCCATTTGTTATGTCAAAACTTTTAGACGTTATGTCAAAAACTGACTCAAATGTAGTTATGCAAGAAGTTATCATATTTGCATCAATTCTTATTGTATTAGCATGTTTATCTCTTACATGTGGTATTTTAGCCGGAAAATTTGCTGCTACAGCTTCATCAGGATTTGCTAAAAACTTAAGACAAGATTTATTCTATAAATTACAAACTTATTCATTTGAAAATATAGATAAATTCCAAGTCTCAAGTTTAGTCACAAGACAAACAACAGATGTCAGTAACGTTCAAATGGCTTATATGATGCTTATTAGAACTGCTATCAGAAGTCCATTAATGTTAATTTTCTCTATTGTAATGTCTATTATTCAATGTCCAAAAATTAGCTGGATATTCTGCATAACTATTCCAGTATTAACTGCTGGTTTAATTGTTATTATTTCTAACGCTTCACCGCTTTTCCAAAAAGTATTCAAAAAATACGATAAACTTAACGAATCTATTGAAGAAAACGTTAGAGGTATGAGAGTTGTTAAGACTTATACAAGAGAAGAATTTGAAAAAGATAAGTTTAAAACTGCTGCGTGGGATATGCAAAAAGGATTTATAAAGGCTGAAAGAGTCGTTACATTAAATAACCCTTTAATGCAATTCTCAATGTATTTATCAATGCTCTTATTCTTATTTGTCGGTTCAACTCTTATATTAGACACAGCTATAACGGTTCGTAATCCTGAAGGAATACTCGAAATTAAATATATTGATTTATCTGTCGGACAATTATCGTCATTAATTACTTACTCTGCTCAAGTTTTAAGTTCATTAATGATGTTATCTACGGTCTTAGTTATGATTACAATGTCAACTGCTAGTGCCAAACGTATTTACGAAGTATTAGTTGAAAATCCAACATTAGACATGGCAGCTAAACCTTTAACTGAAATTAAAAACGGAGATATCGATTTTAACAATGTTTCCTTTAAATATGATAAGAAAGCAGAAAAATACTCTTTAAATAATGTTAACTTACACATTAAAAGTGGCCAAACTATCGGTATTATAGGCGGAACAGGTTCAGCTAAATCAACTCTTGTTAATTTAATATCAAGATTCTACGATACTACTGAAGGAGAAGTTTTAGTTGCTGGTCAAAACGTCAAAAACTATGACATTCACGCTTTAAGAAATAGCATCGGAATGGTATTACAAAAGAACGTTTTATTTAGCGGAACAATTAAAAGTAACCTTTTATGGGGTAATAAAGAAGCAACAGATGAAGAAATTAAAAAAGCTGCTCACATTGCTCAGGCCGATTCATTTATTGATACTTTCCCTGATGGTTATAATTCGAGAATCGAACAAGGTGGTTCTAACGTTTCAGGTGGTCAAAAACAAAGATTATGTATTGCAAGAGCTTTGTTGAAAAAACCAAAGATTTTAATATTTGACGATTCGACAAGTGCTGTCGATACTAAAACAGATGCTTTTATTAGAAAAGGTTTAAAAGAAAGCTTACCAAACACAACAAAGATTATTATTGCTCAACGTGTTTCATCAGTCGAAGACGCTGATTTCATTATTGTTATGGACGATGGTCATATAGATGCAATTGGCACACATGATGAATTAGTTAAATCAAACGAAATTTATAAAGAAGTTTACACGCTTCAAACTAAGAAAGGAGAATAGTTTATGGCTAAACAAAAGTTTAATAAAAATTCACTTTCTCTATTGTTAATCGTTTTAAAAGATTATCTTAAAAAACACAAAGTTGGTTTTATCTTTGCCTTTATTTGTATATTACTAAATTCAGTTGGAACAATTATGGCTCCATTGATGCTCAAAGATATAACTAACATTATTACAGAAAACGCTGGATTAGGTGCTGAAAAAATCGCTGCCGCAAAATCAGCTATCGGTCAAGATCTTATCGTTCTTATTTGTTCTTATGTCATCGCATTAATAGGTGGATTTACTTATGGTCAAATCATGGCTGTTACCGGTCAAACATACATGTTCGAATTAAGATGTAAAGTCTTTACTCACATGCAAGATTTACCTATAAAATATTTCGATACCCACGATAAAGGTGACATAATGTCTGTCTATACAAACGATATCGATACAATTAGACAGTTTATTATTCAATCTCTTCCTTCTCTACTCATATGTTTCTTCCAATTCATATCTATAGTAGTGATTATGATTACTTCAAGCTTATATTTATTCTTAATCGTAATATGTGGTGCTATAGTAATGGTTTTCTCTGCTAAACATATCGGAGGAACATCTAGTAAAAACTTCATTCAAATGCAAAAGAATATCGGTACACATGAAGGATATATCGAAGAAATGATGAATGGTTTAAAGGTCGTTAAATCTTTCTGTCACGAAGAAGAATCGAAAAAAGACTTCGATAAAATTAATAATAGCCTTTGTGCTGTATCTACTAAAGCAAATAGATATGCAAATATCTTAATGCCTGTTATGGGAAATATCGGTAACTTCTTATATGTCTTAGTTGCATTAATTGGTACTATTCTCTACGTTACAAATACACCTAACTTAACTTTGACTGGATTAAATCAAATCCAAATCGGTGTTATTGTTTCTTTCTTACCTATGGTTAAACAATTTACAAACGCTGTTGCAGAAATGTCTAACCAAATTAACTCCATCGCTATGGCAGTTGGTGGAAGTGCACGTATATACGCAATCATGCAAGAACCAAAAGAAGTCGATGATGGCTATGTTAAACTTTGTCGAGGTAAAAAAGACACTGACGGCAATATAGTTGAATGTGATAAAAACGAAGCTACATTATGGGCTTGGAAATACCCACATCAAGATGGTCAAATATCATATGTTGAACTTAAAGGCGATGTAAGAATGTTTGACGTCGACTTTGGATATGATCCAAACAAAATCGTTTTACACGACGTTTCTCTTTATGCAGAACCAGGACAAAAGGTTGCATTTGTTGGAGCTACAGGTGCTGGTAAAACGACAATTACAAACTTATTAAATAGATTCTACGACATTGCTGATGGTAAGATTAGATACGATGGAATCAACATTAACAAGATTTCAAAAAAAGATTTAAGACAATCGTTAGCAATGGTCTTACAAGACACAAACTTATTTACTGGAACAATATTAGATAACATACGTTATGGACGTTTAGACGCAACAGATGAAGAATGTATTGAAGCAGCTAAACTCGCAAATGCAGATAGCTTTATCACTCGTCTTCCAAACGGTTATAACACTATGCTTAAATCTGATGGTGCTAACTTATCGCAAGGTCAAAGACAATTACTCTCAATTGCAAGAGCCGCAGTTAGTGGTGCACCAGCTATGATTCTTGATGAAGCTACTTCATCAATCGATACTCGTACTGAATCATTAGTCACAGCTGCTATGGATAATTTAATGAAAGGACGTACAACATTTGTAATTGCCCATAGATTATCAACAATTAGAAATGCAGATGTAATTATGGTTTTAGACCATGGTCGTATTATAGAACGTGGTACACACGATCAATTATTAGCTAAAAAAGGCATGTATTATCAACTTTATACTGGTGCCTTTGAACTTGAATAATCAAAATGAGTACGCGCGTAATTAAAGTCGGTAATAAATTGTTGGGTGGGAATAATCCAATTCTCATCCAAACAATGGCTGACATAAAAACATCAAAAGTCGATGAAGTTGTCAAAGAAGCTCAAGAATGTGAAAAAATAGGTGCAGATTTAATTAGATTCTCAGTCTTAGATGATGACGATATTGAAGGATTGAAAATAATTAAAAGAAATTTGAATATTCCTATTGTAGCTGACATTCACTTTGATTACTTACTAGCTATAAAAGCAATAAATGCTGGAGTAGATAAAATTAGAATTAATCCAGGAAATATTCCAGATAAATACTTAAAAGAAATAGTTTTTAAAGCCAAAGATAAAAACATACCTATTAGAATTGGGATTAACTCAGGTTCATATCAGATAGGTTCTAATCCTGATAAGTTCTTAAACGAGCTAGAAAGCTATATCCAATCAATTGAAAGATTTGGATATAACAACTTAGTTCTATCAATTAAATCAAGTAATCCGCAAATTACTTATGAATTAAATAAATATGCTAGCTATAGGTTTGATTACCCTCTTCACTTAGGTGTCACGGAAGCCGGTTTTGGTAAGGAAGCAATTATTAAATCAACTGTTGCTCTTGCTCCACTTCTTTCAGAAAATATCGGAGATACAATCCGTATTTCTCTTTCAGAATCACCTATAGAAGAAATAAAAGCTTGTAAATACTTATTAAAGTCTTTAGGGCTTAAAAATAACGTTCCAACACTTGTCAGTTGCCCTACATGTGGAAGAACAACAGTAAATGTATTTCAACTCGTTAGAAAAGTAGATTTACTTCTTACTAATATAAATAAAGATATCAAAGTCGCAGTTATGGGCTGCCCAGTTAATGGTCCAGGTGAAGCTAAAGACGCAGATATCGGCATAGCAGGAATTGATGGAAACTTCATGGTATTTAAAAAGGGTAAAATTATTTTTAAAGCAGATGAAGATAAAGCCTTTAATTTCTTAAAAGACGAGATTGAAAAAGCTTAAGGTACAATTTAGTATCTTAAGCTTTTTTAGGCTAAAATAATGATTATTTTTTTACTGTGTTTCATATCTTATTTATGGTGATAAAAATGGCAAATCCAATGGTTAATATGTATATATCAACTCTCACACCAGACTCAGCTATTAAATTAGCTAAGAAATATGGTGTAGATTTGACATATGATGAAGCAAGTAAAATAGTTCCTTTTCTAAAAAGAAATAAGAACAACTTAAATAAAGAAAATAAAAACCGCCTTCTTAATGAAGGACGGAATTTAGTTAAGCCACAAACTTATAGCAAGATTGTAACTTTAATCGATAGATTTATTTAGTTAAAAGTTCGATTTCATCCTTATACGGAGCTTTACCGTCAATATAAGGAGTTTCTAATATCTTAGGAATACTTTCAAACTTATCGTTGTACAAAATCTTTTTTAAAGATTCAAAACCAATATATCCTTTACCTATATTTGCGTGTCTATCTTTATGAGCACCAATAGGGTTTAAAGAATCATTTAAGTGAATACATTTAACAAGATTTATATCAAACTTTGTTTGAAGCAAATTAATAAATGAATCAAAGTCACCCATATCATAGCCTGCATCTGATAAATGACATGTATCTAAACATACACCAATGTTAGGGCTAGATATTAAGTCTAATAAAGATTTAATTTCATCAAGTGAACGACCAATTTCAGTTCCTTTTCCTGCCATAGTTTCTAATGCGATAGTGACATTTGGATGCTTTGGTAAAATTTCATTTAAGCAATCTGTAACATTTTTAGCTGCTGTTTCAAATGATTGACCGACAGCAGAACCAGGGTGCAATACCATAACTTTCAAATTCAAAGATTCAGCTCTAGACATTTCTGCATCGAGAAAATCTTTTGCAAATGTTCTTTTATTGTCATCTGGTGATGCTAAATTACAAATATATGGCGCATGAACTATAATATTCTCTAAAGGTATATTTGCACTCTCTAACAATTTATATGCTTCTATGGTCTTATAATCGATATTTTTAGGCCTAATAGTAGTTTGAGGAGAGCCCAAATATATCATCATAGCATTTGCACTATAACTTAAAGTATCTTTAACACTACCAAGCATATAATCAGGGCCAGAAAACGATACATGAGAGCCTAATATCGGTCTATTTGTTTTCATTTTCTTTTTGTTTCTTTCTTACGTTAGTTTTGATTATTTGTTCTTTGTGACGTCTTTTAACATCATCGATAGCCCATTTAACTTTCTTTTTATAACAAGGTTTTACTTTTTTAGAGCGATTCTTAGCAATTGCTCTTTTTATTTCTTTTTCAAGATAAACGTTATTAATCTTTTGTTTTTTCGGAGCAACATTTAAATCTCTATCAGCTTTGAGCTCATCAGTTCTAAGAGTAGCGTACTTAAATGTAATTTTGCTCTTTTTCATTAATTCACGGGCTTTTCCTGGTTCATTTGCTGTGTAGAATATATAGCTATGACCAGAATTACCAAATCTACCAGTACGTCCTGCACGATGATAATAATAAGCTAAGTCTTTTGGTAAATCGAGTGAAATTACATCGCTAACTTCACTGACGTCTAAACCTCTAGCGGCAATATCTGATGCTAACAATAATGTTGTTCGGTCATCTTTAAAGTCTTTAAGTGCTTTCTTTTGTTCACGTTTTGGTAAGTCACCATGAATATATGAGTGTTTTATTTTTTTACTTAATAAATATTCCTCAACATCAGCAAGGTCTTTTTTATTTGAAACAAAGGCAATAGCTTTGTAGGGTTTGACAACATCTAAGAATAAGCATAAAGCCTCAGCTTTACTCAAATGTCTTATATCGACAAATGTATGAGTAACTTCACTAGCAGTAACAGATCCTTCTGTTAAATCTATTGAAGTAGCTGTTCCCATGTAGTGTCTAACTAATGTGTTTAAGTGTTCATCAACTGAAGCTGTAAATAAAGCCTTAGTAGCTTTTAAAGGTAAGCTCATAATTTGATTTAATTGCTCTTCAAAGCCACCAAATATAAGCATATCACCTTCATCGAATATTAAATATTCTACTTCTCTAAGATTCATTTCATGCATGCTCTTTAAGAAGAGATTTGGTGTTGCAATTATTATTGAGCTTGTCTTGTTTGATTTGACAAGATCATTTCCATCTTTGATTACGCTATATGTAAAATTAGGATATACTTGTCTAATATTTTTTAAAACTTCTCCAGCTTGATTCGCTAAAACCTTAGTTGGAACAATAACGACAGCCTTGGTATCGTTTAATCCTTTTATTGATTGAATAATTGGAACTAAATAAGCAAGAGTTTTACCAGAGCCAGTTGGAGCTTTAAAAACACCATCTTTATGTTTTAAAAGCAATGGAATTGTTTTTTCTTGAATTGGTGATAATTCAACAAAGCCTATTGATGCTAATGCATCAACAAGCTCTTTATCTAATGTTGTGAATTGATTAAATTTACTCATCTTTTTCTCCCTTAACAGCAATGCCAAGGAGATCTAAGTTTTCAGTTGGTACAACACTTGGAGCACCACACATTGGGCAACAAGCGTTAAGATTTTTAGGGAATGCTACGACATCTCTAACGTTTTCTGTTTGGCAAAGTAACATAGCCATACGTTCAACGCCAAGTGCAAAGCCACCATGTGGAGGTGTACCATAATTAAAGGCATCGACAAAGAAGCCGAATTTTTCTTTGATCTCTTGATCATTTAAACCTAGTAATTCAAATACTTTCTTTTGAATTGAGCCGTCATAAATACGAAGTGAACCAGATGAAATTTCAACGCCGTTAATTACAGTATCATAAGCGTATGATAATACTTTAGTTGGATCTTCATCTAAGTATTTTAAGTCTTCATCTCTTGGTCTAGTAAATGGATTGGACAAACTGACTATTTGATCGTTTTCACGTCCAAACAACGGCCAATCTGTAACAAATAATGGAACGTAGACATTGAAATCACAGAGTCCAAGTTTACGTGCGTATTTTAATCTTACAGCGCCTAAAGCTGTTGAAACTGTTTCATTGTCTTCATTAGCACCGACAATAATCAAATCACCATCTTTAGCATTTAATCTTTCTTTTAAAGAATTTAATGTTTCTTCGCTGAAGAACTTAGTTGCAGAACCATTTAATTTTCCATCACTAACTTTGAAGTGGAATACTGAGTGTAATTTAAATTTCTTAACTAATTCATTATCTCCATCAAGTGTTTTTCTTGTAGCATCTTTTGCTTCATTAGAAACGCAGATTGCTTTGACAACTTTACCATTAAAGCCTTCAAAACCTGCATCAGCTAATAAATCAGAAACGTTATTTAATAACATATCAAATCTCATATCTGGTTTGTCAGAGCCATATAAATCAATTGCATCTTTATATGAAATTCTCTTGAAATCTGGCAAGTTAATATCTCCTGCTTGCTTAAAGATGTGTTTTACTAATCCTTCGATGATGTTTAATATATCTTCTCTTTCGCCGAAACTCATTTCAACGTCGATTTGTGTAAATTCAGGTTGTCTATCAGCACGCAAATCTTCATCTCTATAGCATCTAGCTACTTGATAATATCTATCCATACCACCAATCATTAATAATTGTTTATAAATTTGTGGTGATTGTGGCAAGGCATAAAATGAGCCTTTCTTAGTTCTACTAGGGACTAAGTAGTCTCTTGCACCTTCTGGTGTAGATTTAACTAAAGTTGGAGTTTCAATCTCTAAAAAATTAATATTTTCCAAATAATCTCTAGCTGCTTTTAATAACTTATGTCTAACAATTAAATTGTGTTGTAAAACAGGTCTTCTTAAGTCCAAATATCTATTAACAAGACGTGTATCTTCTAAGGCATCTGTCTTATCAGCAATAATAAATGGTGGTAATTCACTCTTAGCAAAAATCGAGTAGCTTTCAACTAAAACTTCAATTTCACCTGTTGAAAGTTCCTTATTTGCTTCTGTTCTTTTAGCAACTTTGCCAGTAACTCTAATGCAATATTCACTCTTTAATTGATTTGCTTCATAAAGCTCTGGATTAATATTTAATTGAGTAATGCCGTATCTATCTCTTAAATCGACAAAAACTAAGGCACCAAGATTTCTAACTTTAGAAACCCAACCTGTTAAAGTAACAGTTTCTCCAATATTTTTTGCGGTTAATTCTCCGCATGTTTTTGTTCTTAACATTCAAATTTCTCCTTTATTCAATGTCCATAAGGTCAGAAATTGATTCGTAGTCAATTTGAGTACGTGTTGACATATTTTTAACGTGATAACCTCTGTTATCTGCAATAATTACCATCTTGCTATTCATTCTATCAGCCATTTTAATTGCACCAGTTAAAGCTTTATCCATAGATGAGAATGAGACAGAATGATTTTTTTGTTGTAACTTATTAGCTAATACAATCATGTCGTTAGCTTTTGTTTTATCCAAGACAATCATGAAATAATCTAAAGAATTTTTAAGTTCTTCAACGTTCTTTCTAGCTAAGACTAATCTTTCAACGCCAAATGAATAACCTACGCCTTCAAAATCAGGGCCTCCTAAGTCATTCATTAAGTGACCATATTTGCCACCACCGCCTAAGGCTCCAAGTTCGAGGTTATCTTTATCGTATATTTCAAAAACTAAGCCTGTGTAATAGTCTAATCCACGAACGAGCTTATCATCACAAACATAAGGGATGTTTAATGAATCTAAGGCTTTTAATATCTCAGAATATTCACTTTTATCCTCATCAGATAAAAAATCAGTTACAAGTGGAGCAGCTTCAATAATAGGTCTATCTTCTGTAACCTTACAATCAAGAATTCTTAATGGGTTTTGCTCTAATCTTCTTTGACAATCAGGACACATTTGTCCAATTTTTGGTTCAAAATATAATCTAAGTGCTTTCTTATATTCTTCACGTGAGCTAAATGATCCTAAGAAATTTACTTTTAAAATCGGATCAATTCCTAAAGCCTTTTTTACTTGGTTATAAAATAAAGATAAACAGGAAATAGTTGTGATTAAGTCTACTTTTTTATCGACAAACTCAACACCCCATTGATGGAATTCTCTAAATCTACCAACTTGAGGTCTTTCATATCTAAATATTGGACCACAATAATAAAATTTAATTGGTAAATCAGGTGAAGCATATAATTTATTTTCGATAATTGCTCTATTAATACCAGCTGTAAACTCTGGTCTTAAAGTATAGTCGTGACCACCTTTAGGTGTTAAATCAAAAGTTTCCTTGTTTACAATATCTGTCGATTCACCAACGCCTCTTTTAAAGAGCTTACTTTCTTCAAAGACAGGGACTTCAATTGGTTCGACACCATATTTTTGAGCTTCTAAATTTAACACGTTAACTAGATTATCAAAAGCCAATTTATTTGCACCAAAATAATCTAGTGTGCCACGTGGTTTATTTATTGATTGAGCCATAACTTTTCCTTTCTAGTGTATCACACGTCTTACATCAAAGACGCTTGGTACCTTTTTTATTTCAGTAATTAAAGCGTTAAGTCTAGTAATATCGCTTGCCATAACTGTTACAGTAATGGTTGCAGTCGATGTTTCTTGATGTGACTTAGCATTTACTTTATATACTTGTGTTTTTTGTTGTGAGAACATATTAAATATGTCCATTAATAAATTAGGTCTATCATAACAATCGATTGCTAAATCGACTGGATGATCGGATAGAGTCATATTAGGATTCCAAATTACATCAACTAATCTATTAGGTTCGTTAATAATATTTGGGCAATTGCAACGATGTACCTTAATTCCGTTTCCCTTTGTGATATATCCGACGATTTTATCACCTGGAATTGGAGTACAGCAGTTTGCTAATGTAATCATAGCAGTGTCACCATCAGCTAACAGAACTGAATCGTGTGGTGATTGTTTAACAACGCGTTTATTTACTTGTTTTTGAATTGCCTGTTCTAAATCTAATTGATTCTTATCTAATTCGAGGAATTCAATTACTGCTGCAGGAACAATTGTACGATTGTAAATTCCTAAATAAAATGAATCAAAATCTTCAACGTTAAACTTATCTAAAACTTTTCTATCGATAACTTTATCGACGTTTGCCTTTATTTTCTTTTCTTTAAAGGCATCGATTAAAGTTTGTCTGCCTTTTTCAATTTGCTCTTCTTTAACAAAGTCAGCATTTTGCTTCATTATGAATTTTCTAATTCTAGACTTTGCAAAGCTTGTTTGAACAAAATTAAGCCATTCTTGATTAGGTGTTGCAGTTTTACTAGTTTTAATTTCAACAACATCACCTGTTTTAAGTTTTGTTGAAAGAGGTACTAATTGATTGTTTACTTTAGCTCCTGAAACAGAGTCACCTATATTAGTATGAATTCTATAGGCAAAATCTATCGGAGTAGATCCTGCTGGTAAACTAATAACTTTACCTTTTGGAGTAAAGACATATACATTTGCATCAAATATATCATGCTGAATAAAATCGACATATTCACGAGCAGTTGAGTCAGTACTTTCGTTTGAAATACTTACAAAGTCTCTAAGCCAATGTAATTGTTCTTCAATTTCAGCTTGTTCTTGCTTAGCATCATAATGAAAGCCTTCTTTATATCTCCAGTGTGCAGCGATACCACTTTCAGCAACTTCATCCATTTCGTGTGTTCTAATTTGTATTTCAAAAATGTGTCCATCACCTGTAACAATTGTCGTATGTAACGATTGATACATGTTTGGTTTTGGCATTGCAATATAGTCTTTAAATCTTCCTGGAACAGGTTTAAACATTGCATGAATATATCCTAAAATTTCGTAACAATTAACTTCTGTTTCAGTAATTATTCTTAAAGCCAATATATCATATATTTCATCAAAAGGTTTTCCTTTGTTGAACATCTTTTTATAGATAGAATAAATAGATTTAACTCTAGATGATATTTCAAACTTGATATTAGTTGGGTTAAGAGTTTCAACTAATTTTTGTTGTAAAGCTATAATTGCTTTTTCTCTGTTGTCTGCTTGTGTATCAAGAAGTTTTTCGATTTGTGCAAATTTTTCAGGTTCAAGATAATATAAAGATAAATCTTCTAGTTCAGTTTTTATTTTAGAAATACCGAGTCTATGAGCAATTGGAGCATAAACTTCCATTGTTTCTTTAGCTATTTTTCTTTGTTTCTCTGGTGGTTGGAACTGAAGTGTTCGCATATTATGTAATCTATCAGCTAATTTAATGATAATTACTCTGATATCTTTAGCCATAGCAATAAATATTTTTCTATGGTCTTCAGCTTCGAAATCAACGTTGTGGAAATCAGATAATCGGGTTAATTTTGTCAACGATTCAACAAGAGTACATACTTCTTGTCCAAACTCATTCGTTATTTCTTCTGGAGTAGTATCAGTATCTTCTATTGTATCGTGCAATAAGCCTGCGATTAATGTTGATGGTCCTGTTTGTAAAGTCGTTAAGATCATAGCAACGCCAGTTAAGTGAGTTATATATGGATCTCCCGATTTTCTTTTTTGACCTGCATGTTTTTTTTCTGCAAATTTATATGCTTTTTCAATTCGATCGATGTCGTCTTTATTGGATATATATGTAAGAAAACTCTGCTTTACTTCTTCAAAAGAATAAATACGGTTTTCAATTTTCATAATTATAAAAGAAGTGGGGCCTCGAAAGGTACTTCTTCCTCCGCTAATACTTTTTTGCCATCTAAGCCTTCTAATTCGATAAATGTGACAGCTCCGACAACTTTTGCACCAGTGCTCTTACATAATTTAGCTAAAGCACATATTGTGCCACCAGTTGCCAATAAGTCATCAACAATTACGACTCTATCAGTTGGCTTAAGTAAATTTTCAGGAATAGTTATCGTATCGCTACCATATTCAAGTCCATAAGTAATTTTGAGTGGTTCACCAGGCAATTTACCTTCTTTACGTGCCATAACAAATCCAACTCCTAAAGAATAAGCAATTGCTGTTCCAAAAACAAAGCCTCTAGCTTCAGGTCCAACTATAACTGTTGGATTAAATTTTTTAACGAGTTTAGCCATGTCATCAACACTAGACTTAAAGGCTTCTGAATCCTTTAAAAGTGGTGAAATATCTTTAAATGATATTCCTTCTTTTGGAAAATCAGGTACAACTCTAATAAATGGGATATAATTCATAATTAATGGCCTCCAAAACGTCTATGATTATATCATAGACAAGCCTTTATTTGTACTCTTAAGGCTATCTTTAAAATCTTTTTGTTAAATATTATCAAAAATTTTATTCTAATTTCTTATTTAACATAAAAAATCCTGCTAATAACATAGCATAGAGCTATAAAAAGCAGGATATTTTTTTAAAAATCGAATTTAACACCAGATTCAGAACTAATGAAATCAGCAATTAAATCACGAAGTTTGGTGTTGTTTTCTCTATAGTAATTAGCAAGATATATTTATACTCAGTTTTGATTTTTTTGCAATTTCAAAATTATTTTCGAATTATTCAGCATATAGTTTCGTATTTTAAAAGGACTATTATCTACATTTAATAGACAACAGTCCTTGATTCTTTAGTCTTCTTTTATTTTCCTTTTTCTTGGCTTTTCTTTTATTTCTAAAACATAATTATTATGGTCATGACATTTATATATTTTTGAATTTCTTTTAATGAAACTAGCCATTTTGTTATAGATTTGATTTCTTCTTCCTGTTTCTTCTTTAGAGTAATATCCATCTGCATATATTCTTGATCCAGGATACTTTATTGTATTTTTTTTCGAATATTGCACATAACCTGTGAAATCAAAAGAATATGCACTATCATTACATAGCCAAAAATCTACAGATATTGAATTTTGGCTTGCTAAATCTTCTATTCTATCTTTATCATTTATATTTGCTTTAAATATTTCACAATCTTTGTCAAAAACTAAAACACCACAACAAGTCAAAATATCTTTTTCTATCAAATCTATTACATCATCTCCCTTAAGTTTTGAATCGATTATTACTGCATCTTTTATATTCTCTTTAACCCATTTTAGAAATTTGATAAGGTTTTCTTTATTAGTATAAAATCCAGTTTGCATGTATTATCTCTCCTTTATTTATAAGTTACAAATATTACTTTTCCTTCTCCAATTGAATTTGCTATGTCTTCTAGAGCTCTTACTTCTCTTGCAACAGGACGCCCTGATTTTGTTCCAACTCCTACTTGATAGCCTATTATTACTTTTTCTTCATCATCTACTACACCAACATCTATATATCTTTTGCTCTTATATCATTCTTTTGTAATTACTAGTGTTTAAGCTACAAAAGTTTTAATATCCTTAAAATTAGATTAAGTATAATTTCAATTACAAAATTAACTAATTTTGAAAAGAGATAATATTTATATAAAAGAGCTGTGAATTTCTTAGTTCTTTAAAAACTAGTTTTCCACAGCATCTATAATTTTAAATTTTTAATAAATATTTCTTTTCAGTTAATAAGAAAATTATAAACGAACATAATAAAATTTCAAAGGATATATTAGAATATTTTGGCTTAAGTTGAAATGTATTTATTTTACCATTTTCTTTATATTCAATTTTATCATAAAAATATGTATCATTTAAATGATCACAAAAAATCTTATAATCACAAGTAAAATATTTTTTTAAATAATAAATCAAATCATCTATACTTAAAGTGTCATAACCACTCATATTCAAAGGCAAATTCACTTTTTCACCTATTTTGATATATAAGATTTCTTCATTTTCAAGTACACAAGCAGTATCAACAAATTCGCCGTCACCATCATCAATCATTTCTTGTTTTTCTGCTTCTGTTAATGGCCTTGTTTTTTCGACTATAAAAAAATGTTTTTCATAATAACAATCCGAATAAAATTTGTTAATATCAAATCCTGCAAGAAGTAAGTCTTTCATCTTGTTTTCTGATAAAAATCCATCCATAATTTTAAATCTCCTATACTGGTTTTATCTTGATTACATCAAATATCTTAGTTGCTTCACCTTTATGCTTTCCTATAATTAGGTTTAAATTTGCATCATAATCGCCAACCCACTGCAATTGTTTTTTATTTTTTGTCAATTCAAACCCTTTATAATAGCTTCCACCATGTTTGCTTCTATCAATTGCATAATATGTTTTTCCTCCACCTGTATTATAAGCATTTGTCTCTTTCCCATTATAATTATATTGAACTCTTTCAGTCGCCCCTTCTTTAATATCGCATAAATTATGTACAACCAGTAATCCGTAACCGACTACATATGTATGATAACCTAAAACA